>Ga0302149_1000061_pt1 | contig 36372 bp, 20 predicted proteins | sample I_Bog_N1_1_FD_192435 | JGI IMG/M metagenome (GOLD analysis project Ga0302149, IMG submission 192435) | Peat permafrost microbial communities from Stordalen Mire near Abisko, Sweden - I_Bog_N1_1 | ecosystem: Environmental > Terrestrial > Soil > Wetlands > Peat | place: Sweden: Abisko, Stordalen...
TGAAAACCTGGTGCTCTTTCGTCAGGTCAGGCAGCAGCGTCCACTCCCCTGGATAGATCCTCCAGTCCAATCCGGGCAGCATGGCGCCAACCGCATCCACTGCGTCCAGCCACTTGCTTACCACCACCACGCCCTGGCTCGCCCAGTCCTGCCGATACCCACCCTGGCTACCCAGATTGTCCTCCACGTGGAGCAAAACTCTGAACCTCCCCGCGCCCTTTTCGCCTCCGTCCAGTTCAGTGCCCTGCGCGTCCGGGAAGCGATGCCGCACCACCCGTCCATGCGCCTCGGTCCCGTCGCCGAACAGCCACGTGTACCGCACCTTGGGCGAAACCTGCGCAGTCAACGTCACATCGTCCCCCGGCTTGAAGAACGCCGGCGTCACGCTGAATGTAGCCGTCGGCTCGTGGTTGGCAGTGAATTGCGGCGCTGCAGCCCCGCCTGAAACCACCAGCCCCAGATCGGCGTCGCTGGCCGCGCGTGTCTGGCCAAACTTCACATTGTCGAAGACCACCCCGGTAATCTGCCCGGTGATCGTGGAACCGGCCAGTTGCGGCTGATCGAGCGCCCAGATGTTCCTGAACGTGAATCCCTGCAATCCCGCCGACGCCTGCTCCATCTGCACCAGGGAGTACCAGTCGTCCAGAAACAGGTTCTCAAAGGTGTAGTTGGAATGGCCGCCCCGCGAGCCGTTCGCGCCCCAGAACCCCAGCAGCCCAAAGGTCTGCTCACATGCGCCAATACCGGCGTGCAGAATATCGGAGTCCTTCAGCGTAAAGTTGCGCGAATTGAAGATCTTGCGCGGCCAGCCCGCGCGCACAATGTTCGAAATGCTGGTGGATAGCTCGCTGTTCTCGATCGTGATGTTCGATACATCTTTCCCCGGCCGCAACATCTCCTCGTCTGTGTAGCCGTCCCAGTTGCCCATCAGGGCAATTACGTCGTCGGACGAGCGGAAGAAGGAGTTGCGCACCAGCCCGTCGCCGCTGCCCAGCCAGTCCATCCCGTCCTGGTTCGCGTTGCCGGGGTTGCCCCCGATCACGCGCAGGTCGTCATACACAAATCCGTGGGAGTCTTTCATCTGGATCGACCAGGTCCTGGCCCGCACAATGCAGGTGAGCCCATCGATCTCCGCCTTGCTCGACTCGAGCGAGCCGACGCAGTGCCAATCCGGCTTCTGCATCCAGCCTTCGTCGGTGTTGGGGTCTTGCGAGCCCTCGTACACAATGGTTCCGCGGCCCAGAATCTTCACGTTCTCCACCTTCCACAGGTTCAGGCTGCCGAAGATGTAGGCCCCAGGCGCAAGGTAGTAGGTGTCGCCGCTCTTGGGATTCAGGCTCACGCGATGGACGCCCGCCGGCACAATGTGAACGTTGGGCCCGGCGGGCGGCGGTGGAGGCGGCGTGCCCGCAAACAGAAACAGCATGTGCGCCTGGTTCAGAAAGTCTCCCGGCCGCGAGATGGAGAGCTTGGCCGGCCCTTCGAGTCTGAATCGAATCGTCTGCCCCTCGCGTACAGGCCGCAATCCCAGCCGCCACGGCTGCATGTCGACGCCCTTGTCCCAGAACCCCGGCTCGGCCGCCGTGATGGCCACGTCCACCGGTCCGGTCGCGTCAAAGCTCACCCACTCATAGTGCGAAGCTGCGTGCGCCACGTCCACCGGCTTGCCATTCACGGTGACGGTGAAAGCCGTCGAACGCATTTCTTCTGGAACCGGCGCGGCCTGCACGCGCACAGCAGCGTGAGCGGCAACGGGAAGAGCGAGAAGAACCAGCAGAAGCGAACGGCAAATCGGCAAGGAGGGCGACCCCATCAAAGAGTGGGAACCAAACCACTGTAGCACCGGGGAGCTAGTGTGGTGAGTCTGAAGTCCTTCATCGATGCCAGGAAAGCCAAGCAGCAGATTCTTCGCTCACCACCCCCAAACTGAACAACGTTTGGGGCCCCGTTCACTCAGAATGACACCACAAATTATGGGCATGATTTCAGCTAGATGCCTTCGCCCATCGAGACATACTCGCGCAGCCGCTCCAGCTCTTCGCGATAGGCGTTGCGCTCGGCCTCTTCGGCGGCAAACGGCTCCGCCGGCTGCGCCTCGGCGCCCATCCGCTTCTCGACCTCTTCCACGCGGTTTGCCAGCGCGATCAGGGCATCGGAAAGCGGGTCCTTCACATCGTGCGGATCGGTGATCAGCACCCGCTGCCCGTTGCGATACACAATGTGCGCCGGCACGCCAACCACTGTCGAGTTGGGCGGTACATCCGACAGCACCACCGAACCGGCGCCCACCCGCGAGTTCTCGCCGACGGTGATGTTGCCCAGCACGTTGGCGTTGTTGCCGATGAATACGCCATCGCAGACCGTCGGATGGCGCTTGCCGTGCCCTTTGCCTGTACCGCCCAGCGTCACGCCCTGGTAGAGGGTCACATCGCTGCCCACAATCGCGGTTTCGCCAATCACCACGCCCATCGCATGATCAATGAACAGCCGGCGCCCCAGCAGCGCGCTAGGATGAATGTCGGCTCCCGTGTAGAATCGCCCTATTTGCGAGAGGATGCGCGCCGGCAACGGCAGCTTCGCCCGCCACAACAGGTGCGAGACGCGATGAAACCAAACCGCCCACAGTCCCGGATAGCAAAGCAGGACCTCCACCCTTGAACGCGCAGCCGGGTCTCGCTCCATCACGGAGTTGATGTCTTCGCGAATGCGTTCAAACAGGGCCATTGCAGGAGGGACTTCAAGACAACGGTAGCAGAATCAAATAGGGTGAAGCCGGTGGAACATATGCGTTCGCGCCGGCCTCGGGGCTGCTGATAAGGCCTATTTCTGAGCGAACCTTTGGAGAATGATGTGGGGCTAAAGCCCCATCTCTCCCATGTAGAGGAGCTTGCGGCGCGACTGAAGTCGCACCCTGATACAAAGCGCGTCTCAAACGGCGTTCTCAGCCAGCGGAACGTTTGCGGTCCCGCTGGCATCTGAACTGGGCGGGAACAACCACCTAAACAGGCGCGACCACCGCAATCGGTTCGGTAGGCAAAGAGAGCGCCTGCTGTCGCAGCGGCTCAAACAGCACACTCGAGAGATACCGCTCGCCAAAGTCAGGCAGGACCGCGACAATCAGCTTTCCGGCATTCTCAGGGCGCGCAGCCACCTTGAGCGCAGCCGCCACCGCCGCTCCTGAAGAGATGCCCACAAACAGCCCTTCTTCAAGCGGCAGCCGGCGAGCCAGTGTGAGCGACTCGTCGTTGGTCACCTGGATCACCTCGTCCACCAGGCTGGTGTCCAGCACGCCCGGCACAAATCCCGCGCCGATGCCTTGAATCTTGTGCGGCCCCGGCTTGCCGCCGGAGAGCACCGGGCTGTCCGCCGGTTCCACCGCAATCGCCTTGAACTCCGGCTTGCGCTCCTTGATGTACTTGGACACGCCGGTAATGGTGCCGCCCGTGCCCACGCCGGAGATGAGAATGTCCACCTTGCCGTCGGTATCGTCCCAGATCTCCGGGCCCGTGGTCGCGTAGTGAATCGCCGGGTTGGCCGGATTGTTGAACTGCTGCAAGACGTACCCGTTCGGCGTTTTGGCCAGGATCTCCTCGGCCTTGGCCACGGCGCCCTTCATGCCGTTGGGCCCGGGCGTCAGCACAATCTCCGCGCCAAAGGCCAGCAGCACCGTCCGGCGTTCCAGGCTCATGGTCTCCGGCAGGGTCAGGATCAGCTTGTAGCCCTTGACCGCTGCCACAAAAGCCAGCGCGATCCCGGTGTTGCCGCTGGTTGGTTCAATCAAGACTGTCTCACCCGGCTTGATCTTGCCGGCCTTCTCGGCGGCCTCAATCAGCGCCAGTCCAATGCGGTCTTTCACGCTGGAAACCGGATTCTGGCTTTCCAGCTTGACGACGATGGTTGCGGGCAGCCCTGCCGCAATGCGGTTCAATCGCACCAGCGGGGTATGCCCAATAATTTCAGTTACATCCGCAGCAATATGCGCCATGATCGTCTCCTTGTCCGGGGATTTGGGCCCGAAGCCTCAATGCAATGGTTTTTGGGTAGGTTGGGTTGTTCATCGGAGAAAAGGGTGCGCTAATCAGGCGCACGTTCGCATCGGAGCTGTCACCAGGACGGCGTTAGCGACATCGACGCATACAGACAGCCTAGCCCCAAGGCGCAAAGTCTGGCAAGCAGAACACGCACAATTCCACGAAGTAGCGCGGGCGCCCTTGCTTTCGCAATCAATTCATCCCAAGAAAGTCTTCGAAAATGAGGCTTGACATCCAAACTCTACATATGTAGAGTTTGGATTCATGAAGCTCCGCATGTCCCCGCAAACCGTCCTGATCCTTGACGCCTTTCTCGAACAACCCGAGGACTGGAAGTATGGCTACGACCTGAGCCGCATCACGGGTTTGAAGTCAGGCACGTTGTACCCGATTCTCATGCGCCTGGCCGAGCGAAAGCTGCTGGAAACCCAGTGGGAGACCGGCGAGCCCGGCAAGCCGCCCCGTCACATGTACCGGTTCACGCCGGAGGGTTTGCGGTTTGCGCGGACAAATCTCCTTGAACGCGCCGGCGGCGGCCTGGGTCAGGTAGCTCTGGGCCTGGTGGAGTGCTGATGGGCGCACCGCGCCAATTGGCTGCGATGCTGCTACGGGCCGTGCTGCGCCTGGCCCCCGAGGAGAGCCGTGAATGGGCCACCGCGATGCTGCGCGAGCTGGACTTCATTGAAGGCGATTGGGCGGCATTGTTTTGGGCTTTTGGAAGCGTGACGGCGATTCTCCGCCATGCAGCAAGCGTTTTTCGAATGAGTTTGAAGAGACAAACAAAGGAGGCAGAAATGAACAGCACGGGAAGAAAAGCACTTGGAGTGGGATTGGGCGCGCTGTACGCGTTGATGCTGGTGGGATGCGCCTTCGCCGGTCTGCGTCTGACCGCAATTCTTTTTCCGGGACTTGGGCTCGATCATGCTCCATGGACATTTTGGCTGGCGGTGGTCGTCGTTCCTGAAACCATCCTCGTAACGGCGACAGTCCTGCTATGGCGCAAGCGCGGTCCCTTAGCGGCGGGCATTCTGGCCACCTCGCTCGTTGTAGGGCTTCACCTGGCAGTGCACCTGGCCATGCGCTAAACAGAGACGCAACGAGGAGAAAATCCAACGGAAGCAGCACTGCCTCGAAAATCAGCCCGTATTTCTCAGCCCGGCCGAGATGCCGCTGATGGTCGCGGCAATCGCCCGGTTCACCTCGGGCGTATCTTCGCCGGCCCGCTTCCGCCGCAGCATGTCCACCTGGATCAGGTGCATCGGGTCCACATAAGGATTGCGCAGCTTGATGGAGTGGGCCAGCACCTGGTTCTTCTCAAGCAGCTCCGTCTGCCGCAGCACGGCCAGCACCGCACGCACGGTGCGATGAAACTCCGCGTCGAACAAGTCGTAAATGCGCTCGCGAACCTTCGCGTCTTTCACCAGCGAGGAATACAAACGCGCCGTGGCCAAATCCACCTTGCCCAACGCCATTTCCACGTTGCGCAGCAGGTCAATGAACAGCGGAAACTCGCGCGCCATGGTCTGCAGCAGTTCCAAGGATCCGGGCTTCGCAAGCGAGCCCGGCTTCGCCAAAAACTCCTCCAGCGCAAACCCCACCCCAAACCACGCCGGCACAAGCAGCCGCGACTGCGTCCAGCCAAAGACCCAGGGAATGGCGCGCAGGTCGGCAAGACTCGGAGAAGCCTTGCGCCGCGATGGCCGCGAGCCGATCTTGGCATTCTCCAACTCGCCCATCGGCGTCGATTGCTCAAAGTAGGTGAGCACTTCCGGGTCTTCGAGAATGTGCTTGCGGTAAAAGCCGTAAGACAGCTCCGACAGATCGTCGAGAGCCGCCTCCCACTCCGGTTTCAGAACGCCGGTGAAGTGGCCCCGGGGGTCGCGCGCGTTGGGCCGGGCAAGTGCATCCAGCGAGGCCGCAATCATCAGTTCAAGATTCCGCTCCGCCAGCACCTCGTCGGCATATTTGAAGTTGAGCACTTCGCCCTGTTCGGTAATGCGCAACTGGCCGTCGAACGAGTCCATCGGCTGCGCAAAAATGGCTCGATGCGTCGGTCCTCCGCCGCGTCCCACCGTGCCGCCGCGTCCGTGGAACAGCCGCAGCTTCACCCCCGCCTCGCGCGCCACCGTGTGCAGGTCTCGATGCGCGCGGAAGATCTCCCATGTGCTGGTCAGCATGCCGCCGTCCTTGTTGGAATCGGAGTAGCCCAGCATGATCTCCTGCCAGTTGTCCCAGGTGGCCATCAGCTTGCGGTAGTCGGGGCGCGCCCACAGCTCGCGGCATACGCTCGGCGCCTGGCGCAAATCCTCAATCGATTCAAACAGCGGCACAGGCATGAGCCCCGGATCGCGTCCCGAGCCTTCTACCTTGACCCCGCCCAGCCGCGCCAGCCGCACCACGGCCAGAACGTCTTCCACCGTTGCCGCGCCGCTGATCACATATTGGCGAATCGCCTCTGGCGAGCAGCCGCTCTTGATCTCAGACACGGCGCGAAACGTCTCCAGCACGTCGGCTGCTTCATGGGAGAGATGCGCGGGAAGTTGCGGAGCAATGGTGTCGGAGATGGCCTCCTGCAAGGCCGCCGCATGGACCCGCGCGTGCTGGCGGATATCGAGCGTATGCAGATGCAGCCCGAAGGTGCGCACCTGCAAAATCAGCGGATCAATGAGCGTGCGCGCAATGCGCAGACCGCGATTTTCAGCGAGCGACGCACGCAGCGTGTCGAGATCGTCGAGGAATTCTTCCACCGAGCAGTAGGCCGGCAGCACCTGCGCCAACTGGTCCTGTCCCTGCGCCAGCGTGTACGAAGTCACCGGCAACGAAGCGCCCGAAGGGCCGGGATGCTCCATGGTCCTGAGTACCCGCGCCTTTACGCAGATGATGAAGCGGCGATAGTACTCGAATTCGTACTGTTCGCCAAACACCTGCGCCTCCGGCGTGTGCACCTGCGCCACATAGGCCTCAAGCCGTTCCAGCAGCGCAGCGCTCACCGGACGCTGCTGCGCGCTCGTGGTCAGCAGGTCGATGATCTCCTGCAGTTGCCGCTGGTAGTAGAGCAGCAGATGTCCGCGCGCCAGTTGAATCGAGTCGCGCGTCACCTGCGGCGTCACAAAGGGATTGCCATCGCGATCGCCGCCGATCCACGATCCAAACTGAAGCACCTGCGGCAGCGCCAGCGCCTCAATCTCCAGGCCATAGGCGGCGTGCAGCGCCAGGGAAATCTCGCGATAGAGGCTGGGCAATGTCTCGAAAATCGAAACATCGTAGTAGTCCAGGCCCATCTTGATCTCGTCGTACACCGTGGGCCGGCGCGAGCGAACCTCATCGGTCTGCCACAGGCTGGTGATCTCGGCCAGTACCAGTTGTTCCAGGCGCGCCAGGTCCTGCTCCGGCACCGGAATGCGATCCAGCGTGGCCAGAAAATCGCCAATCCGCCGCCGCTTGAACATCACCGAGCGCCGCGCCACTTCCGTCGGATGCGCAGTAAACACGGGAACAATCAGCACGCGCTTCAGCCAGTCCAGCGCTTCGTCCGCGCCGATGCCCACGCGCCGCATCTCCGACAACGTCCCGGCCAGCGACCCGCGCTGACGGCCGGCCTGCCCGCTCAGCCGCAGCGCAATGCGCCGCCGCTTGCGATGATTGGTCTCCGCAAGATTGATTAGCTCAAAGTAGAAAGCAAAGGCCCGCGTCAGCAGGATGGCCTGCTCCACCGGCAGCGCATGCACCAGGTCAAGCGCGTGGGCCGCATGGTGCGCCGCCTCTTCCTCCAGGCCGCGCGCTTCGGCATCGCGCCTGCGAATGGTGCCCTGCCGCAGCGCCTCCACATCGGCAAACAGCTCTTCGCCGGCCTGCTCGCGCAGCACCTCGCCCAGCAGCATGCCCAGCGAGCGCACATCGCGCCGCAGCGGAGCTTCTTTCAGGTCGCCGCTCTGCGCCTCAAGTTCAGCCAGCCGCTGCGACCAGCTCTCGGGATTCCAAAGAAGTGCCATCGTATCTCGATTATGCACGACGGCCTGCAAGGACCGCGGCTGAGGCCGGACCCGGCGAGGCAGAAGTTGAAACCGGGCCGGAGTTTTGAGGCCTTCAGGGCCGTCTCAGCGGTATGAACAGGACGCTAGAACGTCGGCACAAATAGCCTGAAGACAGTGCCGCTATCGCGCCTGCTGCGAACGGCGATTTTCGTCTGGTGCTTATCCAGAATCCCCTTCGATACCCACAAGCCGAGCCCGGTTCCTGCCTCGCCCTTGGTAGTTGCGAAGGGGTGGAAGAGGCGATCGAGCATTTCGCGGTCCATGCCGGAACCGTTGTCAGCCACGGTGACAGCCACGCCCTGGCGCCCGGCCGCATCGCGGGAAGGCCGCACCCCGACCACAAGACGGCCGTGGCGCGGTAGCGCATCCAGCGCATTGCCGATCAAGTTGCTCATTACCTGCCTGAACTCCCCCGGATGGTAGAGCACTTGTGGAGACGGCCGGTAGCGGCGCTCAAGCTCGATCTTCCGCATACCGATCTCTGTCTCGTAAAAGAAGAGGACCGATTCGATCAGTTCTTCAAGCGAGCAGAGAGCCGGCGCCGAATGCTGCCGGTAGAACTTGAGGCTGCGTGCGGCAATATGGGAAAGACGGCGCAATTCTTTATCGGCAGTGTCCAGCAGTTGCCGCGTGTTTCCGGTTATGTTGCCGTCCATTGTTGCCAGGTAGAGCAGATTGGTAACGGCCTCAAGCGGATTGTTGATCTCGTGAGCGATGCTTGCGGCAAGCCGCCCCGCGGTAGCCAGTTGTTCCGATTTCCTCAGCGCTTCTTCCGTTTTCCTGGTCTCGGTTATATCCCGCGCGTACATAATGATGCCGTCATCGGGCAGGGGATAGACATGGTAGTGAAACCAGTTTGCCAAAGGCGCATAGTAGTATTCAAATTCCAGCGCAATCCGCTGCTCCATCGCCCGCCGGAAGCTCGATTCCACAGTCGTGCCCCTGAGTTCAGGAAGCAAATCGAAGAGACACTCCCCGAGCATCTCCTTGCCCAGGCGCCGGCCGATCTCCGCGCCGGCTGCATTTATATAGTTAAAACGGAAGCTGCTATCGAAGGTGAAGAAGACATCGGGAATGTGTTCGAGCGCCTCCCATGCAAATCGCTTTGCCTTGGAGATTTCGAGGCTGAGCGCGGCTTGCTGTTCGGCGGTCTGCTTGCGAAGGTTGGCCAGTTTCAACTGCGCATCCACGCGCGCCACCAGTTCCCTGGCGCTGAACGGCTTAGCGAGGTAGTCGTCCGCGCCGGCGTCGATGCCGTCAATGCGCGATTCTTCACCGGCGCGCGCCGACAGCAGGATGACTGGAACGGCTCGCGTTGCCGGATTCTGCCGCAAGGCTGCGAGCAAGCCGAATCCGTCCATCTCAGGCATCATCACATCGGTCAGGACCAGGTCCGGAACCATCCGTTCCACTTCGGCAAGCGCGCCTTTGCCGGTTTCCGCCTGAATCAGTTGAAAGCGTCCGCCCAGCAAGCCGGACACATATTCCCGCATGTCGGCGTTATCGTCTACCAGCAGAATTACGGGCTTACGCTGGGCGGAGTCGGCTGCAGCGGGTTTCCGTGGCTCATCGCCGGCTGCGCTGGCGGCCACCTCGCCTTTCAACCGGTCCCCCGTGCCAAGCCAGCCCATTGCCTCCTGCACATAAGCAACTGCCGACCCTTGAAGCGAGGACGCGGCAGCTCCATTGCTGACCACGCGGCCGCGCGTCAGGTGTTTTTGGCCGAATGGAAGGCTCAGAGTGAACTCGGTTCCCACGCCGATGGCGCTCTTTACGTGGATTGAACCGCCGTGCATCTCCACCAGTTCCTGCACCAATGCGAGCCCGATCCCGCTGCCTTCGTGGCTGCGCCGCCGTGCCCCGTCGATGCGCCCGAAGCGTTGAAAGAGATTGGGAAGATCGCGTTCCGAGATGCCCGTTCCGGTGTCGCTTACCGAAACCTGCGCTTGCTCGCCGGCGGCTCGCACACTGACCCGGATCTCTCCGTCGAATGTGGATTTGAACGCGTTCGAGATGAGATTGAGAACGATCTTCTCCCACATCTCCCGGTCCACATACACAGGTTCTGGAAGGGGTGGGCAGTCCACCACCAGTCGCAGCCCGGCCCGCTCCACTGCGGAGCGAAAGACGCTGGCAAGCTGTGCCGTCAACAGGGAAAGATCGGTGGCCTCATACGCTGCGCGCAGCTTTCCGACTTCGATGCGGACAAAGTCCAGCAACCCGTTCACGAGTTTGAGCAGCCGGAGGGCGTTGCGGTGCAGCATCTCAAGACTCTGGGGCGAGGGCGGCGATTGGCTGGTAAGGGCATCCTCGATAGGACCCAGAATGAGGGTAAGAGGGGTTCGTAATTCGTGGCTCACGTTGCTGAAGAATGCGGTTTTGGCGCGATCCAGCTCGGCCAGTTCTTCAGCACGCCTCCTTTCATGTTCGTAAGCGCTGGCGTTGGTAATACTGGCGGCAATCTGGCCGGTAATCAGATCGAGAAATCCCTCGTAATAGGCATCGAATTGCCGATAGGGGTTGAGCGCGGCAATGAAGATGCCAACCGGCTTGTCCTGGCCTTGCCGGGCAATCGGAACCAGCCGCGCACGGGCCGGCGGCCGGTCCCAGCATCCGTGCGGAAGATCCGGAAAAAGTTCGAGGAGATTGTCCACAGTAGCGCCGCGGTTGGAACTCAAAATCTGGCGGATTGGCCATGCGGCAGCCGTCTCGGCTGGGTCGATGACCAGGGAAGCAGCGGGATGATCGGCATCGACACCCGTTGTGGCGACCAGTTTGAGGTGGGCGCCGCCCTCATCCAGCAGGTAAGTCAAAGTGCAGGGCATATCCTTCTGATGGGAAAGGCCGCGCTCGATGGCGGCGAAGACATCCTGTCTGGAAATGGCGCCTGCAAGGGCCTCGGCCAGCTTGCCGAGAGACGCGAGCTGGCGCTCGCCAATCACGCGCACTGTATCTTCCATTACCACGCATAACATCCCCACAATCCGGCCATCGGCGACGGCTAGCGGGCTATAGGAAAAGGTGTGGTAAGTCTCCTCGGGATACCCGCTCCGTTCAAGGATGAGCAGAAGTGTCTCTTCCCAGGAAGCTTCACCAGTCTCCATCACCTGCTGGATGCGAGGACCAACGTCCTTCCAGATCTCATGCCACACCTGCGATGCGGGCCTGCCCAGCGCCCAGGGATGTTTCTTGCCCAAGGTGGTGCGGCGATACGCGTCGTTATAGAGAAAAGTGAGCTCCGGACCCCACGCCATCCACATGGGAAAGCGCGAAGTGAGGAGAATTCGGACGACGGCATTGAGGCTGTCGGGCCATGATGCGGCCGGGCCCAGAGGAGTGGACGCCCAGTCGAAGGCGTCCACAAGCCGGGTCATTTCCTGCGGTGCGGGCTGTTCAAGGCGGGGAGTATTGAAGATATGGGGAAGGCCAATCTCTTGCTGCATCGTACTCATCTCCAAAGATCGGGAGCGCCAGGTTCCACCGCGAAATCCGCATACAGACCGGGAGCGGCTTCACGAGCACAGTGCCACGTTTGGATCAATCTGGATCTGGATAAAACAGCAATGGGGATAACGGCTTAAAGTGCGATGCTTGAATTTGCGCAGGTGTTGCCTGAAAAGGCTGGAATTTTGTACCGGGGTTTTGCCGATTATTTCTCTCCATACGCGCCCAATGAAAATAGTCGTACCCTGTCTTCGCCGACCCACGGGGAATGAAACTATCCCCCATCGGGGTACCCTCTGGGTCCGAAGTCTTTGTTTTTGTCCGATGGGTGGGAGCCCGAAGAACTCCATGACGACGTCATTTTTTGTTGAACTTGCATTCTTGTTTCTTCTCAGGGCAGCGCGGTCTGGTCCTCCAACTGCATCATCAGCTCTTCCCACTCGGCGGTGAACGCCTCCAACTGACCGCGCAGATCCGCGGCCAGCCTGGTCAGCCGCTCCGACTCCGCGGCGGAGACATACACGCCCAACTGCTCCTCAGTGTGTTGGATGGCCGCCTCGATGCGCGGCGTCTCTTCTTCAAGAAACGCGCACCGCTCTTCCATCTGCTTTTGCTTGATGGGATTCAGGCGGCGCGGGCGATCTTTGGGCGCGGCATCTTCTAACACCAATTCCGCAACCGCGACCGGCGAAGCCTTGGTGGCCTGCTGCACCGCTGCTTTCGGCACTCCCTCCAAAAGGCTGCTGGATGCAATCCCCTTGCGGCGCAGGTAGTCTTCGTAGTTGCCCTCGTAGCTGATTACCGTGCCGCCTTCCACCTCCAGCACCCGCGTGGCCAGCCGGTCAATGAAGTAGCGGTCGTGCGAGACAAAAACCACCGTCCCGGAGAAGGCCGCGATGGCCTCAAGCAACACGTCCTTGGCGCGCATGTCCAGGTGGTTGGTCGGCTCGTCAAGAAGCAGGAAATTCGAAGGCGAAACAAGAATGCGGGCCAGCGCGTAGCGGTTGCGCTCTCCGCCGGAGAGCACTCCGAGCGGCTTGAAGACATCGTCGCCGGAAAACAGGAAGCAGCCCAGCAGCGAACGCAGCGCCTGTTCCGGCACTTTGAGCGCGGCGTGGCTGATGTCGTCCAGCATGCGCGCTTCGCCGTTGAGCACCTTGTACTGGTCCTGCGCAAAGTACTCGCTCACCACGTTGTGGCCCAGCTTCACCTGGCCGGCCGTCGGCGTTTCGTCGCCGGTGAGCAATTTGATCAGCGTCGACTTGCCCGCGCCGTTGACGCCGACCAGGGCCACGCGGTCGCCGCGCTCAATGGTGAAGTTGACGCTGGAGAGGACGTGTTTCTCGCCATAGCTTTTGGATAAGTTGAAGGCTTCAACGACGGTACGGCCCGAGGGTGGCGGCTGGGGAAACTTGAAGTGAATCACCGGCTCCTCTTCAGGGATCTCGATGCGCTCTATTTTTTCCAGCTCTTTGATGCGGCTCTGCACCTGCTTGGCCTTGGTGGCTTGCGCGCGAAAGCGGTTGATGAAGGCTTCAAGGTGCTCAACCTGGATGCGCTGATTGCGGTAGGCGGCCTCAAGCTGCGTTCGCCGCTCGTCTTTCTGGCTGAGGTACTTGGTGTAGTTGCCCTGGTAGACATTCAGGCGCTTGTTCCAAATCTCCACGGTGCGGTCGATCGTCACATCCAGAAAGTACCGGTCGTGGGAGATGAGGATGTAGCCGAAGGGATAGCCATGCAGGTAGTCCTCGAGCCAGTTCCGGGTCTCAAGATCGAGGTGGTTGGTCGGCTCGTCGAGCAGCAGCAGATTCGGCTTGGCCAGCAGCAGCTTGGCGAGAGCAATGCGCATCTGCCAGCCGCCGCTGAACTCATCCGTCTGCCGCGACCAATCCCCTTTGCCGAAGCCGAGGCCGGTGAGCACGCCGCCCACCTGCGCATCCAGCGCGTAGCCGTCCAGCGCATGAAAGCGCTCCTGCAACATGGAGTAGCGCTCGGCGGCAGATTCATACTCCGGCCCGGCGTGATCGAGCACTGCCAACTGCCCGGCAAGATGCTCAATCTCCTTTTCCATATCGCGCAGTTCGTCGAAGACAGTGAGGCACTCTTCAAAGACGCTGCGCCCGGTGAGCCGCAACCCCTCCTGCGGCAGGTAGCCGATGCTCATGCCGCGCGTCTGCTGCACCTGCCCGTAGTCCAGCGTTTCGAGGCCGGCCAGCACCTTCATCAGCGTGGATTTGCCGGTACCGTTGGCGCCCACCAGCGCGGTCTTCTCCCGCGCGCGGATCAGCCAGTTGGCCTCAAGAAACAAGACTCGCGGCCCAAACCGCTTTCCAGCATTTTGCAGAGTCAGCATCTATCTCTATCTTCTCAGACGGGCGCTTGCTGTGTGGCGTGGCGCCGAGGAGGCTGCGGAAAAGGAGCATATTCCGGCGATAAGTAGAAAAAGCGCACCGCAGGGGCTGAAGCCCAAATTTATTTGACCGGCTTTATACCGTGGATAAATCCACGGCCTACCGCCGGAGTTAGTTTTCCGCATGCGCGGCTATGGCCTGACCTCAACCGGCGTTCCCACTGGAACCAGTTTCCAGACCTCTTCAATCTCCTCATTGGTTACTGCTACGCAGCCGAGCGTCCAGTCGTACATGCGGTGCCCGGCGCCGATAAATCCCTTGCCGTTGGGCAGGCCGTGGATCATGATGTCTCCACCGGGCGCGACGCCGAGCTTCGCCGCGCGCTTGCGATCCTCGGCATTGGGATACGAAACGTGCAGGGAAAGGTGATACTCGCTTGCCGGGTTATGCGCGTCGATGACATAGCGGCCTTCCGGCGTGCGTCCGTCACCCTGCCGATCCTTGGGCGCCAGGCCACCCTGGCCCAGAGCAACCTTGTAGCTGCGGATGACCTTGCCGCCCGCTAGCAGTTCCATTACGTGATCTTTCTTCAAGATCAGCACAGAGTCCGCCTTCTGGGGCGCCACAGGTTGTTGGGTGTGCATGATCGCAACAAGCCCGAAAACAAAAACGCAGACACACGCGCATCGTCTCATTCGGCAGACTCCTCAAACCGGTTCATCTTCCTGTGCTCATGGCCAGAGCTGCTCCGGGTAAAGCCCTGCCGCGACGAAGCGGCCGATTGCCTCGGTGACATGGGGGCGATCTTCGCGGTAAGTAACTCCGAACCAGGCGCTGCGGGAGCGCAGGACCTTGACTCGATCCTGGCCTTCCGCAACCAGCTGGTTCAACGCCTTGGGCAGGTAGCATTCCGCTTTCAGATCGGCGCCGTTGCTCTCAAGGAACGAGCTAAACAGTCGGCGCAATTGGGGAAATATCCGGGGCGTAAATCCCCACATATTCAATGAAACGGTCTCGTCTCCGGTGAGATTGGTCACCCGGCTGGCCGCGTCGGTATTGCGTGCGTGGTCGCCGTCCCGCTCAATGCCGGTCAGCTCTTCAATTCCGTCAAGGTAGCCCTCTGCATTGCAACGGCAAACGCCGCGCGCGACCGATCCGAAATCAGAAAGCGTTTCGCGGAGGATGAATCCGACCATTGCATCCTCGTGCGTGCCTGACGCGAGATGCCGCGCCAGCACCTGGTAGCCCTCCGCGCCATAAAAGTCGTCGGCATTGATGACGGCAAACGGCTCGTGAATCACTTCGGCAGCCATCAGAACAGCATGCGTGGTGCCCCAGGGTTTGGTGCGACCCGCCGGAACTGCAAATCCCGGCGGCAGACTATCGATTTCCTGGAAGACATACTCGACTGGAAGGTGCGCTTCAAATCGAGAGCCGATCGCCTCATGAAAGGCCTTCTCAATATCCTTGCGAATGACAAAGACGATCTTCCCGAAGCCTGCGCGCAGCGCGTCGAATATCGAATAGTCAAGGATGGTTAGGCCGCCGGGACCGATGGAATCAATCTGTTTGAGGCCGCCGTAGCGGCTGCCCATACCGGCGGCCATGATGAGTAGCGTTGGAGACGACATTTGTTCTTATCCGATCAGCCGGCTCAGCTCAATGCGCTGGTTCCGGAGTGAGTTCAAGCGTGAGCACCTCGAAAGGAGCGAGTTGAAATCCGTGGGCCGATTGCGCGTGGAGGGTGAGTGCGGGGCGGCTTGCATCGGACGTCCATGGACTTCTTGCGGAGTAGTTCTGCGCGGCATCGGGAGGCAACTCAAGCGCGTCCTCGAGCTTGAGGCGCATTGTCTGCGGCTTATCGCTCGGGTTGCGCAAAACGAGTATGGCCTTTCCCGGCGACCATGAGGCCCATCCGTAAACATCGAGCCACGCTGGATTGCCGCCAATCCAATGCGTGTCCTTGAGTACATTCGCATTGGCACGCGACCATTTCGCAGCTTCGGCCAGGTCGTCCCAATTGGCCTGGGTGAGCAGCGACGGCGTAATGTACATCTCCTGGAGCTGCGTGCCCGTTCCGAAGTACGATCGCACTTCATTGCGAAAATCGTTGTCAGGGTCCGACTTCAGTTGCTTGTGATCCTGCGCGTAAATCATCCCATGAAGCATGAGCGAGTTCAGCGGATACAGCGGCCCATTCTCGACCACATGCTGGTAGGTATCCGCATCGCGATAGGTGATCCAGCGTTCGCGGTACGGGCCCACTCCTGCCGTCGAATCATCTTCGCCGCCGCGCCAGATCGAGTCCGCATGCATCAACCAGAATGGCGAAGGCCAGGTGCCCGTGGTGAGATTGACAAAGAGATCCGGCTTGGCCGCGCGCAATTCGCCGATGAGATGAATTGCCGCGGCGAAGTCGCTGTCAAACTGGCTGCCCTTGAACACCGAGTTGGCGTTGCCGGTGCCGTCAAACTTGAATTGATTCACGCCATAACGGCGAATCATTTCCAGGCAGACATCCCGGAATCCCGCGTAATAGCGCGGCCCGGAAAGGGCGTATCCGTCGTCGACAATCTCATAGCCCGCGGCCTTGCCAAACGCAATCCGCTCCCGCTTTGGCTCGGAATAGCCGCCCCACGGGGACATCCAGACGCCGGGATCCGCGCCGTACGTTTCCGCGGCCTGCTTTACCTTTGCAAACCCGTCAGGAAAGCCGCCGTTGAATTTCCAAAGCGACTTGTGATTATCCCAGCCATCGTCGAAGAGAAACGAATCGAGCGTTACGCCTCGCTTTTGAGTCAACTCGCGCCCGAATGCGTTTACGCGATCAAGCGCGTCCGCCTCGCTGTAAGGGGTGAAGTAGCCGAGATCGTACCACGAGTTGTAATGCAGGAAGGTGCGGTAAGGATGGGCGCGTTCGCGTTCGAGATAGGCGAGAAAGTCACGCCGCATCTGGCCATCGCGTGCGACGCCAACCACCGAGGAGTAGGTTACTTCCTGGCCTGCGCGGAGCGGCAGATCGCGATCGACCCACGCGGTGGCGCGGCCTGCCGTAACCCTGCTCTGGGAAAGCGGGTGCTCAAACCCAAGAAACAGATTGCCCGCCACGATGGGCGATCCGTCCACAGACCCGACCACGTGCGCGCCTGGAAGCGGAAGATCGATCAACTGAACGCGGCGGATGGGCACGTCTTTGTCGGCGGCCGTAAGAGTCAGCACCTGGCGAAAATAGGAGGCGCCGTCGAGCAGGATCAACGACCATGTGAAGCGCAGCGAATGGTCGGCGCTCCCCAGTGGAATGTCCAACTGTTGGCCATGAAGTTGTTCGGCCACGCGCGCTGCGCCAGCATGGGGAAGTACTTCGTGCAATGAAGGCTGCCCAGCCGGCGCCAGATTGGCCGCGTTGTAGATCGAGCCGTCCGTCAAGAGAACGGCGAAGGGCGCTGCAATGGGAAGCTCGGTCTTGTGCACCCGGTCCGTAAACGCAAGGCCCGAGAGTCTTGCGCCAGATGAAGTCAGCGTCAAGCCAACGGCGCAATTCTCCAAACGAAAGCCCTCGGCGGCCCGGGCTGCGGTTGCAGGTTCAGACCCAGGGCAAGTTGCGCCTGCAAAAGCGGACCCAGGCGCGCCAAGTGCCGCCAGAATCCAGATGGCCAGTGCCAGTGTTTTTCGTAGTTGCGATTCAGAGTGCATTCCCGTTCCTTTTCACAAGCCGCCTGGATTGTGATTGTACCCGCCCCGGTCATGTTGTTTCCAACCCCGCCCCGTTGTTTCCAACCCGGTTCTGTTGTCTCCAACCCGGTCCTGCAGTCTCCAATCAGATGACCTGGCAAGCTGCGGCTGCGTTTTCCACGATTCCAACGGAATGACCGCTGCCAACCGGCTGTGTCAAACTTAGAAGCAACCGGCGCCAGCCGGGAAACGGCGATCTGGAGCAATCGAACGCGAGTCCAAGTCGTTCATGTGTGCATTCAGTTACTGGGGCAGCGGGCCTGTAGCTCAACGGTTAGAGCAGGGGACTCATAATCGCAAATCGTTGAATATGCAAGGTTTATCAAGCAAGCGCGCCATTACGCATAGACACGCAAATGGCTGCTGAATCATCATCTTGTGCCCTGGGTTTGATCTGCACTGGCGTGCAGCCTTAGGCATCGTTTTGCAAACCGAACCGGCACCAGAACCGGCACCGAAATTCCCACCGTGAGCGATTCACTTGGAGGGCCCGCTGGCTTGACTCCTCGCCTGTCGCCTTGCTCGTCCTGCCGCGTTTTGGCACTCTGCCGAGCAGTATAGAGCGGTGCTCCCAAAACGCGTAGCCTTCTCCTTCTTGAAGAAGGGAATGGCAGCACCGCAGACTTGGCACGGTCGATCTATGTGGACATCCAGTGCCAAACACTGTGCTAGCTCGGCGTGCCCGATGTGGTACCCTCCGCAGTCGGGACACGCGTAAGCGATGATGAGCCTACCAACTCTTCTCGTTGCTGTCTGGGCGTACTGCTCAGCAATTTTCACGCTCGGATAGCAGCGCTTCGGATTACAGCGCCGGTCGGCTGGATTGGACCAGACTCCGGAAATGGCAGAATTGAGTCGCATTTCATCACTCGTTGAGTTGGATCCCCGAACAGAAATACCGGGATTCTTTCAGAATGGAATCCACTTTATAACACAGTAGTACTAATCCCCACCCCTCACCTCGAAGGGGACAGTCAATTGCGATTGATCTCCGCTGATGGTGGTGGCTGTGATGGTCACCTGGTAGCGCCCCGGAGGCGCCGCCACCCTGCCTTTTTCAGTGAGGGAATTTGTCGAGATTGTGAGAGTATCCTCCTGCGAAAGGGTGTCAGAGAAGTTCACGACGGAAGCACCAAGAGAGCAGGCCGCCGTGGGTGTATCAGTGGAACAGGTCAGGTGGACGCGGCCGGCGTAATTCGGGGCGCGTAATGAAATGGTGCTGGTTGCCGAGGAGCCGGACTTCAGATTCACGGAGTGCCATTCGATGCTCGGTGCCTGAACGGTGGGAATCTGATAGGCGCGGACATAATCAACCAGAACAGTCGCGGGGTTAGGAGTTGTGGCGTCAGGGTTTCCCGCCCAGTCACCTCCCACCGCCAAGCCCATGGTCAGGAAAAAGGGATGATCAAAGACCCATGCGCCGCCTTCCGGGAGTTCGCCGACATCTTGCACGACGTAGGCGTTTGCCGGATCATCCACATAGAACTGGACCATGTCCGGCGACCAGACGATGCCGTAGGTGTGAAAACTTCCGTCGTCAACTCTTCCGCCGTAGGGAAGTTTGAAATCGTGCCACAAGCCATTCGAACCGAAGTATCTTGGGCCGTGAAGAGTAGAGCGGATCATGGTTGGTCCGAGGCCGTTGGAATGAGGATTGAGGGACACATTCTCAGCCACATCCATCGAGCCGCAGGCCGGCCAGCCTACTGTGTCCTTGTCGGCTCCTACCATTACGAAGGAGGGCCAGAGCCCAGTGCCGACTGGCAACTTCATGCGCGCTTCGATACGACCATACTGGAAGTTCTTCAGGCCTTTGGTAGTGATCCGAATCTGGGTCCAAGCGCCGTTGGCGTTCTTTTCAGCACGCAGAACCAGATGTCCGGCTCCGTCCTGGAAAGCATTCGGGCGGCGAGGATCGCATTCCTTTGATTTTTCGGCCGTTGGCGAGCAAAAAACCTCGCGGCCCCCATCGCCCAATCCGGTTTGATCTTCCAGGTCGTAGGTCCATTTCGATGGATCAGGCAATTGCTGTGCCGTCCCATCGAACTCGTCGCTCCAGACCGGATCCCCCCATTTGAGGGCTTCGCCGACGGGACGCTGTTGTTGATCGGTGTGGCGCCCGAAGAGAACTCCCGCAAGAAAGATAGCAGCCACCGCAAAGATCATTGTGGCATATTTCCAAAGTGCGCGCCGGTCCGCAACAAAGGCGAACGCCTTGCTGAACGCCTGCCAAAGCCCGCTGCCGGCGTCTTCATCAGGGTCTGCGGGGGCGATAGTGCCGGGCATAGCCGCGCTGTCCAGTTGGACTTGGTCGAGAGAGGGCACCTCGACTGGGAGGGGAGATTCAGCAGGTGCATCCCCACGGCGCACGAACTGGGGAATGTAGTGCCCGCGCGGAAGTACAATCTGGAGCTGATGGTCTTGCGCGTCGCCCTCGTAGAGCATCTGCAGTTTCTTCCGCAGCGTACGGGCGGTCACACGAACGATCGGGTCGGTATGAGAATCGAAGTTGGACTCCTTGCGGCCGAGAGCCTGGACGGCAATCGTGGGTTCGCGAATGTCCTTGGATTCTCCATCGAAATATTTGGCGCAGATGAACGATAGGAAGCGAACCAAGCTCGCGGAACGGCTGATCTCCGGATGGGAAAGCACCCATTCCAGTTCCTGCTTCTCTGCTAGAAAGTCATTTGAATTGGGAACAGCACGAGATTGTTCAGGCGCCCCGGAGACCTCAGACTTGTCCGAATCACCACTGGTCGCATCAAGATGCATTCGTGTCAACCGCGCCGCCCGGCAACGTCGAACACACCGGGTGCAGGTTCAGATGCAACTTGAAGTGCAGAACCGGATGCCGACGCTGGCGGGGCTCACCCTCGAATTTACTTGCTCGAATCATAGCATTTTGGCAAAGTCAGGGTGAAGCTAGAGCGAACGAGGCTGTTTCAATGTGGAAATCTTCCCAGGATGCGGCATCTTCGATTGCGTTCAGCTCGAAACGGGTATAGCTTCTCCAACCCTCAAGCGCAAGAGGTATGTTGTCCAGGCCGGCCTCACCGACCCTAAGCGCCTACTTCTTCGCCTGGTCAACGGTTCCCAGCCTGTAAACCCGCACATAGTCGACCAGCATACTGACCGGAAAGCGCGTTGTGGCGTCGGGATCTCCGGGCCAGTAGCCCCCAACCGCAACATTCAACAGGAGGTAGAATGGGTGGTCGAAAGCCCAGTGCTTGTCAACAGGAAGGCTTTCGATGGTTTGCGTTTCGTAAAGCACATCGTCTGCGTAAAATCGAATCTCACGAGGAGTCCATTCTGTTGCGAAGACATGGAATCCATCGCCGATCCGGCCATTCTCGGGCATTGTGAATGTGCCTGTCAGAGGCTCACCGCCGGAATACCCGGGGCCATGAAGGCTACCATGGACTTCTGACGGCTCAAAGCCGACTTTCTCCATAATGTCGATTTCGCCACAGGCCGGCCATCCTACTGAGCCAAAGTTATTGCCCATCATCCAGAATGCGGGCCAGATTCCCTGCCCTTCCGGCAGCTTGATACGCGCCTCCATCCGGCCGTACTTCTGCTCGAATAAGCCCCTGGTTTCGATGCGCGCGGAAGTATAAGCGCGAGAGACTCCATCCGAGCCGGCATAGGTCTCCTTTCTGGCAGTGATCACCAGATTTCCCTTTTCCTGATGAATATTGGCGGCGCGATCTGTGTAGTATTCCAACTCATTGTTTCCGAATCCCGATCCTCCTGTAACGAATGCCCATTTCGCGGGATCGGGAGGGCTGCCGTCCGGCCCGTTGAACTCATCGCTCCAGACCAGTGTTCGACTATTGTCCTCAACCAATCTTTTTCCCTGGCTCCGAGCCAGCAAAGCGCCGCAGGGCGAAAGCAGCAACAACAGAAGCGCCGTCCATGAGAAAAACGATCTGCAGAAGCAGGATTGCAATCGAAACATATGAATCTCCGTCCTTCCTACCTCTTCAGTTCGATGTTCGCGGTGAGCGGCATATTCTCGGATGAATCTCCCACGGCCACAACAAAACTGCCTGCGTCCCAATGCCATTCGTTGGCGCCGGCGTCCCAATAAGCGAACGAGCGCTCATCCAGGACGATGGTGACCTTCTGCTTCTCCCCTGGCGCGAGACGAACCTTTTTGAAGCCTTTCAGTTCGATTCTGGGGCGCACTACCTTTGCAGATGGATCGCCGACATACACCTGCGCTACATCCGCGCTTGACACTGTTCCGGTGTTTGCCACATCGAAGGACACCTGCGCCGAGGGATGCCCGTTGACTACTGCAGGCACAACTTGCAAGTTGGAAAATGCGAAGGTCGTATAAGTCAGTCCGAATCCGAAAGGAAACAACGGCTTCTTTCCCGTGGTCACGAACGAGCGATAACCTACAAACACTCCTTCGGAATAACGAACGTGCGGCGTGGCGCCCGCGGGGACTTCGGCCGCATAGTAACTGTCGTGCGCTGGGTTCTCTTCCCAACTACGCGGAAAGGTAATCGCGAGCCTACCTTCCGGCGAACGGGCACCGGAGAGTATCTCCGCAAGGGCCGTTGCTCCCTCCTGCCCCGGATACCACTGATGCAGGAGTGCCGGGACCTTCGCGATCCAGCGATGCGTGTCTACGTCGCCGCCGGCCGTCAGCACCACGATCGTGCGCGGGTTGATTTCAAGAGCTGTCTCTATCAACTCATCCTGACCCCATGGCAAGGCATAGGTGCGATCAAAGCCTTCGCATTCGGTGGTTGAGTCAAAGCCCGCATCCACGATGATCGTGTCAGCGAGCGCCGCAATCGCGCGCGCTTCTTTGGTGACCAGATCATCAGTGGCACGAATGGCCAGTGCTGCTTGCAGATTGTTGCCGTTGGGCCGATAGTCCAGCCGCACCGCTACAGTTTGATTCGCCTTGAGCGGCAGTTCAACCCATTGCGGCTCAATGCCCTCACGCGCGAGCTGGTTGATCTCCAGCTTGTCATCCACATAAAACTTGTAAGAGCCACCGCCGCCGGCGCTCGCAACAAAGATATAGGTCCCATCCTTGGCGGCGCGAAACTCAGCCGAATAGCGAAGGCCCTTGGGTTGTGGAGCCTGCGCCGGCTCCACGTTGATGAGAGTGTCCACATGATCGACAAAGCGAGTAACGACAGGACTGCCACGAAACTCGGCATTGTCAAACTGCTCCACCATCACGCCGTGGCCCTTCGCCGCAGAAAGGCCGGCAGCAGCGATGCGGGACGGCAGACTGAATTCGGTCTTCGATAACATCTCATCCATCGGAGGGACGCCGCGAGCGTAAAGTACCTTCGCCTTTCCGATGTAGTAATCGCTGAGACCTGTCATCAGACTGGGAGCGGCGTATGGAGTAACTTGCGAACTTCCTCCGCCCCCAGTGACCGCCGGCCACGCATCGGGACCGAGCACCGCAATGGTCTTCAATTTGCTCTGGTCCAGCGGCAATAGGGAATGTTCGTTCTTCAGCAGTACGATGCTTTCGCGCGCCTCGTCCAAAGCAACCTTGCGGTTCTCCTGGCTGTAGGTCGGAAGTGAATAATCCTGCTGGTCGTGATCAAGAAAGCCGAAGCGAATCGCTGTTCTGAACAGCCTGCGCACCTTATCGTCAATCACCAACTCAGATACCCTGCCGTCGCGCACGGCCGGGAGCAGTGTCTGTGCGTTAAGAAAGTTGGGATCGGGCATTTCAAGATCAAGGCCCCCATTGGCAGCCGCCACGCCATCGTAAGTAGCCCACCAGTCGGACATGAGGATTCCCTTGAAAGCCCACTCCTTCTTGAGGATTTCGCTATTCAAATGGTAGTTTTGCGTGGTGTGCTCTCCATTGAGCAGGTTGTATGAATCCATCACGGCGCCCACATCGGCCTCACGCACCGCGGCTTCAAAGGCAGGCAAGTAGATCTCACGAAGTGTGCGCTCATCCATATCAGAGCTCACGCCGTGCCGGTCGTACTCCTGGTTGTTAGCGGCAAAGTGCTTGACCGTGGCGATGACTCCGCGACCCTGCAATCCACGGATATAGCCAACCACCATACGCGATGAAAGGAATGGATCTTCGCCGTAGTATTCAAAATTTCTGCCTGCCATGGGAGCCCTGTAAATATTGACTCCAGGCCCCAGCAGCACATGCACTCCGCGTGCGCGGGAGTCATCGCCGATGGCAGCGCCAACTCGCTCGGCCAGTTCAGAATCCCATGTCGCAGCCATCGCGATGCCCGCGGTGTATGCGGTGATCGGACCCCAGAAGCGCGCGCCGACGGGCCCATCGGACATCTTGAGTCGCGGGAAACCAACCGCCGGCTCGCCCCGTGAAAAGACGCTGTCTTCTCCTCCCAGCAGGCGAATCTTCTGCTCCAGAGTCAGCTTCGATACCATCTGATCCACGCGCTTCTCAATCGCCGGACTATCCGGCTGAGGTCCCTGCGGTAATGCCGCCGGCGCGAAGACGAAGAAACCAACAATAAGAATAAGGAAAAATGCCGGCGCCATCCAATTCACTTTCCGCATGAAGTAACTCTCCTTGAATAAGATCGAAGTGACTCTGTCGCATCTTCTGCGCAAATCGCAGCGGCTTGATAACTCGTCTGTCAAGCCATCCGGATCTGATGCCGCGGGCTCAACCCCTCCAACGCAATTGTGAGCAAGACTGCGGACATGCCGAGGTTGGGCACTCCGAGTGGCGCTCCCGTCTGCGAATCGTAATGTTCACTGATTCCGACCTTGAGCGCGTTATCAAGCAGGTGACCCGCGAGTTCACCTGCCAATTCGGTGTGGCCGTATGCTTGAAGACCTTCAAGCGTTTGATACACGGAGGATGGCCACACATCTCCGCGCCAGAAGCCGTCGCTGTTGTACTCGGCTGCCAGACAGTCGACCGAGGGCAGCGGAACAGGCGTGTTCCAATGCGAGCCAGCCAAAGCTTCTGCCATGCGCGCAGCCTGTGCCGCGGTGGGGATATGGGCCTGGAGCGGAACCATCCCGCCGATGGTTGCAACCGGCATTTTGCGCAACCCGTCGCGGTGCACGCTCAGAAAACATCCTTGCTTCTCGTCCCACATGTGGCGCCGCATGGCCTCTATTCCCTTGGTCAGAATCGGCCTGCGTCGCGCAGCCATCTCCTTCTCTCCGGCGGCTTCCGCGAGGCTTATCAGGCTCTGTTCGGAAAGAAGCAAATAGCCGGTGTTGGCGGGGATATAAATGTCGCCATACCATGGGCCGTTATCAATCCCTACGGGTCGACCGGGGTGCGGAATGAGCTTTAGGGTATCTAGATCGACTTCGTTGTCATAAGTCTCGAAACGCGCATGCTCGACGACGCCATCATAGACTCCAACGGTCACCATGCCGACGTTGTCCAGGTCACGTTCCCGCCAATACCAGTCGTGGAAAGCTTCGAGATGCGGGAGTGCCGCACGGACTAACTCGAGGTCTCGATTGCGCCGGTAGACACGATCCACTCCCCAGGCCAGCAGCGGCGCCTGAGAGTAAGCGGGAAATGTCAACCAGTCCTTGCCGGTAAAACCCGGAGGTCCGTTATCGGGCGCAATGAAATTTGCGATCATGCCCTGCGCGTAGGCAGGCTTGACGCGGTTCCATCTCTCCTGAGACTCCCAGTAATTTGCATAGACGCCGCGAATGAAATCGCGCTGATCTGGAATGATAGCCACCAGGTCGGTGAGAAATGTTGTGTCCCAGATCCACTGGCCAACATAGATGCCGCCCGGCACGAGCCAAGGATGTTTGAGCGGTGGCTCCGCCGCTTGCATCCGCCCGAAGATGCAGTGCTCAAACACGTTAACCGCAAACTGAAACAGCGCTGGATCTTGGCTGATCAGCAGCGGCTTCAACAACCGTTCCATATCGTTGCGATTGAGAGCGGACTCCGCGGCCATTGTGCGTCCCTGTAAAGCCGTCGATAACATCACGGCCCCGAGTCCGCCCAGAACCTGGCGACGGTTGAACGGCACATAACTCCCGATGACTGTCAGTCGACTCTGATGTAGGTCAAGTTTTGACCGAGACTCTTGCATGAGTGTTTTCCTTGTCGTTATGGGTTCCGACCGGCAGCGATGTGTTGAGGGACGGATACTTCTTCCGTGTGTATTTGTCGAACGCTGGAGTTTGCCGTCGCCGTTTGCTTCGACGCGGGACAGGGTTTGTTGCCGCATGACACGGCGGTGATCCCGTTGCCTTCAGTAATCGTGTAGAAGCGGTCCACCGCGGGGATGTGAACGGCTTGCTTTGCACCCGATGGCCACTGAATCTCGACGGACTTTACTGCGTCCTCATCGCCAAGACCAAAATGCGCACGCTTGTCGCCGGAGGATTGGTAACTTCCGCCTGTGGTCACGGTAAGTGCCTGAAGCGTCTTCGCGGTCGTCAAGCGAATCTCGGCGCCAATGCCGTCGCGGTTGCTCAGCCCGCCGACCAACTGGATCGTGATCCAGTGATGCGCAGTCCTGGTTTCGTTACGCAGTACGAAGGCGCGACCATCATTGCCGGTCATCACTACGTCTATCAGGCCGTCATTATCAAGATCTCCGCTGGCAAGGCCTCGCCCTGCAAACGGCAACGAGGCAATCGCGCCGAGACACGCGGAGAAATCCTGAAAACCATGACCGATGTTGCGCAACAGTGCGGGGGGCTCAATGTAACGAAGCTGGGGATTGTCCTTCTGGATATCCACGTTGACATGGCCGCGCGTTGCGATCAGGTCTTTCCATCCGTGGTTGTCGACGTCGATGGCTTGAATGCCCCAGCCCGAGTGGGCCATTGTCGAACGAGCTATACCGCTGTTGGCACTCGCATAGTCGAAGGTTCCGTCTCCACGATTGAGATAAAGCGCATAGGTCTGGAGAGCCAGGTTGTCCACCACAATGTCCGGGAGTCCGTCGTTGTTCAGGTCCTGAAACACCACGCCCATTCCCGCGAAATTCCTTCCGTTGTCGTCCGCCGCAACGTTGGCTGTCAATCCGGTCTCTTCAAATGTTCCGTTGCCCTTGTTGTGATAGAGAAACTCATCCATTCCGTCGTTAGCCACAAACAAGTCGATCTTCCCATCGCGATCGTAGTCTGCTATTGCTATCCCGAGACCCTTGCCAGGCTTTGACAGACCGAGTTTCTGACCAACTTCAGTGAAGTGGCCATGGCCGTCGTTGTGATAGACGAGTGGCACAATTGAGGGAAATGCCTTGGGATCGCAATAACTTCTCTTTCCGTCCGGAGTTGGACAGAACTTATCGTCGAAGTTCCACTGAAAATAGCGAAGAACTACAAGGTCCAGAAAGCCATCCTGATCCAGATCGACCCACACCGCGCTCGTTGACCAGCCATCTCCGGCGACGCCGGCCGCAATCGTGGCATCGGTGAAAGTTCCATCTCCATTGTTGTGGTAAAGATGATTGTGAGGAAAGCCTGCGACAAAGAGATCGTCAAACCCATCGTTGTCGTAGTCGCCCACAGCAACACCCATTCCGTAGTCTTCCCCGGCAACCCCAGCCTTGACCGTCACGTCCTCGAAAGTGCCATCAGCCCTTTGATGATAGAGGCGGTTCCAATACTCGGGGCCGCTCTTGCGAGGAGCTTGCTTGCCTGGATTGGGATCGGGAAACGCCGCGCCATTGGCGAAGAAGACATCCAGCCGCCCATCGTTGTCAAAATCGAACAGCGCCACACCGGACCCCATTACTTCGAGCGGATAGCTCATTGAAGTGTGGTTTGCATGGTGGCGGAAGTCGATCCCGTATGCGTCTGCTTTCTCAGCGAAGTGGATGCCGGAGGCGGGATCGCAACTTTGCGCGCAGATGCCTGGATCTCCGTAGCAGAGCAAAGCTGCCAGGAACACGGCGGTCATCCATCGTGCGGCGTTCCATCGCGCGGTCATTGCGGATTGCTCCCGTTGAGCTTCGCGTATTGCTCGAACTCGCGATCCGCCTTTTCCTTCTCGCCCAGCGATCGGTAAGTCCGGGCAAGCATCAGATGCAACCGGGCGCTGTCGGGCTGAAGACGAATCGCCGTTTCCAACTCCTGCGCGGCTTCCGGTGTGTGCCCAGTCTTTGCAAAAGCCAGGCCAAGTTGTTCGTGAGCTTCAGAGGAAGTGGGCGCGATCTTCTCCGCTTGTTGCAGCCACGAAATGGCATCCGCAGGCTGGTTATTTACGAGCAGCACCCGGCCCAGCGCAATGAAGGGAACAGCGTCCTGGCCTTTGCCGTCGGTCTGCCATTGGATGGCTGTACGGTAGGCTGTCTCGGCAACGTCGAGCCGTGCCAGACGCTCGTTGGCCAACCCGATCAGCGTCTCCGCCGAAACCATTCGCGGCGTGAGTTGCAACGTATGCTGGAGAGCGTCGATCGCTTCCTCATAGTGTTGAGAGGAGAAGCGGACATGCCCCAGCGCCTCCCATGTCGCTGCATCACGATTGTCTTTTTCAAGAGAGCGCAGCAGCCACTTTTCCGCCTCGGGAAAGTCGGGAATCGCTGCGCAATCCATGGCAAAGATGCGCAGGTCGAATGCGGACAAATCCGTCGATTGCGACGCTTGCAGATACTCCGCCATGGAAGCCCGCGGTTGATGCTCACGATAAAGGATGAGTCCCATGAGCGCATGTGCTTCGCCGGAGTCGGGATGGGCCACAAAATATGCCTTCACCACTGGAGCGGCGTCTTGCCAGTGTTCTGTATTGAGCAACTCGCGGGCGTGATCAAGCGGGATAACGGCATGGGCTTGTTCGCGTTGTCCAGTTGCGGTTGGAGTGATTGAAGGAACCTGAGATGCCAACGAGTTAGCGGCCATGATAGCCAGCACACTCATCACCAGGGAGCATCCACCACATGGAAGCAGTAGCCTCCGAGGCAATCGGCGCTGGCGGGGGCTGGATGGCATCCGTATCTCCGGTGTCGTGCGGGGTGGAACCAATGACTGAAACAGTTGCACGCTTTGATATGCCTGTGAGAAGCGGGGCGAGAACCGGTGACCAACACGAGATTCGCGCCCCGCAATTATAGGACTATCCTCTGACAGGCTCTACCATTCGAAGCGCGCTCCGACCTGGCCCTGCCTGCTCCCGCTCACGCTGGTCACGTTGCCAAAGTACTGGCCACCGATGTTCCCGGTACTCGGGGAGCCCCAGTGGTGGCGGTTCAGCACGTCAAAGAACTCGGCCCGTAGAGTAGCCCGGAAGCGGTTGTCGTGGAAAGAGAATTTCTTCAAGATGCTCAGATCTTCGTTGTAGTAGGCCCAGCCTCTCCAATTGGAATAGAAGGGTAACTGGTTGCCGAGTGTACCCAGAAATCTCCCCGAACCATCCGATGTGTAGAGGTCCGTAAAGCTGGATGGGCTCACAAACTGGTTGCTCACGTCATTCAGATTATTCAGGTCGAGCGTCTTGAAGTGATTAGCCAGCGCTCCTGGTTGCTTCACCACATTAGCAAAGGTGTTGCCCCAGTTTGGATAGCTCCAGAAGCTCGGACGCACAGCTCCCATTGGCTGGCCGGCATGGTAATCGACCTGCGTAGCAAGATTCCATCCACCTACTGTCTGTCTGACAAGCTCGTTCCCCGTGGAGAGCCAGCGCCGTCCCGCGCCGAATGGCAGGCCATAGGAAACATATCCCTTCACTTCGTGACGAACGTCGTTGGGCGAAATGAGGTTCTTCAACTGATCCATCGCGTAGGGATCCTGGTAAGGATCGCCTCCGCCCCAGTTCTCCGCGAAGTTACCATTGCCGCGATTGACGTTGCCGGCCTCATGGGAGAAGGTGTAGCTCAGGTCGGCGCTCAGTCCATTACTGCCGCGCCGCTTCAGTTCCGTCACCAGCGCGTCATAGCGGCTGCTTCCAATGGGAGAGTCGGTGAACAGAACTCCACCCTGGAATGTCTGTGGGAAGGGCAGAAACGCATTTGGGGCATTGTATCCACCCCATCCATTCGTCATGGAGGTCATGAATGGATACCACGGGACGCCAGCCTGGGCAGCGTTTGCCTGGCTACTGATCCACATTCCCGCGCAGGAGGAATAGCTGGTCGAAGTGCCGCAGTTACTCTGCAGTAATGGTTGATAGTTACCCCATGTTGGCGAGTTACGCGAATCGTCCGCGCCGTCATGGAGATGGCCGCCGCGGTTGCCGAGGTAGTTCACATCCACAACAGTGTTCTTGGCCACTTCATATTCCACGCCGAGATTCCAGTTGTTGGTGTGACCGAGATCGAGCTTGTTGGGATCAACCGAAACCGCGCACCATGGGCAGCTCGTGTTTGCATTCGGGTCGCGGGTAGCAGGAGTCGGATTTCCCGGATACGTTGATCCGCCGTCCCACTGATAGATTGCATTCACTGGCGAAGCCGCCGCGGGCATGATGTTTTGACCTACGTAGCCGAAGGATGCCTCACCGGCGAACGGAGCGCCGCCCCACTGGTTGATGCCAAGCGGAACATAGAAAAGTCCGTAAGAACCGCGCGCAACCAGTTTTCTGCTGATCTGATACGAGGCGCCGAAGTGCGGCGAAAAGAGCCGCCAATCCTGGTTCTTTTCGAACGACTGGCTTCCGTTTGAAAGGAATTGAAATGCGCCATTCAGCGGAGCCCAACTGCTGTTGGTGGCGTTCAGAACGAAATCGGACCACTGGCCGTTGACCTCTTTCCAGGCGGTGTTGAAGTCCCATCGCAGGCTGGCGTCCACGGTCAGCTTGGGTGTCAGCTTGATCGTGTCTTCTCCATAGAAATTCAGTCCCTTGCGGCGTCCGCGCAGGTGGCCGCCAACCGCTTTGGATGCGGACCCGACCTCGCCCAGTTCGAAGTTGGCCAGACCATAGCCGATGTACGGCGCAATCGAACTATTGCTGACAGCCAGCGACTCGCCGGTGTTGGAGTTGAAGGCGTAGTTCAAATATCCGTCGGCCTCTGTGCTGTTCGCCCCGTAGGCAATAAACTCTCCTCCGAATTTCACCACGTGTCGCCCGCGCACCCAGGACAATTCATCCTTGTAGTGGCCCTGGTAATACGGAAGATGGTCGGCCTTGTTTGCGCCCAGCGACGGCTCGCCGTAGTTGTTGTTTCCGCCAAAACTCATGTTGGGAAAATTGCTGGCGCCGCTGCTGGTGGAAGGGAAGCCGAGCGCACCATTGTCCACCGGATGCGATGTGTCATCCCAGCGCAGCCAGTAGTTATAAGCCGCGGAAGCAAAGTTCACCAGGTTTGCAGAGAGCGTGTAATAGTCCTGCACGCGTACTTCCCAGCCCAGGGTGCCCTGAACATAGCTCTGCGTGAATGGTCCGCCATCGGCGCTGCCGTGCTGCCATAATCCGCTGGTTTCGATGGGGGTTTCATTGTAGCGATTGTAGGAGACGTTAGCGTGATTCTTCTCAGAAAAATTGTGATCGACTTTGAGATCGAGGTGGTAGTTCGTGTTAATCGGGAAATTTCCAAATGTTGCAAAGCCCCAGTAGTTATTGCTTAGATTTCCGTTTTCAGGAGCGTAATCCTGTTGGAATATCTGGATGACCTTTTTCGACTCCGCACTGATGCTGCCTGAAGGAATCATGTTGCCGGGGAAGACGCTGCCGGGACTCGCTGGATTGAAGATCGCGCCGAAATAGATCGGGGTGCCCGAGGCATCCAGCTGGCCGGTGGGGCAGGGAGCGGTGCAGGGATTGCCAGTCAACGGGTTGGTCGTAACGGCATTCAAAAGCTCGCTAAAGTCGCCGCCGAGCATCCGGGTGGTTGGCACGGTGGCGCCGTCAGGTTGATAAGTCATGTTCTGCTTGCGAAAACGCTCATAAGACCCAAAAACGAAGGTGTGCTTCTTCCAGACGGGTCCGCCGGCGCTGAAGCCAAAGTCGTGATATCGATCAAGGGGGCGCCGGTAATTCGAATTGCAGGTGGCGTCGCCTGCGCACTGTGAAAGAAAGTAGTTGTTGTCCCAGCCGTTTGCGTTCAGGTCTTCGTTGGCCAGGAACCCGAAGGCACTGCCGTGGATGGAGTTGGTTCCGGACTTGAGCTCGTACATCAGTTCGCCACCGCCCGTTTGCGCGGAGGCAGCGGAGATGCCACTGGTCTGCACCTGGAATTGATTGATGGAATCCATGCCCGGCGCATTGACGATGCCAAAGAGCCCAGCGTCGGCGCTGGTGCCGTCAACCGAAGTGGCCTGCGAGACGATCTGGGAGCCTGCGACGCTATTGTTGTAGCCAAGCTGCGGCCCCGTCACCGTGCTGTAAGTTGCTACCACAGAACGAGCGAAGTTGCGCGCGTCACGCCCGCCATCCGCAGTAAGAGGCAGGTCCGTCAACACATCGCCCGACACTGTACTCCCCAGCATCGCATCCTGGGTGTCCAGCAGCGACGCATCCGAGCTGACGGTTACGCTATCCACGCGGCTACCCACTTCGAGCTTCGCGTTCAGAGTCACGTTTTGTGACATCGACACAGTCACACCGGTACGTTCGTAGGTTTTGAATCCGTCCTTGGAAAAGGTGAGGGCATATTGGCCGACAGGGAGATTGAGAACGCGGTAGATGCCCAAACCGTTTGTCGTGTCGCCCTCGTATGCAACGCCTGTCTGCATCTCAACCAGCGTGACAACGACCCCGGGGAGCGCGGCTCCCGTGGGATCGTTCACGGTACCCGTGATGGAACCTCGATCGACCTGCGCCCACAAGACACCCGATGCACAGACGCAGAACAGTAACACCCTCCAAAACGTGCGCATAAAGCCTCCAAATTCATCATTTCAATCAGATTGCCGGACAGTAACGAAAGCACCGTGCGGCAGTTTCCCGGTGAGCCACTGCGGCCAACTGACCGCCGATTCGACAGATCTCCGTGCGCGCCCGGGCGGTTCCGTCCTTGCTCGCAACAACCACCGGAGGGACAAGTGCCAATGCAGGCTGGCTGCAACGGTCAGGCCTGACGGCCGGTTTCGCCCTTTGATTTTCAATCGCGGCGATTCGGTTCCGTGAGCCAGTCATTCTCGTCCTTCACTGAAAGGTCGTCGGGAGCTCTGTGGACTTCCACCGCGCAATCGCACCGATATGGATCCCCAAAGAGGTCTGTCAAACTGAAGGCATTTGACACCCAGATGCATGCTACTGAAATCGTAATGCGAGAATAAATTTACAAGTGCCTGCAGCGCGGTGATGTTAAGCACTCGGCAATCCGGCTCTCCGCGTTGCATTGAGCAAAGCGCAAACGCGCGACGATGCGCGCCGTGGAACAGCTGAAGGATCTCAGGGGTGCAGGCCTCAAGATCCGTCTTGTTCAAACATTCGTGATCGACCTCGCGAGTATCCACGACTCGCCTGGTAATGGAACTCGGGGGCGATAATTCATTGAGAGAATTGCATAGTGATGTGTTGTCAGCGCGGGAGACAGGGCGTGCGAACATCGCGCGAAGACGCTAATGAGGGTAGTGCGGTTCCCGAGAGTCTGCATTGAGAGAAGTGTGGCGGAATGCAAGGCGAAGCAATAGCGAGGAGGCTAGAATTCAGTCAGCGGGCCCTGCCCGAGGTGGCCTGTGGTGCCGGCACCGCTTAAGCACGGTATTTACATGTAAAACGCGGTCAATCGAGGGCAATTTACAATAAATTCTCCCGGCGGAGATCGTCGACCTCCCAACGACGAGGGTTTGTTGAACCATGACCGCCGCGTTTTGAAGCACGGATGTTATTCGTGGCTATGTTGCGCACCTTCTTGTAGGAAAGGCGTGAATTGGCGCCTGTTTTTGGTGGCTGTTTGTTTTGTGAATAACTGCTGCGCCCTGCAGCTCTTTGCAACCTGGGTTCTCATTGTATCTATTGATTACAAACAGGATATTCTGCATTTTGCATCGACCTGCAACTCGATGCAGGGCCGCTAAAACGGACTCATAATCCCTTGGTTGGGGCTCAGATCTCTTCAGGCCCACCAGCCATCTCTGCCGCCGAAAATATGGCCAGTCCGCCTTTCATCAGATTCTCGACGACAGTTGGACGCAGTGGCGCTGGCTTAGCCTGCCATTCGGAGCAAGTCGGACAAATATCGGACCGGCAGTAGCGAGGGGGAGCAAAACGAAGAAATTAATGTAGTTAGCTCGTCCTTATGGTAGGTCTGAAAAACCTCTGCGCGTCGGTTCGCCCACACTTGCGATAGCAAGCTACTGGCGTCACGAGATTAAATGCTGCGCACACGACAGTTCAATTCCCACCTTCCAGCATCCACTGCTGCAAATCTTCGGTACAACTTCGGTACGATTAAAGGAAAGATAGAAAGGTCTCAAAGTCCCTAAGCGAGACCAAGCAAAGCACTTAGAGTTTGAACCTTGTTAGTTCGGGACCACAGGGTCGGCCCCAGACACTCCTTTTGGAATCAGCCATTTACGAAGGGTCGGTCGTTGAACCTTGTGGATACTGAAGGAGTTTACAGCTACAGAATCGTCCACATTGCTATCGTATCGATATCGGCAGGGCTACGATGTGCGGTTGGGTGATGACCATCGGGGAGATGTTGATGCCGGTTGCAGGAGCGATGCGGACCCAATTGCTTGCCGGCACCTACATTCAGGCGGATGAAACCCCGGTCGATGTGCAGACGCACGACGGAAGCGGCACCAATCATCAAGCCTACCTGTGGCAATACGGGATGCCAGGAGGCATGACGGTTTTCGATTTCCGCATGAGCCGCAAACGCGCAGGCCCACTAAAGTTCCTCGGCAACTTCGAAGGGCTTCTGCAAACAGATGGCTACGCGGCATACGATCGCGTGGGCGGCGTGAACATGGTGCATGCAGCCTGCTGGAGCCACGCCAGAAGGTACTTTGTGGATGCGGTCAAACTCAATAAGCAAGATGCGGCATCGATCCGCGCAGTTGAACAGATCAACGAGTTATTCGCCATCGATGCTCAAGCGCGAAACGAAAAGATGGACCATGCCGCACGCCATGCTCTGCGCCACCAGAAGGCTCCGCCGCTGCTCGATGAAATCCGCACTCACATCCTTGATATGAGCAAGACGGTGCTGCCCAGTAGCGCTGCCGGTCAGGCCTGCAGATACACTCTTGCCATTTTGAAAAAGCTGATCTGCTTCCTCGATCATCCCGAACTGGAGCTCAGCAACAATGTTGCGGAGAACTCCATGCGGCCGATCGCCCTGGGCAGAGGCAACTTGATCCACATCGGGGGCGAACCGGCCGGACCGCGCGTGGCCGCAATCATCTCCGTGATCGAAAGTTGCCGCCGCCTCAAAATCCCGGTGCGCGATTACCTCGCCGACACGCTGCCCGGGCTTGCCAACGCGCCCGTTCAACGCATCGCAGACCTTACTCCTGCCGCTTGGGCCGCCAAACACTCGTAGATGTCAACCATGGGTTTGCTTTGACGGATACGTTCAACTTGCCGGCCAAGGTATGGAAAACCGTGACGTGGCGGGAAGGCACACGTCATCCCCTGCGCTCTCGCTTTGCCGCCGTACGCGTTCGCCCTGCACATCGCGACCACAAACTCCAACAACCGCGAGAGCAGGAGTGGTTGCTGATCGAGTGGCCTCGCGGAGAAACCGAACCGCGCAAATACTGGTTGTCGAATCTGGCGGGAAACATCCGATTGCGTGATTTGGTCGCTCTGGCGAAGCAACGCTGGACTACGAAGAACTAAAACAGGAACTTGGCCTGGGGCACTTCGAAGGCCGCGGTTGGCGCGGCTTTCATCATCACGCCACACTCTGTATCACCGCCTATGGCTTCTTGGTGGCTGAGCGGAGTCGCTTTTCCCCCTCGCCCGAAGCGGCCATCTTGGACTATCAGTCCCCGAACTCCCGCCTGACTTCCAGCCCCGAGGGTCGCGTCCGTCCGGAACGGCATAACCCCCGCTCCATCGCCACCTTACGCATCATCCTCGCCCGCTCGCTGCTCCGTCAGCTCTGCCAATGCCCGTTCTGCGGCGGTCTACGTTTATGACACAGTAGTACTAGAAGGGGTGCCTTGTAATCGGACCCTCGGGCATTTGCCTGTGCTACGAACTTGGCCTGAAAAACAACGGGACCCTCGAGCAATGTTCCGTTCGACGCGCGATTCACCGATTCTTCTGTGTAGGCATCCCGACCCAAGTCCCAAGTGCCACCCCAAGCCTCCACGGTGAACCCAAACTCCGCCTTTAGCCAAGTCTGAATGAGCCACTCGAAGTTTAGCCAACCTAGCCGGTCGAATTCGTAGCGCACAAACCCTCCCTTGGTGAACATAAGGCACTCAGACTCACGAAGTGCCTGTCCTCGCGTCTCGGAGAGATTTTCCCAATCCCGAACTCAGTTGCGGGTGACAGAGTTTAGAAGATCTCCCTATTGTCGCACCGAACTCGGCTCGTCCGGGATTCAGGTCTACTTAGGAGTGACCTTACGGCATTTTCACTATTCTCACTCTTGATAAACGGTTTGGTTTAGAGAATGGTGTCGGCAAGCGCCTTAACGTTAAAACGCGCGAGTGTTCGACCGCAGTCACGGCGAGCAGGAAACATGTCGCGTAAAATGATGCTGAGTGGCGTTCATCGGGATAAACCCCTTCGAAGATTGGGCGTCTGAAAGGAGCCTAAATCGCGCCATCCAATGTGCTTGACTGAGCGAACACCATCGCCCTGTTGAGTCAAACTTAGAAAGCAACCGGCACCAGAACCGGCACCAGCCAGAAAATGGCGTTTAGCGGCCAACGAGACAGTGCCAATAAGGTATTTATTTACAATAAGATATAGATAAGCAGGGCCTGTAGCTCAACGGTTAGAGCAGGGGACTCATAATC
>Ga0302149_1000062_pt1 | contig 35973 bp, 24 predicted proteins | sample I_Bog_N1_1_FD_192435 | JGI IMG/M metagenome (GOLD analysis project Ga0302149, IMG submission 192435) | Peat permafrost microbial communities from Stordalen Mire near Abisko, Sweden - I_Bog_N1_1 | ecosystem: Environmental > Terrestrial > Soil > Wetlands > Peat | place: Sweden: Abisko, Stordalen...
CAGTCGTGCCATAAGCTGTTTAAAATGAGAGAAGGGGCTTTAGCCCCTACGCCATTTCCTCCGAATTCAACCCGAAACCAGGCCTTTTTCCGCAGCCTGTTCAGCCGGGCCGCAAACGCTCCCAAAAGGAAGTTGGGCTTCAGCCCCTGCCGCATTCCGAGCCGCTTCCAGCCCCTCCTCCATCTTTCTCCGTGCCTCGCAAGCAGCTTTTCGTCTAGATCCCAAGGCATGCTTTTCAAATGAGATTGTCCTGGCAGGGAGTGGCGACCTTCGAAAAACTCGCCTGGACACCGGTACTCTGGTTTCGCTCTGGTCACCGCGGCCTTCCTCCCCTGGGCCGCCGGTTTCGATTTGGCTAGAGACTCTCAAGGCAAACGCTTATACTACCTCCAAATCGAGAAAGAGAAACACGCGTGTCCCAGGGAAGGGATACGGTTTTTGCGAGCGATAGCCGGGTTCCGAACACGCTGGGGAACAGACCCTGGGGCATTCAGCAAGGAACGGCTCGACCGCTCTGGAGGAAGCATGCAGGACCGGTCCAACGCGGAGGGGACGATCGGGGACGGGCGCTCCGCGCCGCGTGCGCAGAGCTATTCGGCGCTGCACTGGCTTCCCATCACGGCCCTGATCCTGGCTTTGGCAGCCATGATTTCCCGTCTCGTGGAGGGCCCCAGGGGCGACGGCCTGCTGCTCTTCTTCTGCGGAGCCTCGGCGGCCATGCTCGCGGTGCGCCTGCTGGTTCAGGATACCTCCAGCATGAATTCGATTACGCCCCCTAGCGAGCCCTTGAAGGAACTGCTCGACTCAGCCGGACCGATGGTCATGTCTGCAGGCCTCGACGGCCGGTTCACCTATGTCAATCCAGCCACGGAACGGCTGCTGGGCTACCACGCGGCGGAACTGCTCGCCATGCCCTCCGCGGGCGACATTCTGCCTCCCGGCGAAGGAATGCGCCTGATTACGGAGATGCAAAAGCTGGCTGGCATATCCCGGTCCGAGGAGCCGACGCCCAGCGACGGGCTGGCCTTCTATCTCGATTCCCTTCGTTCGCTGCCTCCCAGCCAGGTGCCCTGCTTCCAGACCCAGCTGCGCCAGAAGAATGGCGGCCTTTTCCCCGTTACGCTTCACATCTCATCGCAGCGTGACAGCAACGGCACGCTCACCGGGATGCTGGCGGTTGCAGTGGACCAGAGCGCGAATGTGCACCAGGAGCAGGCACTGCGCGAGTCGCAGGAGCGTTATCGCGATCTCTTCGAAAGTTCAACGGAGATGATTGCCACGCTCAGCCCCGCGGGACGGTTCCTCTATGCCAATCCCGCCTGGAAGCGATGTTTCGGCAAGGAGACGTCCGCGCTGCTGGCTCTCAATTCGTTTGAGGAGCTGTTCGGACCCACCTGCCGCGGCGAGGTGGCCGCGCTCTTCAGGCGCGCACTCGATGGCGAAGTGGTAGATCGCGCTCCGCTGCGTCACTTCACCCACGACGGCCGCGTGCTGGAGCTGGAGTTGAGTCTGAGCCAGAGGCAAAAGGCCGGCAATCCCCTCGCCATCCGCTGCCTGGTCCGCGACGTCACCCAGCAGCGCCAGCGCGAACACCGCCTGGCCCTGCAACTCGTAGTCAGCCAGATTGTGGGCGAGAACGCTTCCACGGTGGTCGCGGCCACCCGCATTCTTGAAGCTCTCTGTGTCTCCCAGGGTCTCGACGCGGCCTTCAAATGGGAGGTCAACGCGGAAGAAAACCAGCTCGAATTCTGCACAGCCTGGGCCGCGCCAGGACGCCGTGCCGAGGCGCTCATCCAGGAAAGCGTGAGCCTGACACTTGCCAAAGGCAAAGACCTGCCCGGAAAAGCCTGGCAGGATGGCCGTCCGGTGTGGATCTCCGACCTCGCGGCCATGCCCCGCAGCCCGCGCATTCAGATGGCGCTTCAGCAGGAGATGGTTTCCGGCTGGGCAGTCCCTGTGCGCGTGGGCGCCAAGGTGCTGGCGGTCCTCGAGTTCTATTCCCACCTGGCCCTGCGTGAAGACCGCGAGGCCCTCGCCGCAATTGAAACAGTTGCCGCATCGCTCGGCCAGATGATGGCGCGTTCCCATGAACAGGGCCGTGCCGAAGAACTCTCGCGGCAGCAGGAAATTCTGCTCGATTCAGTGGCCGACGGCATCTGCGGCGCAGACCGGCACGGCATGGTCAGCTTCGCCAATCCCGCGGCTGCCCGCCTGCTCGGCGCAGCGGCCGCCAACCTCACCGGCAAGCCTGTCCACGACCTGCTGCACGGCGCCGCGCCGCCCAACCGCCAATGCGCCGAGGATTGCGTGCTGCTCCGCGCCACCAAAAGCCACGCCCCCGAGTCCGGCGAAGACACCATCTACCGGACCGACGGCTCCTCGTTCCCTGCCGAGTACTTCCTGACCCCGATCCTCGACCAGGGCCGCTTCTCCGGCTCTGTGCTCAGCTTCCGCGACATCAGCCAGCGCTACACGCTGGACCGGCTCAAGGACGAGTTCATCTCCACCGTGAGCCACGAGCTGCGCACCCCGCTCACCTCCATCCGCGGAGCCCTCGGACTGCTCTCTTCCGGCATCCTCGGCGAGGTAAACGACAAGGCCGCCAACCTGCTTCGCATCGCCCTCACCAACTCCGACCGCCTCGTCCGCCTCATCAACGACATTCTCGACCTCGAGCGCATCCAGAGCGGACGCGAGCCCCTGGCCTTCCGCATGGTGCAGTTGGCAGACATCGTCCGCCAGTCCATTGACGGCATGGCGCCCGTCGCCGAGGCTGCAGGAGTCCAGTTGATCCACGACACCACCCAGGTCGAGATCGCCGCCGACCCCGACCGCCTGCTCCAGGTGCTCACCAACCTGCTCTCGAATGCAGTCAAGTTCTCTCCGCCCAACTCCACCATCTCGGTCATGATGCGCCCCGGCGTCAACGGCGTCACTCTCTCGGTCATCGACCAGGGCCGAGGCATTCCCGCCGACAAGCTCGAAGCCATCTTCGGCCGCTTCCAGCAGGTCGACGCCTCTGACTCGCGCCAGAAGGGCGGCAGCGGCCTCGGCCTGGCCATCTGCCGCACCATCGTTCTCCAGCACTCCGGGCGCATCTGGGCGGAACGCAATCCGGTGCGCGGCTCCACCTTCCGCGTCTTCCTCCCGTACCACCCTGTCCCCGTCGATACCCCCGGCTCCGTCTTCGACCGCGAAACAGGCGAAGGCACCGTCCTGCTGGCCGACGCCAACGGCGGCACGCGTCCGCAGATTGCCGCGCAACTCACCCGCCACGGCTACCGTGTGATCGAAACTTCGACTGTCGAGCACACCCTCGCCGCGGCTCACGAAGGCGTGCAGGCCATTCTCCTCGATACTTCGCTGGATGGAATGAATGGCTGGGAGATTCTTCCCCTGCTGCGCAAACTCGACCCCGAAGCCAAGACCCCCGTGGTTCTGCTCAGCCTGGACAACCGCCAGGAGCCCGGCGAACTCGTCGCTCATGCCGAGGGATGGGTTGCCAAACCGCTGGATGAAGGCGCACTGCTCGGCGAGCTGGCGCGCGTCCTCTGCGGCCCGGGCGAGAAAGCTCGCATCCTGGTGGTCGAGGACGACAAAGACCTGGCTCGCGTCATCGGCGATGTCTTTGCCGGCGATTCGGTCACCGTCAAGCTCGCTCACTCGCTTCAGGAAGCTCTGGATGCGTGTTTTTCCTTCCAGCCTCACCTGCTGGTGCTCGACATCGGCCTGCCCGATGGCGACGGCTTCAACGTGGTCTACTGGCTCCGCCAGCATGAAAATCTCGCCCGCCTGCCGCTGGTGGTTTACTCCGGTCGCGAGCTTTCACAGCCCGAGCGCCGCCAGCTCACCCTCGGGCCCACCCACTTCCTCACCAAGGCCCGCGTGCAGCCGCAGCAGCTCGAGGCGCTCATCTTAACCATGTTGCGCAGCTCGCGTCAGATGGAAGAGGCTTTACCGCCTGAATCGCCGATCTCTAATCCGCGATCGGATTGAAATAGATCTTATTCACCATTGCCGTTTCAAATGCACTCAAACGTCAAAGAAAAAGCTTCAACCCGAAAATAGAATCTGGTGAGCCGTGCCAAGACGTATTTTGATCATTGACGATGAAGACGACATTCGCGAAGTTGCCGCACTCAGCCTGGAGACCGTTGCCGGCTGGGAGGTTGAAACCGCCAGTTCCGGCTCCCTGGGCGTGGCCCGCGCCATCGACTACCAGCCAGACGCTGTGCTGCTGGACGTGATGATGCCCGGAATGGACGGCCCCACCACCTTCCGTGAACTGCGCAACAATCCCGCCACCTCTCATATCCCCGTCCTGCTTCTCACCGCCAAGGTGCAAAGCAACGACCAGCGCCGCTTTGCCGACCTGGGCGTGGAAGCAATCCTGTTCAAACCCTTTGACCCTCTCACGCTCGCCGCGCAGATCTCCACCGTGCTGGGCTGGGAATAGTTCACCACCGATGTTGCCGCCCCACGGGGAATGAAACTGTGCCCCATCCATCGAGCGTTTTTTGCTCGATGGGTGGGAAGCCACAAAAGCCAAATTCAATCTTGTTTCTTCCTGGGAGATGAGAGGACCATGGAAGCCGAGCAATCGCCCAATCCGGCCCAGGATGCGCTCAAGCAGGCCCTCGATCGCATGTGGATCCAGTTCCTGCCCATGATGGTCGAGCGGGTCGCGATTCTTGAGACAGCGGCCGCCGCCGGCCACCTCTCAGCCGAACAGTTGGAAGCCGCCCACGCCGCAGCCCACAAGCTCGCCGGTGCGCTGGGAACTTTTGGCCTGGCCGAGGGCACCGTTCTGGCCCGCGAGGCTGAGGCCCTCTACGCAGTCGATCGGGAGAACAGCATCCTAAACCACCCACGCCTCGCTCAAATCGCTGCGCGGCTCCGCGACCTGATCGAAAATCGCAGGTAAATGAGTAAGAGCTTATCCGCGAATAGCGAATGTTGTAGCGCCGCTCTCCAGAGCGGCTGTCGTGCGGGTCTCCAGGCCCGCACAAATCGCGTCTGGCGGCTACACAGGCTGCGGAAAAACTCGATTCCGGCCTCGTTCCTTGAAAGGGCACGACTTTACAGCTTGCGGAAAAACTCCACCTGGAAGTAGATGTGCGAAAGGGCACGACTTCAGTCGTGCCATAAGCTGTTTAGAATGAGAGAAGGGGCTTCAGTCCCCGAGGAATTTTTTCGCTAAATCAGGATAGAACCAAGAGTTTTCCGCAGCTTGATAGCGCCCGCGCCGTAGGCGCAATGGTTGTCAGCCCCGCGCTTCAGCGTGGGGTTCGCGTCAACAACAATGTATCCGGAGTCCCGAAGGGACGGCGCTCACGCTCAGCGACCCTCTGACGCCTTTGCGCATGGAATGCAAAACAAAAACGCAGACCGGGAGCGCCCAGCGCAAATGGCAATCTGTGTGCCACACCGGCACAGCCGGGGTTTCTCCTTTTCCTCATAGCAACTTTTGATTTCGAACTGTGCCGCCAAATCAGCCCCAACCGCTTTGAAGTGAAAAAGATCGTTCCATTCGAGGCGCGGGAATCGGTATAGTGCGAATAGCGGTCTCCCGCAAGAAGAGGATTTCTTTTGCCAGGACGGAACCACGTCACGTGCCTCTGTTTCCTGCTGCTCTCAAGTTGCGGCTGGGCCTCTGCTCAGACTGCGCCCGCAGCGGAAACCGGGACGCCAATCGTGGAATTGGGCCACGCAATCGTCCCCCTGAACGGCCCCTGGCGCCTCCAGATCGGGGACTCGCCGCGCGATCCCGCCACCGGTGCAACACTCTGGGCGGAGCAGGAATTCGACGATTCAAAATGGGAATCGCTCGATCTCACTCCGAAGGTGGGCTCCTACGACCCATGGAACGGGGATGCAGGGTACATTCCAGGATGGACGGCCAACGGCCACCAGGGCTACGCAGGCTACGCCTGGTACCGCATCCATGTGAAAGTGGAGTCGCGACCCGGCCAGAAGCTCGCGCTCGCCGGCCCCGCCGATGTGGACGACGCATATCAAGTCTTCGCCAATGGAAGACTCGTGGGCAGCTTCGGCGACTTCCGCGGCAAGACGCCAATTATTTATTTCGCTCAGCCGCGGATGTTCTCGCTGCAGCAAGTCACCGGCAATGCAGGCTCTCTTGACCTGGTCCTCGCCTTCCGGGTTTGGATGGGAAAGCACTCGCTGCTGCAGCAGCCTGAGGCAGGCGGACTGCACAACCCGCCGCTTCTGGGAGACGCCGGCGCCATCGGCGCCAATGATCGGCTTCGCTGGCAAAAGCTGCTGGGCGCTTATTCGCCCCTGGCCTTTGAGGCCCTGATATATGCACTGCTGGCGATGATGGCCTTCAGCCTGCTGCTCTTTGATCACACTGACCGCGTCTATCTCTGGGCCGGGGCCGTGCTCGCCCTCACCGCCATCGATTTCGCGCTCTCCGCCATCACCTCGTGGACCACTTACCTCAACTTTCTGCTGCCTACCATCCTCCGCGACAACTTCCTCACACCGCTCGTCTGCGGTGGCTGGGTCATGCTCTGGTGGGTTTGGTTCAGGCTGCACCGGCCCCCGTGGCTGCCCCGTGTCGTCGACCTGCTGACCATCCTGCTCATCGTCGCCAACTCCATCGGCGGAGAGCTGCTGCTGCCCTTCATCCCGCACTCGGTTGCCGTCGCCTTTCTCCCCGTTGCGCTGGTCATTCGAGTGCTCTTCTTTGTGCTGCTCGCGTGGGTGGTTTGGCTAGGAATTCGGCGCAAACGGCTTGAGGGCTGGCTGGTCTTTCCGATCCTGGTATTTCGCGGCATCGGGCAGTTTCAGCGTGAACATTCCGCCCTGCATATCCAGACCAACGCCTCGCCCCTGGGTCTGGACATCTCCATCAGCCAGATATGCAACCTGCTGATGGCGTTGACCATCGGTGTGCTGTTGCTGCGCCGGCTCCTGCTCGCCCTGCGCCAGCAGCGGCTCATGGCCCAGGACATCAACCAGCGTCTGCTCAAATCAGGCCAGGACCAGTACCTGATGGCGATCGAAGTCAAACAGGCGCAGGAGGTGCAGCAGGTCATCCTGCCCGAAGCACGCACCCAGCTTCCCGGCCTGCTCATCGAGAGCGAATACCGCCCCGCCCGCGCCGTCGGCGGCGACTTCTTCCAGATCATTCCCCGCCCCATCGACGACAGCCTGCTCATCGTCGCCGGCGACATCACCGGCAAGGGCCTTAAAGCCGGCATGCTGGTCGCCTTCCTCGTCGGTGCAATCCGCACCACTGTGGAGTGGAGCGCCGACCCAGTCGTCGTTCTGAAGGCGCTCAATCGCCTCCTCATCGGGCGCAAGGACGCGCAGGCCACCTGCATGGCCCTGCGCATCAGCGCGAATGGCGATGTAGTCTTGGTCAACGCCGGGCACATTCCGCCTTATCTCAACGGAGAAGCCATGCCCATCGAGGGCGCTTTGCCCCTCGGCATGCAGCCAGATTCAGATCTCACCATCACCCGCTTCAAGCTCTCTGAAGGCGACCGGCTGGTTCTCATGTCAGACGGCATTGTGGAAGCAATGGACGCGGCCGGGAACCTGTTTGGCTTCGAGCGGGTTCAGGAGCTGGTGCGCAAATCACACTCCGCCGCCGAGGTCGCCGCCGCCGCGCAACGCTTCGGTCAGGAAGACGACATCAGCGTCATCTCCGTCACCCGCACCCCTGTCTTGAAGCCTGCAATGGCGCGGTAGGTCGGGCATTGCCAAACATAAAGCCACCTTTCGATGCCCTCAAAAGGACCACACTAATTCCGAAAGCGCTCTAGCCTGCTTACCCCGGGAAATATTCCAAATGGGACACGGCGATTCGCCTCCCAAAATCTCCATCCCCACTTTGGACATTATTTCTTCCTTCTGGCGCACAATAGAGAAAGATTGGGTGCAAGAGCGCTGCCTCTTGCACCAGGAAATCCAGCCTTGTGGCGAAAATGCATATGTCTTTTTGGCGTTTTTACTCTATGCAATAGACAATAAACACGTTACATCAACTTTGTCCATTTCACCCCATTGATCTAAAGGAGTTACATCCATATGGTTTTCGGGATTATTCAAATACAAAGAACTTACATCCCATGAGCAGCACGCAATTGCACAAGAAAAAATTGCGCTTCACCTACCTCAGACCACTCCAATTACACTTTGAAGGGAATGCTTCGACCCGACCCACTTCTGCCTCAGCTCGGCCTCAGCTTTGAAGAGCCGCAGCGCACGCGCCGCATCTGGCCGGTGCGCGAACTGGTGGGTTCGGTGCGCGAGCTGGTGGAGCAGGAGTACGGCGACGTCTGGGTCGAGGGCGAAATCTCCAACTTCCGGCCTGCGCCCTCCGGCCATCTCTACTTCACCCTCAAAGACGCTGAAGCGCAACTGCCCGTCGTGCTCTTCCGCCGCCAGGCCATGCTCCTTCGCTTCCGCCCTGAGGACGGCCTCCACGTTCTGGTGCGCGGGCGTGTCAGTGTGTATGAGCTGCGCGGCCAAATGCAACTGGTGGCCGAAACCATGGAGCCGGTGGGCGCAGGCTCATTGCAACTGGCCTTTGAACAGCTCAAGGAACGGCTGAAGGCCGAGGGCCTTTTCGACGCGGCCCGCAAGCATCCGCTGCCCGCGTTTCCACGCGCCGTCGGCATCGTCACCTCGCCCACCGGCGCCGTGATCCGCGACTTCCTCAACATCGTCGAGCGCCGTCATTCCGGCCTGAGTGTGCTGCTCTTCCCGGTGTCGGTGCAGGGCGACCAGGCGCCGGCCGAAATCGAAGAGGCGATCGCTGCGCTCAACAACTCCGGCCTCGTGGATGTGATCGTGCTGGCGCGCGGCGGTGGGTCGCTTGAAGACCTTGCCGCCTTCAACAGCGAGCGCGTGGCCCGCGCCATCGCCGCATCGCATCTGCCCGTCGTCTCCGCCATCGGCCATGAGACCGACTTCACCATCGCCGACTTCGCCGCCGACCTGCGCGCCCCCACGCCCTCCGCCGCAGCCGAACTGATCACAGAAGCGCAACACAAGATCGCCGAGCACCTGGCCCACCAGGATCACCGCCTCGAACGCGCGGCAAGATTTCAGTTTCTGCAGGCGCGCCAGCGTCTCACCCGCCTGCCCGTGAGCCGCGCGGAAGCCCGCATGGCCGCGCTGTTGCGCCGTCTGTCCCAGCGCCTCGACGAGATTGCCTTTCGCCAGGAAGACGCTCTCAGGAGCCAGTTGAGCCACCGCCAGCGCCACGTGGCCTTGCTCGCTGCCGCCGTCCTGCAGCACAATCCGCGCCAGGCCCTCGCCAATGCACGCGAGCGCCTCATCGCCTGCCGAACACGCCTTGACCGCTCGCTGGAACGTACACTGCAGCGAGCCGCGGTTCACCTCGGCGCTCTGGACGCGCAGCTCACCTCGCTTTCGCCGCTCGCCGTGCTCGATCGCGGCTACGCGCTGGTCTTGAGCGCCGAGGGCGCCCTCATCCGCTCCGCCGCGCAACTCACCGCCGGCGACCAGCTCACCACCCGCCTCTCCGACGGCAACTTTACCAGCCGTGTGGAAACCACCGCACCGCGCACCACCGCTTCCCGGCAAAGCGCCGCAAGGAAGAAGCAGAAGAATTGAGATCATGAGCACAACAAACGCACGTAAACTTTTCGGAACGGACGGCATTCGCGGCGTCGCCGGCGAACCGCCGCTCGATCCGACCACCATCTTTGCCACCGGCCTGGCCCTCGCGCAATCTCTGCGCAAGACAGCCGCCGAGCCCCGAGTTCTGCTCGGCCGCGACACCCGTGAGTCCAGCCCCTGGATCGCCGCCACTCTCGCCGCCGGTCTACGCGCGGCCGGCGCACTCGTTCAGAGCGCCGGCATTGTGCCCACCCCCGCCGTCGCATTTCTCGCGCGCACGCATGGCTTTCAAGCAGGCGTGGTTCTCTCTGCTTCGCACAATCCATGGCGCGACAACGGCATCAAGCTCTTCGGCGCGGACGGATTCAAATTGCCCGATGCGGTGGAGCTGGCGATGGAGCAAGACATCCTTCATCATGCCGCGACCATCCACAACGCGCCCGATCCTGCCACCCTTCCCCGCGTCGAGGACAACCCGGTCCTCCAGGCCGACTACATCCAGTTCCTCATCGATTCCGTCCCTGGACTCTCGCTCGCCGGCCTCCGCATTGTCGTGGACTGCGCCAACGGCGCCGCTGCTGCTGTCGCGCCAGAACTCTTCCATCGTCTCAACAGCGATCAATCGGCGGATATCACGCTGCTCAATATCGCGCCCAACGGACGCAACATCAACGACAACTGCGGCGCACTCCATCCAAAGTCTGTTGCCGCGGAAGTAACCGCGCGCGGTGCAAACATCGGGCTCACCTTTGACGGCGACGCCGACCGCTGCATGCTGGCCGGTGCACAGAACAACGTCATCAACGGCGACGCGATTCTGCTGCTGGTCGCGCGCGACCTGAAATCGCGCGGGCTGCTCGCGGATGATCTTGTTGTCGCCACCACCATGTCGAACATGGGCCTTGAAGCGGCCCTCAAACGCAGCGGCATCCGCATGCTGCGCGCTCCGGTGGGCGACCGCTATGTGCTCGAGCAAATGCTTGCACATCACGCCGCTCTCGGCGGCGAGCAATCCGGTCACATTCTGCTGCCGCACCTGGCCACCACGGGCGACGGCCTGCTCACCTCGCTGGTGGTTCTCGATCTGATTGCCCGCACCGGCAAGAGCATCGAACAGCTGACCGCGGATTTGAAGGTCTTCCCGCAGGTGATCGTGAATGTGAAAGTGCGCGAGAAGAAGCCGCTCGAATCGATCCCTTTGATCGCCGCCGCTATTCGCGCGGCCGAATCGGCGCTACAAGATTCCGGCCGCGTGGTCATTCGTTACAGTGGAACGGAAGCCCTCGCACGCGTGATGATCGAAGCTGAATCCGAGTCATTAATGGAGCACCACGCCAATGCCATCGCCGACGCCATCCGCCAGCAACTCGGAGTTTAAAAAGTTAGCTTCGGCCGACCCGTTCCAGGTTCACCCGCATCTTAGTTGCAGGGAGTTTCGCATGGCGCCGAAACAAGAACATGCAGGTGCTGCGACCGGCGCCGGAGTGGAACGCAGCGGCCGTGCAAATGCGGCTCAACCCGCAACGCCCTCTGCGGATGCTCAGACAACGGCGCTCTCCCCGACCAGCAAGAGCCTGCTGCCATGGCTGGTTGCGGTGGCCATGTTCATGGAATCGCTGGATACGACGATTCTCAATACTGCCGTTCCCACCATTGCAGCTGCTCTGAAAGTCGGCCCGCTCAGCATGAAGGCCGTTCTTGCCAGTTATACCCTCAGCCTGGCTGTATTCATCCCTATCAGCGGCTGGATGGCTGACCGGTTCGGCACCAGGCGCGTTTTTGCATCCGCCATCGGGATCTTCACTCTTGGCTCGCTCCTGTGCGGAATCTCTTCCAATATCCATCTGCTCATCGCCTGCCGCGTTCTTCAGGGTTGCGGCGGAGCCATGATGGTGCCGGTCGGCCGTCTCACGCTGGTGCGCGCCTTCTCCAAGTCGGAACTTCTCAGCGCCATGAGCTTTATTTCCATCCCCGCGCTGGTCGCCCCGATGCTCGGCCCCATTGCCGGCGGCCTCATCGTCGGCTACCTTCATTGGCGCTATATCTTCTTTCTGAATATTCCCATAGGCCTTGCGGGGCTTGTGATGGTCTATCTACATCTTCCTGACTATTACGAGGAAGATGTAATGCCGCTTGACGTAGTCGGTCTCATTCTCTTCGGCTCCGGCATCGCGCTCTTGTCCTATGTGCTTGAAATATTCGGCGAACACACGCTCGGCGCAATCGAAGTCGCGGGACTTCTGACGCTGTCACTCATTCTGCTCACAGGCTACGTGCTCCACGGACGGAGTACTCCGTTTCCGCTTTTGAACCTCTCGCTGTTTCGAATTCGAACCTACCGCGCCGCCGTAAGCGGCAGCTTCTTTTCGCGGCTCGGGATGGGCGGCATTCCCTTTCTTCTGCCGCTGCTTTACCAACTCGGCCTTGGCTACACGGCTATTCAGTCCGGACTCCTGATCATGCCCCAAGCCCTGGGAGCCATGGGCATCAAGGCAATCATAAAGCGCGTCCTGAACTTTCTTGGCTACCGCGGCGTGCTCATTTCAAACACCATCATTGTCGGCATTCTGATGATGCTTTTCGCCACCATCGGCCTCCGCACACCCGTGTGGCTCATCGTGCTTCTCGCGTTTGGCTACGGTGCTTTCTCTTCCCTGCAATACACCAGCATGAACACCCTTGCCTATGCCGACACCACCGAAATCGAAGCCAGTGGCGCCAGTTCCATCGCCAGCACAACGCAACAGATGTCCATCAGCTTCGGAGTCGCCATTGCAGGCCTGACCACGGCATTCTTCCTTCCGGCGACACCCCATTCTCAGCCGCTCGAAGTCATCCGCGGGCTGCACAGAGCGTTCCTGCTTCTCGGCGCACTCACCGTTCTCTCCACTTTTGTCTTCCAAAGCCTGCGTAGTGGCGATGGGGACGACGTGAGCCGCCACAAAGCGATTCACTCCAGCGAGTAATCGCCTTCCACAGGATGATATTTGCCTGCGACAGGACTAAAATTGAGTCTGAAGCAGCATGTTCTTGCGTCCAACCAACACGCGGAATGATCTGTACGCGCAATTCGGAGAAACCACATGGCACTGATGAAGACATCCAATCCGGCGCTCGGCGAAAACACGTTTCGCGACGTCTCAGGCGGGGGATATGGCGGCATTACCGATGTCGCCAACCGCATGACGCTGAACGGCACCGTGAACAAGACCGGGATACTGCTGGTCTGCGCCATCGCCACCGCGGCGTGGACCTGGCACACATTTCTCCAGTCGCGCGATATCGCCGATGTGGCCCCGCTGATGATCGGCGGTGCGATCGGCGGATTCGTCTTCGCCCTCATCACCATCTTCAAGAAGGAGTGGTCGCCGGTGACCGCGCCGATCTACGCGCTGCTGGAAGGCCTGGTGCTGGGCGGACTTTCTTCGATGCTGGAACTGCGCTATTCGGGCATCGCCATTGAAGCAGTGAGCCTTACCTTCGGCACCCTCTTCGCGCTACTGCTCGTCTACCGCACCGGCTTGATCCACGTGACGCAGAAGTTTCGCATAGGCATCATCGCCGCCACCGGCGGCATTGCGCTGTTCTACTTGCTGGAGATGGTGCTCGGCATGTTCGGCATCCGCTTCGCTGCCATCAACGGCTCCAGCCCCATCGGCATCGTCTTCAGCCTGTTTGTTGTCGCGATTGCCGCATTGAACCTCGTGCTCGATTTCGATTTCATCGAGCGCGGCGTGCAATACGGCGCTCCCAAATACATGGAGTGGTACGGCGCCTTCGGCATCATGGTCACGCTGGTCTGGCTCTATCTCGAGATCCTGCGCCTGCTATCCAAGGTGCGCAGCAGAAACTAGCTACAGGTCGCGCCAATTTTCTCCGAATGCCAGGTCGGCCACCAGCGGCACGCTCAGCTCAACCACGCCTTCCATCTCCGTGCGCACCAGCGACTCAATCGCGGCGGTCTCATCGGTCGGCACTTCGAAGAGCAGCTCATCGTGAACCTGCAGCACCATGCGCGTCTTCAGGCCCCGCTCCGTCAGCTTGCGGTCGATCGCGATCATCGCCAGCTTGATCAGGTCCGCCGCGGTCCCCTGCAGAGGCGTATTGACCGCAGTCCGCTCGGCAAACCCGCGCTGGTTGGGATTGCGGCTCTCGATGTCGGGAATGGGTCGCACGCGCCCAAACAGCGTGCGCACCGAACCTTCGCGCCGAGTGGCCTCCAGAGTCTTCTCAATAAATGCGCGGACGCCCTGGTAGCGCGCGAAATAGCGGTCGATGTAGGCGCGCGCTTCCTGTTGCGGAATGCCCAGTTGCGCCGCCAGCCCAAACGGCGAAATGCCGTAGACGATGCCGAAGTTCACGGCCTTGGCGCGATTGCGTGTCTCCTTGTCCATCGCATCAGCGGGCACTCCAAAGACTTCGCTCGCCGTCATCGTATGAATGTCGATGTCCTCCGCATAGGCCTTCTTGAGCAGCGGATCGCCGCTGAAGTGAGCAAGAAGACGCAGTTCGATCTGCGAGTAATCGGCGGAGAGCAGTTGCGTTCCCGGCGCGGCAGTAAATGCGGCGCGAATCTCGCGGCCCAGTTCCGTGCGGATGGGAATGTTCTGCAGATTCGGATTCACCGACGAGAGCCGGCCGGTAGCCGTAGCTGCCGCCATAAATGTCGTATGCACGCGCGAGTTTGCATCCGCCAGCAGCGGCAGCGCGTCAATGTAATTCGACTTGAGCTTGGACAGATGACGGTACTCGAGCACCAATCGTGGAACTTCGTTCTGTTCGGCCAGTTGTTCCAGCACATCCTGCGCCGTTGAGACCGCTTTCCCCTTGCCGCGAATGGCCGGCGCGGGCAGCCCAAGATGCGTGAAGAGCACTTCGCCCAGTTGCTTGGGCGAGTTGATGTTGAAGCGGCGTCCAGCCAACTCAAAGATGCGCTCGCCCACGCGCCCCAGTTCAATTGCAAATCGTTTCGACAGCCCATCGAGAACGCCGATATCGATGCGCACGCCGGCCTGCTCCATCCCGAAGAGAACCGGCGCGAGCGGCAGATCGATCTCGCGATAGACACGCTCAACGCCAGACTTCTCAACCTCAGCTTGCAACGCGGGAACGAGCCCATGAATTGCAGCCGCGCTCGCGGCAAGCGTGGACGGTGCAAGCTGCCCATGCCGAGCAGCCACATCGGCAAGCGCCTGCGTGGCATGTGTGGGATTAAGCGCATACGAGAGCAGCATGGTGTCTTCGACCGCGCCGTGCAACTCAACGCCAAGGCCGCCCAAAACATGGAGCGCCAGTTTCCAATCGTGGAGCCGTTTAGGCACCGACGCATCTTCAAGCAGGGCTCGCAACTCAGGCGTCAGCGGAATGCGGAGAGCTGTCGCAGGCTCCGCGCAAACACCAACACTGAAACGGGTTTTCTTTTCCGCAGCCTCTAGCGCATCCAGCAGCGAGAAGTTCATGGGCTGCTGAGCTTCTTCGTCTTCTTCGTTTGCCTCGGGCTCTTTGGCGTCGAGCGCGAAGGCAAAGCCTTCTGCCCGCGCAGCGGAATAGAATGCAGCCGCCTGCTCATCCGTCGGCTCTTCAATCAATTCAACAGCGGGGCCGATTTCAGAGGGCGCAAGTTCGCGCAGCATGGACGTGAATTCAAGCTCGGTGAAAAGTTCGCGACAGGCCTCAATGTCAGGCGCTTGTGTCTCCATCGCAGTCAGGTCCAGCGTGAGCGGCACATGGCTGTCAATCGTCACCAGTTCCTTCGAAAGCAGGACCGCCGCGCGATTCTGCTCCAGCGACTCGCGATAGCTCTTGCGCTTGACCTCGGCGGCACGATCAAGCACGGCCTCCACAGTACCGAATTCAAGAATCAGGTCCACGCTTCCCTTGTCGCCAATGCCCGGTGCGCCGGGAATGTTATCCACCGAATCGCCGCGCAGAGCCATCACATCCACAACCTTCTCCGGAGGCACGCCCAGCGTTTCCGTCACCTTCGCGGGATCGAGAATCAGGTTGTCCTTCTGCGGATTGAGGATCTTCACCTGCGGCGTAACCAGTTGCATCATGTCCTTGTCGCCGGAGACGATGAACACCTCATGCTCTTGCTCGGCCGCCTGGCGGGCCAGCGTGCCGATCACGTCGTCGGCCTCAAAACCCTGCGCTTCAAGGATGGGAATGCGCAGCGCCTCCAGCGCACGACGGATGTAGGGAATCTGACGGCGCAGATCCTCGGGCATGGCCGCGCGATTGGCCTTGTAGCCCTCGTAGCTCACCTCGTCGAAGCTCTGCGTCTTTCCATTCCACTTGCGCAGCGGGCCCATGGTCCGCGCGCGCTCGTCGCGAAACACCTCGCCGCTCAAATCGAAGACCGCGGCAAAGTACTGCGGCGCGAAGTCCTGGCGCAGCTTCTTGATCATGTTGACGAAGACGTAGATGGCCGCCGTCGGCAACCCGCCGCGCGTGGACATGGGACGGCTGCGCTGCATCGCGTGGTAGGCGCGGAAGATAAACGCCATGGTGTCGAGCAGAAAAACGGGCGGCTTGGCTTGATCGGGCACGGTACTGAGTTTATCAGGCCACTGCGTGGAGCAGACGCTCGCGCGAGGCTCGCACTAGCTTACTGCTTCCCACCCATTCCGCAAAAAAGCGGAATGGATGGGGCGCGGAACTTCACCCCCCGCAGGAGCCGAGACGGAGGCATCGGCTTCAGGTCAGGAACATGCAATCGCCGTAACTGAAGAAGCGGTATTTGTGCTGAACGGCATGACAATATGCGGCGAGGACCGGTTCTCGGCCGGCAAAGGCGCTCACCAGCATCAGGAGGCTTGATTTGGGAAGGTGAAAGTTGGTGAGCAGAGCGCCGACCAGGCGGAACTGGAATCCTGGGGAGATAAAGATTTCTGTTGTGCCGGAGTGCGGCGCGAGCGCACCGTTGGCAGCCTGAAGCGCGCAGTGCTCCAGCGTTCGAACGACTGTTGTGCCGACCGCAACGATGCGCCGGCCTTCGCTTACGGCGCGATTGATAGCAGCCGCGGTAGCCTCAGGCAGCGTGTAGCGTTCGCGGTGAAGATGTACATCCTGCAATCGATCCACGCGCAATGGAGCAAATGTACCCAGGCCAACATGCAGCGTGACGTGCGCAATCTCAACGCCCCTTGCGGCAAGTTCATTCAATACGTGCGGCGTCATGTGCAGTCCGGCCGTAGGCGCGGCCACGGAGCCGCGTTCCCTCGAAAAGACTGTCTGATAGCGCTCGCGATCGCCGGCCGCATCGTCGCGGCGAATATAGGGCGGCAGGGGCATGTGGCCGATGCGATCGAGCACCGCAAAAAAATCGCCGACTGGCTTGAACTGAAGGATGCGCTCGCCGAATTCGCCGCGATCCAGCACTTCCGCTTCAAGTTCAATGGCCCCAGTTTCAGTAGTCTCGCTGGTCGCGGGAAAGGCGAGCCTCTCACCGATGCCGACCTTCTTTCCCGGCCTCACAAGAGCACGCCACGCGTTGTCGCCGGCGGGCTCGGTCAGCAGCACTTCAATCTGGCCGCTCGGCTGTTGGCGGTCGCGCACCAAAGTGCGCTGAGCATATAACCGCGCAGGAATGACGCGGCTATCGTTGAGGACGAGCAGATCGCCGCGGTTGAGCAGCGACGGGAAATCGGCAAAGCTCGCATCGCGCAATACGCCACTTGCACGATCCATGACCAGCATGCGGCTCAGTCCGCGCTCCGCAGGAGGCTCCTGCGCAATCAACTCCGCGGGCAGTTCGAAGTCGAAGTCTTCAACGAGCAGTCCAACCGTATCTTCCGGCTCCCTGCTCATGGCTTCGCCTTCTTGAAGTAAGCGTATGCGTTCATGCGGGCGCGTTCAATTCCTGCATTCAACTCCGACCGCTTGGTCTCGAACTCCTCGGCGGGGAGATCTGCGGGAACATGCGTCCACTGCGCCCAGCTCACCACAATTCGCGTGAACGGTTTCGGCACCAGAAAGCGATCCCACGACCGTAGAACCCACGCCTTCTCAGGTTCCAGGTGAAAACAGCCTATGCGCGCGCCAGTGATCTGCGCCAGTTTGATGGGGCCCATCTTGGTTTGATAGATGGGCCCGCGCGGCCCATCGGCAGTAAAGATGGCTGGTCTGCCGCTTTCAATCACTTGCTTTAAGCCCAGCAGCCCTTCGCGCGCGCCTCGGGAGCTTGATCCGCGCACGGCATGGAAACCGAACATCTCCAGAATGCGCGTGATCAGTTCGCCGTCGAAGCTGCGGCTGATGAGAATAGTCGCGTGCGTGCGGCGAAAGTAAACCGTGCATGGCAGCACGCATTGGTGCCAGAAGCAGAAGATCTGACCGCCCGCGCCGAGCCCAAACAGCAAGGGTGTGACGCCTTCTTCCGCAATCACCTCAAAGCGCCAGGTGAGGCTCACTACACGGAGCAGAGCCCACACGATGCGTGGGACAATGGCCAGCACGATACGCTGGCCGAAGCTGAATCGGGAGCTGGCTTCCGCGGTCACTGCTTTAATTCTAGCTGTAACGAATCCAGCGAACGATCTCCGGCAGTGTAGCCCGCTTTCCATACATCAGGATGCCCACCCGATAGAGCCGCGACGAAAACCAGAGGACACCCCAGGTGGAAAGCGCCAGCAAAATGACTGAAAGGCCAGTCTGCCAGAGTGGGACCGTGGTCATGCCCATGCGCGCCATGGCAACATAGGGCGAGGTCAGGGGACAGAGCGTTGCAGCAATGCTCCATGCGGAGTTGGGGTCCTTGATCATGACCGGAAGCAGGCCCATGCTGGTGTAGAGCGGAATAATCGCCACCCACATGAACTTCTGCAAGTCCTGCGCGGTTTCGCAGGTTGCCGCCAGGCCGGAGAAGATGGCGCTGAACAGCGCGAATCCCAACAAGAAATAGACGGGAAACAGGATAGCCTCGGCCCAGGAGAAGTGGATGGCGATGTCGCCCGTCAGCAACTCGGCAGCCAGCGCGCTTCCCAAAAAGATTGCGGCGCAGGCCAGCCAGATCGCGATCTGCGTCAGCCCTACCGCGCCCACGCCCACCAGCTTACCGGTCAGCAGATCGCCGGGCCTGGCCACGGACAGCATCACTTCAAAGATGCGCGATGTCTTTTCTTCGATGATCGCCCGCGCCATATCAAGCCCATAGAGCATGATGGGAATGGAAAGCAGAAGCAGCATCAGGGTCGCTTTGATGACGGTGGCTTTCCCGTTGCTCTTCCCGATATTTCCGTCTTTATCCAGTTGCAGAGCGTCGATGGAGACCTTGGCCAGCATCGCGTCGGCCGCTGCCTGGCTCATGCCTTTGCCGATCAATCGCTCGTTGACGATACCGCGATTCAAGGCCGTTTGCAGGCCGCCGTACGCGGAAACATCGGCCACGGAAAGTGAGATGAAGCTGGCCGTAATCTCTTGCGGATTGGAGGTGTCAATGGACAGAACGCCATCGATTTTCTTCAAATGCACTTGATTCTGCAATTCGGCGCGCTCTTCGGCGCTGGCCGGCGCGGTCACATCTACCGTGTATTGGGCGTCCTTGTCGTCCAGCATCTGCTGACGGACGGCATTGGCGAGGGCCGCGTCCTGGCCCACGATTGCAATGTGCTTGCCGGTGTTGGCCTTGCGGTCCATGTAATGACTGAAGCCCAGAAGCGCCGCAATCAGGAGCGGCATCAAGATGGTGGAGATTTTGAAGGCGCGGCCTCTGAGCTGCTCCAGATACTCACGTTTCGCGATGAGAAGAATGTTACGCATTGGCCTTGCCTCCCACGGTCTGGATGAAGATCTCTTCAAGCGAAGGTTCAACCAGTTCGAAGCGGTAGATGGTGGCCGCCGCTGCTGCCTCATGCAGCAGCTTCTGCGCGTCGCCGTTGGGCTTCAGCTTGATCTCGGCGTGGCCTGAGAAGTTTTTTGCTTCGGCTATCTCTGCGGAATTTAAAAAAGCGGAGCTTCCCTGAAACTCGACAATCACGCGGTTGCGTTCATAGGTCGCCTTGATCTCGCGCAGATTGCCTTTGAGCACGGCTTGCCCATTGTTGATGAGGCAGATGGAGTCGCACAGCTTCTCCACCTGGTCCATGCGATGGGTCGAAAACAGGATGGCCTTGCCTTGATCCTTGAGTTCAAGAAGAGTGCGCTCCATCAGCACCGCGTTCACCGGGTCGAGGCCGCTGAATGGCTCGTCCATGACGATCAGGCCCGGCTCATGCAAGAGCGTGGCGATGAACTGGATCTTCTGCTGCATGCCCTTGGAGAGTTCTTCGGTCTTTTTCCCGAGAGATTCGGCAATCTCCATCCGCTTGGCCCATGAGGTGGCGCGTCTGGTCGCTTCTTCCGCGCTAAGCCCGTGCAACTGACCGAAGAAAACCAGTTGCTCCAGAACCTTCATCTTCTTGTAGAGGCCGCGTTCCTCCGGCAGGTAGCCTACGCGTTCCAGGCTCTTGCGATCGAATGGCTTGTCGAAGAGGCTGATCGTGCCTGTGTCGGGGATGGTGATGCCCATCATCATGCGGATGGAGCTGGTCTTGCCTGCTCCGTTCGGGCCCAGAAGGCCGAACATCTGGCCCGCATCGATGGACAGACTCAGATTGTTGACGGCAACTTTGTTCTCGTAGGCCTTGGTCACTCCCGCGAGTTCGACAACTGGCATGAATTCTCCCGCCGCTCTTCTTGTAATCAAACGCTTGGTAAATCGGGGATACGGTCTTCGTCGAGTGTAGCAAAGCCCGCTTTGCGCAGGGATCGCCCGATCGGTATACGCCGTAGTGCGCCGCGTGGTTTCCCCCCAGCTCTTTTCCTCCAACTGTCCAGATTTGAGACAGTCGCTCCCTCAATGGGGTAACAAAGGAGTGACGGGGACTTGCTCGCCGGGCTACTCGGCGGCTTCGCAAGCTGTAGCAAAGAATATCCTTGCTGAAGGAAAAGCAAATGAAAGCGGATCATCTGCAGACACTACTGGATTTTGTACGAGCTGAGCCCATTTCAGGACCCGCTCTGAAGCCCCAATCGATTGCGGATCTCGATGTACGACAGTCTGTTCTCGAAGATCTGGCGCTCAAGATTCTTTACTTGTCCGGTTCCCTTTCGATCATCGAGATCTCTGAGAAGACTCGATTGAGTTTTGAAGTGGCGAATGAACTGTTCTTCCGCCTGCGCGCGGAGCATTACTGCCAGGTTACGGGAATGTCCGCCAACGTTCCGCGGATCGCCATCACCACCCAGGGCAGAAACCGTGCGATGGAAGTGCTGTCGCAAAGCCAGTATGCCGGGGTCGCGCCCGTATCTCTGCAAAGCTACGTGGACCAGGCAAGGAAGCAGAGTGTGCGCAACGCGATCGTGCGCCCATCCGATGTGGACCGCGCCTTCGCGCACCTGGTGATCGACCAGAAGACGCTGCGCCAGTTCGGAGCCGCGCTCAACTCCGGCTCCGCGATCTTTCTTTATGGCCCGCCGGGAACGGGCAAGACCACAATGGCCGCGGCGCTGTCGCGTGTGTTGGCCGAGGATGCGGTCTGGATTCCCCACGCCGTGGAAGTTGACGGCCAGGTCATTACTGTCTTCGATCCAGCCATTCACCGGCGAGCGCCCGAGTCGGAGCCGGAGAGCCGCGATGAGCGCTGGGTGATGTGCCATCGACCCACGGTGATGGTTGGCGGCGAACTGACGGTGGATATGCTTGACCTCGAATTCAACCCGCTCACCAAGTTCTATGTGGGCCCCGTGCAGATGAAGGCCAACAATGGCGTGCTGATCATCGACGACTTCGGACGGCAGCGGCTTCGTCCGGAAGAGTTGCTCAACCGCTGGGTCGTTCCACTCGATCGCCGCATCGACTTTCTCACCCTTGCGGGCGGAAAGAAGATTGAGATCCCATTTGAAATGCTGGTCGTGTTCGCGTCGAACATGGACCCCTACGCGCTGGTCGATCAGGCCTTCCTGCGCCGCATTCAAACCAAGATCAAGATCGGCTCGGTCTCAGACGAACAATTCCGCGAGATCTTCCGGCGCTATGCCGGAGAACACAGCGTAGAGAGCGACCCCGGCATCTGCGACGAACTCATCGGGATCATCCGCGAGACCCTCAAGCAGGAGCTGCGCTCGTGCCATCCCCGGGATATCGTGAACCAGGTCATCTGGAATGCCAGGTACGAAGGGAAAAAGCCTTCGATCGATTCCGCGGCGCTAAGCATGGCCGTAGAAGCGTATTTCCTGATGAAGGCCTGATACTCGCAGAATTGTCCCTGCGCGTGTCCGCCATGTAGCATCCAGAGTGTGGCAAGCCTCGACACCCCGGTGATGTATGTGCGCGGCGTGGGCCCCAAGGTGGCGGAGTTGCTTGCCGTCAAGGGCATCCAGACCGCCGAAGACCTGCTCTACCATCTTCCCTTTCGCTATGAAGACCGCCAGAATCCCCGCAGCCTGGACGAACTGAAACCCGGCGAAACCGCCAGCGCGATCGCCGAAGTACGCGGCTCATTGCTGCTGCGCACCCGCAAGGCGCCCATCTTCGAGCTGACCGTGGGCCAGGGGCGGCTGGCGATGAAGTGCATCTGGTTCAACGGAAGCTACCTGCAGGGCAAATTTCTGGCCGGGCAAACCATCGCCGTCTACGGCCGCGTTGAACCGTCCCGGTCATCGAGCAATTTGAAGATGATCCAGCCGCAATTCGAGCTGCTGCCCGACGCAACGGACGACGCCGAAACGCGCCTCCTCGAAGTCGGCCGCATTACTCCGGTTTACGAGTCGCTGGGCGGGGCAAGGCTGGCTTCGCGCTGGCAGCGTAAGGTGATCTTTCACCTGCTTGAGAGCGTGCGCGGCGCGGTTCCCGAGTGCCTGCCAAGGGACATGCTGGCCCGGCTTGCTCTTCCCGATCGCGAAACGGCGCTGCGCGAGGTGCATTACCCGCCCGAGGGCACTCCCTTTGCCCAGTTGCAAGGCTCGGCCACGCCCGCGCATCGGCGGCTGATCTTTGAAGAGCTGTTCTTTCTGGAACTGGGTCTTGAACTCAAGCGCAGGCGGATGCGGGAGCGCGCCGGCATCGGCTTTGCCACCACCGATAAGGTGCGCGAGGCTCTCCGCGAAGTGCTTCCATTCCATCCGACTACAGCCCAGAAGCGCGCGCTGGGAGAGATTGTGACCGACATGCGCGCGCCCAGTCCCATGCGGCGCCTTCTGCAGGGCGATGTGGGTTCGGGCAAGACGATTGTCGCTTTGCAGGCCATGCTGGTTGCCATGGAAAACGGCTACCAGGCGGCACTGATGGCGCCTACTGAGATTCTGGCCACACAGCACTTTCTGGCCGCACGCAAGCTGCTGGAGCGTTCATCGCGCCGCTACCGCACTGTTCTGCTGACTGGCTCACTGGATGAGGAACGGAAGCGCCACGCGCGCGGACTCATCAACCGCGGCGAGGCGCAACTGGTCATCGGGACCCATGCGCTGATCGAAGAGAAGGTCGAATTCGATCGCCTAGGTCTTGTTGTAGTCGATGAGCAGCATCGCTTCGGCGTACTGCAGCGGTTCAAGCTGATGAAGAAGCCAAATCAGGCCGAACCGGACGTGCTGGTGATGACCGCGACACCGATTCCGCGCACCCTTGCGCTCTCGCTCTACGGCGACCTCGACGTAAGCATCCTCGACGAACTGCCGCCTGGGCGCACACCCATCGTCACCCGGCGCGTTCCCGGCGAGCGCGCCGAAGAAGTTTGGGATTTTGTGCGCAAGCAAGTCGCTCAGGGCCGCCAGGCCTACATCGTCTACCCGGTCATTGAAGGAACCAGGGACGATCAGCCGGAGCTTGATTTTTCACACGACGACCCGGACGCGGGGCTTGCGTCGCCGCCCACGCCAGCGCGCAAGACGGCACGCCCTGCCGTCCGCAAGGGAAAAACCGCGGAGCTTTTCCCGAAAGCCGTGCAGGAGGCGAATCCCGGCGCAAAATCAGGATTGAAATCCGCTGTCGATATGCACGAAAAGCTGCGCACCGGGCCGCTGAACGGGCTGCGCGTAGGGCTGCTGCACGGACGCCTCGACGCCGACGAGAAGGAAATCATCATGCGCCGCTTTCAGCGCGGCGAGATCGACGTCCTCGTCGCCACCACGGTGATTGAGGTGGGCGTGGATGTTCCCAACTCCACGGTGATGGTGGTGGAGCACGCGGAGCGGTTTGGCCTGGCGCAGTTGCACCAGTTGCGCGGGCGGGTCGGCCGTGGCGCCGCCAAGAGCTACTGCATTCTCATCACCGGCGAGCGTGTCTCTCCGCTTGGCGAAGAGCGGCTGAACGCGATGGTGCGCACGCAGGACGGATTCGAACTGGCCGAGCTGGACCTGAACCTGCGCGGCCCCGGCGAGTTTTTCGGTACCCGCCAGGCCGGACTGCCCGAGTTTCGCGTCGCCAACCTGGTGCGCGACCGCCAGTTGCTGGAGCTGGCCAAGCTGGAGGCCGAGCGATTCGCAAATCCCGGCAAGCAAGCTGCTGAAGGGACCGAGCCCGAGCGCGCGCGCGTGTGGGCGCGGCTCAAGGAAGCCTGGCAGCGCCGCTACGGGTTAGTCGAAGCCGGCTGAACAGGCTGCGGGAAGAATCCGAGTTGACGAAGATGTGCGAAGGGGCACGACTTCACAGCTTGCGGAAAAACTCGCTCGGGCGGTAGGCCGGGGATTTATCCCGGCATAAAGCCAATTAAATCAACAAGGGCTTCAGCCCCTGAGGTATGCTTTTGCCGAGTTTCGCCCAAAACCAGGCCTTTTTCCGCAGCCTGTTCAGTCGTGCCATAACCTGTTTACAATGAGAGAAGGGGCTTCAGCCCCCACGCCATCTCCCCAAAATTCAACCCGAAATCCCGCGTTTTTCCGCAGCCTGTGAAACCCCTGCAGCCCGCAACCGGTGCTCAAACCGCCTTCGGCGCAAAAGAGCTATGCGTCATCTCCACCGGAAACGTTTGAACCTCGAGGTCGATGCTGGCGATCTCCGAGCCGCAATCCCGAATCTGGCTGCGGGTGCATTGGCAAAGCTCGGTGAAGCGGACATGACCGTTCTGGCTCAGTTCCAGGCCTGCCGCAATCAGCACGCTGTAAATGTCCACACACGCCTGGCGCTCAAACTCAAACAGCATGCTCACGCATCCGGTGTCGTTGGCGCCGCGGCTCAGCACCCAGCCGCCGCAACCAAGAATCGCGCCCGTAAGCGTCTGCACAAGCCGGGACGGCTCCGCAGTGGAGACAGCCTTCATCTGCATTGCCCACGGAATGGTGAACGCTTGCCCCACTTCGAGGTCCGCCATGCTCAGCCTCACAATCTCGTTATCGGAGCCCCGGCGAAGTGCTTGACCGCTGTACCGGAGTCGAACGGCCTTTGCCCGGCTTTCAAACATCCGCGCGCACCAGGTTCTTCAATTACCTTGAACTGGTAATTGGAGAACAGAGTTTCCACACATCCACGCCAGGCCGGACCCTCACGCGGCACTTTCTGCAAATCTCCTCAAACGCAACAAACGCCAAAGGATGGAACCAAAATAATGTAGTTTGTTAGACAGTATGATTATCGGTACCGGAATCGATCTGGCAGAGATCAAGCGCATCCAGCAATCCATGGATCGCTACGGCGCGCGCTTTCTAGATCGCGTCTACACCGCCACGGAACAGGCTTATTGCAGCCGCAAGCGGAATGCGGCAGAGAGCTTCGCCGCCCGCTTCGCCGCCAAAGAGGCCGGCGCAAAGGCACTGGGCACAGGCATCAGTTTCGGCGTAAGCTGGCGGGAGATCGAGGTGGTTCGCCTGCCTGGCGGCAGACCCACACTCAGATTCCACGGGCGCGCCGCGCAGATCGCCGCCCACCTCGGCGTAACCCGCTCCGCCCTCTCCCTCACCCACACCACCGAGCTTGCCATGGCCAGCGTGGTGCTGGAAGATGGTTAATAAGGACAATCTTTCTGCTATCCTCAAGGCGACAGCAGCATCCATAAAATAGGGGAGCTACGTGCCAAGCCGGAAAGAGATCAAGTGGTCGCAACTTAGAGTCGGAGCGCTGGTCCTCGTGGCCATGGCGGTTCTTGTCGCGGCCATCATTGTCATGTCGGGCTCCACGGGCGGTTTGTTCGCCCGCAAGATCGTGCTCCGCTCCTACTTTGAAAATGCCGCTGGCCTCAAGGATGGAGCCCCGGTAACGCTTGAGGGCGTCACCATCGGCAATGTGATCCATGTCCGCGTGGTTCCCGAGCGCAGCCCGACCCCCGTCGAAGTCAGCATGCACGTGGGCTACGAATTCATCAATGGGCTGCACGCCGATTCGACCGCGACCATCGCACAGGCGGGCGTGCTGGGCGACAGTTATGTGGATATCAGCTCGGCAAATGCCAAAGGCCCCGAGCCGGTGAACAATGCTGAATTAAAGGCTGGCGGAGCGCCCAGCATTCAGGATGTGATCCGCACCAGCCAGGTTTCCATTCAGGAGATCACGGCGCTGATTCGCAAAGTGGAGACCCTGGTGGACACACTCAACACCAAGCGCGGCACCATGGGCGAGCTGATCAACGATCCAGACCTCTACAAGAAGATCAGCGGCATCGCCACCAACCTCCAGACCATCACCGGCGCCATGGCCGACGGCAAGGGCTCGCTGGGCAAGCTGATGACCGACGACACCCTCTACAACCGCGCCAACTCCGCCGTGGACAAGCTGGAGAAGATCACCACCGATCTCAATGATGGCAAAGGCAGCGCGGGCAAGTTCCTCAAGGACGACACGCTCTACAACAACCTGAACGCCGCCGTCGCCAACACCAATCAGTTGGTAGCGGAGGTCAACGCCGGCCACGGCGCACTGGGCAAGATTGCCAAGGACCCTGCCTTTGCGCAGAAGCTGGACGACACTGTCACTCGCCTTGACTCGATCCTCAAGGGCGTGGATGAAGGGAAAGGTTCATTGGGCCAGTTCGTCCAGAACCGCTCGCTCTATGACCATGCCGACCAGACCTTGGACCAGGCACGGCAGTTGGTCAAGAGCATCCGCGACGATCCCAAGAAATACCTTGTGATTCGGCTGAAGGTCTTCTGAGATCCATTCCCAGCCTCGAGATCGGAAGTAACCTGCAAACTCTTTCCGCACCTTCGCAGCGTGTGAGCAGCGGTTTCCGCGTGCATGCCCGAGTGCCACAAAAAGTCCACCGCTACTGAGACGGAGCTGGGCTCGATTCTAATTCCGACGCAGTGCTGGCCTTCATGAAGGCACTGCAGAACGGGCGTTCAAACAAAAGGTAGAACAAGAAAGTAAACACCACAATCAACCCCGTACCCACGGTAAGTCCAAGCGTAAAAGTCAGCACTTTTCCCAACTTCATCGGCAAAAGGATATCCAGCCAAAGGAACTGCTGGAGCGGTACGTGGAGCAGGTAGAGGCTGTAAGAGAAAGTGCCGATTGTGACGATCGGCCTCCAGCTGGCAACGCGCGAAACCCACATGCCCGGCCATTGGGTGCAAATAACCAGCATGGAAGAAGTCAATATCCCGACCACAACATTAATATCCGCAATGAAGCGAAGCTGCGGAAACAGAAGCATGGCGAGCAGCAATGCCGCCATGGCGCCGGAAATCCAAATCAAGGCCCGTTTCGGTGGTCCAAGTGCGAACTCGGCCGCGTACATCCCCAGCAGGAATACGAAGAGATAAATCGGCATGAGACCCTTGTGCTGTGTATCCCGAACCTGATTCTCGAGCACCAAGGCCAGAAGATAGATCGCGCCGACAACCGGCAGGATGCCGAAGCGGCGCCTCGCCAGAATGAGCAACGGAAAGAGTACATAGATTTGGCACTCAACCGCGATAGACCACATGGGCCCGTTGATTTGCAGTAGCGTGCTCGTGTTGACATTATGGACAAGCGCCAAGTGGGTCAGCACTCCTGCCGTGGTCATCTGACCGGTGCTGCCAGGAAGTTCGCTCCGGTGCTCGGCGCCGAGACCAGCGACAATCGCGATCGAAAGAAAAAGAGCCATATAGTAAGGTGGGAGGATACGTCGAGCCCTGCGAAAGTAAAACCGCCGCGCCCCCCCCCCGCCCAGGGTTCCGTTATTGCCGAGGACCGGCAGCATCAGACAGAAGCCGGAGATGGCAATGAAACAAGTCACCGCGAGTTCGCCAAAACTCAGCCAGCTGGTCAGTGCGCGTGTCCAGCCTGTCGGCCCGGGCGCGCCTGAAAATTCTGGCCAATTTTGCAGCTTCGCATGGTAGAGAACCACGTACAACGCCACGAATCCACGGAAGCCATCCAGGAAGCGCAGATGCACTCTGGGCTTTGCGCGGAGCCTTCCGCCTCCGCTCGCAGGAGCGCTTTCAGTCCCTGGTGTCTCAATCATAGGCAATCCTGACGCTGGAAAAGGGGCGTACCGTGATCGTACGATACGCGTAGAGCACTGCGCCATAAGATAGGCCGTCAAGTTCACACTACATTACTCGCTGCCTCTGAACATCCGCCAGAACTCGATGAAACCTTTAAGCCGCACCAACTGAAAGTAGTCGCTGGCTACGCAAAAGAAGAGCACAGCCGCTGCGGCCACCCAGTGCAGGGCTTCGGGGCCGAGTTCGTCGCTGAAGGGCAGCGGCGCGGCCGACAGCACCATCGCCAGCACAATCAGCGCCAGCTTGACGATTCCCATCACCAGGTTGATCTCCACAAGTTTGCCGGTGAGTGCTTTGCCCAGCCGCAGGCTTTCACGGATCGACGACAGTGCCGAGCGCTCTTCCTTGAGCATCGGCAGCGGCGCAATCAGCAGCGGCCAGCTCACCAGCGCCCATGCGGTGAAGAACGCAAGCGAAAGAAAGATCAACCAGATCGAGTAGCCCACCAGATCCGGCTCCCCCACAGGAGTAATGTGTGTAGCTGCAACCCAGCCGATGGAGCGGAACCATCCCCAGGCCATCGCCGCCGCCAGTGCAAGCCAAGCCGCTTGCAAGGCGATCATCGGCAGCGGGCGAAACGGCAGCTTCGGGTCCATCCGCTTGAAGACCAGACTCCTGCCCAGCCCGGAAACGACCATCCAGGCCACAGCGGCCGCTGGCAGCAGCCAATGCAGCACGGCAGTCCAATGCGGCTGATACGCGGCCCATACATGGGAGATCTGCACCGCGGCCACCCACGGGTTCTGCGTATCGATCTCGTTGAATCCGGCTGTCTCCAGCGGAAGCGCGGCAAGAATCCTCTGCGCCTGCGTAAAGCAAACCAAGAGAAACGGTATCCCGAACAGCCAACGCCAGAGCACTTCGAGCGCAATCAGCGAAGGCCGATCGGTAACCCAGCCCATCTGTCCGACCAGCGACTGGGTTCCGCGCAGCGGAGCCGTCATCTAACCACCAAATTCACCAGCTTGCCGGGCACGACGATGATCTTGGCCAAAGTCTTGCCTGAGGATCGCGACTGCACCTTTTCATCGGCCAGTGCGGCCGCTTCAATGGCCCCGGAGCCGGCATCGGCAGCTACGCGCACCACCGTCACCAGCTTGCCGTTGATCTGCACCGGAATCTCCAGCTCCTCTTCCTTCGCCAACGCGGGATCGCTCTCTGGCCAGGACGCCCGCAGAACATGGCCGTCTTCGCCCAAAATCTCCCATAGTTCGGCGGCAAGATACGGCGCGAACGGCGCCAGCAGCAGCGCGAGTGAGCGCAGCAGTTCATATGCCACCGAAGCCGGAATCTCGCCCGCCGCAAGCCGCGCGTCCGCCGCCTGAATCTCGTTGACGAATTCCATGATCGCCGCGACATCGGTATTGAAATGCCAGCGGCCCTCAAAATCCTGCGTGATCTTGGCGATGGTCTGATGCAGCTTGCGCAGCAGCTTCACGGCTCCGGCATTGAGCGCATCTTGCCGGTTCTGCTGACCCTTTCCGCTCTTTGCGAATGCCGCGTGCTTCACCGACAGCCTGTACACGCGGCCCAGAAAGCGGCTCACCCCCGCCACGCCGTCCTCCTGCCAATCCAGATCGCGGTCCGGCGGCGCGGCAAACAAGGAGTACATGCGCGCGGAATCGGCGCCGTAGCGACCCACCATCTCGTCGGGCGAAACTACGTTGCCCTTGTTCTTTGACATCTTGGCGCCGTCTTTGAGGACCATGCCCTGTGTAAAGAGGCGAGTGGCCGGCTCATCGTTCACGATCATGCCAAGGTCCCGCATAACGCGCGTCCAGAAGCGCGAGTAAATCAGGTGCAGAATCGCGTGCTCCACGCCGCCGATGTACTGGTCGATGGGAAACCAGTACTTGACCACATCGGAGTCGAACGGCGCGTTCGAGTTCTTCGCGTCGGTGTAGCGATAGAAGTACCAGCTCGAATCGACAAACGTGTCCATCGTGTCGGTCTCGCGCCTGGCCGGCCCGCCGCACTTGGGGCAGGTCACGTTGACGAACTCCGGCACACGGCTGAGCGGCGAACCGCCCTGCTGCGTGATCTCAATCTGCTCTGGCAAGAGCACCGGCAACTGCTCGTCGGGCACGGGAACGATGCCGTCGCGCTCACAATGGATCATGGGGATCGGCGTGCCCCAGTAGCGCTGGCGGCTCACGCCCCAATCCTTCAGGCGGAAGGTCACTTTGGGTTCGCCGAAGCCACTGCGCGCGGCTGCCTCTTGAAGAACCTTCTGCGCCTCTTCACAGGTGAGCCCGTCGTATCCGCCGGAGTTCACCAGCAAGCCATCTTCTGAGATGAAGGGCAAGCTCTGCGCGGCCTCCGTTTCATGCGCCGGGCGAATCACTTCCACAATCGGCAGCCTGTACTTCGACGCAAACTCGAAGTCGCGCTCGTCGTGGCCGGGCACGCTCATGATGGCGCCGGTGCCGTAGTCGGCCAGAATGTAGTTGGCCACCCAGATGGGCACACGCTCGCCGTTGTAGGGGTTGATGGCGAAGCGTCCGGTCGGAACGCCATGCTTTTCTATCGCGCCCAGATCGCCGGCCTCGCGCGCCTTCTTCTGCTGATCCAGGAGTTCATCCACCTGCGCCTTCAACGCAGCGTCGGCAGCGGTGAACTCCGCAACAAGAGCATGCTGCGGTGCAAGCTGCACGCTGGTCGCCCCAAAGATCGTGTCCACGCGAGTTGTGAAGACGCGGATGCGCTTGCGGGAATCGCTGGAACCATCATCAAGACCCCGAAGGCCTATATCGACGATGAGATTATCCAGGTCTGATCCCTGATCCCTGATCCCTGCTCCCTGCTCTTCTGTTCCCTGTTCCCTGCTCCCTGTTCCCTCGATTTCTTCGAGAAAAAAGTCGACTTCCGTCCCCTCGCTGCGCCCGATCCAGTTGCGCTGCATGGTGCGGACTTTTTCCGGCCAGCCGTCCAGCTTGTCCAGGCCTTGCAGCAACTCGTCCGCGTAGGCCGTGATGCGCAGGAACCACTGCACCAGGTCGCGTAGCTCGACGATGGTGTCTTCATGGCGCCAGCAGCGGCCGTCGATGACCTGCTCATTGGCAAGCACGGTGGCGCATTCGGGACACCAGTTCACCTTGCTCTTCTTGCGGTAGGCCAGGCCGCGCTCGTACATGCGCAGGAAGAACCACTGGTTCCAGCGGTAATAGTCGGGCAGGCAGGTGGTGACCTCGGTGGCCCAGTCGAAGCCCATGCCCAGGCGCTCAAACTGCTGCTTCATGGCGGCGATGTTCGAGAGCGTCCACTCGCGCGGGGGCACGTTGTTCTTGAGCGCGGCATTTTCGGCGGGCAGGCCGAAGGCGTCCCAGCCCATGGGGTGCATTACGTTGTAGCCCCGCATCCACATGTGCCGCGCCAGCGCGTCGCCAATGGAGTAGTTGCGCACATGGCCCATGTGCAGCTTGCCGCTGGGATAGGGCAGCATCTCCAGCACGTAGTACTTGGGCTTGCCGCAGGAAACGGGCTCGGCAGCATAAAGCGCGGGGTCGGCCGCCCACCGCTGCTGCCATTTGGGCTCAATCGCCGCCGGTTCGTAACGAATTTCTAGCTCTTCCGCCATCACCTCTCTAGTGTAAACGGGAAGACAGATCGACTCACCTGCTCCAATTTGCGCAGGCTCGCATGCGATAAGCTGATCCCGAGGGATCTTCGATGCGTATACGCACCTTCCGCCCGGCAGTTCTTGCCTTTCTTGCCCTGGCTCTGGGCCTTTTCCTCCCCGCTCAGGAGCCGGCCAGCTTCCCTGGGCAGAATCCAGCTCTCCCACTCGTCCACACCGACAATGGGACCAACTCGGCCAGCGCGCAAGGCCAGCACTACGTGGTGCTTGTCTCGCTCGACGGCTTCCGCTGGGACTATGCAAAGCGCGACGGCGCGAAGAACCTGCTCGCCCTTGGCAAGAAGGGCGTCTGGGCGCCCGAAGGCATGCTGCCCAGCTTTCCCTCGCTGACCTTCCCCAACCACTTCACCATCGTCACTGGCCTCTACCCTGAACACCACGGCCTCGTCGCCAACAGCTTCTACGACGCCACCAGGGACGCACGCTACGCCATCGCCGACGCCAAGGCCGTCACTGACGGATCCTGGTACAGCGGCGTTCCACTTTGGAGTCTGGCCGAGAGCCAGGGCATGCGCACAGCGTGCCTGTTCTGGCCTGGCTCCGAGGCCCAGATCGCCGGCTTCCGGCCCACCTGGTACGCGCAGTTCAATGGGAAGACCGAAGCCACCGATGCCGCCCAGCAGGCCCGCATCGACAACGCCCTCGCCCTCTTGAAGCTGCCCGCCACCGAGCGCCCCCACTTCATCACCATCTACTACTCCGAGCCCGACCACGAAGGCCACGAGTTCGGCCCGGACGCCTCGGAGACCAGGGCTGCCGAGCTCAAGATGGATGGCCTCATCGGCAAGCTCAAGGCCGCCCTCGACTCGACCGGCCTGCCCATTGACCTCGTGGTGGTCAGCGATCACGGCATGGTCAAAGTGGCCCCGCAGTGGGTCACCCTCGACCAGTTCGCCGACCTCGCTGGATTTGAAACTGCCGGCACCCTGCTCTACGGCAAAACCGAGGACGATCGCGCCCGCGTCTACAACCAGCTCAAGAAGGCCTCGTCGCAGTTCGTCGTCTACCGGCTCAAGAACGTCCCCGCCGAACTGAACTACAACCAGAATCCGCGCGAGGGCGATCCCGTGGTCATCGCCACCGGCCCTTATGCCATTCGCGCACACGGGCCTCCTGAAGGCAAGGAAGACCGAGCACCGACCGTCGGGGCGCATGGGTTCGATCCGCGGCAGGTTCCGCAGATGAAGGCCAGCTTCTTTGCTGCCGGCCCGGATATTGTCGCTGGAAAAACGGTTGCGCCGTTTGAGAACGTAAACCTGTATCCCTGGCTCGCCCACATGCTCGGCCTGACGATTCCCCCCGAGCAGAAGATCGACGGCACAATCGACGTGCTGGCAGGTACCCTGCGCGAGGATGGAAGCGCTATCCTAAAGTAAAGGAAAAATAACACTGTGCAACTGGTCATGGGAATCGACGGCGGGGGAACCAGAACCCGCGCATCAATTGTCGCCGGAGAACAAATCCTGGCGCACGCTGAAAGCGGTTCAATCAAGCGCCTGCGCGTGGGTGCGAAAGCCGCGGAAGCAAACCTTCGCGCGCTGCTCAAGGAAGTCTATGCGCAGGCCGGCGTTTCCAGCCTGGCTGCCGCCTCCTGCGGCGTGGCCAGCGCCAGCATGCCGGGCGTAACCGAGTGGATTACCAAGGTTTTTGAGGATGCACACGTGGAGCGCTCCGAGGTGGTGGGCGATGAGGTGATTGCCCTCGACGCCGCCTTCCACGGCGGGCCGGGCATTCTGCAGATTGCCGGCACCGGCTCGAACACCATTGGCCGCGCCGCGGACGGCAGCCGCGAGTCCGCCGGCGGCTGGAGTTCCAGGCTGGGCGACGAAGGCTCCGGCTACTGGATCGGTGTCAACAGCCTGCGCCGCGCTCTCAGGGCACATGACCGCGAAGAGCCTACACAAATCCTCAAAACGGTGGGCGAAATCTGGGGAACGCCGAGCCTGGACGACCTGGTCAACCTGGGCGACAGCACGCCTGGCCCGGATTTTGCCGCGCTCGCGCCCGCAATCTATGAACTGGCCGAGGCCGGCGACGCAGTAGCGCAGGGAATTCTAAAACAGGCCGCAGCCGACCTGGTGGAGTTTGTGCTGCTGGTACGCGCCAAGCTGCGCCGCAAGCACAACATCGCGGGCGAAGTTCCCGTAGCCTGGACCGGCGGCGTGGTGGAAAAGATGGCCACGGTCCGCGAGGCCTTCTTCGCCGGACTCAAAGCCGCAGCGCCGGAGATGCCAGTGGCGCAGGAGCTGGTTGTTTCGCTGGAAGGCGCCATCTGGCGCGCCAAACGGCTGGCGGCAGCAAACTGAACGGGTGCCCCAGAGCCTGTCCTGAGCTTGCCGAAGGATCCAGAGTCCCGGACTTGGGATTTGATACCAGCCCGCCCGGTGCCCCACTCACATGGTATCGGGGACTGTGTCCCGTTCATCGCGGCTTTATCGCGATGAGCGGGTCTTCGCACAAGGTCGCAGGTAGGATTACGATGGGAGTCGCAGCGCCAGCTACGCCGCCACCCGCCCATTCTGGATGGACGCAACCAACTTCCCTGCCGTATCCACAGCCACAAGATTCGCAGCCTTGCCAACAGCGAGCGATCCAGCATCAAGCCCGGTCATCGCCGCCGGATTCACCGTCAGCAGCCGCAGCGCCTGCTCCAGCGGCGCACCGGCAAATCGAACAAAATTGGCCAGCGCGCGGTCGAGGGTCAGCACGCTGCCCGCGAGCACTCCGTTTGCCGTTGCCCGTCCGTCGGCAACATGCACCGCGAAGCCGCCCAACTGATACTCGCCATCGGGCATCCCCGCTGCGCTCATCGCGTCGGTGACCAGGATGGCGCGCTCCGGCCCTTTGGCCTTCCACCACAGCTTCACAATCTCCGGAGCCGTGTGGATGCCGTCACAGATCAGCTCGGCAAAAAGCGAATCCGTGGTCAGAACCGTGCCCAGAATCCCCGGCTCGCGATGGTCGAGCGGGCGCATGGCGTTGAAGGTGTGGGTTGCGCTTACCGCTCCAGCGGCAATCGCAGCACGGGTCTCGGCAGAGGTGGCATTGGAATGACCGACAGAAATGCGCACCCCGCGCTTCGTGGCGTGGGCCGCCAGCGCAATCGCGCCGGGCAGCTCGGGCGCCAGCGTCATCAGCCGCACGTGTCCCTCGGCCGCGTCGAACAGCTTGTCGAAGATTGCAATATCGGGCTCGAGCAGAAGTGCGGGCGGATGAACGCCGCGCTTCGCGTGCGAAAGGAATGGCCCCTCAAGATGAATGCCGACGGGACGCGCCTGCCCTTCCGTTTCATCCGCCGAGCAATTCAACAGTTTGGCCAGCCCGGAAAGCGAGTGCAGCGTCTTGTCGATGGGCGCGGTGACCGTGGTAGCGAAAAAGCTGCCCGTTCCGCGCGACGCCAGAAAGCTGCCAATCGCGCATAGAGCTTCCGGCGTAGCTTCCATCACATCGTGGCCGGCGGCGCCATGAATGTGCACATCAAAAAAAGACGGCGCCAGCGTCGCTCCCGGATAATCGAGAATCATGCCTTGCGCGGGCGTCTCTCCATCCTCGCGGGAGGCAATGGAGAGGATTCTCCCGCCTTCGATGGTGACAACGGGATGGTCGAGCAGGCGCGTCCCGTCCCATAGCTTCTCTGCAGTCAGTACCGTTCTCATACCCTCCGTATTATTGCACCACTGCGTGGGGCAGACGCTCGGGGGAGGCTCGCTCAGGCTACTTTACAGGCTTGTAATGTGAAAGCGTGGCAGGCTTTGATAACGTTTGGAGATGGATATGAAGGTACTGTTTCCGGTCGTCTATGCCGCTCTGCTGATTGGACCAACACTGGGGCCCGCGCAGACGGTGGACCTGCCCACCAGCAAGCAGTTGATTGGCGAGATTCCCGGCCATCCGCAGCGCCTGAACAGTCTGCCCATGAGCATGGCCGTCTCGCCCGACGGGCGCTATGTGGTCACTGTGAACGCCGGCTTCGGCGCCTACGAGTCGCAATACGATCAATCGCTGGCGGTGCTTGATACCCGCAGCGGAGCGCTCACGGACTTTCCAGACGCGCGCACGCTTGCTGAAACCGCGAAGCAGACACTCTATTCCGGACTGGCATTCAGCCGCGACGGCAAGCACATCTACGCCAGCATGGGCTCGATCTCCGACCCGGTCGGCAACGGAAAAGACGCCACCGGCAGCGGCGTTGTCGTCTACAGCTTTGGCGATGGAAAGATTGCGCCGGAGCGCCTGATTCCTCTGCCGCTTGCGCAATTGGCTCCAGGGAAAACAACCAAACTGATCGGCGAGAAGGACGGCGACAATGGAGTTCCCTTCCC
>Ga0302149_1000078_pt1 | contig 33069 bp, 21 predicted proteins | sample I_Bog_N1_1_FD_192435 | JGI IMG/M metagenome (GOLD analysis project Ga0302149, IMG submission 192435) | Peat permafrost microbial communities from Stordalen Mire near Abisko, Sweden - I_Bog_N1_1 | ecosystem: Environmental > Terrestrial > Soil > Wetlands > Peat | place: Sweden: Abisko, Stordalen...
AGCGGGGCCTTCTTGCAGGCGATGATTGAATTTCTGGGCGCACTCTAACTGAATCGCCCTATCATCTGGGGAGGTTGGTTGAATACTTTGGTCGAAAGGACCCCTTATGGACGAGCAACAACGGTATGAAGCCGGCATGAAAGTACGGCGCGAGGTTCTTGGCGACGCGCATGTAGACCGGTCGGAGGCGCGGTTGGCCGATCCCATGCAGCGCGAGTTTCAGGAGCTCATCACTCGTTACGCCTGGGGAGAGGTGTGGACTCGTCCGGGACTTCCGCGGCATACGCGCAGCCTGCTCACCATTGCGATGATGGTGGCGCTCAATCGCGGCGAGGAACTCCGTCTGCACCTTCGCGCATCGGCAAACAACGGTGTCACCCAGGATTAGATCAAGGAGGTCCTGCTCCAGTGCGCTATCTATTGCGGCGTGCCTGCGGCGAACTCGGCCTTCCATGCATTGGAAGAGACCTTCCGGGATAGGGACAAGTGACCGTTGGTGATACTTTTTCGGAATCGGATGCCCTCGAGTGCGTCTCTAGATAACTTGCGCGGGCCACGCGGGATAGGGCCGTCGAAACGAAAAAACCCCACGCTAAAGGTGGGGTTTTGCGGGGTTTATGAGCCCTAATTGGTTGCGGGGGCAGGATTTGAACCTGCGACCTTTGGGTTATGAGACGACGAAAATCCCGGTAAGTCATAGAAAACAAAGGGTACGAGTGGTAACCCATCGAAACAATCGGGAATGGCTCCAAGTGGCACATTTGGAAAGGGTTAGGAGCAAATAGGAACTTTTGGGAATCGGGCATTGGGAACTTAATTGGGACTTAAAACAGGCTTAAGTCCCCATTTTGCCCAAGCCGTTTCGGACCCCATTGGGGACTTAAACTTGGGATTACCCAAGACCCAAAGGTCGTGCTCCTAAGTATCTGATTCTAATACCAAAGGCCTTCGGAAATTGAACGGTGGGCCTTTGGGAAATCCCCCTTCTGGATGGCCGGTTGACGCCCAAAGGTCGGCGTCATAGCCCATCGGTCCTCATTAGGGACTGAAACGGAGCCGCCATGAACCCATCTCTTGAACCACCATTAGAGCCGGCATCTCTGCTTGCCGAACTCGCGAACCTTCCACCCAAACCACCACGCTCGAAACTCGAACCGCACCGCGAACTGATCCGGGAACTCCGCCGTAAGGGGCGGACATACCGGGAGGTTTCCAGGCTGTTTGCCGAGCGCCTGGGGCTACAGGTCGCACCTAGCACGCTCCATTCCTTCGTCAAGGTCCGCGCCCGTCACCGGAAGCAGGCGCAGTTCGAACTGCCTGCCGTCGACCTGCCGGGCTCCCAGCCGCCCGTGAGCGCCCGCCTCGCCGCGTTCAAAGCCAAACCCACAGTGCAGGAGGCAAAGCGTTCCCGCTTTGTCTTCCGCGAAACCGAACCCCTCACCCTGAGCACTGATGGAGGTGCCCGATGACACAAGCAGCAAAGAATCAAGCCGCGCCAGCGAAGCGCGTGGTTTTCACAATGGGCGGCAAAGGTGGCGTCGGCAAGACCGGCGTCATGGTTGCGTTGGCCGAATGGTTCGCCGCAAACGAGATCCCCGTCACCCTGCTCGACCTAGACACGGAGAATAAGGCCCGTGGCTCCCTCAAGCACTTCTTCAACGGCTCGGTGACGAAGGTCAACATTCATACCCCCGCCGGCCTCGATGCCTTTGTCGATCATCTGGACAGTGGTTCGGAAATCATCCTGGCCGATATGGGAGCTGGTGCCGGCCAGGTCGCGGCGGAATGGTTCGAGAGCATGTATGAGGACGTGGCGGCCACCGGCGTCAGCTTTACCGCCGTTGGCGTCGTCACCCCGGACCCAGCGAGCGTCGAGAGCATCCTCGCTTGGGCCAACCGGCTGCAGGATCGCGTGGAGTACGTTGTCGTAGAAAACGCGACCAGTACGCTCTCCGATTTCACCTACTGGAAGGGAACTGAGCAAGCCAAACGTTTCCGCGAAGCCTTCTCTCCGACCATCCTTCAGATGGAGTTCCGGCTGGCAGAGCTTGAAAATCCGGTTCGTCAGCACGGGATCAAGTTGGGTGACGTGGCAGACCGTAAGGTGGAAGTCGATGAACTGAAGCGTGCCTCCCTCGTTATGAGGGCACAGAGCTATCGTCGCCGGTTGTTCAGCGAGTTCGACCGGACAAAGGAGGTTTTCCTCCCATGAGCACCGCACCCGTCATTGCAGATGTTGGGGCAGCGGAGGCGGGAGAGTCGAGCATGTTCGACTCTCTCGCCCGGCTCGTGCCAGAGGAACTACAGACTGCCTACTATCGTGTCCTCGCACATACACGGACGCTGAGCCCAGATGATGAGATGCTTCGCATACTGGAAGCAATGGGCATCCTGGCACTTCTGACTCGGCATACGCCAAAGGACATCGCTGATGAGCGCGAGCGCATCCGGGCGATGCTGGATGCTCACCTCCAGTTCTCAGATGAAGCGCAACAGAAGATGTTGGAGTATGTCCATTTCATAGAAGGTCGTCTGGCGGGGCTGCCTGCTGAGATTGAAACTGGCCTCGACCCTCAGGAGATCGCCAAGATTCTTGGCGAGAGTCTGCGTCAGCACTTTGTTCAGTCCGGCGTTCCCGATACGGTTGCTGGCATTGAGGCTACAGCCGCAGCAATGGGGAACGTGCAGAAGCAACTTGTTATTGCTCTTCGCGACCTGACGGACAGAGACAGCGGGATCGCTGCAAAAGTCGAAACCGCAAACCATTATGTCGTTCAGACCCTCGAACGCCGAACGAGGGCGTTGGATGAGCTCTTACACGAATTCAAAACAGATATGCTTCGCATCTGGATTCCGTTGGCGACCGCCGCGACGATGCTCATCGGATTGTTTGCTGGGATGGAGATACAAGGGTGTAGAGACGCGGGACCAGGGCCGGTGTCTCAGTTATCGCCTCTGGTGCCTTCCGTCTCTGACACACTTCAAACACCAGAAGCAATGCACTAGTAGTGAAGCATCTCTGTGGCCAGCGCAAGTTCGCATTGATAGATGCGCTCGTGTGGAAGAACACATGTATTCCTATGCGCCCAAGGTCCAATCGAATCGGCTACTTTCAGTAGCTTACCGTCCCAGTCGATGCGGCCTGAGTTGAGGCCAAATCGCCATTGCGCACGCCGAGCTCGATTCATTCGGGAACCCGTGGTCAGGGACATAAACTACGGGGGCATGTCTGTGGCAGTAGAGACCGCTTGTATGCCCAAGATGCTTAAGAAGCCTGCATTCAGAGGCTCGCCGCAGTTCGCGATACTCCCAAGAAGCGGCTGACTTGGGGCAGTTGAATCGGAACTCGCCGCCGGGATTCGACAGGTGACGGAGTAGAGCAACTTGGTTTCCGGACGAGAAAACCGGTTTATCATCGAGCAAGATCGGTGCTCCTTGCAAAACAGACCGCAAGGGGCTTGCAGTATTGCAGTCGTGCAATTCATTGCGACGCTAACGGACAGGGGCGGCAGCTCCAGAAGCAGGTTTGCCTCTCCATAAGTCGAAGAGCAGGGCCTTGAGCCCCAGCGCCCATACAGCGGTGAGAAAGATGCGGCGAAGCCAAAGATTGCCGATGCGTATAGCAAATCGCGCACCGACCCATGCTCCAACAAACATGGTTGCGCCAAGGATGAGTCCCAGCCGATAGCTGACCAGACCGTTCCACATAAACACACCCGTGGCGATAGCGGAAGAGAAGACATTCATCAGCTTGGTGGTGGCGATGGCCTCGACGAACGTGAACCTGAAGACCGCGACATATAAGGCTGTCAGAATCGTGACATAGCCACCGCTGAAGAATCCACCATAGATGCCGAGAAGAAACGTCAGAGCGTAACCCGCTAGTTCGGCTCGATGGGATGGGACAAGGGCTGTGTCCTGCACTCCCGACTTGCGATAGGCGACGGAGAAGATCGCCACTCCGATGACGGCGATGGAGACAATCATCGGAACCGAGCGAGTGGGAACGCGCAAGAGCAGCAACGCGCCCAGGACAGAGCCAAACAGCGTCAGGCTCACCAGCAGAGGAAGCCGCTTCCGGTTTATATCCGGGCCTCTCAGGAACGGAAGTGTGCCGCCAACGCTCATGAACGTGAGAGCGAACATATTGGTTGCGAGTGCCGTGCGTGGCTCCATATGGAACTGAAGCATCGCCGGAACCGTGAGGAGCGATGTGCTGCCGGTCACCACGCTGATTGCACTGGTCAGGAAGAAGATGATTGTGAGCCACATCGTTTGCGAGCCAGACATGACGATATGATACGACCATCCATCTTTCTATCGGCTAGATCTATTGGTAACTTTCTTCGCAAATTGAGTTGGGTCAGGCGGAGCGAGCAGACTCGTTCAGCGATAGCCCATCCATCTTGTTCACCACCGCACTACAGGCACCTTGATTGGCCCTAGCGGAGGGGATAGTGTGTCGTACGAATTCAATCATCGAGAGTGCTTCAAACAGAAACACCTTGACTTCCGCACGCAAGCATGTCTAAATCTATAAAGTGATGTTGACCAACGACGCAAACTTATTCGGCTCTCCTCACGCTTCCAGCGCGACTCCCCGTCGCCTTTGTTGTTAGTTAACCGAAAATCCCCCCTCTGACAATCTCCTCATTCAGCCAATACTGCGGATTTGTGTGTCTGCATGGCTGCTCTCTGGACCTCTATTGCCATACGATGCGGGCAAAGCGCCTGCCTAAAGGGTTTTCATGTATACGCATCTCAGAAAGGTTCTGCCCTTTTTCCCGGGACTGGGAATTGCCGCGCTGTTATCTGGCGGTCTCATGGCTTCCGGCCTGCTGACTCCAGTCACAGCAGCACCGCAGGAATCGCCGAACTATGCGGCGGCGCCTACGCCGGAGCAGGCCGCGTTCTTTGAGCAGAACATTCAGCCAATCCTCACAGACCATTGCTATGACTGCCATTCCCTGCAGACCAAGTCTGCCGCTGGCCTGCGCCTGGATGATCGCGAGGCACTTCTGGCGGGAGGAAAGTCGGGGCCGGCAGTCATTCCTGGTAAGCCCGGCGAAAGCCTACTGATTCAGCGTGTGCTGTTGGATGACCCCAAGAAGCGGATGCCAAAGGGCGATGATCCGCTCTCTGCGAAGGAGGTCGCAGACCTGAAGACTTGGATCCAGCAGGGCGCGCCATGGCCCGCGGAAGCTCAGACTAAAGCGACGGCTGTCCATACAACTGCTCTAGCAAAGAATGTCGCGTACCCGAGACCCGCAACTGCCGAGCAGCTGGAATACTTTGAGAAGAATGTTCGTCCGATTCTGGTGAATCGTTGCTACAACTGCCACTCGGACGCCTTCAAGGAAGCCGGCGGATTGCGCGTAGATGTTGGCATCAGCATCTTCGCTGGAGGCAAGGATGGCCCTGTGATCATTCCCGGGCATCCGGAGAAGAGCCTTCTGATCGAACGCGTGACTTCTACCGATCCCAAGAAGCGTATGCCCAAGGAATCCGATGATCCGCTGCCGGCCAACGAGATCGCCATCCTCACCAAGTGGATCAAAGACGGTGCCGCGTGGCCTGACGAAACCGAGAAGCTTCCCCCTACGCCGGCGAAACTTGCAGCCGCCTATCCCAAGCTGCGGGAACACTTCTGGTCCTGGCAGCCGCTGACCGATCCCGCAGTACCCACCGTCGCCGACACTTCATGGGCAACCAGCAGTATTGACCGCTTTATTCTGGCCAAGCTAGAGGAGAAGAAGCTTGCTCCCGTGAAGGCCGCCGACCCAGTCACTCTGATTCGTCGCGTGAGTTATGACCTGACTGGCCTTCCCCCATCTCCAGAGGAGGTAAGAGCCTTCCAGAAGGACCACTCGCAGCAGGCCTATGGCCGGCTCGTCGATCGGCTTCTGGCATCGCAGCAATTTGGAGAGCGCTGGGGACGACACTGGCTGGATGTCGCGCGCTATGGGGAGTCGTCGGGCCCCTCGCGCAACATGCCATATCCCAACGCATGGCGGTATCGCGACTACGTCATCGATTCCATCAATCGCGATGTCCCTTATAACCGCTTTATTCAGGAGCAACTGGCTGGCGATCTGCTGCCAGCGTCCACGACGGCAGAGCGTGACCGCCTGCTGATTGCGACCGGATTTCTTGCCCTGGGTCCAAAGGATGTAAACCAGCGTTTCCAGGCCCGATTCAAGATGGACAATGTCGACGATCAAATTGATACTGTCACGCGCTCCACGATGGCCCTCACCGTGTCCTGCGCGCGTTGCCATGATCATAAGTTCGATCCCATTCCTACAACGGACTACTACGCGTTGGCAGGGATCTTCACCAGCACCGAGGACGACTCAGGGCTCGGCAGCGGGATGGGTGGCAGCAGTCTGGACTATTACCAGCCAAAACATCTTGGCTACCTGAGTTCGTCTACGCAGGCACCTCCAGTACCGCAACAAGAACTGGCTGAAGCCAAGGCGCAGATGGATGCAACGCAAAAGGCATACAACGCGCTCCTGGCCGCCCAGGCCAAGGAAGAGGCTGCAAAGAAGGCCGGCACTATCCTGCCTGCCCTCTCCGCGAGTGAACGGCAGCGTCGTCAGGATGTCATCCAGAACTTTCTTCAGCGTAAGGAAGATCTGCAGCTCGTATCTGACCTTGGAGAGCGTGGCTACGGGATTCACAGTGTCCGCGACGGTGTGGTCGCGGACACCACCGTGCGCATTCGTGGCGTGGAAGAGCGGCACGGGCCGGCTATACCACGCGGCTTCCTCACGGTGCTGAACCTGCCAAATACCACGCAGATCTCAGATGATCACAGCGGCCGTCTGGAACTGGCTCAATGGATTACGCGTCCTGATAATCCACTGACGACCAGGGTCTATGTGAACCGAATCTGGCAGCACCTCTTCGGAACCGGAATTGTCAGCACACTGGACAACTTCGGGACGACCGGTGCGGAGCCGTCTAATCCCCAACTACTCGATTATCTGGCGCAGGACTTCATTCGTAACGGATGGTCGACGAAGAAGCTGGTCCGCGAGATCGTCCTGAGCCGCGCTTACCAGCTTGGATCGGATATCCCTCCAGGCTATCGAGACATTGATCCTGCAGATACCTTCGTATGGCGCCATGCTCCGCGGCGCATGGAGTCGGAGGAGATTCGAGACAGCATTCTGGCAACTTCCGGTCAACTGGATCTCAGTCATCCACAGGGCTCGCCCGTAATGGATCTGCGAATGATCGAGATGCGTGACGACGGCCCCGTAGTTGGCTCCGTCCTCAGCGCCGCGGACCACAGCCGCTATCGCAGCATTTACCTGCCACTGCTGCGCGACGAGACACCCAGAGCGCTTGTCGCCTTCGATCCGGTCTCGCAGACGCTGGTGACAGGACAGCGAGACCAGACGACGGTACCCGCACAGGCGCTGTTTATGCTCAACTCGCCCTTTGTTCGGCAACAGGCGCTGGTGCTTGCGGATCAGTTGCTCGCCAATCCGCACTGGAATGATGCGGAGCGAATTCGGCAGGCCTACGAGCGCGTGGTGGGACATGGACCTACGCCAAAGGATACGGCGAAAGTTCAGGCCTTTCTGGTGCGCTACTCCACAACGTGGCAAGCGGCAGTTCCTGCTGCCTCGACTCGGGGAGGCGCGCATGTCGCGTTGGTGAGCGAAAATACGCGGACGGGCATTACGGACGGGATTGTTCGTGAGGACAATCTCTCGCAGGATGACTCCGTGGACGACTCCAAACCAACATCTACTCCCGTATCTCTGCCGGCGACCGCGAAAGAAGCGGCCTGGGCAGCCTTTGTGCAGTCGCTGTATGGCTCTGCTGCATTTCAATTCGTCCGGTAGCCAATCCTCATGGAGAAGACAGATATGTCGGGAAATAAGCCTTTCATCACAACACGTCGCAGCGTTCTACGTGCCGCAGGTGCAGGATTTGGTCATCTCGCTCTCGCTGGACTTCTTGGATCTATCGCGAAGCAGGCCGCAGCCCAGGAATTGAATGCCATAAATCCGCTTGCGCCAAAGAAGCCGCCTTTGCCCGCCAAGGCCAAGCGCATCATCTTCCTCTTCCAGGAGGGCGCGATGTCCAGCGTGGACCTATTCGAGTACAAGCCGGAGCTCGAAAGGCAGAATGGGAAACCTGGGCCCGGCGGCGGTACCGTCACCGCTTCCAAATTCAAATTCAAGCAGTATGGACAGTCGGGCGCATGGTTCTCTGACCTGCTTCCCAACATAGCGAGTCATGCGGACGATCTCTGCTTCCTGCGCGGACTCTATACCGATACTCCCGCGCATCCGCAGGCTGTGGTCCAGTTACACACGGGCAGTGCGAACGCTTCGCTGACTCGTCCCAGCATGGGATCCTGGTTGCTCTACGGCCTGGGAACTGAAAATCAGGATCTGCCGGGTTACGTCACCATCAACCCGCCCGTCGCATTCGGTGGTGCCTCGAACTATGGGAGCGCCTTTCTGCCGGCCTACTATCAAGGCACCGTTATCAGCGACGCCGGAATTATGCCGAACATCGCGGCCTCCACTCCAAGGAACCTTGAGCGCGAGCAGATCGACCTAATCCAGGATCTCAATCATGAAGTGGCCTCCAGTTCCGGCGCGCCTGACTCGGTGGATGGAGTCATCAAGTCCTATGAACTGGGCTTCCGCATGCAGGACAGCGTGCCCGCGCTTCTGGACATCTCCAAGGAGCCACAGCACGTGCTCGATGCCTACGGCGTCAAGCCTGGTCTGGAGGGCTCTTTCGCCCGCCAGTGCCTCATGGCCCGCAGGCTCAGTGAGGCTGGAGTCAGGTTTGTTGAGATCCGTCAGCCTGGCTGGGACCATCACACCAACCTGCACAACGGCCTTATCGAACAGAGCCGCAGAATAGACCAGCCTACATCTGCGCTTCTGGCCGATCTAAAGCAGCGTGGCCTGCTCGAAGACACCCTGGTATTGTTCGGCTCCGAGTTCGGACGTCTGCCGACCGCGCAGGGGGCCGATGGCCGAGACCACAATATCACCGGCTATGCCATGTTCCTGACCGGCGCCGGCGTCAAGAAGGGATTCAGCTATGGCGCCACCGATGAGATAGGTATGACTGCTGTCGAGGGACGAATGCACATCAATGACCTACATGCGACGATACTGGCACTCATGGGCATCAATCATGAACAGCTTACCTATAAGTATGCCGGCCGGGATTTCAGGCTCACGAACGTCGCTGGAGTGATTCAACAGCAAGTATTTGCCTAACGGATACCTTTCCGTACACTCTTCGAACTGAAATCGAACATCCTCGGATCGTGTTCGACCCTGTTGGGGAACCGTGCGTATTGTGATTCTGCAAACGCATTCCTAAGCTGACAGGCTTAGGGATGGTGTCTACCTAACTCTTTTTACCTTTTTTGGCCTTCAGGCCATGATTTAGATTTAACAGCAATTGGCCGAGCAGGGACCCAGTTCGAATTTGACTGCCGTGACTATTGACTCAAGGACTTAAATGCCCAGATAAGTCAGAGAAGTCCGGGGCTGCGCCCCTGGCGGAGATCCCACAACGCTGCGACAAGCGCATCGACCTCTTCGCAGGTGTTGTAGAGGGCAAACGTGGCGCGCAGGGTGGTCTCCAGTCCAAAGCGGCGAAGAATCGGCTGCGCGCAATGGTGGCCTCCGCGCACGGCGATGCCCCGGCGATTCAGGTAGTCGCCAATCTCCTCTGTGCGAAGTCCGTCCATCACAAAGGAAAGCACGCTGGCTTTCTCCTTGGCGGTGCCGATGATGTGCAGCCCCGGAATGCGCAGCAGCGCCTCGGTCGCATAGGTCAGCAGCATGTGCTCGTGACGGGAGACATTCGCTATGCCGACACGATCCAGGTAATCAATCGCCGCGCCCAATCCAACCGCGTCGGCAATGTTGCCGGTGCCAGCCTCAAAGCGTTGCGGCGGGGGTTGGTAGAGCGTCTTTTCAAACGTGACATCCTCAATCATGTTGCCGCCGCCCTGCCAGGGGGGCATGTTGTCCAGAACCTCGGACTTTCCATACAGGACGCCGATGCCGGTTGGCGCGAAGACCTTGTGCCCGGAGAAGACGTAGAAGTCGCAGTTAATGGATTGCACGTCGACACGCATGTGCGATACCGCCTGCGCACCATCCACGAGCACGCGCGCTCCGTGACGGTGTGCGGCCTCGACCATCTCCTCCACCGGAACGATGGTGCCCAGCGCGTTGGATACCTGCGTGATGGAAACCAAGCGCGTCTTCGGCCCGAGAAGCTTCTCGTACTCGTCCAGCAGCACCTGCCCGGAGTCGTCCACTGGAGCGACGCGGAGCAGCGCTCCGGTCTCCGCGCAGAGCATCTGCCAAGGAACGATGTTAGCGTGATGCTCCAGCCAGGTGATGACGATCTCATCGTCCTTTTTGATGTTGCGGCGGCCCCAGCTTTGCGCCACCAGGTTGATCGCCTCCGTGGCGCCGCGGACGAATACGATCTCGCGGGTGGACCCGGCGTTGAGGAAGCGGCGGGTCTTCTCCCGCGCCGACTCGTAGGCATCCGTTGCGCGCGCTGCCAGCTCATGCGCTGCGCGATGCACATTCGAGTTCTCGTGTTCGTAAAAGTATGAGAGGCGGTCGATGACCGACTGCGGCTTCTGCGTGGTGGCGCCGTTGTCAAACCAGATCAACGGGTAGCCGTTTACACGTTCGCGGAGAATCGGAAAATCGCGCCGGATCGCCTCCACATCGAACGAAGAGGAGCTGAGGCCGAGATCGCCGAAGGTCTCTGGCTGGCCGGTGGCTGGCAGCACCAAGGGAGCAAAACCGGAAGAATAGAGGGGCCTGGGTTGATCCAGGTCAGGGGCGGAAGATTGTTCGCGGGAGTTGGGTGCATGGGCCACAGTCCCGGGGAGTTGCGGCGCGTTCAAGTCGAGGGGTACGGCAAAGGGATTGCCAGTGAGCTCTGCGCTGTCCTCCGCATGGACGGGCGTCTGCGCCGCGGCGTCAGCAGGCACGGGGCCGGGGATGCTGGGCGGTGTCGAAAACAGCGGCCGTGCCTCTTCCAGGAAGGAGAATGCCGGAACTCCGGAGGAGTCGATTCCGCTGAAGGCACCGGGAACAGTCGGAGTGGGAGGCAGGGGAAGCTGTGCAGCTTGAGTTGGCAATACGTCGGTGAGCAGGGAAAAAGGAATAGCGGCAAATCCCGCATCATCTGGAACCGAGGTGCCGAATGCCTGGGAAGGAGTGTTCCGGGCTGCGGGCTGCGCGGAAGGTTCGGCACCGAGTGGGCGCGCCTCGTGCAGGAAGGCGAACGCCGGCGCGGCGGAGGGATCGACGCCGCCGCCGGGAATAGATGGGCCGCTCGGCAGCGGATTCTGGTGGGGATACTCCGGTACAGCCCCTCTGTCTGGGGAAGGGACGGCCCCAGGCTGTGCTTCGGTCACGGTCGCAAACAGCCCCGGGATCGCCGGTAGAGTGGGGCTGGGCACGGCCGCGTAGGGATTTCCAGCGAAGGCCGAATTCGGAGGTAGAACCGCCGCAGCCACGGTTGCCGCCGGCGCCTGGAGCGGCTCGGGCAAGGCGTTGAAGATCTCGTTGGCCATTCGCGACAGTTCCGCCGGACTGAGAACGCCGGGAGGGACGCTCTGAATCCCCTGCGGTACCGCGGCCCAGCTTGCAGTCTCTGGAACCGAAGCGGAGACCGCTGTTGGGTCACTTGTATTCATGGTAGTGGCCTACGTCTACATCCTCGAGCAGGGCAATCGCGTCGTCCGTGAGAACGGCAGCCGAGCAGTAGAGCGAGACCAGGTAGGACGCAAGCGCTCTCTGGTCGATTCCCATGAAGCGGACGGACAGGCCCGGGCTCTGCTCTCCGGGAAGTCCAGGCTGGAAGAGTCCGACGACGCCTTGCTTCTTCTCGCCGACGCGGAGCAGCAGAATTTTGGACTTCTGGTCCTTGGCTCGGATGGCGATCTTGTTGCTCGGGATGAGCGGAACTCCACGCCAGGTCAGGAACGGCGTGCCGAACAAAGTTACCGTCGGCGGCGGGACACCGCGGCGCGTGCACTCCCGGCCAAAGGCCGCAATGGTGCGCGGATGCGCCAGGAACAAGGACGGCTCTTTCCAAACCTTCGTCAACAGCTCATCCAGATCGTCCGGAGTGGGAGCGCCCTTCCGTGTCTTGATCTTCTGTGAGTCGATGACATTGTTCAGGAGTCCGTAGTCTGCGTTGTTGAGCAGCTCGCTTTCCTGTTTCTCCTTCACGCTCTCGATGAGCAGCCGCAACTGCTCACGAACCTGATCATAAGGATTGCTGAGCAGGTCGGAGACGCGAGTGTGAACGTTCAGCACCGCGTTGATGCTGCTCAGGCGGTACTCTCTAGGCTCTTCTTCATAGTCAACAAAGGTGGAGGCGAGGGTGGACTCGTCCTCGTGGCCGCAGGTTGAATCGATCGGTTTGCTCTCATTCACGCGGTTGCGCCTGAGGGTGCCTGCCTCCAGCGGCTTCCAGTCCAGCAGACGAACCAGCCAGCGAGGCGTGATGGCCCCAAACTGCGGAGCTGTCTTTGTGACATTGGCTAATTGAAATGCTGCTTCTTCGCTAAGCGAAAGACGGCTGACTTCTTCAGGCACTTGTTGACTCCTTCAGGATTGAGAACCCTTAAATGTTAGCTCGCGTGTTTGTGGGAAAGCCAAGGCAGCGAAGCATAAAGATGTCTGACTAATACATCAGGACGCTATGATCTACGAGACGCGACCATGCGTGAATTCCACCGGCCAGATTCCACACCTTCTTGAAGCCCGCCTTATGCAGAATGTCCACCGCCTTGGCGCCCCGTGGCCCCATCTTGCAGACGGTGACAATCTTCTGATTCGCATCCAGCTCGTTGACCCGCTTCGACAACTCGGGTAGCGGGATCAGCTGGCCGCCGATGTTAGATATCTCAAACTCCGATTCGTCCCGCACATCCAGCAGAAAGAGATTCTCTCCTGCGTCCAGCCGCTGCTTCAGTTCCTCGACACGTATCTCATCAACAAGCATTGCTAACTCCTAACCCGAAATCTGTTCCGCGAGTCAGTCGCGTCCAATTCGACCAAAAATAGAAAACCCACCTGCCAGTTCAATTTCTGGCGGTGGGTCAAAATGAGGTGCCGGCTTATTGAGCTAATCTAGCTCGGCCATTTCCTCACGCCAGAAGACACGAATGCACAGCACATCGCTGTGCAACAACACATCCCAGCGTTTGTGAGAGGAAACCTGTTCACAACCATCAATATAGCACTGGGGTCAGGTGGCGGCAAGAGATCCAACGCCCTGAGCGAGGACAGGCCCTTGGGATCGGAGTTTGCCTCCAAGTCATTGATTTAAAGCATATATAGACCCGCCTAGCTGCTGCATAGCTATAAATTTCCGGCCACAATATATAGAGAGCACACGTTCCGAGCTTGCCGGATTCGATGTTGGGGATGGTGAGAGCCATTCAGGAGGGAGAAGCATCCCTCCCTCCTGAATGGAGAGATAGTTGCCACGTGCCTTGTAGCTGAACTACTTGAGCTCGATAGTCACCTTGTCGATCCTGCCCGTGAAGCGATTGGGTGATTTGTAGTCAGTGCTTACGGGCGATCCAAGATCACTGCCGACATCCAGCGTCTCGTTGAAGGCCAGATTCACATTGGTGACTTGTGCCTCTCCCTGGGACGCTCCATTGATGGACAGTTGACCGACCGCAGCGATCGGCTGCCTCGCCAGGAACGGTAGCTGTTGAGTCCCGCCATCCGCAGGAGTCAAATTCAGCACGATATGCGACTTGCCGGGTTTCAGCGGCTCAGATGCAACCAGTTGCCCGGATCGGTTTCCATAGGCGTTGATCTCGTATACCACTCGATGATTCTTGACGAAGAGACTGAGACCACCATAGCGGCTGCCCTGCGCCAGAATCACTCCATCACCGCCATTCTCTGGTACATCGATGTCCGCGGTGATGGTGTAGGCGCGTCCGCCGAGTTGTGGAGCAACGGCCGGCTGAAGGCGGTCCACACCTTCACGGTAGGTAAAGACCTTCTGGCCGCCTGCCTGGCGGATCGGATAGGTCTCGTAACCGGGAAGGATCGGAAAGGCCTGATTGCGCGTCGCCTCGGCCTCAAATGCCTGCTGCAGCTCCTTCAACTTGTCTGGATTGGTCTCAGCAAGGTCGTGTGCTTGGCTGTAGTCGTCGTTCAGGTTGTAGAGCTCCCACGGATGATTGCCGAGATCCTTGTCACTGACTCCGACTCTCACGATTCCATTGGGTTCCCATGTTGAATGGAAGAGGTCACCCGCCCACCAGCCGTCCTTGTAGATGGCGCGGTTGCCGCTGGTGGTGAAGTACTGCAGGGTGTGACGGTTGGGCGCCTGAGGATTATCGAAGGTATAGGTGAGGCTGGTGCCTTCAAGCGGAGTCTGTGCAACTCCGTTGACGGCATCAGGCGCCTTGACTCCAACGATGTCATAGATCGTCGGCGCAATGTCGTTCACGTGAGAGAACTGGGTGCGCAAACCGCCAGGGTCTTTTATGTGACCTGGCCAGGTAATGACCAGAGGATCGGTAGTGCCGCCCAGGTGGGAGGCATCCTGCTTGGTCCCCTGAAAGGGCGAACTGAGGGCCCAGGCCCAGGCCGCGGCATAATGATTCATGAACGTCTCGCTGCCCAGCAGGTCGGCGGTGTCAAGACGGGCTTCGACGGTGAGCGGCTTTCCGTTGATGTCGTGCGCATCTGTGCCTTCCAGTCCGCCTTCTGCGCTGGCTCCGTTGTCACCGAAGATCTCCAGCACAACGGTGTTGTACGCCTGTCCCTCTTCGCGAATCGCATCGAGCAGCCGGCCGATCTCGTAGTCCGTCTGTGCGGCGAAGCCCGCGTAGACCTCGGCCTGATGTGCAAGAAGCTTCTTCTGGTCGGGCGATAGAGAATTCCACGCGGGCAGTCCGGCGGGACGCGGGGTCAGCTCTGCATTCGCAGGAATCACGCCGAGCGCCTTCTGCCGCTCGAACGCCTCCTGCCGAATCACATCCCATCCGCGATCGAACCTGCCCTTGTTCTTATCCACCCACTGCTGCGGTACCTGATGCGGCGTGTGCGTGGCTCCGGTGGCGTAGTAGATGAAGAAGGGCTTCTCGCTTTCGACAGCGTCATGCTGGTGCAGCCAGCGAATGGCGTCATTCGTGATGTCCGTCGTGAAGTGGTACCCCTGCTCCGGGGACGTGGAAGGCTCCACCGGGGTCGTGTCACGGTAGATGCGCGTGAAGTACTGGTTGTCGGCGGCCTGCATGAAACCATAGAAGTGTTCGAAGCCCAGGCCGGTTGGCCAGCGATCGAACGGGCCGGAGGGACTCACCTGCCAGGTCGGCGTGTTGTGCCACTTGCCGAAGGCCGCAGTGCTGTAGCCGTTCTCCTTGAGCACTTCCGCAATGGTGGATGAACTCTTCGGCAGAAGCGTGTTGTAGCCGGGGTAGCTGTTGGACCATTCGGCGATGGAGCCAAAGCCAACCTCGTGATTGTTGCGCCCGGTCAGCAGCGCGGCGCGCGTAGGTGAGCAGAGGGAGTTGACGTGAAATGAGTTGTACCGCAGGCCATCCGCTGCCAACTTGTCAAAGGTAGGAGTGGCAATTGGGCCGCCGAAGGTTGACGTTGCACCGAAGCCGACGTCATCCACAAGGATGAGCACGACATTCGGCGCTCCGTTCGGAGCCTTGGGTAGCGCAGGCCATGCGGGCTTATCGGATTGCCGCTGTGGCAGCGTCGTGTCTGGCGATGCTGCGTTCGACTTTACTGGATCGCCGTTTTGGGCTAAGGCTGTCGACCAGGAGCTCAATGCCATTGTTCCGCTCAGTAGTACTCCTACCTGTTGCTTGAGGTTCATTGGAAGGTCTCCGTGAGAATGTTTCGATTGTTAGATTGGAATCGGCTTAGCGTCCGCGGACTGAGGGCAGATGTGACCAGCGAGGACGAACGCTCTGGGTAGTGCGGCGAGCTGGAACCTCTCAACACCAGCCCGACCGAACGACCTCGCCGGTACACGTCATGGTGAAATCCACTCGAACTAATTGCTGTTGTTGCTCCTCGTTACATCTTTCACAGCATCTACAAATGATTTAGAGCCTGGGGTGCGGTGAATCCGTGCATTGAACACATCGTCCCAGGTGATGTAAGGGTAGAGATTGTGCTCTTTGGCCTGTTCTTCGAACTCAGCTTTTAGCGCAGCCAGCTTTTCCGGGTACTGTTTGGCGAGATCGATTCGCTCCGTATAGTCGTCGTTCAGGTTGTAAAGCTCCCAGGCGTTCTCATCGAAGGGCTGCTTGCTGGCAGCATTTCCTGTGATAAAGCTGCTGGGGTAAGCCAATTCAGCCTTCCACCCGTGGTCGTAGATCGATCGTGAACCAAAGATGTAGTAGTACTGCAGCATGTGACGGGTCGGCGCGTTCGCATCGTCAATTGAGTAGGCCAAGGACGTGCCCTCAATGGGCTGCTGCTTGATCCCCCTGATCTCCTCGGGTGCCTTGATGCCTACAAGATCGAGTGTCGTGGGTAGAAGGTCGATGACGTGGCTGTACTGGGTGCGAATGCCGCCTTTGTCCTTGATTCCCTTCGGCCAGAAGACAATCAGAGGATTGTGCGTGCCGCCTTCACTGTTGGCATCCTGCTTCCAATACTTGAAAGGTGTGTTGGCTGCCTGCGCCCAGCCCAATGGGTAGTTGCCATTGACGGCCGCGGGTGTACCGATCTCACCAATCTCATTGAGATTATGTTCAATATTGGCTTTTTCCGACGTCTGCCTCGCCAACAAACCTTGATCAATGGTTCCGTTGAGAGTGCCTTCCTTGCTGGCGCCGTTGTCACCGATCGAGATAAAGATAAGTGTGTTGTCCAGCTGGTTGGTCTCTTTCAGGTGATTGATCAACCGGCCGATTTCAAAATCCGTATAGGTCAGGTAGCCTGCGTACACTTCCATAAAGCGTGCGTAGAGCTTCTTCTCTTCCGGAGTCAGTTGATCCCAGGCCTTGATGTCCGGGTTGCGCTCGGGAAGTTTTGCATCGGCAGGGATAACGCCAAGTTTTTTCTGACGTTCAAATACCTGCTCGCGGTAGACATCCCATCCCGCGTCAAACTTGCCCTTGTATTGATCGCTCCAGTATTGGTCGACCTGGTGTGGAGCATGCGTGGCGCCGGGTGCGTAATACAAGAAGAACGGCTTGTTGGGAGCAACCTTATTCTGGCGATCGATATAGCTGATGGCCTTATCGGTGATCTGATCACTCAGGTGCCGGCCATCTGGACGGACATGCGCCTGATCTTCCACAAGGTCCGGCTTGTATTGGTCGGTCTGTGATCCTAGGAATCCGAAGAAGTGGTCAAAGCCCTTTCCTGTGGGCCAATGATCAAACGGGCCAGCGTCCGTCGCTTCTTCGTCCGGCGTTATGCCATACTTGCCCACCGCGAATGTGTTGTAGCCGTTGTCGCGCAGGATCTCTGCGATCGTACCGGCGGTGGCAGGCACGCGTCCGTCCCAGCCGGGGAAGCCGGCCGACATGACCGTGTGTGAAAAGCCGGATTCGTGCACGGAGGCGCTATTGCGGCCAGTCAGCAGCGCGGCACGGGTTGGGGCGCAGATCGCGCAGGTATGGAAGTTCGTATAGCGCAAACCATTGCTGGCTAGCGCATCAAAGGTGGGAGTCTGGATGAGCCCCCCGAATGTACCGGATGCGCCAAAGCCAACGTCATCAATCAGAATCCAGATGACGTTTGGTGCACCAGCGGGCGCCTTCGCGGGTTCCGGCCACCACTCTTTCGAGTCCGCGAGGGTTCTTCCAACAACGCCGCCATAGGGCTGTGCCGTTTGGGCATGCAGTGAGAGTCTTGCGCTCGTAGCAAGTATCAGCGTCGAGGCCAATGTATTCCATGCGTATTTATTGTTCATAGGTCTCCTGTTTTGTCTGAGTCACTCGGAGATGACTCGGTGAACCGATGATTAGAAAATCTGCAGTCAGTCCGCGGCTTTGCTCGGGCTGACTGCAATCGAAACCGGATAAGATCCCAAAAATATGCCGGCGATGTTACTTGCCGGTGCTCGGCTGTGCCAGCGCCTTTTGTTGGTCGATATACCACTGGGGCAGGTAAGTGTGGTGAATGCGTCCGCCATACAGATCGTCCCATGTGATGTAGGGGGCGAGATGATGCTCTTTGGCCTGCTCGTCGAACTCGGCCTTTAGTTGAGCCAGTTTGTCGGGATCCTCCTTTGCCAGATCGATGCGTTCGGTCGGATCGTCCTTCAGGTTGTAAAGTTCCCACGTATTTTCATCAAAGGGTGGGTTACTGAGTACGTGTTTGGTTTCGACGTCGTTTGGATATGACAGTTCGGCTTTCCATCCGTTGTCGTAGATCGACCGCGAGCCAAAGATGTAGTAGTACTGCAGCGTATGACGGGTGGGCGCATTGGCGTCGTTGATTGAGTAGGCCAGCGAAATCCCCTCAATAGGCTGCTGCTTGATGCCGCGAATCTCTTCGGGGGCCTTGATGCCAATCAGATCGAGCGTGGTGGGAAGAAGATCGATCACATGGCTGTACTGGGTGCGAATGCCGCCTGGGTCCTTGATGCCCTTGGGCCAGTAGACGATGAGAGGATTGTGAGTTCCGCCTTCGCTGTTGGCATCCGATTTCCAGTACTTGAACGGAGTGTCCATGGCTTGCGCCCAGCCCAGCGGATAATTCCCCAGATGTGAGGCAGGCGTGCCGATCTCGTCGATGTGGGCCAGATTGTAGACGACATTATTCTCCTCGGTAATCGGCTTGCGGATAATTACACGGTCGATGCTGCCTTCTTCCGATCCTTCCTTGCTGGCTCCGTTATCGCCGATGGAGATGAAGATCAGCGTGTTGTCCAACTGACCATCCTCTTTCAGATGATTGATCAAGCGGGAGACTTCAAAGTCCGTGTAGGTAAGATAGCCCGCATACACTTCCATAAAGCGCGCATAGAGCTTCTTCTGGTCCGGAGATAAGGAATCCCATGCCTTGACGTTCGGGTTGCGATCGGGAAGGATCGCATTGGCAGGGATCACGCCGAGCTTCTTCTGGCGCTCGAAGACCTCTTCGCGATAGACGTCCCAACCGCTGTCGAATTTGCCCTTGTACTGATCGCTCCAGAATTTGTCGACCATGTGCGGAGCGTGCGTGGCGGCCGGGGCGTAGTAGAGGAAGAACGGCTTGCCCGGCGCGACCTTTTCCTGACGGTCGATATAGAAGATCGCCTTGTCAGTGATCTGGTCGCTGAGGTGGCGGCCGTCGGGAGTCACATGCGCCTGATCCTCCACAAGGTCCGGCTTATATTGGTCGGTTGCGGAGCCCAGGAAGCCGAAGAAGTGATCGAAGCCCTTGCTGGTAGGCCAGTGATCGAACGGGCCGGCGTCGGTCCCCTCATCGTTAGGTGTTATGCCATACTTGCCGACCGCAAAGGTGTTGTAGCCGTTGTCGCGAAGGATCTCGGCGATCGTACCAGCTGTGGAAGGAACCCTGCCGTCCCAGCCGGGGAAGCCTGCAGATGAGGTAATGTCTGAAAATCCAGATTCATGCACCGATGCGCTGTTGCGGCCAGTTAGCAGCGCCGAACGGGTCGGAGCGCAGATCGCGCAGGTATGGAAGTTCGTATAGCGCAGACCATTGCTGGCCAGGGCGTCAAAGGTAGGAGTCTGGATGAGGCCACCGAATGTACCGGATGCGCCAAAGCCCACGTCGTCCAGCAGTATCCAGATTACGTTGGGGGCGCCGGCGGGAGCCTTCACGGGTTCCGGCCACCACTCTTTCGAATCCGCGAGGGTCCTGCCAACAACCCCGCCATAGGGCTGTGCCGTTTGGGCATGGAGTGAGAGTCTTGCACCCGTCGCAAGTATCAGCGCCGAGGCCAACGCATTCAGTACGCCTTTTTCTTTCATGAGGCTCCTATTGGTTTAAGTCATCCAGAGACGACTTGGTTAGGGGTCGTTTACCAACCAGCGATGTTCAAACGCCAACGCCGCGACCAGCGAAGACGAAAAAATGAAGAGCTCTACTCAACGGCACGTGCGTCAAGCTGCTAGGCAACAAGCGCTTCCTGCGTCTTCTGCCCCGAGGTCCGTGAAGAAGCTACCTGTCTTCTGGCTCTGGCCCACTCCATCACTCGCGCCGGCGCTCGACTCTGCTTGAGCTCTTCCGCCATAAAGCGCATGTAGGGATCGATGTGATGGAAGAAGTGCTTGTATCCGGCGCAGAGATAGTTCAGCCCATACTCGCCGGACGCCGTTTGTGTGAAGCGATGCTTGGGACACTCGCCGTTACAGGCAAACCGCACATCGCACTGCCGGCAATCAGAGGGGAGCCCAGCCAATTTGCCATCGCCGAAGCGCGTCTGCTGCGGTGAGCTCACCATGCTGGCCAGCGACTTCTGCATCAGATTGCCGAGGCGGTTGTCAGGGTAGACAAAGTGATCGCAGGAGTACACGTCGCCGTTGTGCTCGACCGCCAATGCAGAGCCGCATGTCGGCGCAAAGACACAGAGGGACTGCGGCACGCCATACCAGGACTCAAGCGCAACATCGAAGACCTGGACATAGGTCTGGCCTACATCCTGGATCACCCAGTCGTCAAAGATCTCCTGAAGAAAGCGCCCAAACTGAAGCGGCTCAACCGACCACTCGGAGACCGAAGATTCCTGTCGGGAAAATGGCTTCAAGAGGACCAGGCCGTTGGGGTCCGGCTGACTTGCGACCTGCTCCACAACGGGAATGAACTGCAGATAGGTGCTGCCCAGTTCCTTGAGGAAGCGATAGATCTCGCGCGGATAGTAGGAGTTTTTGCGGTTGATGACGGTGAGCGTGTTGAACTCCACGCCATGCTTTTTGAGAATGTCGAGGCCGCGCATCACGCGCGAGAAGGTGGGCTTGCCGCCCTTATCCACGCGATAAACATCGTGGATCTCCTCCGGTCCATCCACGGAGAGCCCTATAAGGAACCTGTTACGCGCGAGAAACTCTCCCCACGCATCGTCAAGGAGTGTTCCATTAGTTTGAAACGCGTTATCGACCGTCCTTCCGTTCGCATACTTCTTCTGCAGCTCAATGACGCGCTCGAAGAACGGGATGCCAAGCAGCGTCGGTTCGCCACCCTGCCATGCAAAACTGACATTTTGCGCGGGCTGCGACTGGATGTATTGACGGATGTATGCTTCGAGCACCTCGTCGGCCATGCGATAGTCGCGCCCTTTGCCGGCGTAGAGATTTTCCTTCTCCAGGTAGTAGCAGTAGGTGCAGTCGAGGTTGCAGATTGGCCCATGCGGCTTGGCCATGATGTGAAACGGTTTCATCGGAGCGCAGCTCACTTCCTGAATCGCAATCGGTCAGAGGGCGGATCGCCCAATGAAAAAGCCCGCGAGATAGGGTCTCGTGGGCGTGGATTGCGAAGGTTCAGGCGATACCGGTCAGCTATGGCCGCATCAACGCCGCATTCCCACGAGGCTTCTCAACTGTCAGAGTGATGACAGGGAAGCAACAGCGTTGGAATGCGTGGCGAAACTGCATGAGGCTGTATTCCTTACTTCGTAAGATTTCGCCGGACGTTGAAACGGGTCTGACGGAAAACTCATTCGATGATGCACGCGTATTTGAAAGCTGTCAAGAGAATTAGCATAAAAATGCTTGACACGATTTTAAGTTTGTGGCCCAATACAACTCATGCAGGAGCGAATTCACATCTTGGCAACTCCATCGCCCGCTTCAGAGCCGCGCCTCCGTGGCTCGAATTGTTGACTCCTGCATAATTCCTCCACCCACAGATCTTTTCTGCGCGCCAGTGCTCTGCGAGCACGTGACCTCCTCGTAGGCCTAGTGAGGATTGAAGTTGCGAGTCTAAGCGTGCAGCTATAAGCGAACTCTCGCGTCCATGCGGCTCTACAAGCTGCATGGGTCGCGCACACTTGATGAGATTCAGAGAGAAGACAGACAGATGATTACTAGATTTCCAATAGCCGCCCACGCTGCGCGTTGTTGTCGCACACCTCAACTCCCCCAAGAGGATGCTTCCTGCTTCGTGGGCAGGTGCATCGTTCCCATATAGCGGAGGTGTGTCACAAGTACGCACCCATTGCGCTGGCCCACGAAAGTTTTTCGTGGGCCATTTTGCGGTCAGAGCCGGCCGCAACTATTGGAGGCAAGAATGTCTGAAGTACGCGTTTCATTTCGAGATTTGACAAAGAAGAAGCTTCAACAGCTATTGACCCTGGCATTTTCAATCGTCATGGTTGCCGCGTTGCCGGCGCAGATCGTCGAAACCGGAATCATCACTGGCATCGTCAAAGACAACACGAGTGCCGCTATCCCGAATGCACACGTCCAGATCCAAAACACCGACACTGGAATCTCGACCAACACGGTCACGACCGCAGAGGGAATCTTCGTCTCGCCACCACTGCATCCCGGCAACTACAACGTTGTGCTTGAGGCGCCCGGCTTCAAGAAGCAAGTGGAGCACGTCCGCCTGGAAGTCGGACAACGTGTCTCTGCAGACGCCTCTCTTTCAATCGGCGCAGCCACTGATACCGTTGAGGTGCAGGCGTCAGGCCAGCTGCTCGAAACCGACTCATCATCCATCGGCAACCTCCGCACTGAGGAAGCTGTCAGGAACCTCCCTCTGGAAGGTCGCAACTTTGCCGGCTTGATCGGGCTTGGCGCAGGAGCTCAGCCGGCGTACATCCAGATCACGAGTGTTCCGTACACCATGCAGCGCGGTGCGACAAACTTTGCGTTCAACGGCCTTCGCTACCAGGAGAATCGCCTGCTCCTCGACGGAATTGGAGATAACGAGAACCATAACGGCCTCGCGGTTGTGATCTTCCCGCCGATCGAAGCTATTCAGGAGTTCTCCGAAGATATTGCCGATGCCGACGCGCGCTATGGCCGCGGAAATGGCGGCACCGTCAACCTGCTCTTCAAGTCAGGAACCGACCAGTACCACGGAGATGTATTCGAGTTCTTTCGCAACACAGCGTTGAATGCAAGGAACTACTTTGTGACTGGCCCCAAGAACCCGCTACGTGAAAACCAGTTCGGCGTTACCTTCGGTGGCCCGCTGTTTTGGAAGCAGGCGAATCCCAGGACCTTCTTCTTTGCCGACTTCGCCGGATCACGCCTCGGCCAGGGGCAAGCCAACATCGATAGCGTTCCCGACTTCAATATCACCACTACGGGTTACGATTTCTCCGCTTACGAAACTGTTCCGGGCGAGGGCAATATCCATAACCCCGCCTCACCCGCCTCAATATATCCCAACAACTTCATTCCCTTTACTGACCCGAGCATTAATGTATCGGGCGCGAATGTCTTGAAGTTCTACCAAAAATATGCCTCTCCCAACAGACCGGGAACGACCATAGCCAACAACTTTCAATACAACCCGATCCGTATCGACAACGGCAACCAGTTCGACATAAAGATCGATCACAAGTTCTCCGAGAAAGATAATGGCTTCTTCCGGTATAGCCAATCGGAGGATAGTCTCCAAATCCCCGGCATTCTGCCTACACCTCTGGTCGGAGCGACGATCGTCGGCCCGGCAACCAATCCAGCCCATCAATTCGTGGGGAGTGAGACGCACATCTTCTCCTCCACGATCATCAACACGGCGCGTTTCGGCTGGTCGCGCTTCTTCGTCAATGCAGGGAACTGGGACGCTGGGCTTAACCTCCCCACCCAGCTCGGCATTCCGGGCGTAGAGGTCGCGGGACAACCACGGTCCGACGGCTTACCAGTGTTCAGTTTCTCGGGCTATACATCAATCGGCGATGCGGCCAACAGCCCCTCGCAGATCGGCACCAACAACTATCAGACAGACGACGATGTGAATTTCGTGCACGGCAAGCATTCGCTGGATGTCGGGTTCGAGTTTGTGCGTCTCGAGTACAACATGTTCCAGACCTCTGCAGAGCATGGCTCAGGCGCATACGCCACGCGCTACTCCGGCCTGGCATGGACCGATCTGCTCTTCGGGGCACCTACGAGCGGAAGCTACTCCTATCCCAGCGGTACGGTGGGATTGCGGCAGAGCGATCTCGCCTTCTACGCGCAGGATAACTACAAGTTCAATAAGAGATTGACATTGAACCTGGGCCTTCGCTATGAAGACATATTGGGTTGGCCCTGGACTGAGGTCAACAACAAAGAGTATGACTTTGTTCCCTCAATTTCAACGACTGCGCTCGAGCAGGTCGGAACCAGTGGCATTCCACGCAGCGGCCTGAGTGGCAATAATCTGAACTTCGCACCGCGTATTGGATTTGCCTATCAGGCAACCAGCAAGACGGTCTTCCATGCCGGCTATGGCATCTATTACTCCGCGCCGAACGTGACCAACTCGAGTGGTCTCTCCGCCAACGTTCCAATCGATAACTACTGGGCCTTCACTAACTCAACTGTCTATGGCGCAGCCAGCAATGGTGCGGCATTCAACTACACCTCGAATGGCTTTGTGCACCCTGTGGTTACCTCAGGTAACGCGCTGGTCGCCAATACTCCTGCCTATGCTCAGGATCCGAACGCTAAGACGCCCTATAGTGAGCAGTGGCATGCAACCATCGAGCAACAGATTCCATTTGCTACGGTCCTCAAGATTGCTTATGTAGGAACGAAGGGTGTGCACCTGGATCACCTGCGGGACATCAACGCTGCTCCGATTACGGCTGTTGCTGGAGCTGGAACGATCGCGGTCAATCGGCCCTATCCGTTCTTCCTGTCGATCAACGAGCTTGAGACAAGGCAGGTCTCCAACTACAACGCGTTGCAGGTCACGGCAGAGCGTCGTGCGCATGGCGTGGGCTTCCTCGTCTCGTACACCTACAGTCACGCGCTGGATGACTCGACCGGCAGCCCCGGCACCGTTACCAACCCCGCCAACATCTCCTTCGACTACGGCAATGCAGATACGGACATTCCGAATCGCGTCGTTGGCAGTGTGACCTATGAACTTCCGTTCAAGGGAAGAGGGACACTGGGAGGCCTGGTGAATGGGTGGCAGATCAACTCCGTCTTCAGCTTTTTCGATGGCACTCCCTTCTCGGTTCTCTCGAACGCCGGCGTGGGTGACGGGTTGACGCCACGGGCGCAACTGCTGCCCGGCTTTGGCAACGGATCGCTACCGCCTGCCCAACGTCAGCACCCGCCAAATGGCGGGACGTGGTTCAACACCGCTGCCTTTACCAACGCTCCTGCGGGAACGTGGGGAAATACGGGACGTAACCTGCTTCAGGGCCCCGGCACAAAGGATGTGGATTTCTCAGTCTTCAAGAACACCCACATCACAGAAAGGTCGGTGCTGCAGTTGCGGGTAGAGACATTCAATCTCGCCAACACGCCGCAGTTCAACAATCCTGGAACAACGATAGGGCCGGCCTTAGGTAAGGTGTCCTCGGCAGGCACTGAACCTACCTTCCAGCGCCTTGAGCGTCAGGTTCAGCTCGCAGCGAAGGTCACTTTCTAACACGATTACTCTTGACCCAAATTTAATTACCTTGTGGCGGCGCTCAAAGTCAGAGCGTCGCCACAGCTATTTGGTAGATCTCATCGTCTCGCGATTTGCTCACCATCCTAGACAACCTACTGAGGCCGAGCCAACTGTCAATTGCCCAGACATTGTCTGGACTATCTGAAAGAAGTGGAATTCGATCGAGATGGATAGAGCGCTTATTGTCCGAATGGCATCTGGCATATTGCATGTGCTTCTTGCGATGTCAAACGAGTATGACCTGTTCAGGATGCGATCTCAGAGGCGAAGCTATTTACAAGATCAGAGGCGCGAAAGCGCCAGAGCTTGCCGAGTTGGTAGCCTCGAACGTCGCCCCTTCGCGCCATGCGCTGGAGGGTCTTGGGGTGAATCTGCAGCAGCGCTGCGGCCTCTTCGGTGTCCATGAGAGGCTCGAAGTGCGGGTGAGTGTACGTCGCAGCCTTGGCGGGTGGCTTCTTTCCGAGTTCCATTGCGAATCTCCCTGCTGGGGGCCTATTGCGTACCGAATCCCTAATCCAAGAGCTTCGAGGGAAAGACTGGTTGTGTCCAATAGTTTCTCGTTATCGGTCGATAGCTGTAGGTTATCGCTTGGAAATCGTTGTATCCATTGCATTTAGGGCGTGACCCCTATTCCAAAGCGCCGAAAATGCCCTAATCATGGGTGTTTTACTCGATAACTTTTCGTTATCGCCAGTGAACTGTTGGTTATCACGGTCGCTTGCATTCGCAATTCGAACAGCCCTACGGTCATTGAATGTTGACGATTCGGGCCATGACCGGCGGTAAGGGCTATGCACAACGGCATCTGGAGCATAGCGACTACTATGACCAGCAGCGCACGGTGCAGGGCGAATGGCATGGCCGGGGCGCGGAACTGCTCGGACTTCACGGGAAGGTCTCACAGGAGCAATTCGAGACCATCCGTGAGGGGCTCCACCCTGAGACAGGAGAATTCCTGCGTCCCCGCCATAGCGCGGATCGGCTTGGAACGGACGGTGAAGTCGAGAGCAAAGCGCGGTCACTCTACGATTTCACGCTATCAGCACCGAAGTCTGTGTCAGTGCAAGCTCTGGTGGGTGGAGATGAGCGGTTGCTCGAAGCGCACCGTCACGCGGTCTCTGTAGCGTTGCAAGAGACGGAACGCTATGCCCGCACTCGGGTTCGTTTAAGTGGCGCGAATCATGATCGCCAAACTGGAAATCTCATCATTGCGGCTTACACCCACGACTGCAGCCGGCAACTAGATCCACAGTTCCACACTCACGCTGTCGCCGCGAACATCAGCTATGACGGTGCGGAGGGTCGTTGGAAGGCGCTGCAGGCGTCGGGCATCTATGAGCGGCGTGCTTATCTGACCGAGGTCTACCGGAACGACCTGGCTCGCGAAGTCCGTGCATTGGGCTATGAAATCGAAAGCCAACGAAATGCAAAGGGCCCCGATAACGGATTCGAGATCAAGGGAGTCTCCAAGGAATTGTTGGAACGTTACTCGCAACGGAGCCAACAGCGAGACGAGTCCATACGGCAGTTCGTTGCTACTCAGGGACGACAGCCAACGGACAATGAGGTCGCGGTACTCGTGCGGGATACGCGGCCAGACAAGCTCCATGAGATCAGCACAGCGGATGTGCGTCGTCAGCAACTAGAGCGCATCTCCTCCGAAGAACAGAAGTCACTGGCGGATTTGCATGAGCGCGCTCTTGAACACTCGCGAACGGTCGGTGTCGAGATGCTGCAATCCTATTCATCGCTCCAACATGCTGAAGACCACTTGTTCGAGCGTAAGACGGTCGCAAAGGACTATGAGCTGCTGACAGAGGCTCTACGCCATGGAAGAGGCAGCGTCGATCTAAACGAACTTCGTGGATCCTATGAACTGGAGGTATCTCGCGGCAAGCTGCTTCATGTGGATGGAAACGTCGCAACGGAGTGCAGTCTCGAACGAGAGCGTTCTATGGTGGCAGCGGTGGATCGTGGCATAGGCCGATATGCTGCACTGGGAGGAGAAGAGAAGTTAAGCGTCACTGGCGGTCTTCGGGAAGAGCAGCTTCGGGCCGTTGAGGCGATCCTGAAGTCACGCGATTTGGCGATCAATCTGCGAGGTGCTGCCGGCACCGGGAAGACGGCAACTCTGCGGGAGGTTCATCGTGGGTTGAATCATGCGGGGCATGAGGTACTTGCGGTGGCACCAACGAGGAGCGCGGTTGAAGAGTTGCACAAGGTCGGCTTCCGCGACGCTATGACGATCACCCGCCTCATGGAAGATGAAACGGCGCAACAGCGACTGCGCGGGAACGTGCTTGTCGTGGATGAAGCTGGAATGGTCTCTGGCCGTCAGATGCAGGGCATCCTAGACCTGGCTGAGCGTCAGAAAGCCCGGATTGTTTTCTCCGGCGATACCCGACAGATACAGAGTGTGGAGTCATCCGATGCTCTGCGCATCCTGGAGCGTGAGTCGAGGATGACGAGTGTGTCGCTGACGGGCATTCAGCGTCAGTCGAATCCTGAATACCGTGAGGCGATCCAGACGTTCCGGCAGTCGCCGGATGAAGGATTCGCCAAGCTGCAGGAGATCGGCGCTGTCCGCGAGGTGCCGTATCTCGAAAGAGCAGGCGCGGTGGCTGATGTCTACCGGGAGATGACGGCGAACTCAGGTCGCAGTGTTCTCGTCGTCGCTGCGACGCATGAAGAGGTAGGCCGCGTCACCCATGCAATTCGTCAGGATCTCAAACAGCATGGGCAACTTGGCGGCGGAGTGGAACTAGACCGCCATGTACCGTTGCAATGGACTGAGGCTCAAAAGAAGGACATTGCCAACTATCAGCCTGGACAGGTTCTTGTCTTTCATCGGACATCACGGGGTATTGAGAAACATGAGGCACTCACTGTCACGTCAGCCTCGGGAGAACTCATCACCACACGCAACGAGCGGGGTGTGGAGACGATGGTGGGTATCGGGCAGGCTCGTTCCTTCGCCGTCCATGATCGCCAGTCGATAGAGGTAACTGCAGGTGACAAGCTCCTCATGCTTGCGAATCGCAAGGATGATGGTTTCCGCGCCACGAATGGCGAGTTGACCACCGTGCGCAGCGTAGACTCTGACGGCATTCATCTGGACGATGGGCGGAGCATCCCTGCCAACTATCGCGAGTTCACGCATGGGTATGCAGTCACGGCCCATCGTAGCCAAGGCAAGACGGTCGATAGTGTCATTATCTCGGCGGATGTGATGAAGCAGGAGCTGTTCTACGTCTCGGCGTCGCGAGGTCGGGAGGACATCGCCATCTTGACCTCTGACGTGAATCGCCTGGGCGAGTCGCTAGGCGTTTCGATGGCCCGTCCATCCGCGCTAGAACTGGCAAACGAGATAGCTCAATCCAAGCAGCCGTCCGTCGATCTCGGACCCAAGCTATCCATCGACCTGCCTACGCCACAGGTCGAAATCAGTCTGGGGCAGGGATTCGAACTCAGTTTGTAACAGGGGGTCGGGCCGGCGCTCGAACCGGCAATGATACCGGCAATACGGTAGTTATAAAGCAAGATAAGCATCTTATATTGTATAATTTGGTACTGAAATGGAACCGGCAAAAAGACAACCCGTTATCATGCCTTCGTGGATGGAGCCGATGCTCCCATCCGACAGCAGAGCACTGGAAGATGTGGCCTTCGACCTCATATCGAACGCCAATGCTCTGGCGGGACAGATTCATCCTATCGTCACCGAATCGGTCGGCAACCTGGTTCGGTCGATGAACTGCTACTACTCAAACCTCATCGAAGGACACGACACGCATCCGCGTGACATTGACCGCGCCCTGCATAAAGATTACTCGACCGAACCTCGCAAGAGGGCCCTACAGCTCGAAGCGGTTGCGCATATCGAAGTGCAAAAGATGATCGACGAAGGTACCGACCCGAAGGACTTTCCGGCCTCATCTGCATACGCCCTCTGGCTTCACCGTGAGTTCTGCCGTCGCCTGCCGGATGAGCTTCTTTGGGTGGAAGATCCCAAGTCTTCGCGCCGCGTAAAGCTTACGCCTGGGGCGCTACGGGACGGGGAAGTTGTCGTGGGCCTGCATCTGCCCCCGCCGGCTGCGACGCTTCCCGAGTTCTTGAAGCGCTTCGAGCATGTATACAGTCCGCAGAATCTCTCGAAGGTGCGACAGGTGACTGCTGTCGCAGCTGCCCATCATCGCTTTCTTTGGATTCACCCCTTTTACGACGGTAATGGTCGTGTTGCGCGGCTCATGTCACACGCGTTGCTGCGTCGCCTTGGCGTGGGGAACAGCCTCTGGTCCGTAGCGCGCGGTCTTGCTCGGAATGTTGGCGACTACAAGGCCTTGCTGATGGCTGCGGACGGTCCACGCCGTGGCGATCTGGACGGGCGCGGCAATCTCTCACAAGCGGCTCTCGATGCCTTCTGTCATTTCTTCCTGCGCGTCTCGAACGATCAAGTGACGTACATGAGTTCAATCCTTCAACCGTCGGAGTTGCTTCGCCGCATGGAAATCTATGTAGAAGACGAGACACGCGCGGGCCGTCTTCCAAAGGGCAGTTTTCCGTTGCTGCGTGAGGCTCTGCTTGCCGGTGAGTTTGAGCGGGGACTGGCCCCTTCGCTAACGGGATACAAGGAACGAATGGCGCGGACTGTCGTTTCAAAGCTGCTTGATGCTGGGCTGCTCGTCTCTCCAAGTCATGTCGCGCGTCTGAAGCTGGGCTTTCCGCTACTGGTCGTAGAGCGCTGGTTTCCGGCGCTCTACCCGGCAACCAGCTACACGAATAGCTGATTGCTCCTGTAGCGCAACGTCGGGGTTTCAGCTAACGAACGTCTGCTCGTTTCACCTCTGAGCAGCTGTTGTAGTTAGCCGAGGTCTGTTGCCTGCTATGGAGCGGTCGATATTGTCAAAAGCCTGGAATAGCAAGTTTATGCGACTGAAGTCATATCTATTGCCGGTGGTCTCACTCCCATTGATGCTGTTCCTTCATCTCGAGGATAAAGTTGTGAAGATCGGGGTAGATCGTGCTTCGCCGCAAGCCTAAATCATCAAGCTGTTGCACGAAATCAAAGTGGTTGACCTTCCTGGAGAAGACTATTTTGCATATCAGCGATTGATGGTTGCCGGGCGCATTGCTTGCAATCCAACTTTCAAGGGGCTCCCGCTCGGTCCCATGGACAGTGAATGTTCCTTGCTGCGCGATCAACCGTGGATTGTTCTTTCGCGGGTAAAGTGCGATGGGGTTAGCGCTGTCATAGACCCATTTACCATCCTTCGTTGGGATCTTTTGGCTTCCCGCGACAATGGAAGTAGGCATCCACGCATTCAATTCGACATTCCGTTCAGGGCTGATTAGACCGGACCATCCGAGTGAAAGCCTGTTGATATCGCACGTCTTTACTATCCAGACGCATGGAGTTGTATCTCCGCTCCATCCGTCAGTTGCGAAGAATAAGGCGGTGATGAAGTTCTCTGTCCAATCAAGAAGTCGGGTAGGGACGCCATTGTGTTGAGCGAGATAGTAGGTCTTCCAGTCGTCGAGTTCTCCCACATCTGCGAAGGCCCTTCCTTCTTGAGAGAACTGTAAGAGCGTACTGAACTCATCGTAATTGCTGCGCCAGTAAGCTCCGGGAAGCAATGGTAGCTTCGAATCCTTCACTCCTCTGAACCAGCAAACATCTAATGGAGCATTAGTCTTCATCCAGGCTTGTGCGTGGCCCAAGGCATCCACTAGCGAGTTGGCCTTTAGTTCCATGATTTTGCGCATAGGAAATTGTGACACGGGGTCAAGACCCGGTTTTTGCGCATACGTACACTCGGGCCAAGAAATATTTTGCTAGTTTTCCACAGGCGAACCTTGTCCCAAGCGTTCCCATCAATTCCTTAGAAGACACCGTAGCGACAATAAAGACCTAAGAGTCCGAAAGACCTCTGCCCACAGGGCTTCGCGAGCATCTGGACAAACCTCACGCAGGCCTTGATCGTTTGTTCAGGAGGCGTACGAGCCATGTCCGATTTCAAGTTTTCAACGGAGCCGTTCCTGGATAGCGATCAAGCCGCCGCTATCCTTCGCATTCACCCTAAGACCCTGCAACGCCTCGCCCGCCACGGTCGAGTCCCCGGATACCGGGTGGGCAAGCTGTGGCGCTTTCACGCCTCCGATCTCGAAGGGCGCGGCGACGGATTTTCTTCCACACTCGACTCCGACACTGCCGAGCGGTACGCTTTAAGTACCACTCGTGCCCGCAACTAACAGGAGGTAATCCATGTTTGTTCGGACACGGTTTCAATATGGCAGTCTGCGGCTACGGAAGCGCGAGCGAGGTCCTGACGTGTGGGAGTTTCGTTATAACGAGACCAACCCGGAAGGCAAGCGTATTCGGCAAAGTGTGATCCTTGGGGACCAGGCTTTGTACCGGACGCAAGCCGACGCACGGAAGGCAACGCAAGCACTTCTCATGCGGCTCAACGATGAAGCTCCACGCGCTGAGATGGACGCTCCGACGTTCGGGGTTCTGCTCGATAAATATATCGAGCATGAACTGCCAGAGCGACACTCCACACGGAGTTCGCATCTGTCGAACATTCGGAAACACATCAGACCGCGCTGGAGTGAGCTACCCATCAACAAGATGAAGCCGATGGCGATGGAGCAGTGGCTGCGGGATCTGCCACTCGCTCCAAAGTCAAAGGTTCATATACGAAGCCTGATGCACCTTGTCATGAAGTGTGCAGAGCGGTGGGGAATTATCGAAATCGGCAAGAACCCCGTCACTCTTGTGCGCGTCAAGAATGCAAGCAAGCGGCTGAAGCGGCCCCAAATCCTCGAAGTGGCTCAGTTCTTCGAGATGCTCAAGCATCTCGCGGAGCCTTACCGCACGATGGTCATGGTGGCCCAGTGCACGGGACTTCGCATCAGCGAAATCCTTGGCCTGCAGTGGGGTGACTTCGATTTCGGGGCACACACCTTTATGGTTCAGCGCAGCTCTGTCGGTGGACGGATCGACGCGGCGAAGACGGAATACTCGAAGGACTACGTTCCGCTCGACCTGCGTCTTGAAGAACTGCTGCTTCGGTGGCGGAGCTTCAGCACCTATTCCAAGGATGGGGATTGGGTATTCGCCAATCCGCAGACCGGGAAACCCTACCACCAGGAGAGCCTCAAGAAACGCCAGCTTCGCAGGGTCGCCGAACTCATTGGTCTGCCGGAAGGGATCGGGTGGCATACGTTCCGCCACACCTATCGTTCCTGGCTCGATGAGACGGGCGCGCCTATGAAGGTGCAGCAGGAGTTGATGCGTCATGCCTCCATCCAGACGACGATGAATGTCTACGGAAGGGCAATGACAGACTCGAAGCGCAAAGCCAACAGCCAAGTCGTAGGGCTGGTGTTTGGCGAAACGCTGGATGTGAGAAAGGGGGACTTAAACACCACAGTCCTTCAATGAAGAAGGACTGTTTTAGGAGGAGCCATTTCCGATTGTGGGATAACGGGGACTTAATTGGGAAATCGAAGT
>Ga0302149_1000102_pt1 | contig 29635 bp, 25 predicted proteins | sample I_Bog_N1_1_FD_192435 | JGI IMG/M metagenome (GOLD analysis project Ga0302149, IMG submission 192435) | Peat permafrost microbial communities from Stordalen Mire near Abisko, Sweden - I_Bog_N1_1 | ecosystem: Environmental > Terrestrial > Soil > Wetlands > Peat | place: Sweden: Abisko, Stordalen...
ATGACTCCTGTCCCAGGAATGCGAGAGTTGGCCCATCGTCTTCTGACGTATGAAGCCGGTGCGGGCCAGAGCACCGAGCCAATGGAGTCCCCGACGCTTCGCGTCTATGAGAAGCTGCGCCAGAGTCTTAGCGCATTCGCGGGAGTAGCGGCTTTTGAGGCCCTCGCTTTCCGCGCCTTGACGCAAGCCAAGTCGGAAGCCCCCGGTCTTTGGGCGGTGAAGGTGGCAGCGGGTGGAGCATTACAGGGCCTGGGACAGGGTGTGGACGAGCGAGAACCTCAAATCGACAAGGACAAGGATATGGCTGGCGAGTTTCAGCCAGGCGAGGGAGGAATCATCCTCATCGCTCGCTTGCTCGGACTGCTTGGTCTCTTCCTTGGCGAAGCCTTGACACTCAACCTGCTGCGCAATGCGTGGCCGGGTGCGGCCCTTGACGATCACAATTCAGGGAACGGGAGAAAAGCGTGAGCATAGAAGACAAAGTGAAGATCAACAAACTACCCACCGGAGTTCCGGGCCTTGACGAAATTGTGGGTGGCGGTCTCCCCGAATTTTCATTCAACATCATCGCCGGAGCGCCGGGAAGCGGAAAGACAACGCTGGCGCACCAGTTTGTGTTTGCCAATGCTACCCCGGAACGGCCCGCGCTTTACTTCACCGTCCTCGGCGAATCTGCCATCAAAATGCTGCGCTACCAGCAGCAGTACACCTTCTTCGATCCAGCCAAGCTGCCCGGCTCCATTCGCTTTATCAACCTGAGCGAGGTTGTGCTGGAGAAGGATCTGGGCGCGGTGTTGGCGGAGATTACCAAGGAAGTTGAAAAGGCCAACCCCGCCGTTGTGGTGGTCGACTCCTTCCGCACCATGGTTCGGAAGCCGGAAAGCGACATGGACCTGCAATCGTTCATTCAACGGCTGGCGCTGTTTCTGGCCAGTTGGCAGGCCACAACGTTCCTGATCGGTGAATACGCGGAGGAGGAGCTGCGCGACAATCCCATCTTCACCGTCGCCGATGGGCTGTTCTGGCTGCGGCAGACGGCGGAGCGCAATTCGATTGTGCGCAAGTTGCAGATCATCAAGCTGCGCGGCCAGGACTCCGTGCCGGGGCTGCACACATTTCGCATCACCGACGCCGGAGTGCAGGCCTTCTCGCGCACCTTTGGGTTAAAGGGACACCTGAAGAATCCGCCCAGCCATCGGCGCCTTTGCTTCGGTATTGCTGAGTTGGACAAGATGCTCGGCGGCGGCGTGCGCGAGGGCGATAGCGTACTCATAGCCGGGTCTTCGGGAACCGGGAAATCGGTTCTGGCAACCCAGTTCATTGCCGAAGGCATACGCCAGGGAGAGCCGGGAATCGTGGCCGTGTTCGAGGAGCGTCCGCAAGCCTACGCGGAACGGGCCACCAGCTTGGGGTTGGATCTGGAAACGCCGCAGAAAGACGGAAAACTCCAAATCCTCTATTTGCGTCCCCTCGATCTGTCGGTGGATGAGACCATGCACTCGATTCTCGATGCAGTGCAGAAGATCGGCGCCAAGCGCCTGGTCATCGATTCGCTGGCCGGCTTTGAAATGGCTCTGTCGCCCGGCTTCCGCGCCGACTTTCGCGAATCGCTCTACCGCATGATCTTCGCTTTGACGGGAATCGGAGTCACGATTCTCAGCACGGTTGAAGTGGATGAGTCGTTCACCGAATTTCCGTTCAGTACTTACTCCATTTCCTTCCTCACCGACGACATCATTCGCCTGCGGTACGTATCCATCGATGGCCAGCTTCGCAAGATCATGGTGGTGATCAAGATGCGTGGCGGGAATCATGCCAAGGATATTCGCGAGTACGAAATCACGGACCAGGGTGTGGTGATTCTGGGCAAACGCCTCGATAACTATCAGGGCCTTATCAGCGGAATCCCCGTGCACTCCGACCGCCCCGGCACGAGGGAAGAGCCCTCGATGGATACCGGAATCGAGCATAAAACCTAACTGTGCATCGACAAACTCGAAGCCGTGCCCAGTTACGGCCTCGCTTTGCTGCGGGCTGGGCCGGGACCTGGTCCTTTCATCAGCCGTGGGAACCTGCTCCCTAACCGCCGCATGTCGCCGAACTGATCGGGCCCCTGAATCCCAAAGCTCAATCGGGCCTCTTCTCTGTCAATCGCTCAGCCCTACCCTTTCCACGATTTGCTTGTCTTCGCGGTGGTCCAAATTGGGCAGACGGCTGTCAGATTCGATCCTAGGATCGTTAACATTGAGGACGTGTGACGCTATCCAGGTTCTATAGATAGTCAGTAACTCCGCGCATCGTTATAGGTGTGGGTTGTTCTGAACCTCGGGCAGCTCAGGGTTCGGCAAGTAAGTGATTCATATATCGCTAAGGAAAGGATTTCATCATGAAGAAGAAAAGCAGGGTTCAAATCGCGAGCCAGATCGTTGCCGAACTCAAGAGAGAGATGCAGGAGCCGCGATTGACAGAGTCGGTTCGCAAAGGTATGTCCCTCCAAGCTCGGTCAGGTACCAAAGAGCCGGCAGTCCGACTTGCGAGAGCGTGACATCGGGATAACTAGCCCGGCCGATCCCATCGTGCCGACACAGAACATATTCACGCGCATCTATTTGCAAGAAGCTGCGATCGGCACTATTCAAAACGAGTGCGACACATTGGAGGACGATTGATGCCCACGATCACGATGAAAGACGGAGCCACAATCTATTACAAGGACTGGGGCGCGGGTCAGGCCGTGGTCTTCAGTCACGGCTGGCCGCTCAGCGCGGACGCGTGGGAAGACCAGATGGTGTTTCTGGCCTCTCATGGATTTCGCACGATTGCGCATGATCGCCGCGGACATGGCCGGTCGAGCCAGCCCTGGAATGGCAACGATATGGATACTTATGCAGATGATCTCGCGGCATTGACCGAAGCGCTGGAGTTGAAGGATGCGATCCATGTCGGCCATTCAGCCGGCGGTGGAGAGGTGGTCCGCTATATCGGCCGCCACGGCACAAAGCGGGTTGCCAAAGCGGTGCTGATTGGCGCAGTGCCTCCGCTGATGCTAAAGACAGATGCCAATCCCGGCGGGTTGCCAATCGCGGTATTCGACGGAATCCGCGCAGGCGTTCTTGCAGACCGTTCACAGTTCTTCAAGGACCTCACCGTGACGTTTTATGGGGCCAATCGGCCTGGTTCGACCGTCTCGCAGGGCTTGCGCGACTCGTTTTGGCTACAGGGAATGCAATCGGGACTGAGGGGTGTTTTTGATTGCATTAAAGCCTTCTCTGAGACTGACTTTACCGAAGACCTGAAGAAGATCGACGTGCCTACGCTGATTATCCACGGAGACGACGATCAGATTGTGCCCATCGCGGACTCGGCGATGTTGACGGCCAAACTGGTTAAGCAAGCAACGCTGAAGGTCTATCCCGGCGCGTCGCACGGGCTGTGCTCGACGCACAAAAATCAGTTGAATACGGATCTGCTGGCATTCCTTGGGGAGTAGGTCGCAAGCAGACAGCGGCAAGCAGCCAAACAGTGCGGGGCGGCGATCAACAGGATCACAGACACGCTGCCCTCAAGAGACGGTGGATCTTGACCGTTTCAGAAAACATGATGTGCAATAGGATGGACCTCATGCTGGCGGTCGCGTCTTCGGCAGAGTGACGTTGAACCTGTTTCCTCGCGGCGATGGGATCGAAGAGTGCACGGCTCAAAGCTCCGCATAGGCATTTGGGCGTTGGCTCGCAGCGCTCCTCTCGGCAGTTTGGACGGAAAAACCTAATTGAGCAGGAAGCACGCCGTTGGCGTGGGCTTGCATGAAGGAGCGCATGTAGGACTGCGCTACCCGGTTCCAGACCATCTTGCGTGCGTAAAGGTAAGCGCGTTTGCGCATAGTCTGACGTTTTGCATCGTTGTCCAGAAGTTCGATTGCCGCGGTTGCAATGGCATCTGGATTCTTGAAGGGGATCAGCTCTCCGCGTCCATCATCGAGAAGTTCCGCGGCATGCCAGTATGGAGTCGAGATGATCGCCTTGCCTGCGCCCATGGCATAGGCCAGTGTCCCAGACACAGCCTGTGCCTCGTGGCAGTAAGGCGTGATGTAAATGTCGGCCGAACCCACCAGCGCAGCCATCTCCGTGGGACTGAAGAACCGGTTGTGGAAGACCACCTCTCGCTCCACTCCAAGTTCCCTGGCCAGGGCCTGCAACTGTTCCCGGTATCGATCCCCTTCTCGTGCCCGAACGTGCGGGTGAGTTGCGCCTGCGATTACGTAGACGACGTTACGGTGCCGCGACAAGATGCGGGGCAGGGATCGAATCACGCTCTCGAATCCCTTGTTGGGGGACAACAACCCGAATGTAAGCAATACGGACTTTCCTCCAAGGGAGAGTGAATCCTTGTAAACATCCGGCTCCACAAAGTCCAAGTCGGGAATGCCATGAGGAATCCGGTCTATCTTCTCGTTTGGAACTCCAAATACATCCTGTAGAACCCGGGAGGAGTATTCGCTCATGACAATAAGACGCTCGGAGCGCGCGGCGATCTGCTGCATCACGAATCGTTGGTGAATGTCTGGCTGGCGAAGAACAGTATGCAGAGTCGTGACCACTGGCATTGTCAGGCGCCGAAGTAACTCAAGAACATGGCTGCCGGCATCGCCTCCAAAAATCCCGTACTCGTGCTGCAGACTTACCAAGTCCATCTGACTCGCGTTCAGAAAGTCTGCGGCTGCTCGATAGGAAGAGATGTCGCCTTCTTCAATCTGAAATCGGACTCGCGCGGGGTAGGCGTACGACGATCGAGGATCGTTGATGGCGACGACCGACGTTCCACCAGCTCCGTACTCGGCAGCCATCGCATCGCACAGATCTGTCGTAAAGGTTGCAATTCCACACTGTCGAGGAAGGTGGTTTCCTACAACCGCAACCCTGAGTGGAAGCGGCAGGCTGGGCATCAACTGCAAGCGGGCTGATGAGTCTTTCCCGAATGCCGGAGGCCAACCTTCGCGCCGCATCCTTTCGCGCCGCATCGAGGCGTTCAGCTGCGAATTCAGAGAAATGCCAGATACAGCCATTGCAGGCTCCTGACTGCCAACATGCGAGCGCAGGTGGGCTCGGAGGCAACATACCGGATGAGTGTCAGCGGGCAAGTGCCCGAATCGTCGCCAAAGCTTCGGTCGTAACAAAGGCCAGCAGGAACAAGGCGGCGGCGCTATCCGCCAACGGCCTACGGGCCGACCCGGCGGCGCGAATAGCAGCCCCTGTCACCGATCCTTCTTTTTCCATCGCGAGCGAGCGGAAGCCACGCGTGAATACGAAGCACCCAACGGAGGAAGCACAGAGATCCAACACGTGCGGCCCGAGTTTAAGAATGCTGCGTACTGAGCAGTTCATCATTGCCTGACCGTACTCCAGATAGGAAGCAAGCGATGTGCAGTGTTGCACATTGTCAGAAGCGCTGTCTGAACCGAGGAATGATTGAAACAGGTTGGACGACGGCGCCATGGAAGGGGTTCTAACTTCAGAGCGATGTGGCCGCCTGACCTTCGGCGGTTCATCGTTTCCTCAGGCGTCCCAAACCTTATTCAGAAGTTCTCGAAAAAGTTTGCGATTATGAGCAAAACTGAACAATATGTGGGGCGGATGCTGCCGTATTCTGCAACGAAAGAGGCATCTTCAATCACCCCCGCGCAGTAACCACCTTGCCCCAGCCCTCCCAATCCTCGCACAATTTCTGCCCTATCAGCTTTGTCCCTCCAAAATGCCTCGTGAGCGGGTTCGCTGGAAAGCGAACCCATTTCTCTTCCTGCCGACTCCAATGACGTGGTAGTGAACAGACAGGCGCACCATGATTCCTTCGATTCGTGAGCTGACCGCATTTTGCTCAAATCGCATATGGTCCATTTTGCTCAGACGATGACGATCCGGGTCACTACGTTGGATAGCCGAGGGACTTCGTTGAAGGCCCCAGAAGAGCGAGGAGAGCTTATGACAGGAATTAAGCTTGTTCTACTAGCGGCTGTTGCTGGATGTTTTGTGATGGCAACCGCTCCCAAAGCGGCAGCTCAGGTTGCCGTAGAAATTGGCGTAGCGCCTGATTGTCCCTATGGCTACTATGACGTCGCTCCATATGACTGCGCTCCCTACGGCTACTACGGCCCGGAATGGTTTACAGGCGGCGTCTTCATCGGCGCTGGCCAGTGGTTTCATGGCCCAGACAATTTCCAGGGCCATGTAAATAACCGTCTCCATCCCGAACACGGCTACGTCGGCCCAAAGCCGAAGCGTGGTGAAAAGCCCGAGTCGACAAAGCATCTCGATAAGATTGACCACTTCAAGGGAAATGAAGTTCGGGACGGGCACGGCCACGTAAGCGGAAGTAAACGCTGAGAAGCCCCTGGGGCGGCGTCCGACACGCGCCGCATCCCCGACGGCCAGATTGCATCTACCAGTGAGAAGGGACTTCCGCAGCCAGTTGAAGGAGCATATTGATTTCCTTCCTGCTGAGCCGGCAGAAGAGTCTGACCAAATTGGCAAAGAAAGTAGCAGAGCTGTTTGTGGAAGTTCTGGCCGGCGCCGGTGTGGAACGGATTTATGGCGTGGCGGGCGATTCTCTCAATGGCATCACGGATTCAGTGCGGGCGCGCAAAGGGATCGAGTGGGTTGGGGTGCGGCATGAAGAGACAGCCGCCTTCGCTGCCGGAGCCGAAGCAGCTCTGACGGGCAAGCTTGCGGTCTGTGCGGGAAGTTGCGGGCCGGGCAATCTGCACCTGATCAATGGCCTCTATGACTGCCACCGCAGCCGGGTGCCGGTGTTGGCCATTGCGGCTCAAATTCCGACGCCGGAAATTGGCAGCGGGTATTTTCAGGAAACCCATCCCGAGCACCTCTTCAAGGAGTGCAGCCATTTCTGCGAGCTGGTCTCGCATCCGTCGCAGATGCCGCGCATTCTTGAGATTGCAATCCAAACGGCATTGGCGAAGAGGGGCGTTGCCGTCGTCGTAATTCCCGGCGATGTGGCGCTTTCCGACGCCGTCAATCAAGCCCGGCGCGTCGCCTTCACCAGCGTGGAGCCGGAGATTGTTCCCAGCCGGGAAGAACTCAACCGCCTGGCCGAGGAGCTGAATCACGCGAAAAAAGTGACCATCCTGGCTGGAGCCGGCTGTGCGAGGGCGCACGACGAGCTGGTCGCGTTGGCCGGCAAGCTACAGGCTCCCATCGTTCATGCCCTGCGCGGGAAGGAGTTTATCGAGTACGACAACCCATACGACGTGGGCATGACTGGCCTGCTCGGGTTCTCTTCCGGCTACCACGCCATGATGAACTGCGAGACGCTGGTGATGCTGGGAACGGACTTCCCCTATCAGCAGTTCTATCCAAAGGATGCGCGCATCGTGCAGATCGACATCCGCGGAGAGCAACTGGGACGCCGCAGCCATGTCGACTTGGGCGTTGTGGGTGGCATTGCGGAAACCCTGCGCGCGCTGCTGCCGGGGATTGAGCAGAAGAAGAACCGCCGCCATCTGGATGCATCGCTCGACCACTATCGCGAAGCGCGCAAGGACCTGGACCACCTGGCAACAGGAAAGGCGGGCCAACTCCCGATTCATCCGCAATACGTGGCCAGGCTGCTCGATGAACTTGCCGCGGATGATGCCGTTTTCACCGCGGATGTGGGAACTCCCGTGATCTGGGCGGCGCGCTACCTGACCATGAATGGTCGCAGAAGGCTGCTGGGTTCGTTCAATCATGGATCGATGGCGAATGCCCTGCCGCAGGCCATTGGCGCGCAGATTTCTCACCCCGGCCGCCAGGTGGTCACACTCTCAGGCGATGGGGGCGTGTCCATGCTGATGGGCGACCTTTTGTCGCTAAGGCAATTGAATCTTCCCGTGAAGATCGTCGTGTTCAATAACGGATCGCTGGGCTTTGTGGAACTGGAGATGAAGGCGACCGGCTTTCTCAATCATGCCACGCGGCTGGTCAATCCGGATTTCGCCAAGATTGCAGAAGGAACCGGGATTCTCGGGCTACACGTGGATGACCCGGAGAAAGTTAGGCCCGCGCTCGAACAGGCTTTCGCGCATGATGGTCCCGCCTTGGTGGATATCGTCGTGAACCGCCAGGAACTGGCTATGCCTCCGAGTCTCAAGCTGGACCAGATCGTCGATTTCAACCTCTATATGATCAAGGCAATCCTGAGCGGACGGGGAGACGAGATCGTCGATCTCGCCCGCACCAACCTGTTCCGATAGGACCAGTCTGAAACAAGAGGTTTACGCGGAGAGGGCTACTTCCCTGGCTCCCCGTGGGGAAGCGAAGCTCTGCTGCTGGCCCGGAGCGTGCCTTATCGCGAGTCAGGTTGAGGGGGAGATTCGCTCGCCTGGCTCACGCTCCGCGAATCAGCGCGATGTCCTGCGCTGCAGTCCACTGGACGATGTCCTGCCGGGTGAGAGCGGTCGCCAGCAGGTCAGGGAACTGATCGGGGGTGCACGCAAACACGAGGGAATCCATGGCGGCAATCTTCTCCGCATGGTTGGAGTCGTATCCGGGATGGCCATCGTCTGAAAGCGCCAGCAGCACGATGACGTTGACGCCACTCTGTTTCAACGCGGCAATGCGGGCCAGCATCGATTGCGCGTCGCCGCCTTCATACAATTCGGTGACAAGCACCAGGTGAGTCTGCGCGGGCTGCTCGATCTTCTGCTCGCAGTAGGCCAGCGCCGCATTGATATCCGTCCCTCCGCCGAGCAGATCGACACCGAGACGCCGACAGGCCGCGGCCATCAGGTGAATCACGCCAAGTTCTTCAACGGGCGCATCCGGCCTCGCAGCCGCAGTCATGCTGAACAGACGCGCAGGCAGGCTGTCTGAAATACCGCTTATCTGCCAAGCCTCAGTGCGCGCCGCTCTTCGCACTCGCTGGTTCCGGCAACCCAAGCGATGCAGCCGACGGCAAATCTCTCCCGCTGTCCCATCCGCGAATTCCTGTGAGAAACAGATCGCTGCGCTTCTGCCAGGTTTCAATCGCAATGTCATAGCGCACCGTCACATTGCTCAGCCAGTACGGACGATTTTCGCTCAGCCACACCTGGCTGTACTCCCCCTTCACGGCCGAGTACCCATCGCGCAAATCCTGGCAGCGGCCAAACATGCTGCTGATTTCATCCAGGATGTTTCGCGTGCTCGAGCGATGCGCCTTGTCGTGCTGTTGGGCCAGCGCAAGCGCATACTGCTCCACAATCTCCTGGCTCAGTTCAAACTTTTCGCCGATCAGGTCCAGCCGCCGCGCGCCCATGTCCATCGCGGTCAGCGCATCCTCTTCACGCGGATGCGGATTGGCGGCGCGCGCCTCCGCGATCAGCACAATCGCACGCTCGCCATGCAGCCGCAAATCCTCAACGACGGGCAAAATCTTTGCTGAGATTTCTCGTCCTTCCACGCTCCACGGATCGACCCAGAAAAGTTCATCGCTATTCAAGCCGACGTGCGCCTTTCCAAGCGCCGTGTGCGCAGCCATCAATTCCTTTTCGGCCGCGTCGATTTTGCCGCTCGCATCGCCATGGAAGGTGAGGCCGTACCCTGCCTGATAATCAGGAATCGAGCTCTCTCCCGGCTGCCATGCCGCGACTCCGCCGAACAGCACGCCGTACCAGTCCATGTTGAAGAGGCCTTCGCCGTCGTCATTCCACACCGTCGTCAGCGCACCCGTCGAACCCAGGCGCTGCCCGTCGCGCACGAATCCCTGGATGTTGCCGAAGGCTGTATTCGCATTTGGATACACCTCATTCCAATTCGCATCGCCGGGCGATACCCAGGTCTCGATCCCAGCCTTCGCAAAAGGCTCAATCATCTTGTCGAAGCCCTTCGTATCCCAGTAATTCCACGGCACGGCGATCATGTCCTTGGGCAGTCCTGCAACGGCAGCCGCATCGTCTCCGCCAATATCGCCCCAGAACAAAAGCCGCTTATGCAGCGGCGCCAGCTCATCGTGAATCTGCTTCAGAAAATCGACGTACACCGGCCCATAGCCACGCGACTCGACCGCCGCATGCGTGCGTCCCACGCCAAGGTCGAACGTTTCGTCGGCTCCGATGTGAATGAACGGTGACGGAAACTCCGCGGCAATCTGCGTGAACCAGTCGTGGATCAAGGGCAGCGTGCCCGGCTGTCCCGGCGCCAACACATGCCCGTGCGGCGTCTCGGCCACATCCTTGTAGAGGTCGTACTTCAACACCTGGTGAAGATGCCCGAAGGCCTCCTGCTCCGGCAAAACCATCACGTGATACTGCTTGGCAAAGGAGACAAGCTCGGCCACATCCCCAGGCGTCAGCGAACTGCCCGGAGGAGCCGCAAGCGGCTGATCGGGATAGAGCAGCGTGTGCTCAATGTAAGGCGAATACACATTGATCTTGTACGAAGCGAAGACTTGAATCTGGTGCTCCTGAAATGCAAGCGTGGGAAACGGTCCCCGCGAAAGATCGTCGTCAATGCCGCGATACTTCATCGCCGGCCAGTCGCGCACCGTGCCCGTCGGAAGCGTGGCCTTGCCGCCTGGCGGCGGAAGCATCTGCTTCAGCGTCTGCACTCCATAGAAGATGCCGGAAGCCGAAGCCGCAACCACAAACGCTTCATGCGGCTCGACAGCCAGCACATAGCCTTCCGCTTCCATCGCCGCGTCAAAGCGGAGATTGTTCTTCGCCAACACCGAATTCGCATCCGGCGTTCCAGTCCGCAGCAGCGTGACTCGATAAGCGTCCGATGCACCGCCCACGACACTCAGCCCCGCCGCCTTCGCCGCTGCTTCCAGATCCCGCGCCGCAAACGCATCGTCCGCGTCGTTGCCCGGCACTGAGACAGAGATGGAAGCCGGAAGCGCCGTCTCGTTCACAAAATGCGCCTCGCGCGGAGCGGGCAGCAACTTTACCTGACCCACTGCCCGCGTAGAGAAAGCAGCAAGAATCGTTGCAATTCCCAACATTCCTGTCCGCGCGATGATGGACAACTGTCTCCGGTTCAGGCTTAACATCTTGATCCCCTTCAGCTCATAAATTTGAGCGTTTCATTTCGATTCGATCATTGTAGACTAATCATGCGCTGCACCCGCGCCGTCAGGCGAGAATGAATTCAGATGGGAATCTCCTGCCGCTTTCAGCCGTTCCAGTCACCGAATCAGATTTCAGGCAAAGGCTCAATCCATGACAACGCATGACATCTCGGTCACCGCCAATTCCAACTCGAAGCGCGGCTACAACCTCTTCCTTCTTCTGGTCTCGGGACTGGGCGGGTTGCTCTATGGCGTGGACGTAGGCATCATCGGCGGCGCGTTGCCTTATCTTGAAGCGACCTCGCACCTGACCAATGCGCAATTGTCGGTGATCGTGGCGGCCGTGCTGCTGGGCAGCGTCTTCTCCACACTCTTTGCCGGCATGCTCGCCGACTGGATGGGCCGCAAGCCTCTCATGGTTCTCAGCGGCCTCACATTCGCCATCAGCATTCCCGCGATTGCGCTCTCGCAGGGCTACGGCCCGTTGTTCTTCGGCCGTCTTCTGCAGGGCATGAGTGCCGGCTTCATCGGCGTCGTTGTGCCGCTCTATCTGGCCGAGTGCCTCTCCGCGACCCATCGCGGCAAAGGCACGGGCATCTTCCAATGGATGCTCACGCTCGGAATCGTCGCCGCGGCGTTCATCGGCATCTACTATAGCTATCGCGTAAACGCCGTCGCCGCCGCCAGTAGTGCCGACGCTCTTCTGCAATTCAAAAACGTGGCCTGGCGCCGCATCTTCTGGGTCTCGCTTCCACCTGGCATTCTGTTCGTGATCGGCAGCTTTCTTGTCACCGAATCCCCGCGATGGCTCTTCCGGAAAGGGAAGGAAGATCTGGCCCTCGCCGCATTGCTTCGCTCCCGCACCCCCGAACAAGCCGAGCTCGAGTTGCAGGAGATGAGAGAAACCGCACACACTGCTGCCGAGTCGCGCTCGAACAATCGGAAAATCGGCGCCAGGCTCCAGGACTCGCTCTTGCGCCGCAAATATGTGATCCCGTTCCTGCTGGCCTGCGCGATCCTTTCCTGTAACACCGCTACCGGCATCAACTCCGTCATCCTCTATAACACCGGTATCCTCCTGCAGAGCGGATTGTCCGACCTCCAGGCGCACTGGGGCTATGTGATCCTTACAGTGGTCAACTTCACCATGACCATGGTCGGCGTCGCGCTGGTTGACCGGCGCGGCCGAAGGTTCCTGCTCATTCTCGGCACCAGCGGCATCGTCGTCTCGCTCCTCTCCGTCGGCTTCATGTTTCTCAAGACTGAGAAGCTCAATGTTGACTCAAGCGGTCTGGTCCAGACCATGGTCAGCCCCAATCAGGAGTTGACTCTTCGCTTCGATCAAGCTCAAGCGGCCAAGCTTCTCACCGCCAACGGCTACACCGGCGACGCCATCAAGAGCGGTCGCGCATCCCTCGGCATCATTTACTCCTACGGCGATTTCACCGCGTCCACCAGCATTGCGCGCTCTGACGACGAGGCTCCCACACCCGTTCAAATCACGCGCGACAACTGTGTTCCCACCAACCGGGTGGAATCCTTCTTCAAGAATCCCTTTGCCAATCTCGACGCGGCCCGCACCGCTCCGCTCAAAATCCAGAAGGCTCTCATCGGCAGCGTTCCCGATTCCGGTCACGGATGGCGCGTGGCCATCGGCCTCTATTGCTTCATCGCGTTCTATGCACTGGGACCCGGCGTCTGCGTATGGCTCGCGCTCTCAGAGTTGATGCCCACCCGCATTCGGTCAAACGGTATGAGCATCGCACTGGTAATCAACCAGCTTGTCTCCACCACGCTGGCCGGCATCTTCCTGCCCTTCGTGAGCAAGCACGGCTACTCCTCGATGTTCTTCCTGTTTGTCGGATTCACAGTGGTCTACTTCCTCGTTGCAGCGTTCCTGTTGCCCGAGACAAAAGGCAAAACGCTGGAGGAGATTGAAGCACACTTCGAAGGCAGCGCTGCTCGATAACTCGAATCGGTTCGAGTTATCGGATTTCTGTACTCCGATCCCATAGATTCAAACACTGTGCCCCATCCATTTCGCAGGCTTTATCGCGAAATGGGTGGGCGGCCGCAACAAACGATGGGTTGGATCAATGGATTTCTGCCTTGAAAGGGCACGACTTCAGTCGTGCCGCAGATTCTTCAAAAGAAAAGATCGGGCTTCAGCCCCTGTGCGTGTTTCCCTGCGATGAACCGCAGGCCTCTACGACACCGCCTCGACGACTGCCTTGGACAGGTTCCTCGGCCGGTCCACATTCACGCCGCGCTCCAGCGCCATGTAGTAAGCGAACAGTTGCAGCGGAATCACCTCGGCAATCGGCAGCAGGTACTCGGGAGCAGGCTGCACAAATACGCAATCGCTCACCAGTTCCGCCACGTCCGCGTCGCCCGCGTTGGCAATCGCGATCACCTTCGCACCCTGCTCCTTCATGTCGCGCAGCAGTTGCAGCGTCTTCTCATAGCGCAGCACCGAGCCGTCCAGCGTGCGATCCACCGTGGCCAGCACCACCAGCGGAACGCGATCGCTCACCAGCGCATTCGGCCCGTGCTTCAATTCGCCCGTGGGGTAACCCTCGGCGTGCACATACGACGCTTCCTTCAGCTTCAAGGCGCCTTCGCGCGCAATCGCGTAGTGAATGCCGCGGCCCAGAAACAGAAAGCTCGCTGCCGCCACATACTTGTGCGCCAGCGCGGCCATCTGCTCGCGCCATTCGTCGAGCTGCGCTTCTATGCTCTCCGCCAAAGCCGACAACTCCGCAATGTGCTTGGCGAGCGCGGCGTCATTCATCCGGCCCACGCGCGCCCCCTCGTAAAGCCCAAGCAGATAAAGCACCACAAGCTGGCAGGTAAAGCTCTTGGTTGCGGGAATCGCCCGCTCCACGCCTGCTGCCAGAGGCATGGAAACATCGGCCTCGCGCTCCATTGAAGATCCCGCGGCATTGGTGATGGCCAGTGTCTTCTGTCCGCGCAGCCTGGCCTCACGCAGGGCCGCCAGCGTGTCGGACGTCTCACCCGATTGCGAAAGCACAAGCACGCTCGGATGGCGCGATGCCTGCTGACCGTCGGTTCCGCGGCAACTATATTCGCTGGCGTACTCCACATCCACGGCCAGCCCGCACAGGTCTTCCAACAGGATCTCGGCAGCCAGTCCGCTATGCCGGCTTGACCCCGAGGCGGCAATCAGAATTTCGCCCTCCGGAATCGACCAGGCCGCCAGCATCGAAGCCACTTCCGGCCTCAGCCCCTCGCCTGACAAGTAACGCGCCAGCGTGCGGCGGATTGCCGCCGGCTGCTCGTAAATCTCCCGCAACATCTCATGCTCAAACGTCTGCATGTGCCCATCCCGGCGCTGTTTCCCTTGCCGGAAACGCTCGCGCCTTTCCTGATCATACAACTACAATTCGATCAACATATTGAACAATTTAAGGTGCAAGCTCCCATAAATTGCCTAAAATCACGATGAAAACCCCAACGCCGCACTCCCAAACGGTTAGAATCGGTGCGATGGCAGAGTCGTTGAATCACCGTTCCGAGCAAATCATCAAGTTCCTTCTCCGGGCAGGAACCGCGACCATCGAAGAGTTGCTTGCGGTGGCCGGCTCCTCTGCGCCCAGCATTCGGCGCGACCTGGCGCGGCTGGAAAATCGCGGCCTCATTCGCCGTACTCATGGCGGCGCAACCCTGGTCGAGCCGCTGCTCTATGAGCCCTTCCGCTATGACAGCATGTTCCTGGCCCGCGAGCAGCGATTTGCCGAAGAGAAGCGCCGCATCGGCCTTGCGGCCGCCGAACTTGTGCAGCCCAATGAAACCATCGGCCTCACCGCCGGAACCACCACCACGCATATCGGCCGCAGCCTGCGCCATCGCGACAAGATCCAGGTCATCACCAACGCCATCAACATCGGCATGGAGCTCTGCAATCAGCCCGGCATCCGCACTTATCTCACGGGCGGCGTGGTTCCCTGGGCGTGGTCGTTTTCTCTCACCGGCAATGCCGCGCTCACCTTCCTTGACGACGTCTACATGGACAAGGTCTTCCTCAGCGTCACCGGCCTGGATGCGGAACGAGGAGCCACCACGCTTGAAGCCGATGAAGCACTCGTCTACCGCAAGATGCTCAAGCAGTCCAAGCAGGTGATTGTGGCCGCGGACTCAAGCAAGCTGGGCAAAGTCAGCCCGGCCTTCATCTGCCCGGCCAGCGAGATTCACGTTCTCATCACCGATACCGCGGCCACCGCCGACATCCTCGCCCCGTTTGAACGCCATGGCACGCGCATACTCCGCGTTTGAACCGTCCATCAATTCAGGCACAGCGGTTCAGCGGGCTGGTCCCGCGACAAACTCGCGCGTCGTGAACTCATCGCGCAGCAGTCGCACGGACTCGCGCACATCGGCTTCGAGCCCACTCACCGCAATCGAGGTCGCGCCTTCGGCCTCTGCATCGCGCCTGCGCGTCATCGATCCGTGCAGATAAGAAGCGCCCGTCCGCCTCACCACCTCGACCAGGTTGTTCAAGCGCAGGCCTCCGCCGGCCATGATCGCCAGCCTGCCCCCCGCCTGTTCGCGCAGTTGCGCAATCGACTCCGCGCCCGTCATCACATCGGTCGCGCCGCCCGAAGTGAGCAGGCAGTCGGCGCCGGTTTCAATCACTGCTTCCAGCGCCTCGCTCAGATCGAACGCCGTGTCGAAAGCCCTGTGAAAAGTCACGCTCATGGGACGGCCCAGGCTCACCAGTTCGCGGGTTCGCTCCACATCCACGCGTCCATCGGGCAGCAGCACTCCCACCGCGACTCCCGCCGCGCCGGCCTGTTTCGCCTGTTCCATCTGCTTCTTTACCAGGGCGAACTCCTCCGCGGTGTAGGCAAAATCTCCGCCTCGCGGACGAATCAGCACATGCACCGGAATTGAAACCGCGCGAATTGTCGCAGTGGTCAACTCAATCTCCGGCGTAACTCCGCCGATCGGCAGTTGTGAGCACAGCTCAATCCGGTCTGCGCCTCCTGACTCGGCTGCCCGCGCAGCCTCCGCGCTCTCGGCGCACACTTCAAAAAGAAAAGTCTTCATATGAGATCCGGGGAAAACTCCGTTCCATCTGGAATTGCTTCCCGCCAGTCCGCGTGGTCGTGACGGAAATTTGGCCCTCGGTCAACCGCTGCGGCCTGCTTACTCTCTGCGTTGAGTGAATCTCAACAAGCCCCAAGAATACACGAGACAAGTCGATGATTCGTTACTGCTTTGATTGCTTCAATCGGCATCGTTCGATTCATCCGCTTCACTGAAATCTCCTTCAATACAGGTTCAGGTTGACTGCGTGCTTTCTTTGGACAGCTATAGCTACTTGGCGAAGTACTATATAGCAATCCAAAAATTACAAGTCGACAGAAAAAGCTCCGCAATCTGTGCGCGTCGCCGGCTTCTCCGTGGAAAAGCGTGCGGATGCCGCGTAGAATCAACGATTTCTAAGCTATGATCTTGTGCATAATCGCACGGCCTGGCAGGAATGCCTTCCATCCAATCGCCGCTCCATGAGGCGCCATGGAAGGCCAAGTGGGACATCGCACAGGTGCTTTGTGTGCATCCTCAATACCCTCAACTGCTCTATAGCGAGTTTTTTCTAGACAATCCGTTTCGTTGAGGTATCTTGAATTCAGACCATTTGGGACAATCGTAAGAACGGTGCCGATCCGGTGATGAAGTCAGCAGTCTTGACAGTGAATACGCGCAAGGAAGAGCCGGCATACAAGCGGATTCAGAACGCTATCCGCCAGCGGATCGACGCCGGGGAGCTGAAACCCGGCGACGTTGTTGACTCTGAAAGAGAGCTCGCGCGCATTCACAGCGTCAGCCTCATGACCGCCCGCCATGCGCTTGCTGACCTGGCCCAGGAAGGCATTGTCGAACGCCGCCATGGCTCCGGCACCTTTGTTGCGCCGCCCCAGATCCACTTCAACAAGCTGCACAGCTACACCGAGGAGATGTCGAACCTCGGTCTGGAGACGCGTTCGCGCATCGTCTTCTCCGGCATCATCTCCAGGGAACATGAAATTGCGGCGCGCCTCGGCCTGTCCCCCACCAGCCGTCTTATCAAGATCGAACGTGTCCGCTCCGCGGGCGATGAGCCCGTAGCGCTGGAGATTTGCTATCTCTCGGCCGAGGAATATCAGGCTGTGTTGGATGCGCCGCTCGATCGCACCTCGCTGTTTGCCGCGCTGGAGCAGGGTTGCGACGTTGAAATCGCCTACGCCGACGAGGAGATCGACGCCACCCAGGCCGATCACCGCATCGCGCGCCTCTTGAACATTCCGAACGGCACATCCCTGCTGCGCATCCGCCAGCTCATCTTCTCTACCAAGGGCCGCGCCACCGTGTACGTGACGGGCCTCTACCGTTCAGGCCGCCACACACTCAGGATTCGCCGCTTCCGCTAGATTTCGTTTCTTTTACACCGACTCAATCGCCAGGATCTTCGCTGGCACGGCAAGTGCCAGCGCTTCCAGTCCGGCGCCAGATGCCTTCCCACTGCTCACAGCCTTGAAGCCATGTGCTGCGCAGTCGATTCCTCGCCCACCGCAAGGCGCGTGAGCGTCAGTACGGTGATATCGTCGTCCTGGCCAAAGTTGACCGCGGCCAAAGTCGCCTCCGCCGCATTCGGCTTTCCGGCAAACAGCGTCTCCAGGCGTGCGAAGCTGTAAAGCTCGCCCGACTCGCTGCGCGCCTCAAGCAGTCCGTCCGTGTAAAGGGCAAAGTGGTCTCCCACGCCGACGCGCACCATGGTCTCCTCGTACGTTGTGTTCGCCTGAATCCCCAATGGGAGCGCGCCCGGCAGATTCATCTCGTGCTTGTTGAGGAATGGGGCCGGATGACCGGCGCTCGAAATCGCGCAGTTGCCGTCTCGATCGAGCCGCATGGCAATGCAGGTGGCGAAGCCGCCTTGCAGCCGCCCACAGAGCCGCCGGTTCAGTCCTGCCAGAATCTCAGCCGGGCTTGAAGTGAAGTCGACCACCATGCGTGCCGCGCCCACAATCAATGAAACCGCCATGGCTGCCTTCAGCCCTTTGCCGCTCACGTCGCCGAGAATTACCAGGGTCGATCCGCCCTCCAGCGGGATGATCTGGAAGAAGTCGCCGCCCACCTCCTGCGCGGGCCGGTACGCGCTGGTTACTGCGAAGCCTGGCATGGACGGTAGCTCGTCCGGGACCAGCACCTGCTGCACCTCGCGCGCATTCTTGAACTCCTGCTCGAGCGCCGCCTGCTTGCGCCGGTCCTCGGCAATATAGCGATACACCGCGTACACCAGCGACACCAGCAACAGCACCTGCGCAATGCTCGATGCATTGATTGAGTTGCCGTTGAACGTGAACAGCGGAGCCGCAATCGTGTTGGCGATCGTCCAGTGCGTGAAGCGCTGCCCCTGCTCAGAGGCAATGCGCACCACGTTGATCATGTCCCACGTAAAGGCAAAAATCGCCACCAACCAGCGCGAAAGCTCCAGCCGCTTCCTTTGGATCACGGCAACCGCCACCAGAACCAGGGCAAAAGCTTCGCATGTTGTAAAAATCCCCGTGCAGATTGCGTCCGCAAGTTCCACCTGCGTCGCCCAGTTCGATACGCCCACCGGAATTGAAAGCATCCCGTCAATCGACGTGACCACGATGTTCAGAATCCCAAGAAACCGCGCGAAGCGCACCAGCCGCCCGTTCTCATGCAGATCGAGCAGGTAGATCAGCACAAACCACAGCGAAATGTCGGTCAACCCAAAGAACGGTTGGGACATGCCGATGGCGAAGTTGAATGACCACGGGATCCGCAAACCGAGAAAAAACGTAACCCCCAGCGGCCCGAGGAAAAACCCGGCAATCCAGAAAAGGACCCACTGCGTGCGGTCGCGCAGCCATGTGAACAGCGCCAGCACCACCACCAGGAGCGAAAGGAAATCGACTCCCCAGACGAATTGCCGGCTACGCATCCAACGGTAGTCGCCGACTGCCTTCAGTGCGGCAATCGCGTCCCGGCTTCCGGCAATCGGCGGCGCGGTAAATCCGCCCAGTTCACCCGAATCGAATGAGACCGGCGGCGCCTTCCACATCCTGAATGCCAATACACCATCCCGCACCGGCCCCAGCCCAAATGTCCGCGGCGGCGGTGAGTAATACCAGAGGGGATTCGGCGGAAGCGCGCCGAACCGCGCCACCAGCACGCCATTCCAGTAGATCTCGCACGCATCCTCCACTGGCGGCAGATAGAGCGCCAGATCCGGCGAGGCTCCCGGCGCGGTTGTAATGTGAATGTGCCTCCGGTACCAGGCGTACCCCGTGTAATTGGGATGTGTCTGCGCGCCCCACGTCGCGTCCGCGCCGATCTGCTCCCAACGCGAATCGTCCAGTCCTGGTGCGGCCCAGCCCAGGTCATCGCCGGTTTTGAACTGCCACGGGCCGTCGAGCTTCGCCGTGCCCTTGCCAAGCCCCTCCAGATTCAGCGTCGGAGCGGCCGGAGCGGCAGCGCCAGGCGTCGCCGCGTGCGCGAGCGTGAGCGAAATTGCAACCAGAGCAAGAATCTGCAGGAAGATCAAACGAACCATGCGGGGAAGCATGTCGCAAGCATACCCCGCCGATGAGATTGGAAGTAAAGAAGTTTCTTCGTCTGCTAAAGAACGTCGCCTTGGACGCGCTTTGTAACAGGGCATGACTTCAGTCGTGCCGAAACCAGGTTGCAAATGAGAGAGATGGGGCTTTAGCCCCAGACCAGAAACTCGAGTTCGCTCCGAGTCGGTCGTTAACTGACTGAGGGCTCTGCGCCATTGCCACCTGGCTGCAGCCCAGCATTCACAGTCCGTGGCAAGATACGCACCAACACGATGCACGAAACACCCGCCCGGGACCGATAAGCCCAGAACGATAAGATGGTCATGGAGGAAGTGAACCATGCCAACCATCCTCGACGGCGCGGCCATCGCTGCCGCCATCAAGCAGGAAGTCGCTGAAGAAGTAAAGCTCCTGGCCGCCCAGGGCATTCGCCCCGGCCTGGCCGCGGTGCTTGTGGGCCATGTGCCCGCATCGGAGATTTACGTCCGCAGCAAGGTGCAGACTTGCGCCGAGTTGGGCCTCTATAGCGATCTGATTGCCCCGCCCGATACGGTGACGACGGAAGAGATGTTCGACCTGGTGAACAGCCTGAACCATCGCGACGACGTTGACGGCATCCTGATCCAGTTGCCGCTGCCTGCGCAGGTGGATACAAAGAGGCTGCTGGACGCGGTTTTGCCGGAGAAGGACGTGGACGGCTTTCATCCCATGAACGCGGGGCGCTTGATGGCCGGGCGGCCGGCGCTGGCGCCCTGCACGCCGGCGGGGGTCATTGAGATTCTGAAGCGCAGTGGGATTCCCATTGCCGGGCAGCACGCCGTGGTGGTGGGACGCAGCGACATTGTGGGCAAGCCCGCCGCCATGCTGCTGCTGCACCAGAATGCGACAGTGACCATCTGCCACTCGAAGACCCGCGACCTGGGGGCAATCACGCGACAGGCCGACATTCTGGTTGCCGCAATTGGACGCGCGGGCTTGATTACCGAGGAGATGGTGAAACCCGGCGCAACCGTCATCGACGTGGGCATGAACCGCATTACCGACCGCGCCGAGTTCGATCGCTTTTTTGCCGGGAACGCAAAGCGGGAGGCGGCGTTTGCCAAGCGGGGTTCGGTGGTGGTGGGAGACGTGCATCCCAAGGCCTTCGAAATCGCCGGCGCCTACACCCCCGTCCCTGGCGGCGTGGGCCCGCTCACCATCGCCATGCTCATGGCCAACACCGTGCGCGCCGCCAAAATGCGGCGGGGGCTCTAGGAAATGCTGAGGGTGGGTCTCACCGGCGGCCTGGGCAGCGGCAAGAGCACCGTCGCGGACTATCTGCGCGAGCTTGGCGCCGAGGTCATTGAGGCCGACGAGCTGGGCCGGACGCTGATGGAGCCGGGCCAGCAGGTCTATTCCGAGATTGTAAGAGCGTTCGGGCCTGAAGTTGTGGGTGAGGGTGGCGGCCTGAATCGGGCGCGCCTGGCCGAACTGGCCTTCCGGGGCGGACGGCTGAACGAGCTGAACGCCATCGTCCATCCCGCCGTAATCGCCGCCCAACGCCTGTGGATGGATTCGGTCTTTGCCCGCAATCCCGCCGCCGTCGCGGTGATCGAGTCGGCATTGATTTTTGAAGTGGAGCGCGACGCCCGCGCCCGCGGCGAAAGCGAAACCGTGCTGGCCGACTGGCGCCGTCGCATTGACCGCGTCATCGTCGTCACCGCGCCCGACGAGCTCAAAATCGCCCGCTACGCCGCGCGCGTCAGCACATCCGAACCCGCGCACGCCGCCGCTGAAGCCGATGCCCGCGTCCGCCTCGCGCATCAGATCCCCGACGCGGAGAAGGCCGCACGCGCCGATTATGTCCTCGAAAACACGGGAGATCTGGGCAGCCTGCACGCCCAGGTAGCCGCCCTGTGGCCGCGCCTCACCGCCCAGAGCAACAATTTCCCGCAAAACTTGTCTTTAGAATAGAAGCAGTAGGCGGATGACAGGTTACAGATGACAGATGGCAGTGATTGAAACGAACACGCCACAGAGCATTGGTCAAAACAGAACGAGCTCTTTCTCGGGCGTTGCTTTTACTGTCATCTGTAACCTGCAATCTGTAACCTGAATTGCAATCTGTAATCTGACCGAAGGTCCATACACGATGAAATTGCGCGCTGTATTTCTGGTTGTCCTGCTGGTGGGTGGATTCTGGTTCATCACCACGCATCTCACTGCTGTTCCCGGCGGCCGGTCGTTGGGCAAACTCGCGTTTTTGGGAGGGCATGGCTCCGGCTCCCCGCTCCAGCTCACTGAGGCTGAAGCCGCCCCTGCCTACGACACGGAGGAGCAGAACAACATCGCCGTCTACAAGCGTGTGTTGCCCTCCGTGGTCAACATCACGTCGAAGGCGCTGGTCTACAACTTCTTCTATGGCACAGTGCCGCAGGAGGGCCAGGGCTCCGGCTTCATATTGAACAAGGCCGGCGACATCCTCACCAACTACCACGTCATTGAGGGCGCCAATCGCGGCATCGAGGTCACGCTCAGCAACAAGCGCCGCTACCCGGCCAAAATCGTCGGCACCGACAAGGTGCACGATCTGGCCCTCTTGCAGATCACCGCGCCCGATCTTCAGGCGGTTACGCTGGCCGACTCAAGCGGACTCTCCGTCGGCCAGAAGGTCTACGCCATCGGCAATCCCTTCGGTCTCGCCGGCACCATGACCCGCGGCATCATCAGCTCCATCCGCACCCTGCCGGCCTCAAGAGACTCAGAAAGTGGATCGATTGAAGATGCCATCCAGACCGACGCGGCCATCAATCCCGGCAACTCCGGCGGCCCGCTGCTCAACTCGCGCGGCGAGGTCATCGGCATCAACACCATGATCGCCTCGAATGGCGCCAATCAAAGCTCCGGCATCGGCTTTGCCATCCCCATCAACACCGCCAAGGCCGCGCTCGCTGACATCACCCGCTACGGTAAGGTCAAGCGTCCCTCGCTGGGCATCTCGTCCTACGCCATCGGTCCCGATCTCGCCTCGCAGATGGGCCTGGCCGTCGACTCCGGCCTCCTCATCCAGAGCCTTGTCCCCGGCGGCGCAGCCGAACGCGCCGGCCTCCGCGGCGGCAATCAGCAAGCCTACGTGGGCAACACACCCATCCTGCTGGGCGGCGACCTCCTCGTGGCCATCGACGGCCACGAGGTCACCGATCCCCAGGACGTTGCCACCATCATGAGCAAGCACCAGCCCGGCGACACCATCGGCGTCACCTTCTACCGCGGCCGCCGCCAGATCACGCTCAAGCTCATCGTCGGCGAAGCGCACGACTCCAACAACTAATCGAAATATCTCCCGGCCAACCAAGAACTGGGTGCCCCAGGTCCCGCTTTTGGGACCTGGGATCGACACGTTCCAAGTGCGCACCGTGCCCCATCCATTCCGCTTTTTCCTGCGGAATGGGTGGGAAGCACCACACCAGTGCGAGCGTCCCGCGAGCTTCTGCCGCACAGCAAGTGCCGCCCGCCGCACCGCAGCTGCCCGCAGGGGGTTAGAAGCCTGCCAGCACCGCGTTTTGTTCCGCGTGCTCCACCTGCATCCGGCCCAGTTCTACCGGCTCGCCATAATGCGCAGCCACCATCTCTGCCGTCCTTCCTTCATCGAGATAAGGCCGCACCGCCGCCAGTTTGATGGTCGAATGCGTAGCCATCTGCGCCACTGCCGCCTTGCTGCTGACGGTCTCGACCAGCGCCAGCATCGCGCTCACCACGCTGCCCACTATCTGAATCGCCGAGAGGGCATGCTTCTGGCTCGCGGGGTCCACAATCCTTCCCGCCGTCAGCAGCGCCGAGTTCACCTGCTGTTGCAGCGTCACCACCTGGTTTTGCAACTGCGCCAGCAAACTCGCCGAGGGATTGGTCAGATAAGCCTTCGCCTGCCCCACCAGCATATTCGAAGCAGCGTCGAACCCCACCGTCGCCGCCGCAAACAACGGCGCATCCGCCGGCGCCAGCAGGGCAGCCGTTGAATCCACCGTAGCCACCGCGCTCTGCAATGAAGGCGTCCAGTTCACAATGTCCTGTGCCACGGTCGCGCCCGAGCAGCCGCTCACAAATGGCGACCCAAGCAGCAGCGCAATCAGCGCCCACACGCCCAGTTTGACCGTGTTCCCGCCCGATGAAGCATCGGAGCCGGGGTCTTTGGCCAGCAGCCCCAGCAATGCGCTGGCCAGCGCGCTCACCAGCGAAACCACTGTGCCCGTACCGGCCGATCCCAGGTTGATCCCCTGCTGCGACAGCACGCCGGCCACGGTGACAACTGCAATCAGCAGCCCGGCAATCGATGTCTTCGGGTGATTCCAGATATTCGAAATTTGATTCATGCGAAAAGCTCCTTTTTGAAGTGCGAAGGCGGCCCCAGCCGCCCAAGTTTGCTGAAAAACTCAGCGGGACGTAGATGTGCGAAAGGGCACGACTTCAGTCGTGCCAGAACACAGCAAAATGATGCAAGGCTTTAGCCCCTGCGGCGAATCTCCCCCGGCTGGCCACTACCAGATTCAACTCCGCCCCAGCGAGCCTCGTCGTGGTTGCAACCGAGGCCCGCCGCAGGGAGTCGACGCCAGGCAGACCAATTACACAAACGGTCCCGCGCCCCGGCGCACTCCACATACTGGGGGAGGGCGTACTCATTCGCCCGGCGCTGCATCTCCGTCCGTTCTTCGGTTATCTAGGTCTGGTTATCTATAAGCCTATTCAATCCGCACTCTATCTTCGGCAAAGTTGGCACAAGAATAATCGCTATCAATTCAATAAGTTATAAGAATCCCCCCAAGAAAGCCGCTTGACAAGCCCCATCCATCTCAAGAAATCAGCTCTTCTTCACATACCGTCTTCCGCGAATCTCATACTCTCCGCTCGCCACCATCCCGATCGCCTCGCTGTACGCGATATGTTCCTCCATCAGGATCCGCACCGCCAGCAAATGCGCATCGTCGGTGTCTTCCACCGCAATCGCGCGCTGCACAACGATCACCCCATGGTCCAACTGCTCATCCACAAAGTGAACCGTACACCCCGCGATCTTCACGCCATACTCAAACGCCTGCAACTGCGCCTCCATGCCCGGAAACGCCGGCAGCAGTGCCGGATGAATATTCAAAATGCGATTAGGAAAAGCCGCAATAAACTGCGGTGACAAGAGGCGCATGTACCCAGCCAGGCACGCCAGCTCCACGCCATGCGCCCGCAGGCAGGCAATCACATCGGCGTCATGCTCTTCGCGCTTGCGTCCCTTGGAGACGAATGCCTCGCACGGGAACCCCAGCTCCCGCGCCGTCTTCAGGCCACCGGCATCCGCCACGTTCGAGATCACCACAGCGATCTCCGCGCCCTTGAGCCTTCCCGCGCGAATCGCCTCGGCAATCGCCAGAAAATTCGATCCGCGACCCGAAAGCAGAATGCCAAGCTTCAACGTAGGTTGCGTGGGTGAGCTAGAATCCATGGCTGTCTGCCTGCATGTCGTACTTCTCCCAATTTCCGCTGAGTTGAGGACACATCCAAGCGGCAGTTCCCTGGTCCCTGTTCCCTAATCCCTAATCCCTGTTCCCTGTTCCCTGCTTTATCACGTGTAATGCACCTTGCGATCGCCCTTGACCACGCGCCCAATCACGAAGAACTTCTCCTCCGCCCGCACCAGCAGATTTTTGGCCCGCGTAAACTTCTCCGCCGGAATCACCGCAATCAGCCCCACGCCCATGTTGAACGTGCGCATCATCTCGTCTTCCGTCACCTGCCCCAGCATGCGCAGATGCTCAAAGATCGGCAGCACCGGCCACGACCCGAGCTCCACCTGCGCCGCCGTGTTTTTAGGCAGTATTCGAGGCAGGTTCTCCGTAATGCCGCCGCCGGTAATGTGCGCCATCCCCGCCGTCACGCCTGCCGCCACCAGCTTCTGAATCACGTGCAGATAGCTGCGGTGGGTCTTCATCAGCGCATTCCCGGCCTTCTCTTTGATCGCCGTCACGTACTGCGAAGGCTTGTAGCCGGCCACCTCAAAAAACAGTTTCCGCGCCAGCGAATAGCCATTCGTGTGCAGCCCCGTCGACGGCAACCCGATCAGCACGTCCCCCGGCTTGATTGCCGCACCCGTCACCAGCTTGTCGCGATCCACCGCGCCCACAATAAATCCCGCCAGGTCGTACTCGCCGTCCGTATAGAACCCCGGCATCTGGGCAGTTTCACCGCCAATGAGGGCGCAGCCGTTCGCCTTGCACGCCTCGGCCAGGCCCGTCACCACGGACTCCGTCACTTCCGGGTCCAGCCGTCCGCTGGCCAGGTAATCCAGAAAGAACAGCGGCGTGGCGCCCTGCACCGCGATATCGTTCACGCAGTGGTTCACCAGGTCCGCTCCCACCGTGTGGTGCATGCCCAGTTCGAACGCAATCTTCAGCTTGGTCCCCACCCCGTCCGCCGAGCTCACCAGGATCGGGTTCTTCCACCGCTGCATGTCCAGCCGGAACAGCGCGCCAAATCCGCCGATCCCTCCCAGCACGTTGCGGTTAAATGTCTTCTGCGCCAGGTACTTGATGCGATCCTTGGCGCGGTCGCCGCTCGAAATATCGACGCCGGCGTCTGCATAGGTCACGGGTTTGGTCTTGGGTTGTTCAGGCACGATGAGGGCTTCCTGCGGATGGATTTCTTTGAGCGGCGAATGGCCGGAAAGGTCGATTCTAGCAGGATTTTCCGCGAACATCTGTGCAAGCAGCACGTCGCCGCGTCCTCCGAGCCCTCAATTCCTTCCAGAAAAAGGTAAAGCCGGCTTGACATTGATTCCGACCCACGCTACTCTGATTTGGAAAGCTGACTTTACATGACGCCGGCCATCACAAATCGAGTGAAGGAGCTCCGCAGCCAGCGCGGCTGGACCCAGGAGCAGCTTGCCGAGACCGCGGGCGTCTCCCGCCAGAGCATCAACTCCATCGAACGCAACCGCTACGTGCCCAGCCTGGAGCTGGCGCTCACCTTCGCCCGCGTCTTCGCCTGCCCCACCGACCACATCTTCCAGTTGGAGAACGAAAAATGACCCATCCCATCCTCAGCCGCATTCCATTCCTGAGCGCTCTCGTTGACGAGCGTTTTCTCGAACACCGCCGCCGCTCCTCCAGCACCGCGGGCTTTGCCACCCTGCTCGTCGCCGGCGCTCTCTTTGAATACCGCATCTTTGTCAGCCACATCGTCAGTTGGGATCTGTTCGCTGTCATCGCAACCTTCGGCCTTGTCAAAATGTCGCTCTTCTTCTGGTACCGCTTCAACGACTAACCCCGAAAGGACTCCCTTCATGTCCCTCCGTCATCGGTTGCGCGCTCCCCGAACCCGCCGCCTCGTCGCCGTCGGCAACGTCTGTCTAGCCACAAGCCTCAGTCTTCGGCTCTTCGTTCACCCTTCCAACCCTCTTGCGGATGCATCGCTGCACGCGCTGTCAGGCTTCCTCCTCGGCCTCTCCATCGTCATCAGCCTCTCTGCGCTCCGACGCCCGCGCCCCTGCAAATGGCTCGAGCCAAATCGCGACGATTCCATGATGTCCCGCTAGCCTGTTACCAGTCTTCAAAGGAAAGGAACCCATGATTCTCCGCAAACTGCAGACCGCTCCGGAAAAGATGATCCCGGTTGCCATGATGTTTGTGTCGGTTGGAACGATGTTGCTCGTCATCGGCATCGTCTGGCACAAGCCCTTGATTCACTCGGCTCCGGGAACTGACTGGAACGACTTTCTGCGCGGCTTCGCACTGGGCATCGCAATCGTCTTTGAAATTGCTGGCCTGGTAATCGCACTCGCCGCCGCTCGCGCCAAAAAGGCTATAGGAACCGCGCCCGCTCCTCGGCCGTAGGCAGCGGACAGCTCTCCAGCCGCCCCCAGATCCGGTACCGCCAACGCGCAATCAGGCGATAGCCCATGTCCCGCGGCGCCTGCGGCGCCAACCTGAGCACCGCGGCAATCCCCGGCCACGGTCGCGGCAGCTCACCCAGCAGCGCCAGCACCGCATCCGACCGCACCAGCACCCGCTCTCCCACTCCGCCCGCATCCCGGACCACCAGGATCGAGCTCGGCGTAACGGTCCCCGCATCCACCGCCAAGATCCCGTGTCGCGCCAGCAGCGTGGCGACCAGCGGCGACTCGGAAGCCACAAACCGCATCCTGTCGCCCTTATCCCTGCGCAGAAACCACCGCACCGACCGGTTGCAAAGCCCGCAGTGGCCATCAAATACGACCAGCACCCGCCCCCCGATATCGATCCGATTCTTCATCCGCCCATAGGATGACAGACATAATCACTTAGCGTCACAAATCGGCTCACGCATATAGTCCGTTTTGGACGCGCTTTGTATCAGGGTATGACTTCAGTCATGCCGCAACCCGTTTTCAAAGGAGAGAGATGGGGCTTTAGCCCCATGCCGCTCGCTCCAGGATTCAGCCATTTGCCAACAGCCTGGCAAACGCGGCCCGCAGGGTCCGCATTCGTCGCTCTTGCTTCTTATCATGCTGCCCCATGTGATTTAGCTCACCCAACGCTCGCCTGCCCACCTTCTATACTGAACCCACCATGAGCCCCACCACCACCCGCACGCGGACCCGTTCCCAGGCCCTCCAGCAGCGCGCTGAGCGCTTCTTCCCCGGCGGCGTCAACTCTCCGGTCCGGGCCTTCCGCGCGGTCGGCGGCGCACCGCCCATCGTCGAGAGCGCCCTGGGCGCCTACCTCACCGACGTAGACGGCAACCGATCCATCGACTACTTCGGCTCCTGGGGCCCCATGATTCTCGGCCACGCCTTCCCGCCCGTTGTTGAAGCCATTCAGCGCGCCGCTGAAAAATCCGCCAGCTTCGGCGCTTCCACGGCCGCCGAAGCCGACCTCGCCGAGCGCGTCATCGCCTGCTACCCGGCCATTGAAAAGCTGCGCTTCGTCAGCTCCGGCACGGAGGCCACCATGTCGGCCATCCGCCTGGCCCGCGCCGCCACCGGCCGCAACATCGTGCTCAAATTTGAAGGCTGCTACCATGGCCACTCCGACGGCCTGTTGGTCAAAGCCGGCTCCGGCGTCGCAACCCTTGGAATTCCCGGCTCAGCCGGCGTCCCCGAGCAGATCGCCAACCTCACCCTGGCCCTGCCCTATAACGATCTCCCCGCAGTTGAAGCCGCCTTCGCCGCTCACCCCGGCCTCATCGCCGCCATCATTCTCGAACCCGTTGTCGGCAATGCCGGCTGCATCCCGCCCGCCCCCGGCTACCTGGCCGGACTCCGCGCTCTCACGCAAAAAGAAGGCGCGCTGCTCATCGTCGATGAAGTCATGACCGGCTTCCGCGTGGCTCTCGGCGGCGCATGCGAGCTTTACTCGCTCTCGCCCGACCTCATCACCCTCGGCAAAATCGTCGGCGGCGGCCTGCCCGTCGGCGTCTTCGGAGGAAAGCGCATCTTCATGGACCTGCTGGCCCCGCTCGGCCCCGTCTACCAGGCCGGAACCCTCAGCGGCAATCCGCTAGCCATGGCCGCCGGCATCGCCACGCTCTCTTATCTCCAGGCCCACGCCGCCGATGTGTACGCGCATCTTGAAGCCACATCCAAAGCGGTCTTTGAAGGCGTCGCCGCCGAAGCAGCGAAAGCGGGCGTCCCGCTCACCACCAACCGCGTCGGCGCCATGGGCACCTGGTTCTTCACCCCCGGCCCCGTCACCAACTACGATGACGCGGCAAAGTCAGACACCGCCGCGTTCGGCCGCTTCCACCGCTCCATGCTCGATCGGGGCGTCTGGCTCCCGCCCTCCCAGTTTGAAGCCGCCTTCCTCTCCACCGCCCACGGCGAAGCGGAAACCGCCGCCACGATAGCCGCCGCCAAAGAAGCCTTCAGCGCCGTGAAATCCCAATAAAATCGGGAGAAGCAGTACGTCCGTGCGAGCCTCCCGCGAGCGTCTGCTCCATGCAATGGTGCGAGCCTCCCGCGAGCGTCTGCTCCATGCAATGGTGCGAGCCTCCCGCGAGCGTCTGCTCCATGCAATGGT
>Ga0302149_1000139_pt1 | contig 24215 bp, 19 predicted proteins | sample I_Bog_N1_1_FD_192435 | JGI IMG/M metagenome (GOLD analysis project Ga0302149, IMG submission 192435) | Peat permafrost microbial communities from Stordalen Mire near Abisko, Sweden - I_Bog_N1_1 | ecosystem: Environmental > Terrestrial > Soil > Wetlands > Peat | place: Sweden: Abisko, Stordalen...
TAAGCTCACCCCCGAAGACCTCATCGACTGGCTCCGGGCCATCGAGCAACTGGCCCGCGACTTCCTCGGCGGCCGCGCCGAGGTAGACCCGCGCGAGTATCCCAAAACCTGTGAGCGTTGCGGCCTGCAAACCCTCTGCCGCGTTCAGGAGAGCCGGTTCGCACTGGGAGACGAAGAATCGGAAAGCGAGGAGGCGGCCGATGACTAAGGCCCCGCCTCCCGACCAATCTCAGCGTGAGCAGGCGTTGGATACGGCCCGCTCCATCCTCGTTCAGGCTCCTGCCGGCTCAGGCAAAACGACCCTGCTCACCGAGCGATTCCTTTCCCTCCTGGCCGAGGTGGACCAGCCCGGCCAGGTCGTCGCCATCACCTTCACCATCGCCGCCGCCGCCGAAATGCGCAACCGCATCCTCGACGCGCTCCGGGCCCCCGAACCCACCGCGCTCGCCCGGCGCGTCCTCGAGCGCTCCAACGCCTCCGGCTGGAAGCTGCTCGAACTGCCCGCGCAACTGCGCATCTCCACCATTGACTCCTTCTGCCGCGAACTCGCCCTGCAGCAACCGCTTCTCTCCGGCCTCGGCGGCGGCCTGACCATCGCCGACCAGCCCGACGACCTCTACCGCCGCGCCGCACGCCAAACTCTGCAACACATTGACGCGGCCAAGCCGGCCCTCAGCACGGCCATCGCCGACCTGTTGCTGTGGCGCGACAACAACTGGCAGGAGCTGGAAACGCAGCTCGTCGAGATGCTCAGCAGCCGCGACCGGTGGATGCACGGCTTCGTCCTCGACCGCGAACCGGATTGGGACACCTTGCGGGAGCGCCTGGAGCGGCCCTTCGAGAATGCAATCCGGGAGACGCTCAACCGGCTCAGCCAGTTCCTCGGGCAGGTCCCGGGTGCGTGCGAGGAAGCGCTCGAACTCGCCCGCTTCGCCTGCCAGCAGCCCTTCGGCGAGCAGCATCGCTCCCTGGCGGAGATCGCCGAGTTCCCTGCCGGCCCATTCAACTCCACTGAGGAAGTCCAAGATGCCCTCCATGCCTCCGCCGGTCTGGCCAATCTCCTCCTTACCGGCGGCGACACGTTCCGCAAGCAGGTGGACAAGCGCCTCGGTTTTCCCTCCGAGTTCAAAACTGAAAAAGCCAGGCTTCTGGGCCTGATCGCCGAACTCAACGCCGTTCCCGGCCTCGAATCCGCCCTCTCCGCAGTCCGCAATCTGCCCCCGCTTCACTACACTGACGACGACTGGAAGATCGTGAAGGCCTGCTTCACCCTCCTCGGCCACGCCGCCGCCCAGCTCCAGGTGGTCTTCGCCGAGTCCGCAAGGGTGGACTTCGTCGAAGTTGCCCAGATCGCGCAGCGCGTCCTGAAAGCCGAAGACGGTCAGCCCAGTGATGCCGCCATAACCCTCGCCGACGGTATCCGCCACCTTCTGGTCGACGAGTTCCAGGACACCAGCCGCCGCCAGCACCAGTTGCTCTCTGCCCTGATCGCCGCGTGGCCCGACACCACCGGCCGCACGTGTTTTGCCGTCGGCGACCCCATGCAGTCCATCTATTTTTTTCGCGACGCCGACGTCGAACTCTTCACCCGTGTCAAGGAAATCGGCCTCGAAATCCCGCCCAACGAACCGCTCCCCTTCGGCTTCGTACCGCTATCGGCGAATTTCAGAACGGCGCCCACATTGGTGAAGCGCGTAAACGATATTTTTGATGAGGTATTTGCTGTAAATGACGGCAGCAATGTGGCTTTCTCAAAAGCTGAGCCCGCGCGCCATCTCTCTGGTGAAGCTCCTGCCGGCCCGGTGCCCGTCGGCGAACCAGCCTTCAAGTTACACCTGAACTTTGAGCCGCAAACTACTCACGGCAAAGCGGCCGTTCAAGTCGGCCTTCTTGAAAAGGAAGCCGCCGGCCATGCTCAGGGTCAGGAGATCGTTGCGCTGATCCAGAATCACATCAGCCGCATGGAACAGGCACGGGCCAGCGGCCGGAAGTACCGCATCGCCGTCCTTGCCCGCGCTAAAAAGTCACTGGCTTCCATCGCCGAAGCGCTTCGCGAAGCGGCAATCCCCTTCCGCGCCATTGAACTCGAAAAGCTCTCCGCCCGGCCCGAAATCCTTGACGGACTGGCTCTGGCCCGTGCGCTGTTCAATCCCTGCGACCGGGTATCCTGGCTGGGTGTTCTGCGCGCTCCCTGGTGCGGCCTGGCCCTCGACGACCTGCACCGGCTCACCAGCGCCGATGATCCAGCCCTGCTCGCCCGGCCTGTCCCCGAGCTGCTTGCCGAACGCCTGCCGCTCCTCAGCGCAGAAGGCCGTCAGGCCGCCGTCCGCGTCCTTGGGGCTGTGCAATCTGTTCCCACACTCCGTTCAACCCAACCAACCTCGACCCTGGGAGCCTGGCTCCAGCAGGTCTGGCTGCGGCTGGGCGGCGACGCCTGCGTGGACTCGACCGCGCGCGCCAACCTCGACCTGCTGTGGAGCTGTCTTGACAAGCTGCCCGGCGGCGAGCAGGACCTGCTCAGCCCGGCCCTCGACGCCGCCCTCGACAAGCTCACCGCCCTTCCCGACGCTGAGGCCGGCAGCGATTGCGGTGTCCAGTTGATGACCATCCACAAGTCAAAGGGCCTGGAATTCGAGGTGGTCATCGTCCCCGACCTGCAGGCCGGCACAGGAGGCGGCAAGCCGAAGATGCTGTCCTGGCTGGAACGGGGGCTGGAGCGTGGTTTGGAAGAGCCGGACGACTCGGGCGAAATCACCGAATTCCTCATTGCGCCGCAGCAGTCCAAGGGCGCCGATAGCGGCAGGACGAAGGCCTGGGTCGATCAGGTCTATAAGGTGCGCGAGTCGCAGGAGGACCGGCGGATTCTCTACGTCGCGGCCACTCGTGCGCGAGACGAACTGCATCTCTTTGCCCGTCCGGCGTACAAGGTGGACAAGGACGGCAGTCTCGCCGTAGTCCAGCCCTCCAAAGGGCTGCTGAAAACGGCGTGGCCGGCTCTGGAGGCGGAGATTCGCGCCCGATTTGACGACTGGAAGATGGACCGCGAGGCTGCTTCGACCGTGATCGCCTCAATTGCCGCCGAGGGCAACAGCAACCTGGTGGTGATGCCTTCGACCATCAGGCCAACGCTCATCCGCCGGCTTCCTGCAGGTTACCAGTCTCCGCAGCAGGCAGACGGAACCGCTCCGTCAGGGGAGTCCGTTTCCGGACTGGGCGCTTCCCAACTTTACGCACGCCACGAAGGCGGCCTGCTCTCCCGCGCACTGGGAACGGCCGTTCACGAGCTTCTGGAAGAGCTGGCTCGCCTGCGCGCAACCTCAAATTGGCCCGCAGCGCGCACAGCCTTGCACCGTCTTCAGCCGCGCATTGCAGCCCAGGTGCGCGGTCTGGGTGTGGATCAGGCCCAGGCCGCGAGCCTTGCTGCCGAGGCGGTCAAACTCGCCCTCGCCGCCACCAATGACCCCGTCGGCCAGTGGATTCTCTCGCCGCACGCCGACGCCGCCAGCGAGGTCTGCTGGGCTGGAGTTATCTCGGGCTCGCTCAGCACCGTGCGCGTCGACCGCGTCTTTCGCGGGGGATTGACGCCCGAGTCAGAAGGCGAGCAGGCCTGGTGGATCATCGACTACAAGACCGCGCACGCCGACGCGCCAGACCCCGCCGCGGCGCTGCCCCGGCTGCACACGCTCTTCGCGCCCCAGCTTGAGGCCTACGCAAGAATCCTGCGCAACCTGCACGGCGCAGACGCAGTTCTGCGCGCCGGGCTCTACTATCCACGGATGATGCTGCTGGATTGGTGGGAGCTGTAGAGCAGCTTCTAGCTGCTAGCTTTCAGATCTCAGCCTTGAGCTTTTTCAGGGTTGCGTAGTGTTTATGGGGATTACGAAAACATGACTGACGTGTAGCCAGTCATTCGACAACAGTCGGCAGGATGGCATCTAGATGTGCGGGTGTTATCCTCTTGAGCTGCCACTAGGATGGTGGTGCTTGATGGCTGTTCTTCTCTTTCCAGAGGCGTTGAATCAGCACCCCCTGGGCCCCATGGACTTCGTGCGGTCCCTCGCATTCAGCATTTTGTTGGGCATTTGGATGTATCTGGGAGCACTCTCGTCCTTCTGGTTTCATGGCCTCCTCTTTAAACGCCGCCCCCTCAGAACGCTGCATCGAGCGTCGGCCGTTATAGGGATTGCGGCCGGGTTGATTCCACAGACGATGTACTTGCCGCTCATCCTCCCCAAGAACTTTGGCGGCGCGCTCGAAGTCGGACTGATGGTCGCGATCTCAGTCTCCGCCATGGTAATCACCTTTCGCATTCTTCGGAGAAATGAAGAATCTTCGGTGGACGGTTCTATCAGCTAGCCGACAGGGGCGGAGCAATGCTGGTACTCGGAAGCAGTACTTCGGAGCTTCCGTCCGTTTGCACCGCCTAGTCGCACGAACACGAAGCCGTGCGCTTCGGTTCCGTCTAGAAAAGAGCCCTCTGTCCAACATGAAGGGTAATTACCATGAGATCATCAATGCTCACCAGATGCAGGCTAAGTAAGTGGATCGCGCAGGGAGAAACGGTCCTGCGCGCGCCGGCTCGGAAACCGGAAAGAGGCACACGATGAACATACTGTTATGGGTCCTGCAAGTCCTCGCCGCGCTCCTGTACGGATCGTCGGGCGTCATGAAGGTCTTCCTGTTCGACAAGGTAAGCCAGGACGTCCCGTCTTTTGGCGCCATGCCGCGGAAAGCCTGGACGATCTTGGGGCTAGTCGAGCTCGTGTGCACCATCGGGCTCATCGTCCCCGACGCGTTCCGTTGGCATCCGCCGCTGACCGTCCTGGCTGCCACGATCCTCGCGGTCGAGAGCCTCGTGTTTATTTGGGTGCACATCAAGTACCGCGAAGTCGCGCCCACCATCTTGAGCGCCGTGCTGGGCCTCCTCCTGGCGTTCATCGCGTATGGCCGGATGGTTCTGCATCCGATCTTCTGACCGGCGCGGATGAGTCCCGACAAACACCATGGGACTCGGGATGGGTCGTGTCCGTGATGGTCGCCAATCGGTCCCTAACGATATGGTGAGAAGGCCGTCAGGCGCGTCCGCTCATGGTTGCTTCGAGGGCGGGAGGAGCGGGCTCTCCCTCTCTTCGCCAACTTGCAGAGTGCAGGCAGACAAGGTTTGCGCCAGATTGTCATTCGGCCCCAGAACTGTCCATCCTACAAGGTGTTCGCGAATCCTGGTTAAGACGACAATCACGTTGAGCGGCTCGGTGACGGTCCCACGCGGGATTCCGGATGCGGAGACAACGATGAAGGTCCGATTGTTGACCGCATACCGTTTCGGCTTCGCGACATACCCATCGATCCACCGGTCCACTATGCTGTGCGCCGCACCCACCGCCGAGGTTTCAAGGTCCTTTGAAGTCAGCATGCCAAAGATGCAGGATGGGTCGAGATCGGTCATGGAGACAACTTCGGGCGTGCGTTCCCCAGGATGCAATCGCTGAGCCTTGAAGAGCAGCGTATTGCATTCGACGTGAGGTTCGAGCCCTACAGGGTGCGATTTTTGACTCGCGCGACGATGATCTTCCTCTAGCTGGCCCCGGGGAATCAAGTCGAAGCCCGCAGGATACCCGAAGGAAAACGAGAGATCCTCATCGCGATAGACCCCTCCAGGGCTAAGCTGGGATGCAGGATTGGAACGAGCGGACCCTCCGGGGCCCGCATGTGCCGGCGCGCCACCCAAGGGAGGGGGCGAAGCGATGCCGGTCTCTGTCTGAAACCAGATGGAGTAGTAAAACCGATTACCAACCGCCTTGCCGTCCAAGGTTAGCGGCGTAAATGTGAATCTCCTGGCGGCCTGCAATGCAGCCTCTCCCATGGCCTGCGTGGGCGCATCTTCCAGACTGGCATCGAGGACTTTATTGTCGGCGGCAATCTGAAAAAGTACCTGCGCCGGCGAGTTCCTGGCAGCATCGGGAGTTCCGGGAGGCAGCGGTGGGTTGTCCCGGTATTCCACTGTGCTTTTTCCCCATTCCTCCGGATTAGGAGCAGATGCGGCGCTCCCGGATCGATGCATGGTTGAAGCCGGTACCAATCCATCCTGTGCATGCGGGTCGAGTGACGCATACTGAATTTCCATATCGAGAACTGGAAAACCACCCGCTTTGATATTCACATGGGTGAATTCCTGTTTGCCCTGGAAAGCAATGTAGTTCCCATAGACGATGTGCAAGTTGAGCGGCATGTCTTCGGACACCAGAACCCCGCTGACGGTATCGAAACACCAACGGAAGCTTCGCGAAAAACCGTCGGCGTAAGGGGGCTGTGTGGCTGAATAACAAGTCAAGGGCTCGCCGTTTTCGCCGGCTGCCGTGGATTCAGATACAACGTACGCCGCCGCCCCTGTCGAATTGGGCACGTGGATTACGATGTAACGAAGCAGTTGCGTAATCCGTAGCGGCATCGCGTCGTTTGATCGCTCAATCCAGGAATGACCGGAGTCATTCCTCATCTCCGACTGCTTAAAGTCAGGAAAATCAAGGACGCGTTGCCAGTGCTGGGCGTCGATCCATTGGTTCTTGTAGGTCCCTTTACCGGTCCCGCGCAATGCCAAACTCGACACCGCGGTCGCCTCAATTGACACAGGCGTTGAGCCCGCTGCAAAAAGACTTGTCCGAGCGTGCGCCTTGGCGACTGCCATGGCAAAGTCTTCCTGAGCTTTGGATTGGTCTCCGCTGGATTGAGCGTCAAGAAGGAAAGTGGATAGTAGAACAATTCCAGCGGCAAAGCACATACGTCGAACATGTTGCATCTCAGCTTGGCTCCGGGACTAACGGTACACATCAAGATGCGAGTGAATCGAGGGGCTCGATGACTCAGATGCATCTTATTGGGATCTGCAGATCATTGTAGGTGAGGCCTGTGAAACAGATCAGATCCACGCCCGGTACGGATCAGGATCGCGAGTTCCACCGGTTTGTCGGCTAACCGGCAGTTACCTTGCGGTCAACAGCATTTCCCCACCTTACCGGCCCACTCCCAAACCGATGGACCGCATCAACTCCAGGGCGTTGCTGGTCTGCACAATGCCGGGCTTCAGCTTGTAGTCGAAAATCAACTGGCCATCTTCGAACCGGTCCTCAAAGTGGAAATTCGCCGCACGCTCGCCCATCGACTCGGGAATGCGCGCCAGCGCCAGGTCGTGCGTGCTGACAATGCCGATGGCGTTGCGCTCCACAAAGCAGCGCACCACGAACTCGGTTCCGGCCAGGCGGTCGTGGGAGTTGGTGCCGGAGAGCAGCTCGTCCAGGAGAAACAGCACTGGAACCGGCCCCAGCGTCAGGTCGGAGACCAGCTTGACCCGGTGAATCTCGGCATAGAAGCGCGAGACGCCGCCCGAAAGCGAATCGAGAATGCAGATGGACGCGGCGACGGCGAGCGGCGAAAGACGCAGCCGCGTGGCCCGCACCGGCGCGCCGCACTGGGCCAGCACGGCGTTGGCGCCCACGCTGCGAATGAAGGTGCTTTTGCCGGCCATGTTCGGGCCGCTCAGAATGATGAGCTGCAGACCTTCGCCGAGCTTGATGTCATTGCGGACGGCCTTGTCCACGGGCAGGAGCGGATGGCCCAGGCCTTCGGCGTCAAACAGCGCGGCGCCCGACGGAACGAGCTCCGGAAAGACATCTTCAGGGTGCTCGTAGGCATAGCCCGAGAGCGCCGTCAGCGCTTCCAGTTGGCCCACGGCCGAGAGCCAGCCGCGGATTTGCGGACCATGGATCTGCTGCCAGCGCTCGGCGGCAAAAACCAATTGGCCGCACCAGTAGGTGAATACGTCCAGCGGGCGAAGCGCCGGATTGCGCCGCGACTTCAGGTATTCGACCGTGCGGGCCAGTCGCCTGATCGCCACCGAAGGCGCACCCCCCTCACGCTTTAGAGCCGCCTGAATCTCGATGAGTTGGGGAGACGAAAACTGCTCCTGCTCCAGCAGCGCCAGCACGCCGGCCAGCAGTTCCAGGTCTTCCGTGGCCTTCTCGATGCGGTCGGCGGCCTCTTCAAATCGCGCGTGCAGGCGGTGCGCCCAGGCCAGGTTCAAAACGGAAATGGCCAGGGCGATTGCGCCCAGACCCCACACGATCCAGGCGACAATGCCGGCAACCCACAGAATGCCCAGCACGGTGGTAACGACGCGCGTTGAGCGCTCAGGAAAAAACGGCCTGCGTTCGCCCCATTTAGCGAGGGCATCGGGCTGCACGCCCAGGCGAACCGTTTCGCCGAGCGAGAAAAGCCGCTCACGGAATTGCACGCGGCCGGTCAGATCGCGAATGGCCTGCTGGCGGAGCAGAATCTCATCTACAGGCGCGGCGGTCTGCAGCCACGCGGCCAGAGTCTCTTCGCAGGCGTGGGTGCGCGCGGTGCACAGCAGCTCAAAGATCGAAGCCTTGCCGAAGAGGTCGAGATCGCGCGCGTAGGGATGCAGCGGGTCGAGGAATCGGTCGCCGGTTTCGCCGGTTCCCGCCCACTCACCGCTCAGGCGCGCCAGTCCGCGAAGGTAGAAATCGATGGAGCGCGAACGGATGCGGATGCGCCGGATCAGCTTTTCCTGCAGCACGGCCAGCACGATGAACACAACGATGGGAAGGGCGAGAAACTCCAGAAAAGCCGAATAGCGCAGCAGAACGATTGCGGCAATCAGCGTGAGCCCGGCAACAGCGAGCTTGCTGAATCCCAGGCGCTTTTCGCGGCGCTGCTCGGCGCGCTGCTCCCGCTCAAGCTCCTGAAGTCTGCGCGTGTAGACGGCGGCTGGCGCCTGGTGTTGAGCCGTATCCATGGCTCAAGAGTACAGCGTTGAGGGTGGGATTTCGAAGGAACAGAGCAAGTTACTCACGTGTGCTGCGGGAGTCGCGCTTATGCCTTTGGGACCGGATCGGCTTCCAGGCCCGCGCGGGCGTCGCGGCCGCCGGTAACGCTCTTGTGGTGGCGCACGTCGGCGCCCTGCACCCAGAAGATCACGTCTTCGGCGATGTTGGTGGCGTGGTCGGCCACGCGCTCCAGGCTGCGGCTCACCATCAACGCATTCAGCGCCTGCGGAGCCAGGTGGCTCTGCTCTTCCATCACCTTGGTCAGCGACTTGTAGGCGGCGCGGTTCATCGCGTCCACGGCGTCGTCCATGGTGAGCACGGTGCGGGCCATGTCGGCGTCGGCCTCAATGAACGACTGCAGGCTGCGGCGCACCATGTCGGCGGCGAGAGCCGCCATGCGGAAGATGTCGACGGGAAGATCGGCCACGGCCATCTGGTCCATGTTGCGGACGCGGTCGCTGATGCTCTTGGCCGCATCGCCCACGCGCTCTAGATCCGCATTGATCTTGATGACCGCCAATATAAAGCGCAAATCGATGGCCATGGGCTGCTCCATGGCCAGCAGATCGAGCGAGGACTGGTCGATGTCGCGCTCCAGGCGATTGATGGCAATCTCGCTGCGGCTTACCAGGTCGCAGATGGAGAGGTCGCGGACGCGGTAGGCCTCAATGGCGCGCTGGATGGCCTGCTCGGCGAGGCCGGCCATCACCAGGAGCTGCTCCTTGAGGTCGTCGAGGCTTTGTTGAAAGCGTATGCGTGTCATCCGAACCTGCCCGTGATGTAATCCTCAGTCCGCTTGTCGCTGGGATTGGTGAAGATCTTGTGCGTGGAATCGAACTCCACCATGCGGCCGTTGAGAAAGAACCCTGTCTTCTCTGCCACGCGGGCCGCCTGTTGCATATTATGCGTGACGATCACGATTGTGTACTGCGATTTCAATTGAAAGATCAGGTCTTCGATTTTCGAGGTCGAAACGGGATCGAGTGCCGAGGCGGGCTCGTCCATCAGCAGCACTTCGGGGTCAACGGCGAGCGCGCGCGCAATGCACAACCGCTGCTGCTGGCCGCCGGAAAGGCTGGCGCCGGATTTCTTTTTGAGATCGTCTTTCACTTCGTCCCACAGCGCCGAGTTCTTGAGAGATTTCTCGACGATCTCGTCCAGCGCGCGGCGGTTGCTGAACCCGTTGAGCTTGAGGCCGGCGGCCACGTTGTCATAGATGGACATGGTGGGAAAAGGATTGGGGCGCTGAAAGACCATGCCCACGCGGCGGCGAATCTCGACCGGCTTGGCGTCCTCATAAATATCGAGGTCGCCGATGCGCACGGTTCCTGTGACGCGCGCAATGGGATTGGTCTCGTGCATGCGATTGAGGCAGCGCACAAATGTGCTCTTGCCGCAGCCCGAGGGGCCGATCAGCGCCGTCGCATGGTTGGCCGGGATGTTCAGGTTGATGTCCTGCAGCGTGTGGTTGGTTGCGTACCACGCGTTCAGGTTGATGACCTCAATGCCAACGCCCACTTAGCTTGCCCCTTTCAAAACGCCGCGGCTGGTGACAAAGCGAACCAGTGAAACCGCAAGCACGATCAAAATAATCAGGACCAACGCTCCGGCCCACGCCTGGCGATGCCAATCGTCGTAGGGAGAGATGGCGTACACGTAAATCTGCAATGGCAGCGCGGCGATGGGGCGGTTGAGGCTCACGCTCCAAAAGGCATTTCCGAAAGCAGTGAAGATGAGCGGCGCCGTCTCGCCCGCGACGCGGGCAAAGGCCAGCATGCAGCCGGTAATGATGCCGGGCGAGGCCGTCTTCACTGTAATTGAAAGCACCGACCGCCAGTTGGGAACGCCCAGGCCCAGCGCTGCTTCGCGCACTGCGTGGGGCACCATCAGCAGCATCTCCTCAGTGGTGCGGCAGACGGTGGGAATCATCATGATACCCAGCACCACGCCGCCAGACAAGGCCGAGAACGGCATGGCCGGGGTAACGATCAGCGCGTAGACGGCTACGCCCATCACGATCGATGGAACGCCGTTGAGCACGTCGGCGGTAAAGCGGACGGCGTTGGCCAGTTTGGTTCCACGGCCGAACTCGGCCAGGTAGATGCCCCCGCCGATACCAATTGGAATCCCGATCAGGCTGGCCAGCCCCAGCAGCACTCCGGAGCCGACGATTGCGTTGGCCATGCCGCCGCCTTCTTCGCCGGGCGGCTTCGGAACCTGCGTGAAGAAAGCGAAGTTGAGCGAGCTGGCGCCCTTGTAGATCAGGTAGCCGAAGATGGCCACCAGCGGCGCAATCACCAGCAGCGTGGCCAGAATGGACAACGCCGTCGCCGCGCCGTCAACCAGCGTCCGTATCCGCGCCCGAAGTTTGTATTCCGATGCCAACGAAGAACTCCTGAAAGCAGCTTCCAGCTGCTAGCTTCTAGCTTCTAGCTCGGCTATCCGAGTGTTTGCTTTTCGCCAAAGAGCTAAAAGCTGGTGGCCACGACCTGTTTCCCAATCCTTCTTAAACCGAACTGTTAGCTTCTGTCCATTCACTTGAAACTCCGAGTTCTTGCCTTTAGCTAAAAGCTAGAAACTAGGGGCTAAAAGCTGCTTCTTAATGCTGCTGCGCCGGCGCACCCCTGGTTACGGCCCACACCAGCACCCGCGCCAACGCGTTCACGATGATGGTAACGATAAACAGCGCAAGACCAATTTCGGTCAGCGCGCTCAAGTGCAGATTCGACGATGCCTCGGCGTATTCATTCGCGATGACCGAGGACATAGTTGCGCCGTTGGACAGCAGCGAACGGTGGATTTCCGGGCTGTTGCCGATGACCATGGTTACGGCCATAGTCTCGCCCAGCGCGCGGCCCAGGCCCAGAATCACCGCGCCCACAATGCCGATGCGCGCGTTACGCAGCACACCCATGCGGATCATCTCCCAGCGCGTGGCGCCGATGGCCAGCACCGCCTCGCGCTGCGAATGGGGCACCGCCCTCATCACTTCGCGGGTGAGCGAGGAGATGATGGGCAGAATCATGATGGCCAGAATCACGCCCGCCGATACAAAACCCAGGCCGGTAGGATTGTCGTCGCCGAAGAAACCCGTCCAGCCGAGATACTTGATCAGCAGCGGATTCACATGCTCGCGCAGCAGTGGCACCAGCACAAAGACCGCCCAGAGGCCGTAGATCACGCTGGGAATCGCCGCCAGCAGTTCGGTCATGAAGGCCAGCGGCCCACGCAGCGCACGGGGGCACATCTCGGTGAGAAAGATGGCCAGGCCGATGGCCAGAGGAACCGCCATGAGCAGCGCCAGAAACGAAGACACCAGCGTGCCGTAGACAAACGGCAGCGCGCTGAAATGCCCGTTGACCGGGTCCCAGTACATGGGCAGTTTGGTATAGGCATCTTTGAAGGAAGAGAAGAAAAACGTAAAGCCGAACTGGTGCCACGCCAGTTGGGAACTCGTCACAAGCTCGCTGGCAATCAGCACCACAATGCCGAAGATGCTGAGCGCGCACAACACCATCAACCAGCGGAATACGCGGTCGGCGAAGGCCGAGTTGCCGCGCGCCATCAGGAACGTGCGCACCGCCGAAGCTTCATGAACCGCCGCCCCGGCCGGACGTTTGCCGTCTGGAGGAGCCGGTTCAGGCTGAAGTTGAGCTTGGGAGATACGTATCTCTGGCGCGTTGGTGCTCACCTTATCAGGCTACCGGGCAAATGTGAACAGGAGGTTACAACGCTGCTAAATCAAGCGCATACAAGCGGAAAAATCGACGTTTCTGGAGTTCTTGGGTCCAGATCCCGGCTGTCACGGAACTCCGCGGGCGTCACTTCCGTAGCTCTTGTGAGACCAGTTCCGCGCAATCGTAACCATAGCCAGAAGATCGCGCACGTCCGCGCGGCGCAGAACCAGCGATGACGGTTCTGGCTTTTCCGGAGGCAATTTTCATGCTCGTGAAGGATGCTCAAAAGGAAGTTCGGACCGTTTACATCGGAGGATTCTTCGGACAGCTTGTCTCGTCCACGCTCTGGCTGGTGTCCGCCGCACTGGGAACCTGGGTTACGCCGCGCGCCGCCATTATCGAGCTGGTGGTGTGCGGCTGTTTCATCTTTCTCATCACGCAACTGTTGCTGCGCATCACAGGTCGTCCTGCATCGGTCCGGCGCGAAAACCCGCTGCATTTCCTTGGCATGCAGATCGCGTTTACCTTGCCGCTCTCCATGCTTCTGCTGGTGCCGGTGTGCGAGTTCCGCTTGAGCCTGTTTTATCCTGCGTTGCTGATCCTGCTGGGAGCGCATTACCTTCCGTTCACGTTTCTCTACGGGATGCGCATGTTTGTCCCGCTGGCCGCAATTCTGATTGGAGCGGGCGTGGTGATTGCGATGCACTTCCCTGCGCCATTCAGCCTGGGCGGCTGGGTGGGCGGGGGGACGCTGTTCGTTTTTGCGTGGATCGGGCGCGCACTGGTTACCCCCAGGATCAATGCTAAAGCCTGAGCAATGCGGTTCCGGAGGCGCCAGGCTTCCGGCTGTTCTAAGCTGGTGTCTGTCCGATGGAAGGCCCGATCCGATGCGCCCAGCATTCTTGTCTCTTGTCCTTGCGTTTGCAGCCCTCACCGCAACAGCACAGACGGACCTTCCGCCTGACCCGCCCCACCACGATTGGCACGCAGGCTGGATCACGCACCCGACGGCGCCGTTACGCGAGCCACTGGTGCTGCACTTCCGGCACGCGCTGACGCTGAACCCCGTGCCGGCCAGCTACATCGTCCGCGTCAGCGCCGACAACCGTTTCATCCTTTACGTGAACGGCAAGCGCGTAGGCGACGGCCCGGCGCGCGGCGACCTGACTCACTGGCGGTACGAGAAATTCGACCTGGCGCCGTTTCTTCAGGCTGGACCGAACCTGATTACCGCGACGGTGTGGAACTGGGGCGTCTACGCGGCTGTTGCACAGATCACCGACCGCACGGCATTTCTGCTGGAGAGCGAGGCGACGGCAGACGCATCCATCAGTACCGGCGTTGGAAGCACAGGCGTGAGTGGCGCCGGCAAAGACAGCACCGACGGCTGGCTGGTGGAAGAGGAGCCGGGGCATCAGCCGCTGGATCGCACGACCGTCACCTATCTAACCTATTTTGCTGCCGGCCCTGGCGAACAGGTCGACGCCGCGCACTACGACTGGGGTTGGAACTCGCCGATCGTAGATGCAGGGTCGAAATGGGTTGCGGCTGCATCCCCCATGCGCGACAGTATTTTTGCGAGTGTGAGCCACGCGCACTCCGCCGACGCCACGGGCGACAATCCCTGGGGGCTGGTGCCGGATGAGCTGCCGCACATGGAGTTTTCGCCGACCAGCGCCGGGGAAATCGTCCGTCTCGACAGCATTGGAGCGGAGCAGCCGACCCTGTCCCACTTTCCGGGAGCGCCTGCGGGCCTGCCTCCGGGTATCCATGTGCACCTGCTTCTCGACCGCAAAACCCTGACGACTGCCTATCCGCAACTGATCGTCTCCGGCGGCAACGGTTCAAAAATCGTCCTCACCTATTCTGAGGCCCTCTACGACAAGAATCAGCACAAAGGCGATCGCGACGAAGTCGGAGACCGCAAGGCCCTCGGCCTCACCGACAGCTTTCTCCCCGACGGCGGCGCGCACCGCACCTTTGAACCGCTATGGTGGCGTACCTGGCGCTATCTCGACCTCGACATCACCACCGGCGACCAGCCGCTCACGCTTGAATCGTTGACGGCGCAGTTCACCGCTTATCCGTTTCAGGAGCGCGCTACCTTCGCCGCAGACGATCCCGACCTGGCCAAAATTTGGGACATCAGTTGGCGCACCGCGCGCCTCGATGCCCATGAAACCTACATGGACACGCCCTACTACGAGCAGCTTCAGTACATCGGCGATACGCGCATCCAGGCGCTGATCTCGTATGCCGTCGCCGGTGACGACCGCCTCGCCCGCCAGGCGCTGCTGGCCTTTGACCAGTCGCGCTTCCCCGATGGCATTACGCGCAGCCGCTATCCCAGCTCCCTGCCGCAGAACATCCCCACCTTTTCCCTGCTCTACATCGGCATGCTGCACGACAACTGGATGTACCGGCCGGATGCGGCGTTTGTGAAGTCGCTTGTGCCGGGAACGCGGACGGTTCTCGACTGGTTCGCCCACTACGAGCAGCCCGACGGCCTGCTGCGCGAAGTGCCATGGTGGAGTTTTGTCGACTGGGTCTCAAAAGGCGAAATCCCCACTTACGACGCGAACCACGAGTCCTGCGCGACGGCGCTTGAATACCTGGGCGCACTGACCGACGCCGCCGACCTTGAGAATTCGCTGGGCGATCCAGTGCTCGGTCTTCGCTATAAGACACGGGCGGCGCATGTGGGCGACGGTATCTACGCGAAGTGCTGGTCGCCGGCGCGCGGCCTGCTTGCCGACAATCCTGACCTGAAGAACTTCAGCCAGCAGGTCAACATCCTCGGCGTTCTCTACGACGTGATCCCCAAAGATCGCCAGCAGGAGGTTCTCCGCAAGCTGCTTGCCATCGACCCGGGGACCAATCCCGACGGCGTCCTCAGCGCGTCGTATTACTTCCGCTTTTACCTGGCGCGGGCGCTGGATCACGCGGGAATGGCGGATGAGTACCTGGCCTCGCTCGGTCCATGGCGCAAGCTGCTGCCGCTCCACTTCAGCACCTGGCCGGAGGTTCCCGGCGACACCCGCTCCGACTCGCACGCCTGGACCGCGCATCCCATCTACGACCTGCTCTCGCTGGTAGCCGGCGTGGAACCGGCAAGCCCTGGATTCGCCACTGTCCGCATCGCGCCGCACCTGGGCGACCTGCCCTCGCTTACCGCTTCCTATCCGCACCCCCAGGGCGAGATCAAAGTCGATTACCACTACTCCGGCTTGCCGTCCGACCCGCACAGCAAGGGGGGCTCCGTCCTCCACGCCGACATCACCCTGCCCGGAGCCCTCACCGGCACATTCCAGTTCAGCGGTCAAAGCTGGCCGCTCAAGCCAGGCCGCAACCAGATCGAAGTGCCCATGAAATAGGAAGAGACGCCCGCCGCATCTGAATCCTCCTGAAAAACGCCCTCAAAATCGATTCACTAATCGGGAAACAATGTTTCCCGATTGACAAAAACGTGCTACAAATCCTACATGGCAAAAGGGAAGAGTGCAACGCCGCCGGGCCACGTTAACCTGCGCATGCTCGCCGATCATCTGAAACTTTCACAGACCACTGTCTCGCTGGTTCTGAACGACTCGCCCTCCGCCAAATCCATCCCCCAGGAGACCCGCAAGCGGGTGGTCGAGGCTGCCGAGCGGCTCAATTACCGGCCCAACTACTTCGCCCGTTCCCTGCGCCAAAGCAAGTCAATGAGCGTGGGCGTGCTGGCCCCGGACCTGAGCGAGGGCTACTTTACACGGGTGATGAGCGGCGTGGTGCAGGAGCTGACCGCCGCGCACTACTTCTACTTCACCGCCTGCCACGACTGGAAGCGCGAGCTGATTGAGAAGTACCCGCGCATGCTGGTGGAGCGCGCTGTAGATGGTTTTCTGCTGCTGAATACGCCTGCCGAGCAGATCGATGTGCCGGTTCCGGTGGTGGCTATCTCGGCGCACAGCGCGATTGAAAACGTGACCAATATCGTGCTCGACCACTACCAGGCTGTTAGCCAGGCGCTCACTCATCTTTATGCGCTCGGCCACCGCCGCATCGCCTTCATGCGCGGGCCGCGCGCCATTCCCGACTCGGAGTTTCGCTGGGAATCCATCCAGCAGGTGGCTCGCGAAATCGGCCTCAAAATCGATCCCGCGCTGGTCATCCGCATCGACTCCGCCGGTTGGTCAATGAAAGACAACTACCACCCCATGGCGCCCGAGATCGGCTACAAACCGATGCAGGGGCTGCTGGAAAAGACGCATGACTTCACAGCCATCTTCTGCTTCAACGACATCGCTGCCATTGGCGCCATCCGCGCGCTCAAAGACGCCGGGCTGACGGTGCCTGGGGACGTTTCAGTGGTTGGCTTTGACGATATTCAATCCGCGGCCTACTCCACGCCCTCGCTCACCACCGTGCGCCAGCCGTTGCTGGAGATGGGCAAGCGCGGTGCGCAGATTCTGCTGGAGCGGATCGCCGACCGCGAAAAGGCGTTCCCATCGGAGATCGTGATGGCGCCCGAGTTCGTAATCCGCGAGTCAACGGGGCCGGCGACGCACAAAACCAGGAGCTGATACTACCCGCGAAAGCACGCAAAACTGTGCTACACTCGTTTACGTGCAACCATGAAGGCCAACATCACCCTGAAAATCGACGCCGACCTTCTGCGCGAGGCTCGCATTCTCGCTGCGGAAGAAGACTCCTCCATCAGCGCCCTCCTCGCGACCAAACTGGAGCAGGCCGTGCATGAGCGGCGGGGCTACCGGCAGGCCCGGCAAAGCGCCCTCACCAGGCTACGAACGGGATTCGACCTGAACTGGACGCCGCCTGCTTCACGCGACGAGCTCCATGAAAGGTAAATTGAGAGATAAGTACTTCGTCGATACCAACATTCTGGTATACGCGTACGACCAGTCCGCCGGAGTCAAGCATCTGCGCGCCCAACGGTTGCTGGAGCAGCTTTGGGAGTCCGGCCAGGGCGTCTTGAGTACGCAGGTTCTTCAGGAGTTCTGCATCAACGTGCGCCGCAAGTCAGGGAATCCACTTCCCGTGGAAGAGGTACGCCAGCTTGTCCTGGAGTACTCCACCTGGGAAGTCGTAACCAACACTCCCGATTCTGTCCTGAGAGCCTTGAACATTGAGGCGCGCTTCAGGACCTCCTTTTGGGACGCACTCATTCTTCAGGCTGCCGAGTGGTCAGGCGCATCGATCGTCTATTCAGAGGACTTGGCGGCGGGACACCACTATGGCTCGATTCAGGTGGTCAACCCGCTGGCCGATTCGCTCACTTCTTAACAAAAACCCGTTCGATTGATGGGCCAACTCAGCCGCAGTACGATTCAAACCACCGGCTGATATACACCTGCGCGTGCGCCTCGCCGCAGTAGTGCCGGGCGTGAGGCGCTTCGGCAGCTTCCTTTGTCCATTTGAAGACCGTCAGTTGTGCGTTGTTGCAGTGGATCACGATCCATTTCGAAGGGTTTTGGCTCTCCGAACCGCAAATCTCACATCGATAAATCGTGTCGATCATCGCTGGGCCTCCTCAACAAATCGCAGGTTGGTTCGCTAATCCCTAATCCCCGTTCCCTGATCCCTAATCCCTGTTCCCTATTCCCTGCTACTCCAGCATCTGCAAATCCAGCGGTTCCACCAGAAAACAATCCATCGTTCGCATGGCGGCCAGCGCCTTTTGCAGCGCGGACGACTTGCACGGCTCCACGGTGACCACGAACGGCAGCGCGTCTGCGGGGTAGCCGGTCTTCTGCACAATGGCGCGAATGTTGATGTGCTCCCGGGCCAGTGCGCCGGTAATCTCCGCCACAATGCCCGGCCGGTCCTTGACCAGGAAGCGGATGTAGTGCGGCACCTCAAACTCGCCGCCCACCTGCGCGGGCTCCGAAGGCACCTCCACGCGGCGCGATCCGTGCGCCAGCGCCAGTAAGTCGCTGACCACGGCAACCGCTGTGGGCTGGCCGCCGGCGCCGTGGCCGGAGAAGACCACGTCCCCGCCGTAATGGCCGGTGGCGATGACCATGTTCTCCGTACCGCGTGACCAGGCCAGCGGCGACCGGCGGTCCACCAGCATCGGTCCCACCGTCGCGGCCACAGATCCCCCTGTCCGGTCGGCGCGGGCAATCTGGCGGATGGTGCAGCCCAGGTCACGTGCATAACTGAAGTCGACCGCGGAGATGGTGGTAATGGGCCGCGGCACAATCTCTTCAGGATTGACTTCAAGGCGCAGCGCGAGGCGCATCAGGATGGAGAGCTTGGCGCGCGCATCGAATCCGCCCACATCCTCAGTGGGATCGGCCTCGGCATAGCCCAGGCTCTGCGCCTCCTTGAGCACCGGCGCATACTCCGCGCCTTCTTCCATCTTGCTCAGGATGAAGTTGCATGTTCCGTTGAGAATTCCTTCGATGCGCTCAATGCGATCGCCGGCCAGCCCTTGTTCAAGGCCTGGAATCACGGGAATTCCACCCGCGACGGCAGCGCCGTACTTGAGGTGGCCGCCGTGGGCCGTGGCCAGACGTTCCAGCTCCACGCCGTGAAAGGCAATCAGCTTCTTGTTGGCGGTGACCACGCTCTTGCCGGCTTCGAGCGCGCGGCGCACCCAGTTCCCTGCCGGATCAAGGCCGCCGGCCAGTTCCACCACCACGTCCACATCGGAGGCCAGCACCGCGTCGGCGTCTTCGCTCCACACCACGCTCGAAGGAACCCAATCCACCCGCTTGCGCGCGACGCCGCGGTTGAAGATATGCGTCAGCAGAAGGCCTTCCGGCTGCTGCTCCACCAGGATGCGCGCCGCCGAACTGCCCACGGTACCAAATCCAAACAACGCGACCCGCAGCGGGCGGCGAAGTCCCTGCTCTGCGGCTGCCTCGGCAGACGACTCCTTTGAACCAACAGAAACCCTTCCCTCACTCACAGTCGTTTCCTCGTAAGCACTTAGATGGATGATAACTGACCGCCGCACACGCCTGGGTTGCGCGCATCTGCCCCTCATGTAACATGAAGTCCAGATGCGGCGCACGCTTTCCATCTTTCTGGTTCTGTTCTTCGGCCTGGGTCCGGTTGCGGCCGCCCTGCATGCCGAGGAGGACGCAGGCCTGCCCGCATGCTGCCGCCGCCACGGTGCGCACCACTGCGCAATGGCGTAGACGATGGGGCAAAACGACGGGAAACCCGGCCTGTCGGCGCCATCCACCTGCCCGTATTTCCCCGGCTACAACCTCGCGCCCTCGAACGCCCCGCTGGCACTGGCCGCGCCGCCGGTGAGCCTGCCGGCCATGCTGGTACAGCCGCATACGCCGGCTGCAGCACGCGCAGCCGCACGTCTCAGCCAGATTCGAACCCGCGCCGGCCGCGGCCCTCCCGTCTCCTCCCTCGCATAAAACTCCGTTGAAAGCTTCTGCCTGCTCATGCCTGGGCAGCTTGACCTGCACGTTTGCGCTCTGAGCCGATCGGCTGTTCCTGGCCGCATCGCTCTTTGAGGTTCCCCTCTTCATGCGTCGCCTTTGCACCTTTGCTGTTCTCTTGTTTCTGGCCGCTTCCATTCCGGCCTTCGCCAACGTCTTCGCCACGGTACACGGTGTCGTCCACGACCCCCAGCATCGTCCCGTTGCCGGGGCCGATATTACTTTGCAAGCCTCCGATTCCGAATTCATCCTTCATGCCAAGACCAGCCTGGAGGGCGAGTTCGATCTTCCCCAGGCCCCCATCGGCGTCTACCGGCTCACCGTGGCCGCGACTGGGTTCGCCACCGTCACCGCGCCGCTCACCATTGCCTCCGGAACCAACCCGCTGGTCCACATCCTGCTCGATGTTGCCAGCGCCACGCAGACGGTGGTCGTCGAGGGACTGGAGACTTCGCTCTCCGCAACCGACTCGGCTACCCCCACCACGCTCATCACCCGCGACATGATTGACCAGACTCCCGGAGCCGACCGAACCATCGGCATGGAGATGATTACCGACTACGTTCCCGGCGCCTACATGACCCACGACATGCTGCACATGCGCGGCGGCCACCAGACCAGTTGGCTGATCGATGGCATCGCCATCCCCAACACCAAGATCGCCTCGAACGTGGGCCCGCAGATCGATCCCAAGGACATTGACGCGATTGAAACCCAGCGCGGCAGCTACGCCTCCGATGTGGGCGACCGCACCTACGGCGTCTTCAACGTGCTGCCGAGCAACGGCTTTGAGCGCAACCGCGACGGCGAACTGATGGTCACAGCCGGCAATCGCTCCGCCGGCGAAGCCCAGCTCTCGCTCGGCGACCACTCGGCCGCAACCGCCTGGTACACAAGCCTCACCGGCGGGCGCTCCAACTACGGCCTGGCCACGCCGGTGGCCAACATCCACCACGATGCCACCAACTCCGAGAGCGGATTCCTCTCGCTCATTCGCAACCAGACCCCGAAGGACCAGTTGCGCCTGAACGCACAGTACCGCGAGGACTACTTTCAGGTGCCTTACGATCCCAGCCTCACCGATTGGGAGGCGCTGAGCAACTACTACAAGTCCTACGGCTTGCGCGACGGCCAAACCGAGCGCGACGCCTTCATACTGGCCAACTGGGTGCACACGCTCTCGCCCAGGGCGCTGTTCTCCTTCGCGCCCTTCTATCACCGGAATCAGGCCGACTACGATTCACCGGCCAACGATCGTCCCGCGGCCACCACATGGCGCCAGGGTTCGAACTACGTGGGCGGCCAGGGCGACGTGCACTTCGACGCCGGCCTCAACAACTTCTCCGGCGGTTTCTACACCTTCTACCAGGCGGAGAACGACCTGTTCGGCGTAATCGACAATACAACGTCGCCGAGCACGGTCTACGGTCCCAACTCCGGCGCAGCCGCGGCCGCGCTCGTGGAAGGATACCTCTCCGACCATCTGCGCCTGGGCCAGTACGTCACGCTGCTCGGCGGCATGCGCTTTTCCAGCTTCCACGCAGGCCTCAACGAGTCGGCAACCTATCCGCGCATCGGCGCAACGGTTGAGATTCCCCGCCTGCGCTGGGTTCTGCGCGGCTTCTACGGCCACTTCTTCCAGCCCGCACCGCTTGAAACCGTGTCGCAGTCGGTTCTCAACTACGCATCCAGCCTGCCGGCCGGCGAAAACACCTTCACGCCCATCCCCAGCGAACGCGATGAGGAGCGTCAGTTCGGCATCCAGATTCCCGTGAAGGGCTGGGTCCTCGACGTGGACACCGTCAAGAATCGCGTCAACAACTTCCTTGACCACTCCAACCTCGGCGAGTCCAACATGTACTTCCCGATCGCCGTGGATGGAGCCCTGGTGCGGGCCTGGGAGATGACGCTGCGTTCGCCGCAACTGGCGCACCTCGGCCAGTTCCACCTGACCTACTCGAACCAGATCGCCGAGCAGCGCGGCAACATCATCGGCGGCTTCACCTGCACCAGCGCCACGGATCCGGCCTGCGACCTCGGGTTCAAGTACACACCCGTCGATCACGACCAGCGCGAAACCCTCAACACCGGATTCACCGCCAACCTGCCCGCACACACATGGTTCGCCACCAATGTTTACTACGGCTCGGGCTTCTCCAACGGCCTCGCCTGCTCAGATCCATCCACATGCCCCAACAACGGCCCCTACGCAGACCCCTATTTGCCCGTCCACACCACTTTCGACGCCTCCGCCGGCCACGCGTTGGGCGAACGCTGGAAGGTCGCAGTCAACGTGGTCAACGTGACCAACCACCGCGTGCTCGAAGATAACTCGGTTACCATCGGCGGGTTTCATTGGAACGATCCGAGATTGTTCTCCGCGGAGCTGAAGTATCGCTTCCACTTCTAGAGAACTTCGGTCCAGCGGTCCGCACAGCACCAACAAAGGCCCCGTGCCCCATTCATTCCGCGGCATTTTGCGGAATGAGTGGGAAGCAGTACGTCGGTACGAGCGCAAGCGGAGCTATCATAGAAATCCATGGCGACTCTCTACGACAAACTTCAGCTCAAGGGCCAGCAGGAAATGCTGGTCTTGAATGCACCGGCAAGCTTTGAAAGCGAGCTCGCCAAACTGCCGGTGACGCATATCCTGCGCCACATCGAGTCGGCGCCCGAGATTCACTTCTCACTTGCGTTTGTGACCAAACAAACCGAAGTGGACACGCTGGCCGCGCAGATCACCGCACGCGCCAAGGGCGACGCCGCGGTATGGTTCGCGTATCCCAAGGGCACATCGAAGAAATACAAGTGTGATTTCAATCGCGATACGGGATGGGCCGTGTTGAAGGCTGCGGGCTTCGATACGGTGCGGGCGATTGCGATTGATGAGGACTGGTCGGCGCTGCGGTTCCGGCGGACGGAGTTCATCAAATCAACCAAGCGCTGACTGGCTGTGGACTGGTCACTCCGCTTCAGGCAGAACAAGTGTGCGGAACGTACCGGGAGTAAAGATGCGAATCGGTGGAACCTATTTGCTGATTGGAATACCGCATCCCGGGCATGTTCGGCGATAAATCTGTAGAAAAAATAACGACACGCCGCGGCTTGGGCATCGGTATAACTCGAATCGCGGCAAAGCATACATCGTATACGCAAGATAAGGGAACATCAGGACTGTAATAGACCCCAACCGACGATTCAGAGTGGATACTTCCAGTACTACAAATACGAACGGCATCCACCCTAAAGCCAGCACGATAAGCCTCAGCTTAAACCGCCGGTACTCTCTCCACATGGGCGGAGCCTCATTCTGTTTCTCCATTGTCAATACCCCCAGAACACGCTGCCCCAAGCGGCCGAGTGCCCCAGGGTCTCGCTTTTGAGGCCTGGGAGCTTCGGCTAACTCCGCTCGACCACAAACAAACCCGGCAACACTTCCCCGGCCTTGCCTTCGACAACATTCGTAAACGCGCTCGCGTTCAGCGGCCTTTCCGGGCCGATGTACACCGTCCGTGCACCGGCCTGGCGAGCCCAATTCACAAAGTTGGCAGCGGGATAGACGGAGCCCGAAGTCCCGATCACAACCATCACCGTTGCCTTCGCGATCTCTCGCTGAATGCGGTCCATCTCCAGCGGAATCTCGCCAAAGAAGACAATGTGCGGCCGCATCCGTGCGCCGCAAGAGCAGCGGCCTACCTCGCTGAGGCTCTTGTAGACCGTGTGGTCCTCGACCGGCGGCTCACCGCACTCATCGCCGCAGCGCGACTTGGCCAGTTCGCCGTGCATGTGCACCAGCCGCACGCTGCCGGCACGCTCATGCAGATCGTCCACATTCTGCGTGCAGAGAAAAAAACGGTTGCCGAGCTTCTGTTCCAGTTCTGCCAGCGCAAAGTGCGCCGGATTCGGCTGGGCCTTTGCTCCGTCCGCGCGCCGCTGCGAATAAAACTCCCACACCAACTCCGGATTGCGCTGCCATGCTTCCGGCGTGCACACATCCTCAATGGAATGGCCCGCCCACAACCCGTCTGACGCGCGAAATGTGGGCAGCCCGCTCTCCGCGCTGATGCCGGCGCCCGTGAGGACGAAGACGTGGTCGGTGGGGCTGATGGAGATGGTGGTCATGGGTGCCTTCTTAGCTCTCAGCTTTCAGCCGTCAGCTTGACATTGTGGGTCTCAGCGTTAACTCCACGGCGAATCTCGCGAACTTCACGAAAATGAGCTGAAAGCTGAGAGCTGAAGGCTGCTTTACGGTCTCGTCGGCGGCTCCACAACAATCAATGCTGACGGTGCGC
>Ga0302149_1000150_pt1 | contig 22846 bp, 39 predicted proteins | sample I_Bog_N1_1_FD_192435 | JGI IMG/M metagenome (GOLD analysis project Ga0302149, IMG submission 192435) | Peat permafrost microbial communities from Stordalen Mire near Abisko, Sweden - I_Bog_N1_1 | ecosystem: Environmental > Terrestrial > Soil > Wetlands > Peat | place: Sweden: Abisko, Stordalen...
CCCAATCTGCCTTGGACAAAGTGACTGGCTCCAGCGGGACGATCATGCGGTGCGTGGTCGCTGGCGTGGCTGTTCCGGCTGCATGGACGGCCTATGTGGCGGCGCTCCGTGCCATCGTCAATGGCTCGGATACCACCAGCACAGCTCTTCCGAAAGCGCCCACATATCCAGCCGGAACCTAACCATTATGACGCGCCTGGGGTATTTCCAGGCGCGTCCCTTTACCATCTCGGAGCCTGCGAATGGACCCAATATCTGCCGCCGCTGCCAGTGGCGCAAAAACTGCTGTAGACGCCGGAGCAACCGGCAATCCATGGGCGCTGCTAATCGTGTTCGCTATGATCTCCATGGCCGCGTTCATCGTCATCGCATGGATGCTGATCAAGCATAGGGACAAAGAAACGTCGCCAAAGCAATGCGGTCCTGGCTCAAACGGTAGCTCTTGCCCGGAAGTCCATGGTGTTATTGCCGCGATCAAAGGTCTTGAAAAGCGCATGGATGATGATGCCGAAAATAGGCGGGAACATCGAAGTCATCTTGAGGCTACCGTGGATCGTATCCACTCCCGCATTGACACACAAAATAAAGTGTTTGCACAGAAAGACGAAGTTGATAGATTAGCGGGGATATTTCACCAAGCTGTCGAGGAAATGGGGCGTGTATCGTCTATGTTTGTCGCAATGACAGAAGCGCAGCCGACAATTCATCGGCGCTCGTCTGCCACAAAACGGGCCTCTAGCGCCCAGTGATTGCTGGGGAAAGCAATACAATGGACCGTATCAGCAACGCGATATTTCACCGTCCCGAAACTGACGAGGGGCGCAAATAATGGCGCAACAGTCGCTATCGAAAGAGCAAGCTCTTGAGGCTGTTCTCGCGGTCAATGTCGCGTTGCGGGCCGGTCATCCTGGCCCAGGAACTTCTGGAAGCCATGTAAAGGGCGCTATCACCATTGCGGCGGAAGCCCTTGGGCTTAACCGATGCACATTCCAGGCTAGACTTCGCGCCGCCAAGCTTTACGGATGCGAGCCCGACTTTGCCGGTGGGGGTGTCGCCAAGCCCAAGATGAAGGTAGCGGCAATCCAGCAAAAGCCGGAAGTGCGAATATCCGCACATCCGAAGCCTAGGGAGGTCATTGCTGCTAAGGCTTATGACCGGGTACAAGGCCTGACCGCGCCGCGCAGAAAGGTAATGGTCATCGGTGATGCTCACGATTCCCCGAATCTTTCAAAGGATCGGTTTCGATGGATGGGCCGATTCGCCAATGATGAGCGGCCTGAAGACATCGTCCAGATTGGCGACTTCCTGACCCTTGATAGCCTCAACGGGCACATCGGGAACAGCACTTTCAACGGTCGCCTTAAAGGCACATTCCTGGAAGACATGGCGTCAGGCAACGAGGCTATGTCTGAGTTCAGTTCCGCATTCAAGGCCGGATACGCTCCCCGCCGTCACGTCACCCTTGGGAACCACGAGCGCCGCGCATGGCTGTTCGAAGACTTCGCTCCTGAAGTGGCCGGCATGATGCAGGTTGAGATAACCGGCCTATTCGAGCAAAACGGCTGGTCATGGTCCCCTTATGGCGAGTTCCACTTTATCGATGGCGTCGGATTCGTTCATGCTGCATTGAACCGGATGGGCAAGACTTACGGCGGCAAGAACGCCGAAATGACCATTTGCAACGATGCTATTTTTGACATGGTGATCGGGCACTCCCACACGCCACGAACTTGGAAGGCTCCAAAAATTGGGCCTGGAAATTTCGTGACGGTTGTCAATGCCGGTTGCGCATTGCCTGATGGGCATATTGAAGAATATGCTCGTCATAATACCACCGGGTGGGGATGGGGCTTGAATATTCTTGAAATCGAAGGCGGTCACATCGTCGATAGCCAGTTCGTCAGCATGGCAACGCTTGAGGCCCGTTATGGATGATCGGTATTTCTACCTAGCCACACCCTACGGCAAATACGCGGGCGGCATTGACGAGGCGTTCAAGCTGGCGTGTCGCGCCGCCGCTGAGTTCGTCAAGGTGGGCATCCCGGTATATTCCCCGATTGCCCACACTCATCCCGTTGCGATCCATGGCGGGATTGATCCATACGATCATCGCATATGGCTTCCTGCCGACGAGCCTTTCATGGTCGCGGCTCGTGGCCTAATCGTGGTCATGGCCGATGGATGGGACGAAAGCTTCGGCATAGCCGAGGAAATCAAACATTTCCAAAAGGCCGGAAAGCCGGTAATTTACACCATTCCGGGGAAAGTTCCCGTTGAACTGTTGGGGATGGCGTAATGGTATTGATGCGCTTCATTCGGCGGTTATCTCGACCGAAAGATGCATTCCCGATAGTTGCAGAAAGCCCTCCGCTGGCCTTCGCCACTACGTCAGAGGATGGATGCCGCATTCACATCGTCATCGGTGGAGTGCATACCAGATCAGCGCCGCTTACCGCAAATCAGGCCGTGTGCTTGATTGAGAACATCGCGGCTGGACTACGTTGCCTAATTTAACCCGGAGCCATCACATGATTGCCCGCTTTCTCCGTTACCTGCTTTCTATCCTCGAAAGGAAAACCATGTCTATCGATCCCACCACCGGCCTTGAAGTTCCCGACGCTCCGGTTGATGCTGCCTCGGTTGCTCCGGCTGCTGAACCCGTTGCCGAAACCCCCGCCGTTGAGCCTGCGCCCGTTGTGCCGCCGCGTCCCCTGGAAGCCATCAAGGCTGACGTTGACGCCGCGAAGGCTGCCCACGTCGCCGCCGTCGCCAACGTCAAAGACACTCACGGCATTCTGTCCGGCCTGAGTGCCGAATATCACGCCGCCGTCGCTTACTTCGCCGCCGATGCTTCTGCCGTCGAGGCGGACATCAAGGCAGTGCTGGCCGAAGCGGAAAGCCTGTTCAGCAGGGCTAAGGCCGAAGTCGAAGCGGCTCTGTAACTGGCGAGCAGTTGGGCGGGTTATCAACGCAATCCGCCCAACTGCCAAATGCCCTCACGAAGGGTATTCCAGGATAATCTGGGGATGAACAGGGTATTTTTTATCTACTCTGTCAACGGAAAGGGGGAATCGCAATGACTTCACCGAATATGGACGCCGCCGTCACGCTGATTAAAGAGTTCGAAGGCTGCAAGCTCAATGCTTACCCCGATCCCGGCAGCGGTGCGGAGCCGTTTACGATTGGGTTCGGGCATACTGGTGGCGTCAATGAGGGCGATACCATTACCCAGGATCAGGCAGAGCAATTCTTGCGAGACGATCTTTCGAAGGTCGCTGCGCAGGTTGCTTCCGTCGCTCCGCAGACTGTGACCGCAAACCAACTGGCGGCGCTGATTTCGTTTACCTACAATCTTGGATTTGGCAACCTTCGCAATTCCACTCTGGTCAAAATGTTGTGGAATGGTGACACGCAAGGCGCGGCGGACCAGTTCCCGTTATGGAACCATAGCTGTGGTGCCGTTCTTCCTGGCCTTGTTACCCGCCGCGCTGCCGAGCGGGCACTGTTCCTAACCCCGGATGATCCCGATGCCTGACGATACCGCTCCCATGCCCTCGCCGGATCAGTCTGACCGTGGGCTATGGGCGCGGATCGTTGACGCCAAGGATCACAGCACCGATCCAGTCGTGGTCCTGTCCTTTAGCGCGGTGGCGGCGATGTTCGCTTTTCAGGCGTTCGTGCTCATTGTCGCCGCGTTCGGGGCCAAGCCTGGGGAAATGGCACAGGCTGTTAACTCATCGTGGTCGCCCGCTGCACTTGGCGGAGGTGTCGCCGCTATCCTGGCCCCCATGGTGCCGGGCTTGTTTCGTAAATTTGGAGGCTGAATATGCCTAACCCTTATGTGATCATCGCCGCCCTGATGGGCTTTATCGCCGTCGCTTTCGGCGGCTATGAATACGGCCTATCGCACCAAAAGGCGATTGATCAGGTCGCCGTCGACCAGCTGAAGATCAGTGCTGCCGCCGAGCTTCAGGCCGAAACCGTGAAGACGAAAGCTGCCGAAGAAGCCGCCGCTGTTGCCGCCAGTCAAATCGAACAGGACACCCGCAGTCATGAACAAATTCTCGCTGATGCCAAGGCTACTTCTGATGCTGCCATTGCTCTTGCTGGTGGCCTGCGCGACCCCGGTAGACGTGGGGGCGGTTGCAAAGCCGCCGTCGATCACGCTACCACCGCCGCCCTCAATAATGGCGCAGCCGCTGCCTACAGCCGACTTTCGGACCAGGCTAGTAAGTTTCTTCTCGCCGAAGCCGACCGAGCCGACGAAGTAGTCGTGCGCCTGAATGCGTGCGAGGCCGATGATCATGCCGTCCGTGAGGCTGTGAGCGCCGCGCAATGATTTACGCCGCATATCTGTATTGGATTACCGCCGTCCGTGCTTATGCGCGGGCGGCTGGCATTTGAACGGAGACGACATGACCGTTAATCTTGCAATTATCCTGGCGTCAATCCCGCTAGGGGGACTTTGGCGGCACTGGTTTGGTGGCGCTGGAGGCCAAACAATCTCCGCGCTGACCAATGGCCTTACCTCGGGAAAGACCGCATCCCGGTTTTTCGTCCTCATCTTCACCATTCCGGCATGGGTCAATTGGCAATGGGAACAGGCGCTCGGTCTATCCATCTTCGCCCTGCTGTATGCCAGCCTCGGCCAGGACTACGAGAAGCCCCTAAAGCTCCTCTGGCGGTATAGCCTGCCTATCGCCGCCTTAGCCCTGTCCTGCAAGCTCTGGTGGGCCTTGCCGCTGGCCCCGTTGTGCCCGGCCTATGTCGCCATGTTCCGCAACAAGCCCATGACTATGCCCACGTGGTTCGGGAACGGATGGTGGAGCGTTGGTGAATGGATTTTGGGCGCGTCCTCTATGCCCGTCTTTGTCGGAGCCGGACTCCTATCGCATGGATGGGCGTGGAATTAAGTGAGCCCCACACAAAAGCGACTTGCGATCTTCAACGGTCAATCGAGGCCATAGCCAGACTATGGCCTCTGACCCAGGCGTAGCTCGGCCCGTCCTGCCGTTGATCATGTCAGAGATTGACGTGGGGTGGACGCCTAGAACCGTCGCCAGCTCGCCAGGGCGGATACCAGCGGCGGAGATAGAGGATTTCGTGGGAATGGTCATTCTCCAATATCCCGAAGGTTCTTAATCGCTCCGCTAAGATGTAAGCGCGTTCTCAGCCATTGAGCGGAAAGATTGCTATCGGAATCACGATATTTCCTGACAAGTTTCCTGGCCTCGTCTTCACGCGCAGTGAGCCATTCGATCTGTTCGGCGATGGTCATTTATTCCCCTTTCTGTGCCCTGGCTCATCAGTGCCGGTAGGGCGCTCCCGGCAGACCGGCATTGGTCCGGTTTCGCCTTGCGCGAATCAACCGCGCTCGACGTAATAGGCGGTGCCTCATTCGGACGCTGGGTAGACAATCAGAGATATATCCTCTCGGGCAATCTCCCTAGCCTCGTCATCATCGTAGACCCAACGCGCATCTTCCGTCGGATCAGCGTGCTTATACGCAACTGCGCGTGTTGGCATGGCGACGGCGGTTCCATTGATGATAACGGTTCTGGTCATTGTCTTTTCCTCAGTTTGCGGGATCATCCCGTCTTGATGAAGTGATATTAGCGTGTCGCTAATCCGAAGTCAATAGGGGAAATTGGCGTCGCGCTATTTTTTTCGCTCACACTCAAATCACTGGAATATCATCATGAGAACATACACCCGTTGCCGAGACGCAATCGCAGCCTGGCTAACCGTCGTTATCGGCTCTATGGAATTCAGCGTGGCGTTTTCTGTCGTGTGTTTTTATTGCTGGACAAACCCCCATCTGAAAGAAATCTTCGATGCCATTTCGTCCAGCTATTACCAGGGCGTCATGCTCTCGGTGATCATGGTTGGGCAGGCCGTCCTGAACCGAGGCAGCGAGGCCAGGGCAATTCAGGATCACAACACGCTGTTGGCAGAGGTCGCGCTGTTGCGGCAGATCATTGACCGCGAGCGTGAGATTGAGGATCGGTTGGGGATAGAAGACTCTAACGCCTGACAAGAAAAACCCCGGAGCGTTTCAAGGCGCATCCGGGGAAGTTGTCTTGGGGAGAATGTCAAGATAGGAAGCCAAACGATATATCGCGCCACATGTCGCGTCAATACGCTTATTCTTCTCGGCCCCATGGCGTCGTTGTATTGCTGGATTTCATGGAATGACCCGTACCAATCGGCGCAAAAACAGTTTTCGTTCCCAACCCAAAGACATTGGTAAAAGCGGCAATTACAATGATTACTGCGCATGCGGAGATTAGGGCATACACTCCAACGACAAACCTTACCATTGATCATATCTCATCATAATTTAATTGGACCATGATTGTTCCATAGCGTAAATGTGCCCGCAATCAGAATAATCTAAATGAATATTTGCGCGACAATGGTAACACCTCATCTCTGAATGAAATATGGCATGACCACAACATTTAATGGAATGTTCCATATATTGGCGCGTCATTAGTTGGGGGTCTATACAAACCTTACAAACGTCACTTCTTGTTGACGATGCTACGTGATTTACCGCACGACGGATTGCTATTTCAATTTTATCATACGTGTTCATTCCTCATTTTCCCCAATTTCCCGGTAACGATCCCCATAGAAGAACCGACACTCCCCGCACAGTTCGTCATAATTCCCGTCTTCCCTCCCGCCCTTATGGGCGCATGTCCCGCACGGGCTATCGGCCAACGCTGCGGCGACAACCTCGGCAATAGTGCACTCTGCCCCATAATGCAGACAGTGCTTGATTGCGGCCTCACTGGCCCAATCCTTGGGCGTCTTACGTCCGTTTGCCATCAAATCCCCCCTTCTTTGCATAAAGTGCAAACAACCCGTGACTACTCTCGGCCCTAAAGGGCCGAGCTTCGGTGCCTCACGGCCCGCTTTTCCTGTTTCCGACCGCTAACGCGGTTCGATTCACAGGCCATCCCCGGAAGTCCTCCGGTTTTCAGTCCAAGACTGAGAATATTCTTCGCCGCGTTGGTGTCGGCGTTTTCAGCGTGGCCGCATTCCAGACACAGGAATTCGGCTTGCGTCCGCCTGTTATCCTTGTGGACGTGGCCGCAGACGCTGCATCGCTGGCTGGTGTAGGCGGCAGGCACAGCGACAAGCCGGGAGCCATGCCAAGCCGCCTTGTATTCCAGCATTTGGCGGATTTGCGAAGGCGCGACATCCAGCATGGAGCGGTTGAGACCTGCCTTGGCCCGGACATTGCGGCCCGGTTCCTCGACGGTTCCCGCCGCGCTGGCCGTCATGTTGCGCACCTTCAGATCCTCGACGACGATAAGGCCGTGGTTTTTGGCAATTGTCGTCGTCGCCTTGTGGGCGGCATCCTTGCGCCGCCGCGTCAATTTCGCCTGAAACCGGGCAACGGCCATCTTGGCCTTCCGCCGGTTCTGGGAGCCTTTGTCCCGCCGCGCCAACCGCTGTTGCAAGGTTGCCAGCTTGCGCCGCTCCTTCTCGCTGGTGCGCGGCAGCATGACCAATTCGCCGGTCGAAAGGACGAGTGGCTTGGCAATTCCCAGGTCGATTCCCACGGCAGGGCCGAGATTAGGCAGTGGATCCGCCGCCTCGATCTCGCATTGGATCGAGACATGCCAGCAATCCGCCTCACGGCAGACCGTGGCCGTTTTCGGCTTGCCTTCCATCGGGCGATGCTGGGTCCAATCCACCCACCCGGCCTTGGGCAGGAAAACCCGCTCCGCCGTGATTTTGAATTGCTTCGGATCGGGATAGCGGAAGCTGTCGCGGTCACCACGTTTGCGGAATTTCGGGAAGCTGGCGCGACCGTCGAAGAAATTCCTGAACGCCTTTTCCAGATCGACGACCGCTTGCTGAAGCGGGTGATTGGGAGCGTCACGCAGCCAGGGCGCTTCATCCTTGAGCGCCGGGAGTTCCTTAATCTGGTCATAGGCGGTCAGGCGTCGCGGATTGCTGCGATGCCATTCCAGGCGACGTTGCTCAAGGCAAAGATTGTAGACGAACCGGCACGAGCCGACCGTCTGCCGAAACAGGGCTTCCTGTTCGGCGCTTGGATACAAGCGATAGCGGTATGCCTTGAGCGTAACCATGCCATGAGTATAATAGGTCTAACTCATGGAGGCAAGCGAATGGATACCGAATACCGTAGGGGGCGGAGCGTTGTTTTTGCGCTTCATGTTCACTTGGTCTTCGTCACAAAATACCGGAGAGGCGTATTTACAGATCGTGTTCATGTCGTGCTAAAAGACGCCTTCCTCGGCGTCTGCGCCGAGTTTGACGCGGTGCTGAAGGAGGTGAACGGCGAGGACGACCATGTTCATTTGCTCATCGAGTATCCGCCCACCGTGCAGCTTTCCAAGCTGGTGAACAGCCTGAAAGGCGTCTCCAGTCGCCGCTTGCGGCAACAGAACTTCCCAGAGGTAAAGCGCAAGCTCTGGGGCAACCACCTTTGGAGCCCGTCCTATTTTGCTGCATCCTGCGGCGGCGCTCCGCTGGAAATCGTGAAGCAGTACATCGAGCAGCAACGGGAAGGACCGCCGGAGAAAAAGGAAGGAAAAACGCGCCTATCCCGGCCCTGAACGACCGGGTTTGCGGCGCTAAAATCTGGATCAACTCCATCTGAAGTCATCACATACACGCATTTTGCATCGTCAATCGTGCTCATGACACCTCCAAAATCGGCAGCCGGGCGCGTGCGCACGCACGCGCACCCCCGCGAGAGATTTACTTGTCTTTCTTCGCCCGCTTTGTATCAGCCAGAAGACGCCGAGAATGAGACACCGCGCCTTCTCGAATGATATCCGATATAGACCGTCCAGTTTCGCGTTTTGCCTTCAAAAACAACTCGTTCTGATCATCGCGGAACCATATCGTCCTGGGAATTGGGAACGCTTTAGGCTTTTCGCTTTCTTCATCGTCCATGTCTTATCGCCTTTAATTTATATTTCACAAAGAAACATTCTCATATTTCTTAGATACAATCAACAGGAAAATCATCCTTATGGTATGGGAATATTTCTATAGAGAAATATATTCCGATTTTGGGGGAAAATTCCAAAACACCCATAAACACCCTTGTAGAAGACGCCAGAAATGTGAGACACTGCCTTTTGTAAATTATGCCGTTTCATATAAAGGGAAAGCCAAATGCTGATCACTGGTGATTTCCGGCCAGAAACCGAGTTTAAGCTCACCGCGCCGCCGCAAAATATGCAGCAAGCGGCGTTCATCGCAATCAACCGAGATTATGTTATTGTAACTCGAAGGTTGTCTGAAATCCTCGAACTTCCTGAAGATTGCCCCGTCATCGCAAATTGGCACGGAGAGCGCCGAACGGACGCCTTTTCAACAACGGTTGGATATCTTCGGAAATTATCCGAGGAGTTTGGCAAGTGACCGTATATTCATATGCTCGCGTTTCGACAGTTGAACAAGCGTCTGAAGACAGAAGCTCACTCTCTACGCAAACAGAAATATGCGCCGCAGCCGCAATCATCGCTAAGTTGGCAAAGCCAATTCCATTTATTGACCCTGGCGTGTCTGGATCAACCAGATTGGCAGATCGTCCAGAGGGCGGAAAAATGGTTGCCAATCTTAAAGCTGGCGATGTTGTCATTGCCGCGAAGCTTGATAGGCTTTTCCGATCAGCAGCAGACGCATTAAACAATGTCGAAAAGATGAAGGAAGACGGGATAAAACTAATCCTCGTAGATATTGGCATAGGGCCAGTAACCGAGTCGGCAGTTGCAAAAATGTTTCTTGGCATCCTTGCCAGCGTGGCAGAATTTGAAAAAAACCGCATTTTGGACCGGATGGCGGCGGGAAGGGCCGGAAAAAAGAAGATTGGGGGTCACGTCGGCGGGGATGCTCCATACGGTTACGAAAAAGTGGGCATCGGGAAACGTGCCATGCTGGTGAACAACCGATATGAGCTAAACATAATTTCAATTGCAAAGCGTCTATCTGAAACAGGCGTATCTCAACGCGCCATCGCCAAGCGTCTGGACCATATGGGGTTGAGAACACGCAGCGGAAAGCCTTGGACTAACGTTCAAGTTGCGCGAATTATAAAACGCGTGCAACACTCTCCTCGTCATGTTTCACCCGTTCAAAACACGGCGGAATTGACAGTAGACCAGTGTTCTGACATGGGTTAAATCCTTAAATCAGAACACGTTACCACTGAGCCATATGACTTGCGGTAAATTTAGAAAAGGAGCCCTGAAGATGAACTTCTACGGACTGCGCCAAGCCAAGGGAATCGTCAAAGCCCTAAGTGTCAACGTGAAGGGCCAGGCAGATCCCTACGCCAAGGGCTATCGGGCGGCGCTGAAAGACGCTGAAGCGGCCATCAAGAAAGAGATTGCCGCCACCCTCCCCGCTAAGGGCCTGCCTGACGTTTTGCAAGATTGATCCACGAGGAGCCTATCCGATGCAGCCGATGACCCCGCTTCAGGATTTCACCTTCGCCACTCGTTTGGCCGTGCGCCGGGTGCTCGGTTGTTCGACGGACAAGGCAATCAATTTGGTGGGCTGCCCATCCGACTTTTTCGAGGATGGCTCGTTCACCCCCGAGCAAGCCGCCGCCGAGATCGTCGCGGAAGCGGCAAGCGAACACAGTCTGTAAGGAGGCCCTTGGCCATGAGTGTTGAATTACTGAATCGTCTCGCAGGCCGCGAGGGAAAAGACGCCTACAAGACAGTCGGGAAATGCCCGCTCATGACGGCGGGGGAGCTGACCCTGGTTGCGCCCCTAGTCGAGGGGGGCTTGATCACTATCGACGAAAGCTCTTTCCCGATCCTGTCCAATATGACGATGGGCCGCGCATGGGCTGTTTTCACCGAAGCCGGGCGCGAAGCACTGACTGCGCTGTAAGGAGGGGTCTATATGGCATGTTACATCCTTGCCTATCCGCCTTTCACCCACACCCACTAGATATTGAGTTTCAAATTACGACGAGTTTATCCGCTTGACACCCGCTATCAGCGGGCGTAATTTGTGGGTGTTAAGCGGATAACGGAGCACATCATGGCTAATTACCCCCAACCAAAAACTAACAGCCTTTGGGAACTTGCCACCGATATGTCTGCGCTGATGTGCGCTGCCGATTTGGGCGATATCGCTCTTGAGTGCTCTAACATCGCCAACGATTTCGAGATGGCCGCTTTGCATGACCTCGACGATAGGAAGTCTGGCCCGGCTGCCGACCTTCGTTCCGAAGCCAAAAATCGTTTGTATAAGACGATCCGTGCCGTGACTGGCAAGCGACCCAAAGAAAAATTCGAGGCGATGCGGCTGGTGCGGATGTGGGCTGAGTCCCGTGGCCTGAAAACGACGATTTGACGGAGGCGACGGTCATGGATGTTCTCGCCCGCGACGACCTTCCGTTCCCCGCGTCTCTGCCGGAGTTCCAGCGGCTTTTCCCCGATGATGCCGCCTGCGCCACCTATTTGGAAAAGGCTCGCTGGGAAGGCGGCTTCGGTTGCCCCCATTGTGGCGTCGTCGGCGAGCCGTTCCGCTTCGAGAACCGCCCTGGTGTCCTGCGCTGCCGCGCCTGCCGAAAAGACACAGGGCTGACGGTCGGGACAGTCATGCAAGGCAGTCATGTGCCACTCAGCACATGGTTCTGGGCGGCCTATCTGGTTGCCAGCCAGACACCCGGCATGTCCGCCGTCCAATTCCAGCGCCAGCTTGGCTTGAGCCGCTACGAGACTGCCTTTGGCCTTCTCCACAAGCTCCGCGCGGGTATGGTGCGGCCTGACCGCGACCGGATCGGCGGACTGCCGAATAGCCATGTCGAGGTGGATGAGACGTGGGTTGGCGGGAGAACGCGCGGCGAAGGCCGGGGTGTCCATCACAAGACGCTGGTTTCTGCCGCCGTCGAAGTCCGTCACCGGAAACCGGGGACAGCCCAGGACAAACGGAAAGATGGCCGCTATGCTGGGCGGCTTCGACTGGCTATCGCGGAAGACCGCAGTGCCGATTCGCTGTGCGGCTTCGTCGAAAGTGCCGTGACGCCGGGGGCTTTGCTCGTCACCGACGACTGGAGCGCTTACGCCAGTCTGCGGGAACGCGGCTACGACCACCACGCTATTGCTGAGTGTGGCGATCCCGAGGTGGCCGAGGAGTTCATGCCGATCATCCATCTCGTCTTCAGCAATCTGAAAACGTGGCTGACGGGCATCCATCACGGTGTTTCTGCCAAGCATCTGCAAGCCTACCTCAACGAATATCAGTTCCGATTCAATCGCCGCTTCTACCCATTCAACGCCTTTCGCTCACTCCTCGGTCTCGCTGGCGATGCGGTCGCACCGACCTTCGGTGATCTTTACTCAGGCGAATGGCAGCACACTATAGGTGGTAGGTGTGGGTGAAAGGCGGATAGGCAAGGTTCAATCTTCATCCCCTTGAATAATTTTGGAAACGGTCACGCCCAAGTCATAGAGGTGATCATTGAGGGCAGTACCCGTCTTTCCCCTCCCCGTCATAAAAACCTCTATCGCCCGTCCATCATCGTCAAATCCTACGCTGACCGAGAACGGCCCAACATCGGCGGTGACGCATAGACGCCTGTTTTTAGGATGCGTCCCCATTAACCCTTATCCCTTTGAAAACAGAAGCTCCAGTCCTCGGGTCTCGCACAACGTCGAACGGCTGCGAAACGTCTAGGCCAAGCTCGACCAAGATCAAGCTTATCTCGTACTCGCTCTTTCCGGCCAGCCTGTCAGCCGGGATGTAAAGCCTGATCCTGTCGTCTCTCATGGTGCAGTCCCCTCGTCATAATCATAAGTGTTTGGCCCGTCCTCTCCGTCACGGCCTTCCGCGACCCATTGATGATACTCTGGCGTCGGTTCTCCTGTCATGCATCGGAGTTCAACCGTACCGTTATCCCATTTGGCCTCTGTCGATTTAACAGGAGTTCCATGCAGGATACGGGCCACCTGATCTAAAACCCATACTTTGTGATGTTCTCCTTCGATTTGTCCATATGACCCAATGAAATAGATTGCCCAATCAGCGGGCGTCATATTGGAAATCTCAATCGGAAATTCCCCCAGGTAGCCGATCATGTGGACGTCCCCCCTAAATTGATATTCAAGTTCCTTAATCCGCACATTCCCGCCATGAACCGCGTCTTTCAACGTCTCGATGACCCCGGCCTGTTCTGCCACTTTGGCTCGGAGGATATCCGTTTCACGCTGTTCCGCAATTAGACACCCGTTCAAAATCTCGTTTTCCTTCCGAAGTGCCAAAACCTCATCGCTGACGGACGCCACTGCCTCGTCAACCTCTGACGGCGTAAATTCCCCGCCCCAAACATCTTCGCCCATTCCGGTCATTTCGGCACCTCGTTATCGTCCATATCGGAAACCTTGTAATCGATATCGGCAGTTATGCCTTCGGGCCAGTCGAGAATGGTTCCGTCATCAAGATCGATCACCGGGCACCACTCATCGCCACTGCGCATGGGGATAGATCCTTGATCGCCATCACTGCCATTCACCGAAGCGCCTTCCCAATACCGAACGCCACAAACGGCGCGAAGATACTTGACGGGGACATCTCGCTTAATCGTTACGGTAATTTTGTGCATTTAGACCTCCTGGCATTTCATTTTAAACCACTGGACGGCCCGCGCTCCGCAAGGTCCGAGGATTTTGCCATCCTCGGTTTCCAAAGCGGACATCTCCTCGGCGCATTCCTTCTTGATATCTCCCTGCACCCACTTCAGAAACTCTCCCGTCTTCTGGATGAATGCTCCCTCTGGGCACACTTCGGACAACGCCTGCTGAAGCCTGGCCTCCGTGACCGCGAATGCCACGAACTCGGGAACTCCCTCCAGCAAAGCCGTCGAGATGGCGACCGCCTCCTTGTGACCGTTGACCCTGTGGGCCTCGCCCTTGGCCTTAAATACCCGACGCCCAAGGTAATCGGGGGAATCGTCCATGACGCTTAGCGCCCGACCACTACCGATGCTATCCACAGGGTAATAAACCAGCCCTTCTCCCGTCCCGTCCACGCCGAAGACTTCCTTGATCCAGGGATCAGAGGATTCCACCGCCGCTACCTGTTCGTTCATGTGGGCAACGATGCTCTGCGGAACGCTGGAGAAGTTAACCGTGAACTCCTCCCCGTACCACGGCAGAACAAAAACGTCGGGATGCTTGGGGGCGTAGACCCGCAGGTCGTTTGGGTCCGTCAGGAAGTTGTCGCCCACTTTCACGGCGAAGACCGCGAAGATTTTCCGGTCCAGCTTTGACACGGCAACGCCGCGCTGCACACCAGGGCCGCACCACTCCCCGAAAACGGTAACGCCATCGGGTCCGGCAAACCCGGAGCCGGCCACCCATGCGGCGAAACCGGCGTTGTCCTGCTCCGGCGTAATCAGCCGGGTACGGCTCTGCGCCACGGGGCCGGTCGGAGTGAACGTGAACGCGGCGTTCGTACCGTGCAGTTTCACTTTCCCCCGATAGTTGACCGTGCCCCGGCTAGCGCTGTTGCGAACTACTGACTTGAACGCCTCAATCGAAGGCCACTTAACAAACTCGACCATTTTTCTCTCCATTCCTCGATATGGCCATTAAAGCCGTTTTAAGCCGTTTCTGGCGTTTTCCTATACAGGCATAGCGGATGATGTGCCTTCTGCCGCCCTGGGTGCGTTTGGCGGGGTTTTAGACACGGTTTGCGCATCTTCCGGTTCCTCGTATGGCTTAATCCCAAACTCCGCCATGATTGACAGCGGAACCTTGCATCCCTTGCTTCCCGGCTTGGGTCCGTCAATGTTTTCAAACCACAATGGTTTTCCGTCCCTCATGGTCCTAGTCGTAAATTCGACCATGTGAACCCGCCAAATCTCATCTTGGGAAAGCTTCTTGGGCTTTTCGGGCTCTGGGTTTTCCTTGCGGTCCCCGATTGTTTCCATCACCCGATCTAGGTATGACCAGGGATTTCCGATAGTAGCGCCCTTGCTCTCAGCGGCGGTATATGTGTCGGCAATGGCGTCTAGGATTTCTTGGGCGGTCAGTTTCCGGTCAAGCCAGCCTCGGACCTGTCGCAAGCCTTCGGATGAAGCCGACACCAGCTTGGTCTGGATTTTGTCTTCCGTCAATCCGTGCTGCCTCCAAACGGCTTTGCGGATTTCATCGATATTATTGGTTTTCAATCCATCATCATCCAAGCTCGGAAACGACGAGTTGACGCGTGAATTCGAGTTTAAGGGGGTAGGGGGATTATCCTTTCCTTTCCTTTCCCTTCCCTTCCCTTCCTCCCTGTCGGTCAATTCAGAAATTGACGCGTCAATTCCAAATTTTACGCGCAAATTTGCTAGGGAATACCCGTCAGCTTCAAGGTCTTTTTGCAGAGCTAATCCAGATACGGGTCTTCCGGCATTGCAATGCCGGCAAAGAACTCGAAGATTTTCCTCAACATGCGGACCTCCACACGACCTAGGAAGGATGTGGTCAATTTGAAGGTTTTCGGTTGATCCGCACCTAACGCATGCATGATTGTCCCTGTTAAGGATTTGATCCTTCAGGTCTTTAGTTGGATTTTTATATGGAGCTTTCTCCCACCCATCTGGGGCAGCTAGAATGCTTTTCGATTCCCTGGGATTTACGTGCTGGTGTTTGATAAAGCCTGGGACAAATGCCAATCCATCCCCATAAAGCTTTACCACTCCAACTGATACAAGCTCATCGCATAAAGCTTCAATATCGCAGTCATCAGAAGGAAGATACCGAATCTTCAAGGTTTTTGGCTTCCAGGGAAGCCTACCCTCCTTATCGGATTCGCACCATATCCCTATAAAAAGAAGACGCGCCAAAGGAGAAAGAGAGCACGTATCTTCTGATGTAAAAAATTCCGGCTTAACAGTACGAATACGCGCCATATGGAAACCTCGCAGCCCGCAAATTAGACGTGGCAACCAACAGTGCGGGGCTGCGGGTGCGCAACGGTGGGCTGTCCCGGAACCTCCGTCGAGGTCTTATCCCGGTTTAGCCACGCCTAATCTCAGTATTAACCGATATTGCCAAACTTTGTCAATGCCCCATCAAACGAAAGTCTAACAGTATTGACAGGGCCGCGCCTTTGCTTGGCAATGATAACGTCTCCAGTTCCTTGGCAAGCCGTTAAGTTAACAATCCAATCCTCATAACCCTTTTCACCAGCGTTCTTCTTTGACCGTTCTAGGTAGTATTCCTCTCTATACACAAACATTACGATATCGGCATCCTGTTCAATGCTTCCAGATTCTCGCAAGTCTGATAGCAGTGGCCTTTTGTCTTCGCGTTGTTCAACCTGCCTGGAAAGCTGGGATAGTGCCAAAATCGGCACATTAAGCTCTTTCGCCAAGGCCTTAAGATTTCGGGTGATTTCCGAGACCTCTTGCGTCCGGTTTTCTGCCCCACGCTTACCAGTCGATTTCACCGGCTGCCCGATAAGCTGGAGGTAATCGATCACGATCAGGGCGAGCCCTCCCTTACGCTTCATCCTCCGCGCCCTGGTGCGGATAGCCTGGACTGACAAAGCTGGCTGGTCATCGATCCTAAGTGGAATTTCGGCAAGGCGCTTAGTCGTCTCTTGAATGGCCTCAATGTCATATCGAGACATGGCCTCGCCCAGAAATTTATTTCCGAAGACCCCGCTCTCTGAACAGACGATGCGCTGGGCAAGCTGTGCGCGGGACATTTCGAGGGAGAAGAACGCGACGGGATGGCCCTGGCTGGCGACGTTGAATGCAATGTTCGTCGCTATGGCCGTCTTTCCCATAGATGGCCTACCCGCCAGAATACCCAGATCAGTGGGGTGCAAGCCGCCTGTTTCCTTGTCCAGGGCATAGAGCCCCGTCGAAATCCCGCGCAGTTTCCCATCTGATTTATAGATAGCCTCCGCCGTCTCTAGAACCTCCGCAAGCGGTACTGCAAACGCAACCGGCCCGCTTTCCGAGGTGGCTTCAGCTCCTAGGTTAAATAGGCGGCTTTCAATTTCCTCTTGAATGGATGTCGCAGTGGTTTCCGTCGTTGTGTCGAATGCTGCGTTAACCAAATCCTCGGCAATGACGATCAGTTCACGACGCTTGGCAAGGTCTTGGATCAAGCGGCCATACTCAGCCACGTTTGACACAGTAACAGCTGACGCCGCGAGCCGTGCTAGATAGGCATTTCCGCCAAGATCGGATAGCCCCGCGTCGCCGTCCATTGCCGTCTTGACGGTCAGAACATCGGCCCTGCCGCCACGGTCAGCAAGGCGGTTGATTGTCTCATAAATTCTGCCATGCGTAGGGTCTGCAAAATGGTGGGGATGGAGGAATTCGACTACGGCTTCTAGCGCCGAGCTTCGGAACATCACAGCCCCAAGCAATGCCTGTTCCGCCTCAAAATTATGGGGCGGGAATTTCGGTTGATCGTTCATCGGTATTTTCCCCGGCTTGATCTTGTCTCTTGCGAAGGTCTTTAATCAGTCTGTCGAAAACATCCCCCACAGGCTCGAAGTCGCGTTCATCATCAGACATAAAGATTGCGTTCCTCAAACCATTTCCTCCACTCAGCCGCCATCTTCCGGGCCGATCTGGCACAAGCTTCAAGGCCTGCAAGGTTTTCATCTTGGGAAACAATCGCCGTAGCTAGGCTATCCCAGGCTTTGTAGAACGCGCCTTCGGGGTCCATATTGAGGATGCCCCGTTGCGTCAGGTCTTCGAGCCACTCGACAAATGCTCGGACCGCCGTAACGGCTCCCCGGCCCTCGTATGGGGCCAGTAGCTCGCGCTGAGTACGATCCAAGCGGCGGATCATCTTCCGGCGCTGGGCATCGCTTAAATCGGCTAGGGGCTCTAATAACACGGCATTGAACACAATCCCGGCAGAGCGCAGAAACTCAACGTCCGCGCCGTCTACCGGGATCAGCACGGACACAATGCGGTATGCGATACGGGCTGGCATGGCAAGCTCGACGCGGCGGCGGTCAGATAGCGACATCATGCATCCCCATGTGCGCTAAAAACGCATTTCCATTCGGTGATATTTCCATCGTTCCACCAAGCCTCGCCGAATGGATTGTGATGGTCTGGAAGCTTGTGCGGGTTATAAGCCTCAAATTGGATAATTACAGTTCTCCCCACCTTCATGGCCCACGCCATCGCAGCTTTATCGGTTGTGAACCCGCGAACCGGAGCGTGAATTGCGCCGCTTTCCCGATACTTTCGAGCGCCCTTTTGACTGGCGGCATGGAATAAGATCATATTCACTCTCCCCTGTGCGGCACGCCCCACGCTTTGATCGTGGCGACGAATTCGGTTAGGTCACGGCAGATCGCATATTCGGCGTCCATAGCATCTGCCAAAGCCTTGAACTTCTTTTGGCTGGTGGACAGCACGCCCTTTGCGGATTTGAGTTCTATAAACGCGACGATTGTATGGCCCTCTGCCCATCCAAAGCGTCTTCCTTCATGCCACATAAACACCCAATCTGGAAACCCCGCAAGCTGCCCCTTCGCCTTGGCCTTTGCTCCGGCCCTAGCGCCCTGGCGTTCGTTTTCAGAATGGTGCGCGATAACCGATGGGTGCAATGCCATCTGCACATATTGCGCCGTGGCGATTTGCAGGGCGTCTTCAGGATGTTGCATTATGGGTTAGCCTCATAAAACAGAATAGCACGACCGATCAGTTCTGGAATGTATGGAAAAACCGCATTCCCTAGGCATCCAATTCGGTCCAACCTATGGGAAACCCCATGAACCCCTCGGCCCAAGACGGGTTGATGATTCCAGTGCTCTCTGGATAGAGTAGTCGCATTGTTGATGGCAGATCGCAGCCACGGCTCGAATCTCGCCACATGCGTTCCGTCCGCTCTGGCTTGCATCCCCCGCGAACGTCGTGTTTGGTCAGAGTTGGGAGAAGGCGCTTCAGAACTGTCGCCAGACCGTCCCCGCTTGTCTTGCTGGTCCCCTTGCGGTTGTAGTTCCCGCACTTCGTCAGGGTAGGCAATAATCCATACGCGGTCCCGGTCATGCTCCGCGCCAATGGCGGAAGCCGGAATGCAGTGCCATTCTGCATTATACCCGAGCGCGGCCAAGTCTCCGAGAACTCGGCCAAACCACCAACCTGGCCTTTCGCTAGGGCCAGCAAGCAAGTTTGCGACGTTTTCCACAATGACATACCGCGGTCGAAGTTCGCCAATAAGACGGGAAAACTCGGACCACAGGCCAGATCGTTCAGCATCGATTCCGGCGCAGTTTCCGGCGATGCTAAGGTCTTGACATGGGAAGCCCCCGCAGATGACATTAACGGCAATTCCATCGGCAGCAAGCTTATCTGAGGTGAGGGTGCGGACATCTTCATAGCAGGGCACCTCGGGCCAATGTTTCCGCAGCACGCGGCGCGGATAGTCTTCGATTTCGCAAAAGGCGGATGTATTAAATCCGCCTGTTCGTTCAAGCCCCAGCGAAAATCCGCCAATGCCGGAAAATAGGTCTAGGACGTTGAATTGTTTCATGGCGCGATAACAACCTTCCATCCCATCTTTTCCGCGTAGTCCCTGGCGCTTTTTTCCTCGTCATATCTGATAAGAAGGCTTCTCAGATTGTCGTCGTCATCCGGCCAAGTGTAGATCGCGTGAATCTCCCATGCGCCGTTGATGAATTTAAGGTAGACGATCATGGCAGTCGTCCGATGTGATCTTCATATGTTGATCGGCACATCATCAGGAGGCCTTCACCTCCATCAAACTTGAACGGCATGGGCTGTGCAGGCGGCTCGAATTGTCTCATTCCCGCAACATCTTTTGGAACAATCAATCCGGGAAGTTCCAAAATCCACCGAACATATCTCGCATTAAAAATTGCAGTTCCGATGCAAACGGACTGCATCACTTCATCAGCAGTGACCGTAATTTCACCGACACCATTGCACGTCTCGCAATCACATTCGCAGCTAGGGCAATCGTGTTCACACCCACTCCCACCGCAATGATCGCAAGTCTCTGTATATCCCTTTGGCAAGGTAAGATAGGGAATTTTGTGATCAGAGATTGGCACAGCATCGGGAGGCATGGGGTTGGCGGAGAATAGTTCTTCCACATTAGGAGTAGGAGCGTCGCTGCTTTCGGCAATATCATCTCGCCTGGGAACGCGAATTAAAATATGCCCATTGGTGGCGTATGTGAACTCTCCGGCAGAGAATGGAATTGCTATTCTTTCCCGCGACGGATCACAGTATTTCTGAAGATCGATCATTTGATATTCCCCTTTCTGGATATGGGCCAGCTCAGTCACCCCACTCTGGCCCGAATGTTAAACGGCTTCCCGGACTTCCACCCCGCCGCATCGCAGCCGGTGGGCAACAAACTTCTTACCCGCTACGACCTCGGAATACTCGGAACCAGGATCGATTCCAAGCTTCACAGCGCCCCGCATGATCGCATAAAGTAAATCATGCGCGTGTTTGTATGCGGGCCATGTGGCTCGGACCCGGACGCGGGGGTTAGTCATTTCTTAAGACCCGTTGGCCCTATCTGTCTTCCGCGAACTTTCCGCATAGCTTTCGCCCCCCCCCGCAACTTCCGTGCCAGTTCCGCCAAATAATGGCGTATCGAGGCCGGAAACGTGAGCAATACGGCGGCGGATGTCCGCAACGTATTCTTCTTCTCGTTCGCACAGAATGGCGTTAAATCCCTCACGCAGGCAAGCCATTCCCGTTGAGCCAGAGCCAGCAAATGGGTCAAGGACCACCCCACCCGGAGGAGTCACCATCCGGCAAAGGTAGGCCATCAAGTCAATGGGCTTTACGGTGGGGTGCTTGCTGTTGCAGCGGTCTTCGGCGTCGGCTTTGGCGCTGTAGAAAACGCGGTTTTCACCGTCAAATTCCGAAAGGCTACGTGAGGCTTCTTCGCTATCATCGACGATAATGTTTGCGGGCCACCTCCCTTGGGTATTATTCCATTTTCCTCCGCCCATTCCTTTTCCAAATACGTTATTAGCATTATTTGGGATATAATCTACGCGGCACCCATCCCCCACGCGGCACCCATCCCCCACGCGGCACCCATCGATATTCAGCGCCCCGGTTCCGTACTGTAGGACATTGGCTGCAATGGTCCCGATAAGCGGCTTGCGAGCAACGCATATTGGCTCCCAGGCTGGCTTTAGAGCTGACCCCCATCCCTCCCACGCAGCCGACGCAGCCGACGCAGCCGACGTGTAGTTATATGTCATCTTTCCCCTGTCAAGACCTTGAGTGGCCTCCATGAGGTTCCCGCCGCGAATATCATGGGCCTCTCTGCTGCCAGTTACTGGACGAGTGTCTCCGTTGGCCTTGTCGATCCCCTTACTTACGTTGTGACTTTTTGGGAATCCACTTTTGTAAACCCAAGCCATTTGGTCTCTGATCTCAAAGCCCGCATCCTCAATAGCGCAGGCCAAACGGTGATAAGTTCGCGTCCCGCTGAACGCTAGGCAATGACCTCCAGGCTTTAAAACCCGAAGCGCCTCACCCCAGAACTCTTCAGAAAAAGCCCGCTCTCCAGTGTCCCATGTCTTTCCCATGAAACCCCGAGAGGCCCGCTGATACACGCCGGATTTTCCTCCCTTAGCCGGAGCGGAATTCTTGCCACCGAACCGCTTGACGATGGATACCAGGGCGTAGGGGGGATCGGTCACGACGCTATCAATGCTGCAGTCAGGCAGCGTGCGTAGGGTGTCCAGGCAATCGCCGTGCTCGACGCGAATCGTTGATGTCATCACTTTCCCCTTCCGGTAACTGTGACCTTGATCTGATATATGTTCTCGACAAGCGCCCGTTTGAGGCGGCTTACGGGCGTATCGACGCCCTTGAAATCTTCATACACCGTAACCCCGTTTCTCACAAATGAGAAATCAAGAATTACCTTTAGCGGACGGCCTAGACCGTCTTTTTTCCAGCCACGCAGCGGCTTCCCGTCGATTATGAGCGGGAAGCAAGGCTGAATTTCGAGGCTGCTGATTAGGCCCGCACGTTCCAGAAGCTTCAACTCACGGTATCGTGCAGCCTCGCCAGCACTATGGAACGTGATCCCATCAATCGTCACCTTTTTGGCCGCGTATTTGTTAGGCCTTTTCATCAGTCGTCCCCATCAAAAAGGAACGGAGCGCGACCACCCAAGGCAGCCAGAATTTTCATGGTGCTCGGATAGCTCACGGACACTCCGGGCGTGATGGCTCGATAAACCGTCGCCTTGCTCAACCCTGATTTTTTGGCTACCTTTGCAACGTCCATGCCGATACGATCCATACGGCATGAAAGTAGGGTAGGAGCCATGATGTATTCCTCGCCTGGAATAGCCATTATTTGATGCCTGCCGCCCTCTTGTAGAGGTCAAGCAGCTCCTCTTGTTCATGCCGCTCATGATCTTCCATCTTAAGAAGGGCAATGAGCTTCCTGACAATCTTTGCGTCGAATCCTGTTGCCTTAAGCTCTGAATAGACCTGCTTCACATCTTCGGAAAGAGCCTTCTTTTCCTCTTCCAATTTCTGAATACGGTCAATGTACTGTTGCAGCGCCTCGGCTGCGATCCCGCCAATTGCTTCGGTCATGATTAAACTTCCTTTTTAGTCAGGCCGGGGCAGTTGACCACCCGCACGACGGTGGCAGCGTCCAGGGCGGGCAGCGCGGTCAGGCCGGGGCAGTTGACCACCCACACGTCGGTGGCAGCGTCCAGGGCGGGCAGCGCGGTCAGGCCGGGGCAGTTGTCCACCCACACGACGGTGGCAGCGTCCAGGGCGGGCAGCGCGGTCAGGCCGGGGCAGTTGTCCACCCTCACGTCGGTGGCAGCGTCCAGGGCGGGCAGCGCGGTCAGTG
>Ga0302149_1000161_pt1 | contig 22076 bp, 17 predicted proteins | sample I_Bog_N1_1_FD_192435 | JGI IMG/M metagenome (GOLD analysis project Ga0302149, IMG submission 192435) | Peat permafrost microbial communities from Stordalen Mire near Abisko, Sweden - I_Bog_N1_1 | ecosystem: Environmental > Terrestrial > Soil > Wetlands > Peat | place: Sweden: Abisko, Stordalen...
AAAAAGGAAAAAATTTGAGGTCCGTTACCAAGTTGGGTGGTAACTTGTTAGGCAGCTGCCTTGCACGGAGAATTAAAAAACATCCGGTCGATCTCTGGCCAGAAATCGATTTGAAAAGTTCACTTTCGTGATTCATCTGAATCTGCAAAAAAAAAAAAAAAAAAAAAAAAAAAAAAAAATCTTAGCGTAAGGCAACTTTTACAAAATGCAACCCAGCCTTGTTACGGCATTAAAAATTTGACCTTTTTGAAAAATATTTTTACCCTAAGGCCAATTTTTTTTGGAGGGGTGGAACTTTCTCGATTTGCTAGGCAGCTGCCTTGCAACATAAATGACTGGTAGAGTCACGGATAAATAAAGATGCGTGACTCGCAAGTCAAGTTTTTTTTATCGCGTTGTTGTATCTGTTAACTCACTCATCAAATGTCTTCTTCTTCGTCTTCATCGTCGTCGCCTGACTTTTCCCACATGGATGCATTGCGGAAATGGTCGTCTGTCAACGTTAAAATGAATGAACTAGATCGCACAAACGGTTACGTGAAAAACGGAAACATTGTATTGGAACATCGCATGTTACAACTCAGATCGTATTTTAGAACCTATTGCATGGCATCTTATGGTATATACTTATTATTGGTCGGGGATGACTCTGATTACATAGAAGAAGACGAACTAGATGAGGATAGCGACGAGATGCCATATCTTGATATTCTTAGAGAAGAATTTGGGTATGATTGCGGATATTGTGAGGAACATGACATAATGGATGAGCTGTACAATGGTCCAATGGACAAACAATTAAAACATCAATCCGAATGTCTAGCATGTGTCGAGTTAGCGATTCTCGAAGTAGAAGGGGTTCACCAATGCATAGAAGCAAACACAACTTTAGATCAACTCATTTATTCTATTGATGTCAACAAGATCATATCGAGTTACTTAAGTACTCCGGTCAATAAAAAATCAATTTTATTATTTTATGTGTGTTTGTGTGTGTGTGTGTGTGTGTTTCAGTTTTTTTTTGGTATGTCTTCATATTCGAGTTCTTGGTCTACATTTATTGGTAAGGATGACGTACAGCTCTTGTGCGACTGGAGTAAACTGTGCAAACGTACGTCTTCATTGTCCTATACTTCGTATCACATCAGAAATAAATTAGATTCTACCAAACACGAAGTCGAGTCGTATGATAGTCGACTGTTAGAACTCAACGATAGATTTCGTATGTGTTCGTCGCTGTCGTATGCGCTGTTTCTATTGATAGGCACACATGGTATAGCGGACGAACATAAGCGGTGTATCGACTGTATAGGAGAAGAATTAATATCATGTGTGTTTGTGGTAGTCGCAGACGCACGCGCCAAATATGCTTTGGGGCTGCAAGAAGTGCGATCTCAGCTCGTCGAATCATTCCAAGAAGTGAAAATAGCAATACTCGAGCTAGAAGGTGTAGAACCTGCGTTTACAATGCGGAGAATACTTAATGAAACTGAAATGCGCGAAATAATCAAAGTCAAAGGTGTCGCAGACATTATGTCTGGTTACATCAGCACTCCTGTCAAATCAATAAAATTTACGAAGTTATAACAGTTTTGACTGCGCTTCCTTCAAAGTACATGTTTGCTCCGCGGACAGTTTCAGCGAATCCAGGTCTCTCTAAGTCACCCCAGTGGCCACAGCCGTGTATTTCTCTAGTCAGCCCGCGTGTTGCATGATCGTATATGAATTGATGTTCTTGGAATACCAAGGTATTGAACTTAGGTGCTATTTGATTGACATATTCTTTGTTGAGTGGTGATGTGACAGCTCTCCAACCCCATATGGCACTGAGTATTCTAGCCATTGGTCCGTAATCAGTGGCACGTTTCGCTTCTTCGTTTGGTGACAGTCTTGCAGCGAATGCACCTGTGATATCCATGAACGTTGTTTTGTTGATTTCCCAGTTAGGAGCAACAGCAGCCAAGAACACATCGTTCTCTAATTCATTCGCTCTGAATGCTTCGACGTGGTCTTCGCTGTTAGGATCCCATATCGAAGTAGAGTTACCACCATTACCACCATACACAACTATGTTATCTGCACGCACGATCATGTCGTGTCGCAGTACGACGGTTTTAGCATACATCGTAAAATGACCATAATGGATCTTCTGTGCTACGTTATCAGCCAGCTGAAAATCAGCAAAACCATAGAATGTCTTGGCTGCTTCTCCGAAACCCATCAAATGAATCATGCTGCCCATGAGATATCGCTTGAATGGTCTGAAGCCCAACACCGAGTAGAACGGCAGCAAATTGAACTCTATACCATACTCTGCGAATAGACCATCTTGGATGACGTATACATCTAATAATTGCTTGATTAAGTTAGCACCCAATACCAGATTTTTTGAACCGTCTCCACCTGTAGCAGCAGAAGCTGCGAAATTTTTCTCTGTTGTGGCTAAATCGTAATAGTCTCTGAAAGCTGCTCTCACCGTTTTTCGTATGTTGGTGTATGAAGCAAGGAGTGTTTTCATGTCATCTAATCTATCTACTTCTGCTTTGACAGCATCAGTAGCAAGCCAGTTCTTTAACCATGCTACGAATTTGGTGTGATCGTCTATAGCAGGATCATAACCAGTCGCATTCCCACCCAAGAATACGGATATGGCAGCAGTAACGTGTTTTTTGTTGTTTGCTGGCATAGGTACTTCATCACCAGCATACATCAGCACGGTTCCCTGTACATCCCAGGCGAGTTTTTCTGCTGCTTCTGTTGGTTTCGTTGCGGCATACAGTATGTATTTATCTACGAATGTAGGATAATAAGTAAAGAATGCTTCGCGTACAGCGGGTTGATTCCTGAACGATACGAGTTCTTGTTGTTGTGCGTTGACTTGTTGTACAGCAGCTGCTCTAAACGCAGACCATTCTACACCAATCTCTTCTGGTGTTCTGCTTGCTATTCTAGAAGGTACGAATTTATCATGATACCACTTGGCGAGGTAATCAGATGCCAATGAAACACCTTGATCACCTTCACCACTAGTAGACGCACCATGAGCAAAGAATGTAGTGCCACGCTTGGTGTGTAGCATATTCGATATAGCATTCACTGATGCTTTCACCATTCCTGCATTTAAAGGTTCTCCTATCACGACACGTCTCAATACCAATTCTTTCAGAGCAGTGAATGCATCACGGAATCTCCACTGACACGATAATGATTTAGGGTGATCTTCTAGCTTATCAACAGGGAACAATTCGACTAAATCATCTCTGTATTGATCTGCATCGTTCTTGATTGGATGTCGGAGAGGACAGCATGCATTGAGTTCATCTACTAGGACTTTGTAGTCGATATTCGATCCGTGATCACGGAGTCTTTGTCTCAACACACTGTATAATGCAGAAACAGTAGCGTTGAATTGAAACAGAGAGAATCGTTTGTATGCAGCAGTGACAGCTGTTGTGTCTGCAAGCTGACCAAACATAGCGCTGTTGATTTTAATACGACCTTGATTCTTGACTTGATCGATGTGTAGATTGACTTGACTGTTGCTCAATCGGAACATTGCCATGTTAACAGCAGATAAAGTGTATGCTAATGATGGATTCTTGAGGACTACCTCGCTTCGGTCATCTTGAGGCACAACACGAAGCGAGATGGTACCAGTAGAATCATCTGGGTCTAGTATCCATCTAGGACTCAGAGCATCTGCTTTCTGTCGGAGTTCCGATGCAATACGGTTGTTACCTACAGCATCAGCAAACTCACGAGATTGTAATAATTTCTCTAGTTCAGTACGACGATCCGGGTATCTCTGAGAAATAGAAATCAAAGCAAGTCTTTCATCTGCTCTTTCTAACGAGGATGCAAGGTGCAACAAGAAGAAGTCGAGAGCATCCGAACCAGCAAGCAGCGCAGAGTCAAGAGGATAAGTTTGAATATAACCAGCAAATTCTTGAACTAGTGTTTGTGAATCACGAGAGTTAGAACCATTGACAGATTGTGCATCATCTAATAATTGCAATTGTTGTTTCAGCATACGAAGATCAGATTCAGTGAACTTATCGACACCAGGACCTTTCTTACTGATGCATTGCATTAATTTGGCCATAAACCCAGTGTTGCCATCTGCATCGACGAATTCTTGTTCGTTGGCTTCACCACGTACTGCTCTACCAAACTCCGCAAGCGGATTTTCTTCATAAGATACAGCCTCTGGTAAACCAGAAGACGACGATGATGACGACGGAGACGAAGACGGAGAAGAAGCAGACAAGATGCGATTTGTTTCTACTGCATCCATTAAATCTAGTAGTTTGCTGTGTGCATCTCCTCTGAGTGCAGCTATCTGAGCAACGATACGATCATACAAACCAACTGATTTCAGATAACCACCCCATGTACCCGTTGAATCAAAGGATCGGAAGAATTGTTCTCCGATTTTAGTGAGTTCTTTCCCCGGGTTTTTGAATTCGAATAAGCCGAGTTTCTTGTGGATATCTTTGTATTTCATGATATGATAATCATCACGTTCTTCACAGTATATCTTCCCGTCCATCATTGATGATACATAGTCTTTATCACTGGGTAAACCTTGTATATCACTGAATAGCATGCGGAAGAATCCACCGATGGTGCGTTCACGAATAGCAATATCATCGTTTGGTTGATGTTCGCCGATTGGATATGCGACGGATTCTTTGAGTGTGCCTGTATGAGGCATAACATTCTGACGTTGGCCGCCTGGTATACCAGTGTAGACGAAGTATTTGTTCTCTGGTCTTTCAGCAATATATTTCGACATACCACTTGGCACTACGGTGTAGTTACCCTCACGACCCACACGATTTTTGAGTTTGTTCTTGCACTTGCCATAGATGTTGATCCATCCGTTCTCTTTGCGTTGAACACAGGCCCAGTTGTCTTTCTCTTCGTGGAACAACTTGGCCATATCAGCAAGACCTCTGGATGCCTGAGATCGGTATTTGTCGTTTGGATCGGTGTAATGACTGTTGTAGCATGCAAACATGGCTCCTTGTGCGAGTGTGGTAGATACAGCAGTCGATATCTGGTCCATGTTACGACGATAGTTCTCTCTACCCTTGGGGGTTTTGTAGAACCCGTGCTCTAGCATCAATGCAATACCGAATCTCACCATGGACTCTCGCGACTGAGTCTCTTGCATCGTGAGCAACCTACTGACACTTTCTTCGGGTGTACGACCCAACATATGATTGTTGAAGATCCAAACATCCCATGTAATCTCTTGTGATGAATCATTCCTCACAAACGGTGCCATTTCACGGAATGGATACTCATCTGCGGTGGATACCTGCTTCAAGATGATGTATTTCATGTATGGTCGCGAGCCTTTGAACCCATCCGGTAGTTGATAGTTCTCGATATCATAGGAATCGTATGGATCTGGGATATCAGCCTTTGATGGAAACCCTAAAAAAGGTGCTAGTGCTGCATCACGTGATGGTTTACTCGCTAAGTTGTTTCCCTGGAAGTAAGGCCCTGAGTTATTCGACCATGTGTTGGCTGGTGATTCACCAAAGTTGTTTTTGTTCATTTCGAACTGGGGACCACCGCCGCCGTTCCGCCATCCAGACTCGAGTTGATTACCACCGAACGACATTCGTGCTGGGGTAGAAAACACGTGTTATGATGAGCGCACCGCATCGATAGGCTTATAACTAAATGAATTTAATTGATCTGTTCTTTATTGATTTTTCATTGGATGAATCGCGGATCCCGTATAAGATCCCTGTTGTTTACCCAGATCCGCCGTTTATGGCTGTACATATTGGATAACCTCGATGTGTATTCTTGATGTCTTTAACAACAACACGCGCCGGTGTTCTACCCCCACTTGCTACCATGTTCCACTTCTTGTACTGGCTCATTTTCTTTTTTTTCTGGTTGTGAGGGTTTAGAATACACACAAAATTGAATTGGTACATCGTTGTCTATTACGAGATCATCACACTGATCCAATCTGTACCCCATCTCTCTGATCCTCGGCATGAATGTGTCACATTCAAACTCTTTACACACACGTGTGAGATAGATCTTAGTGAACCATGGATGTGCCATAGCGTCTGCGTATACACGAGCCCCGCCAATGACGTACACGCTCCCTGTATTTGTCAGAGTTGCAACTTTGGTGAGAGCATCAACGAAGGACGCAACCGTGTGAACATTACCACTAGTTGTTATCTCAGACGAAGTGATTACGATGTTGATGCGATCGGACAGAGGTCTAAACTTCAACGGAATAGAATCCCATGTTTTTCTGCCCATGATCACCACATTCAGATGAGATGCACGAGGCGGTTCAGTTGTCTTACTCTTGAAGAAATCGACATCTTTTTTCAACCGAGGCCACGGAAAACCACCTTTCAATCCTATCCCATAATTCTCTGTGGCTGCAACAACAATCGCGTATTCTTGAGTTGTTGGTGATGAAGAGGAAGAAGAAGAAGAAGAAGAAGAAGAAGACGAATCAGATGCTTGTTGCTCTTTTAATTTCATGTTGCAACACTCCTCATAAAATATTGATCTTCCAAGAACATTGAAGATTTCATCGTTTTCAAATCCTGGTGACGCTGCTATCACATACGATCTAAATTCAGCATATGTCATTGATTTGTTTGATGATAATGCTTCAACCACTAATCCACGAAACGCAGTTTTGATCAAACCCACCGCATCATTATTATCAGTCATGTTTGCAAATTTCAATGAAATTAAATGATAAATTATTTATTTAGTAAGGCTTTGTAATACAGTAGAGGCTCCAGCTGCTGCCCATTCTTCGAGTGGGAACTCGGATACTCCATCCGCTTCGTATCTCCATACGCAACTTCGGGCTATCTTTTGTCTCGGGAATGTTTGCTTGTGCATTTCAGTGGTTAGGGCTATTTGGAGTTGGTGTTGGTTGTAAGCGCTGTTTGTTTTGTTTGTGAACGGCGCAGCTAATTGATCGGTGTAGGAGTGGTAGTATGAAGCATAGCCGACTTTGTTTTCAATCAGTATGACTGATTTAGATGCATCATCGATACACTTGACATCTACATTTGTTCCTATTCTCGCGGGTATACACCCTACAGTGACTTGTGAATACTGGGGTGTGTAGTGTTTAAGAGCACACATGCGCCAGAAGTTAAGGGCTGGTAACTCTAATGATGAAATCAGTCGCTCTACGCGTGTGATATCCCTGTTCGTCTGCATCGACATCGCTTTCCTTCTCTTCTGTGAGTTTATGAAGGTATCCGGGCTCAGCTTGAATTGTCGTGCTATCCGGATCGACTGATGCAGTTGGAGATCTAATTTGACCCCATTTGTCCTGCCATGACATTGTTGCTGGGCAAGAATGGTTGTTTTTTTTGTGGTGGAAGGGGATCTTGTTGTTGTCGGAGAAGAAGAAGTTGCGTTGGGGTTCATAGATCTCGCTTTTGCCCAGTCGTAGGTCGGATACAACGAGGCTCGGAGGGTTGGCAATAGGCCTGATACCAACTTGCCTTGGAGCACGAACGCTTTTCGCTTGTGACAAAACGCTATCTTTCCCGCTTTCGAACTTCGTATTGAAGCTCTGGGCATTGTGTTTGTAGTAGTTATCACTATCTATCGTTGATATAGAAGTATTAGCATGCCTAGATCGACAAAGACCCATATTTACACCCACTGTTATTATTTTTTTCTGATTGTCTGTTTGTATACATATAGGTTACTCTCATCAAAATGTGGGGTTATGTACTTTTGGGTGCTGGTCTAAGTTGTGCCGTAGGATATGTTTGGTTTGTTAGTTTATTTCAACCTGTGCTGCCTCTATACTGCAAAAAATGTGGTGCGTTGGCTTGCGGTCTTTGTGAGAAATGCGACTTTGAATAAAATAACAAAAATAAAAGTTTAATGTCTTGAAGTTGTTGTCGTAGTCGTGATGCTAGTTTGGATATTGGCTGGCCTCATTGCATAAGGATTGCGCTTCTTCGCGCTGTTGTTGTTGTTTGTATCCGAATTCTCGCTGCTGATGAATACGGAGTCGAGAGGCTTTCTCGGGCATTCTGTGATAAGAGTTCCTGTTATCTGTGTAGCTTTGTCAAATAGCATCTGTGGTGTTGTGAATCGCGGTTCGCTGTCGAACACATCATCATAGCCCCCGATCTGCAAGGTAGCAGTTATTAATTCAGAGCAGAACCAAGCTGTTGCTTTGCCATCTTCGATATCCAGTGGTGTTAGCTTACGAGAACCACATCTCTTTCCGAGACAGCCGCAACACATCAACATATTACACCAACAACCAATGGTGTTGTATTCTTTCGCTAACTGCAGTCGGATGAAATTCAGCATACCGCTGGTACTGATGTGTTTGTATACGGGGATCTGCACGAATACCCATAACTCGGGTCTGCTATCGAATGCACGATCGATACTATAGAATACGGATTCATTCAGACCCACAGATACATTGATGTAGTGTTTCATACCTGGAGGCATCACACGCGAGGCATCACCGGGTTTCTGTTTGCATAGTGTACAGGTGAGAGGACCCATGCACCGAATCTCTAGTAGCAGCTCAACGTGACCGTATGTGCTTTTCGTCCACCAACTAACTACACGATCAGTATAGCTACTGTCTGCATGGATCATCTTGCGGAACGCTAACCATATCATTCTGTTAAACAACAACCAAAAGAAAATGCACACGACATTGGTGGTTATACTGATGTTTCCATTAATACTGGCGGTATTGGGTATCGTGGCATCTGTGTTGTTATTTTACTGCCTGGATCCGATCCATTATGTCATCGCTTTGGTGTGTTTATTCTTTCATCCGATTCCTTCGTTCTCTTCTATTGGGAACAATAAAAGAGGATTTAGAGGTTGGTGGACAAACGCAGTTAATAAAACATGTAATGATTTGTTGCAGTTTACCGTGTTAGGGGTGGGTTCGATGATACAGCTGAATGAATGTTCTACGAATTCAGACGACATGGATACGAAATACATGTGGTGTGTGTACAACCCGTCGTCGCCGTTCGGAATGCTCGAGATGTTTATGAGCTCCAAGTTGTTTACTCTGTTTTCGAATATCCTACTCACTGATAACAACAAACAAGTTATCGTGTTGCATGAATACAAGTGGCTGAGCTTACCGTTGGTGAGGATATGGGCACGAGCACTAAACATGCACTTATACACAGATGAAAAGTTCATGCAAGCAGCTAAAACAAATTGTCACATCATACTCATTCAGACACAACAGAAGAAGACAGACCACGTAGTGCTAGAGATATCACAATCAAACAATATCATGATCATACCAGTTTATATGACTGGGGCTACCTACCGTTACATATACCTACCATTCGTGGATCTAACCAATCCAATCAATATGGCATGTGGTGCAACCGTGCGCAGTAAAGGCTTCATCAAATCATACATCAATGAATACAACCAAGAATTGCAAAACACAAAGACAATCGCGACAGCATGGCGTCGCTCTTCGTAGTATGTTATATACAGAGGTGGGTACTCTCTGCTGTTATACATGTATGTTAAATAAAAATAAATACCTTTGACTGTGTCTGGATACGCGTGTAATTGGGATGTGGTTTTGGCTGTTCGGAGTTTTTGAGCAAGTAGCGAATTCTTGGTGTTACCACGTGGTAATGGCTGGGATGCGATGTATAACTCTTCTGCTGTGTTCATCACGATACGATCGTATGCTTCTTCTGGTGGTAATTCGCTGATCATGTTCATGATAATGCTGTACATAGAACCAGAAGCACGTGAACCAGTACTGAAAACTGCTATCTTAATGCCTTCGACGCACAACAGCAGTGATAGCACGTACATGGCAACCGACCACGTTTTGCCGATTCGCCGTGCTGTGATAACCATGACTTCAGCCTTCACTTTATCGATACCAAATTCCATCAGAACTCTGACACAGTTGTCAGCCCAGTCGGCACCGTATATCTTGGGTAGACATGCTTGTATAAAAGCTTCGTGGAACTCGACTTGGTCTTCGCTTCGCTCTATTTTCAGACCTCTTTCGAGAAGCATGCGTATCTTTCGCAGTCGGACATCACCATAACATTCTTTGCTTTCCCAATCCGAATCCAAGCTGACTTCTAAACGTGTGCGTATTTTCTTGCTTGCTTGCTTCGTCAGATATTCGTTTTCGACCACATCACACACCAGATTCATCATACTTAACCATCCCTGGCATATATTTGTACCAGGACCACGAGCGCGTTTGTCTTGATGCTGATTTCTGTTTCTGGATTCGATTATTTTATCTGCTAGAACCACATCCATATCATTTTCTGTGTCTACCGCAGAGGCGATGAAATCAAGCTCTCCGATCTTTCGCTTTCGCGCGCCTTTGGATGATTGTGATGATGATTCTTCGACTACTATACCGTCCAGTATATCAAAGAACGAAGCCATATTTATATACACATTCTGTTTGATTTGTTGATTTGTTGATATACACATGAGCTCTTCTTCTTCTTCTTCTGTTGTCGCTACAAAACCAGACAGGGATGCATTTAATCGTATAAGACATCATGTAATCGTGCTAGACGACAATCGCATTATAACAGGAATAGATCTCTCTCCTAATGGTGGTTCGCGATTCTCTTACAAGCGCGATGTTGTTGTACCACCATCATTATCACAGATACTAGACAGAGGTGTATCTGTGGTTATCCATATCAACCACAAAGAACGAGCTATGCTAGACTATGCAGAATCTCTGGTGAAACAAGGCATGGGAGATTGTCCTGTTATCTACATTGGAGTTCTTGTTGATCTAACAGGGTCTGATTTTTGGGCTGTTGGTCAGACGATACTAGATCCTGTGCACAAAGTACAACTTAAGCCTATCCCACAAAGTGGTGAATGCAGCTTTTATATGTATCAGGATCCGTCAACCGCATCCACCAAGTCGTATGCAGCAGCATTCAAGGATATAATCAAGTCTGCCATACATAGACACATTGCTAGTTTTTATGTGCGTGCATTCTCTATAAGCACACTTCCAAAGATCCTCAGCGCCAAGAATGATGCAGCCGTTTCATCTCCATGCAATCTACTCCGAACCACACACGAATCAGCTTTCAGTAACCAGTCTCTAACATCAACAACAGCAAAGAAGCAACAAGCTGTTGTGTTTTTGTCTGGGTTGAAAGGGCACCTCCAAGCCTATAATTGCACCATAAACAACGTGAATGAACTGAATGCATACGAATCACTCCAACGGGACCCAGGCATAGAGATGTCGTGGATACCTATACTGAGAGAAACGGAAAGAATGCAGGCGGTATTCTTCAACTCAGTGTATTTTCAATGGAGAAACAATCTGAGTGTATTCAACGCGAAACAATTCGAGCGCGGCATCAAAGACCTAAACATATGAACGAAAATAAAACAAGATCGACGTTTAACTTAACGTTTTTTTTTAAACAACGAACGAGTAAAAACAGATGCGTTTTAAAATTGCTATCTGGAATGGTGGTATCCCACCGACTCTGATGAAAACAATTCAAACTGCATACGGTAAATCTTTGTTGATCGGCGACTTAGACAGCGACAACAAAGCGAATCACTGGGTTGCAGTGGCAGATCGCAGACCTACAGCAAAAGTCAGTATGGTGTCAAATGTAGTTCTACAGTATCTAATTGACACACGAAAAGAAGATTATCAAGCTGCTGGTGTGGTATTCATTTACAGAACCAACAGAGCTGAGTATGATGAATGGATGCAAAGACTGAGAGGCGGTGGGATAAGTGATCCTTTAAGCCTGTGGCTTATCGTTATACCAGCTGACCCAGAAGGATCAGAAGAAAACGGTTACGATAACGACGCTGTTGCATTCATGGATGCTATTGCTGCGTCACAACGCGAAAGACAGAGTGAAACACAGAGAATGTTATCGAAATCCATAGAACCACTGACGGATATACCATCTCTAGTGGCTAAACTACGAGAACTGGAAATTCCCGTAGATTCAACAAATACTGATTTATTCAAGCTTCATTCTTCTTCTTCCACCACACAGAAAGACGTGACAACCTTATCATCGATACAAAGAACAGGTGTGACAACAGGCGGAGACACACTCGAGTTCTGTAACAGAATGTTGAAGTCTATAGACATAGAGGCTGCTATAGGACATAACACCAAAGGCGAAGCATCTGAAGCAGAGTTAGCAGATAAACTGTTTGCTTTGCCGCACGGAGTGTACACCGACGAGAAAATGAAGATGGCATTCGATATGTTCAACAATGCACAGTCTCGCGCTGAATCAGAAGAGAGCATCCGTAGGATATTCAATGTGCTTAGCGGTTAGTACACTGCTGCTTTACCTGTTTCTATATAAAAATTTATCATTCTGTTTGTTTATTTTTTGCATCATAACAACAAAAAATGAGCGAAGACTCGCATATCGAAGTGGAAGAAGATCTCAGTTCAACCGAGCGCCAGACAATCACACGTAAAGTGCGTCGTAAACAAACTGGTTCTTTCAGTTATGAAAGTAACAGACCTGTTAAAATGCCTAAACCACTCGAATCACTAGCACACAAAGCACTGGCTACGATACCGGAACTCAAGTCGTTCTCTGATCTAGTAAGAGAAAACGTCCATCTGAACTTAGAAGCAACTGAAAAGGACTGTTTGTTGATAGCACAAAAGAAATCCAATTCTACTTCTTCCTCTTCTTCTTCATCCAAAACAACTGAAGCAGCAGCAGCTACAGCAACAAAGAAAAAGGGTCCATCGGAAGAATCATTGATTGCAAGTCATACAATCGCATACAATGCCAAGCCATGGGATTACATGTTGTTAGCAGATAGACTTAAAGCACTGCCCACACCTGAATATTATGCGAGAGATCTCACGATTAAACTATCAGAAGACGAGATGCAGCGTGCTTTGCGTATGCGTCAGTTATTACTACCTACAATGACTGCGCAATACGAACAAAGACTGTTGCAGCAGAGCGGTGTATTTGAAATCACCATACCAGGAACCAATGAAAAGAAGAGTATCGAGTTCCCTGCGTGCAGCAATGGTAATTCATGTGTGTGCATGCAGATGTTCTACTTGATACCAGGCCATGAAATCGCTAAACCGTTCATTGGAACTGCTGTGATATTCCCACACCACTACAATGATTTCATCGTGAACAACATACCACCACCTGACATCAAGAAACATCGATGTATCATGTGCTGTCGTAAAACTCTATGTGACAACATACTCAATAAACGCCTCAATGTACGTGCTTCTGCTTCTGCTTCTATTGCTGGAGCGGACACACAAACAAACGATGGAACTACGTTCATCATGAACAAGATAACACTGTCGCAGATGTATCGCAACCTGGTGAATGAAGAAGGTGGTTATTTCGACATTTACATGTTTTTTCCCAAAGGCGAAGAAGCGATTATTGATCCGTTCGTTACACTGAATCTGAGTTCATTGAGAGTAGAAGTCGATCCGTTGAATGGTCGAATCCGTTTGAACCAAGAGCTGATGCATTATAAACCAGTAACGGTACCACCACCTAGAATCGGAGAACTGGAGTCGCATTTTTAGCGAGGAGCAGGCAACTGTCAGAGAACATGGCGTGGTGGTTTCAACCGTCTCATTTAGAGCGTGTGAAAGCATCCATACCATCGTTGTCCTTGCTCCGCAGTCCAATTATAATCTCTGTGTATGAACCCCCTATTAACATACTCTCACCCAATGGCTTTGTGTTACTAGGAAATTGTGAGATCATCGCTAGATCCGATAAGGTCAGTGCAGCCTGCTCGTTCAGAGCTCAAGTCCTGTTAGATGCTGCTTTGTTGGCCAAACCTGTTGCTGTCGTTTCTTCGACTGCGTCAAGCACAAACAGAAGATATCCAATCAAGCCACCCATTACTACTAAAACAAAGACAAACAACAAAGGCGGAATACATTTATCTAGATGTGCGTGGTCGGATGTGATATCCTATCAAACAATGCGTCATTTACACCGACGTGTGCTGAAGATAGCTACATGTGAGCAGATATCTACCGTGAAAAGCAGAATAGCGCGCATCTTATCCAAAACAATACCACAGCTGTGTATGACTCGTAAGTTCAACAGTGTGTGTATCACCGAATTCGATAAGTCCCCGGGTCTAACAATCAAAATCAAACATTTGCTGCTGTGTAGTTTACTCGGTAATTACATGCATTCTGATCCAACGAGTCGGTTAGTACCACAAGCTAGACTGTTGTTCATGAAAGCATTGGATCGAGACAACCGAACGCATTACAAGTGGTTCGTTAAGTTCTATATGAACTGCACTCATTTAATGGAGTTTGCGATGCGTGATTACTTGATATATGCGATCGAAGACAACCCATCGATGCTAGAACACATGCAGCAGTTGTTTGACTGGAAAGCATTCAGAGATATTGTCAATGATACCATGACCCGTGTTCGTAACTATATCAACTTTAGCTGTTTGTTGCCAGCTGCGCCATTCTTGAATGCAATGGCGGTAGATTCACCGCGTGAAAGTGCCCAGTTGATGTACGCTGATCTCAATTCGATTGTCAATCCTGCTCATGATCGATTCTTATCTGTGTGCTACAAGCGTATGAATGGCTCTGTTGTCAGCATGCTGGCATCCATGCGCAAGAAAATACCAATGATAAAACCACCTGTTGTCTTAGTAGAGACAGATTCTGACTCTGAGTCTGAGTCTGATACAGAAGAAGACGTAGTAGACAAAGTGATGGATAAATTAGTTGAACCTGTCATCGACAAAAAAGACAAAGAGAAATATGCAGTGGAAGACTTTAAGTCATTCATCAGCGAGTCACAATACAATGTATTGAAGCATATCATGCTGCGGTTATCCATATTCAAATCAGAGATGTTGTTCCGTTCTATTTCATTCTTCCCGTTCTTTGGTGTCCCTGAGAGCACATTGATGATGCTAAGAGAGATTGTATGCATGCTACAAGAAGGCTCTATCAGCGCAAAGCATAAATTAGTCAAGATGAGAGAGATACAGGCTGTAGACAGACATGCATACAATCTGTTACACATAGCATCGGGTATCGTGCGCGAGATATCAAGTTTTACTTATTTGAGAGTGCTGCCGTATCATTATTGGAAGTATCAGATCGAAGCGATTCAAGAACGTTATGGCCTCGATACATCAGAAGGTAAAAACATACTGGATTCTACGGTGTACATGTATTTCTGCAAGGTATGCGACAAAGTCTATAGTCTGATAAGAGACTTCAAGTCTGTATATCGCAATGAATACACATTTGGGTACAGGGATGCAGACGTGGACTTCGATACGATGGATATCTATTGCAAACGTGATAAGTGCAACCATCGTGGTAAATGTGGCGAGACGCCGTTATCGAAAATACCGATACTAGGGCATCTATTCTACAACGATGGTAAAACAGTCATGTTGTGTCCTCAAAAGAGATGTGGTTTATTGATGGTGCTGGACCCAGAACAATCAGCATACAACGAAAGAGGGCCTGCTTGTTCTGAATGCACTGGTAAACTACGAATACGCAGCGTTAGAGCATTTGTGGCACCAACACACGAACAGAGATGTGTTAAGTGTGTGGTACCACTGCCGCGACCACAGAATGTATTTTTATATCCACACGGAGTAGTCTTATGTAGGCATCACAATATGCGCGGAATAGCACAATGTGTGAAACAGAAGAAACCCAAGACATCCGAAGAGACTCACGCTGTGATTGTCAAGTTTATAGCAGACCGAAAAGCAGAACGACACACTGCAAGTTTACCAATGCTGGCGAAAAACTTAGCACGAGCCAAACAAAGCGCAAGAGCAAATGTGCGAAGGTAATAGTAGCAGTAAACAAAAAAATTTATTTAATTTGTGGGTTAACAAAAGCAGATGACTGTCGTTTCTTTTCTGCGTCTAAGAGTTGTTGTCTTGCTACTTCTACTGGGTGTGTATACAACCCTATAAAACTTATGGTGGCAAAGCTGTATCCAGCAAACTGCCCAAGCAATGTGTAACCAACTCCTGCTGGCCATACTCCTGCAATGAGACAAGGTGCCAGTGTTCTCACGCCGTTTATACCGGCTCCTGTGAATGGTTCTAGTGTTATAATCGCAACGTATGCAAATGCTGCCATTGTCAGCGACGCATACGGCGAGTCTACTACTGGTGGTTCATTTCTAGGTGATGTCCTAACGACTTTCAGCCATATATAACCATACAAAAAGCTGAATATGAAATCAAGCAGGAAACACTCAGCTAACCCAACAGTTGGGTTGATGACATATGCATTGACATTTCCTCGTAAACCCCACACAGACCACAGCGCTAGCACTCCACCCCCCAAACATGCACCAGCAGCGATTAAACAGAATGCTAATTCACTTTCTTCGACTTCTCGGTTGATTAACGCTAGATTCATGAACAAGAACCATATGTTTCCTACTGTACCATACGAGGCTATCTGTACCACGAATTGAGGCAGTGTGAACGACAAAGCCAACGCGCTAGCCATTGTTGAAGTCGTGGTATTGTTAGGATCCGTCATAGCGATAGCACCACAAAACTGCAGGAAGAACGAAAATACAAACTCTCGTATCACACGTGTGACCAACGAAAACGCATTGGGTCTTAAATAACCGTTAGGACCTACGGGTATAATGCGTCGATCGTATTCTAATTCACGAAAGATCGTATTCTGTTGTGGTGGATCATCGGGGTTATTTAAAGCAACTCTGGCATACTCTTGTTGATCGCCGCTTGTTTGAAAAAGTAATTTATGTCGATTTCCGTAAACACGCTCACGCATATTTGAATTATCCATCTTTCTTTCTCAGTGTCAGAATTACATCAAAGGCAAAAGCGAAAAGAACTAATATATCACGGCTTTTGTTTCTTTTCTACTGCTGATGCTGCCGATGATGATGAAGAAGACGAAGACATTGATGCAAGATCGTTCTCGTTGAACACGAGTTGGTTGTAATGCGAAGAAGAACCAGGTTTGCGATTCGGTGTATCTTTCATTCTGTTTTGCTGTGATAGCATCTGTTGATCCAGTGCTTTGTTGAGTATTTCGTCTGCATCCATCTCTTCTGTCGCATCGTCTGTTATACCATCACTTGATCCGCTGCCACCCAGTTGCATACCACTCATTGCTTCATTCACCTGTTGTTTGACATCTTTGAATTTCTCGATGGATCGCTGGATCTTGATCTGATCTTTAGCAAACTTGGCCACGTTCATCTTCTTGTTTGTTCTGTCAGCTATTTTACCCACTCCTTTGTAAATCTTCATGCGCTCCTGAGCACTGTTTATACCGGCTAGGCCAAACCGCACACTCTCTAGATCTGTCAACTCTTGTGTGGTTTGACTTATAAAACTGTTTTTCTTTGCTATCATCCTACTGTAGTTTTTAGCTTTAGCTGTATCACCATCACTGATAGCCTTTTCCATCTTCTCTGCTAACACAGTACGCTGTTTACGCAATGTGTATTCTGTTACACTTGCACGGCGTTCTGTTGCCATGATTGCTAATTGTTGTTCCATTGCACTTGGACCAGCACCCATTCTGTTTTTGTTTTTTTGCAATAAGAGGAGAGTTTAAACAACTTTTGTTATATTGCTTATTTGTATGGCATTTATTTTATTCGTTTTGTCTGTAGCTTTGACTGACAAAATGTCGCTAGTACCTGGTACCGAAGTGTTATCCAACCCAAGCAGCTTTGCTCGAAACGACAATGTTCCTATCGACATCGCTCAGTCACACGGGGTACCCACCGATTTCGGTAATATCGCTGGTATCGGACAAGTCGACACACTATACGATGGTGCGAAAGACTACAACTCCGGTGTCAATGCAACCAACAGACCACTCACAGAAACCATCTTGTGTAGTAGTGCTAAGTTTGGCATCAATGCATACCACCACGAAGACTTGTGTTTCATCAATGAAGTCGCTCGAATGAATCCATCTCTAGCTAACGGTGCAGGTCAGGTTTTCAACATCCTAGGCTTATCCAAGATGAATGCATACTGTAAGAGTCCAGAAGGTCGTATACGCTATGGAAACGAAACCACTGCAACCAAACTGAAAACAGAATGGCGGTTCTTCGGCAGCGTAAAACGTATCACAAAAGCTATGTGGGGTGACGATGCAGTAGCTATCGTATTCGGTGGTCGATGTCGCTTATCTGATATAGGGAGATCGTATGCACCCAAGTCTGGTAGAAACAAACCATACAAAGGCGTAGTAGGTCAACGCGATCATCTGTTCTTAACGTATCGACGATACGACATGAAAGATGAACTGAACCAAGAGTTGATAGACGCAGGTATAGACCCATCGAAAGTAGCACCTGATTTATCAAACGGCACAGTCGTACCCACTTTTTACTGGAAGCTAGACTTCTACATCAACCGAAACGGTCAACAACCACCAATACAAACATACACAGACGAATACAACATAGATGAATCCAAACAATTCATCGGGGATTACTTGCATCTGGGTTATATTCATTTCGTGTATGGAAATCGTGCATTTAAACAAGATCATGTCGTAGCAGCACGCAGAGTCGTAGCAGGCGAAGAAGGCTACCAAAAAGATCAAGTATCACTGCCTGCTGTTGAACTTCATATTGGAGTACATTGATTTTTTTTTTCGATTAAAGCGTTTTGTTTTACTAAAAAAAGATCAATTGCAATTCAATTGAAGTCTGTTTCGGTTGAAAACAGCTGTGACTGGCATAACACCATCACACGACAATGCAATGACATTGAACTGATGCGAATTGAATAACAGGTGTTGTAACTCCAGAAAACGGAGATCCTCTAATGATTGAAAATTATGAATCACCACATGTTTGATCTCACCCTTCCTGAGTGTTTCTCTGATTGAATCCATCCATTCATCACGCCAGCCTGGACGATGTGATTCAATCCACGGACGATATATTACGATGTGTGCATCTAATTTCGGTTTAAGCATGTTTGTGAGCACATGTTGCATGCCGACGTGCGACCCACAATTAGCGAATGCATGCCAATCAATAGACAATGCATGCTGAACAGTTCGGGTAGCAATATCTTCAATGACACGATGAGCAAGCATCTTCTCTGGTTCTGTATTAGTAGTCGGGGCTGCGCCTTCTACTGATTTAACTTGCTGTGGTTTAAGGGTGGAGACTCTGGTATTGATTGTGTCGCTGTATTCGTGTTCCCACTCTTCTTCGTCTGAGTTAACGGGTTCTCTGGTTACCAACAACGGAGCAGTTATAGAAGAAGAAGAAGAAGAAGAAGAAGAAGACGACGAAACAACCGATGAACGAGAACATACTTTAAATCCAGTCATTCCCATGTACAGTCTGATGGATTGTGTTTTCCATTGTGCTAGTTCTAATTTAGTTATGATTTCATCAATCAAGTTAACTTTTGTTCCAGCTGGGAAACGAATGATAGCTTCTTTTCCATCTTTTGGTAAGCGTGGAGTCACGACAGTATTGATGAGAGTATCAATGTCCGATTGATTCTGTAACTGACTTGGTAATGGAATACACGACATAGCGAATGGATTTTGTGAATGAATGAATAAAATAAAAAAATGCCGTGTGTTCGGATAATTAAATGACTTGAATAAAGTCACGCATCTTTCTTCTAAATTAAAATGACACACAGCTGTCACGCATAAAATAACCATCCTCCTTAGCACCACTTTTCATTTATTGTTGTTTCATTATTCAAGTCTCATTTTTAGATATGTCTTCTTCTTCTTCTTCATCATCATCATCGTCATTTTACCCTGTTGGTCTGATCAGATCTGCTGTTGGTAATGATAGAGCATATGAATCTGTTAAAGTACACCAAGCTGATCCTCCGATCTTTACGTTGATCAAACAAGACGTCAAGCTGCAGCAGAAGATGTTATCGTTTTCCAAGTATTACAGCATCACAAACGCAGAAATAAAAATCAGCCCACAGAAGTTGAATGTGATCAAACAGTCATTCGGTTGTGCCACCGATGCATACACGATGTTTATTAGATGGAGTATCGCACTCGAATCATTTATGCACATCAATCAGACTGTATTCAATCCTGAGACTACAGCACAACAATCCATCTCCGACTATAACTTACATGCTTCGTATTTCATAGAACAAGTCAACTTGTCAAACGAACAAACAAAGTCAATCGCAATCGGAACAAACAATAGTGTTGAGTACAGGCTGCGCCTGGCTAAAGCTAGATCTCAGCCATACATTCCATCGTCTCCTGCTTACACTAATATGGCTAGAGAAACAACAACAACAAACGGTAATCTGATCTCAATGAGACCCCGTGCCGTTGTTACTGTTCGTACTACCACTAAACACACAGAACTCCTATCAGATGTCGAATCCATACTGAAAGCTCGTCTTACCAGCGTTAGAGATACTCCGAAATTTTCAAGTATAAGCATGGATTCACACGAAGCAGACTTTACAAATCCACCACCAACACCAACAACACCAGATGGTGTAGTGTTAACCGGAATGAATGAATGTTAAATTAAAATAAATAAAAAAAAATCATTTAAAATTACAAATGTTTTGCTTTTGCACTTCTTTGACGCCAGCTGTTGTTGTATACAAGTAAATTATACCAGTTCTACCATCAGCCAACAGTGTATGCAGTGGCGCACATGATTCGCATACAGCAACTCTTTGTGGTTTATGCCATTCACACAAACATGTATCTATGGTAAGCAAGGAGTTTCCACATACACGAAACCCACTCCCATCAACAACCGCGCCATCGCATTTCCTGCACACGAAGCAATTAGGATAAAACAATGAATCTTTACTCATCCGTCGTCGTCTGTCTTCAGCCAACGATACTCACACGGCACACATATAAACGAACGCAATCTAAACGTGGACATACTACATGTATATTGGGTGCATATCAGCTTGGTGCATGATCTGCATTCGTAAAGAGTCCTGTTTTCCGTGTTGTGACACACGGTGCATTCATGCGTTACATATTTCGCACAATCACCACAAATAGCATGCAATGGTCTGCGCGACGTATCCCCATACACAATGAATCGCATACATTCAAAGCAGTAGAAAGCACTGCATCGGATACACGAATACGGGGTTGCACCCCTGCTACAGTCCAATTTCAGTTTACAGTTTGAACAATCATGGATGACAATTATTTGTTGGTCAGACATTTTTTTATTTTTTTCTGAAAAACAAAAAACAAATTATTTTACATGACAGCCGCGACAATCGTAAAAATTATCTTCGTGTCTCTTATAAGCATGGATTGGACACACCACCGCGTTGCATCCACCACATTGATAATAACGACTCGAGTCGCGTGTGCAATAATGACACATGTACCCCATTTTCAAATGTTTGACATTGTAGCATGTATTACACACCAGTCTAATCGGTTTCATGTTTATATCTCCCACCACTGCACGTGTTATGCACATAACACAATAACTACGACTGCATTCCGAACATATGCATTCAATGGAACGTAAATATCCATCCAGTAGAATACCACAACCAGCACAATCGTTGATGATTAGAACAGTCTCCATTTTTTTCGTTTGTGTGTTTCTCTCTGAGTGTGTGAATATATATTGATACAAGTCACGGTGTTTATTCATTTATCCGTGACTATAACCAGTCATACAGTCGTAAAAAGTGCGTGACTCAGGTAAGGCAGCTCCAACATTTTGCAAGGCAGCCTTGACACGACCCCTAAAAATTTACCTTTTTAAAAACTTTTTTTGGTCCAACCTAAATTTTTTTTCGAGGGGTGGAACTTTTTCAATTTGCAAGGCAGCTGCCCTGCAAGTACGGCAAAATATGACTCTACACAGTCACGGCAAATTATTTATCCGTGACTCTACACAGTCATTTTTTGCCGTAAATGCAAGGCAGCTGCCTTGCAAATCGAAAAAGTTCCACCCCTCGAAAAAAATTTGGGGTTGGGGGAAAAATATTTTTTAAAAAGGAAAAAATTTGAGGTCCGTTAC
>Ga0302149_1000166_pt1 | contig 22015 bp, 32 predicted proteins | sample I_Bog_N1_1_FD_192435 | JGI IMG/M metagenome (GOLD analysis project Ga0302149, IMG submission 192435) | Peat permafrost microbial communities from Stordalen Mire near Abisko, Sweden - I_Bog_N1_1 | ecosystem: Environmental > Terrestrial > Soil > Wetlands > Peat | place: Sweden: Abisko, Stordalen...
TCCGCCGCGCGACAGGCCCAACTTCCCCCAAGGCCCCGATCCTGATAAACTACCTCCTGTACCTTCGCAGGCGCGTAGCTCAGTTGGTTAGAGCGCTTCCTTGACACGGAAGAGGTCGCTGGTTCGAATCCAGTCGTGCCTACCATTTAATTCTTTTAGAATCAATGGTATTGATTGCATCCTCCACTCCCTGCTCCACTCCATTTCACCCAAGAATTACCCAAAGCCTATTGAATTGCGTTTCCAGATGCTCCGAAGATGGCGTCCACCATCATCTGTTGAGCCGCCATCAGCTCGTCTGTGTCCGTCTGTGTGTACCGGCTGAGCGTAAAAGCGGCGTTGCTCTGCCGGAGGGTGGTTTGCGCCGTTTTGGGGTCAACCTTCTTCTTGGTCGTCAGGAAACTGGACAGGCTGTGGCGGAACTGATGGAACCCGAACCGCTTTACCCGCTCGCCCTTCCGATCAAAGTAGACTGTTCTCTCCCCCTCCATCGCTTTACCCGTCTTCCGGTCAATCCACGTTTCGTGCTTTTTGGACTCCGCCAGAACACCGGCCTTAACCGCTGCCGGGTACAGGTAGTCGCGCACGAGCATGTTGCCAACCCGTGGCGTGGCCCCCTTCGTTCTGACGCTGGCAAAGATCCAGTCCTCTACCTTCGAGTACGTGGTCTGCTGACGCCAGGCCAAAAGATACGCGGCAAGAATATCCGACATGACAACTGGGGCTTTTGAAGCCTTCGTTTTGGGAGCGTCAATGTTGTTTCGAATCCAACGGCGTTGGATTTGGATGCTCTTGTCTTCCCAATCGACATCTTTCCACCGAAGGCCCGCGATTTCGCTGTAGCGCAATCCTGTCACCGCATCCAGCAAGACCATCGTTTGCTGAAGCAGCGGCAGCATATTGAAAATCGAAAACGTATCCTTGGGCGTGAGAATGATTGGGACGTAGTTCGAACTGGACGCCTTGACCTTCACTTTTTCCATGGGATTGCATGAGTCTGGGATCAGCTCATGCTTCTGCCCGTGGAGAAAGACGTCCTTCATCAGTCGCCGCCATTTGGTCAGGGACTCCCATTCCTGACCATGCTCAATCGCATCCACAGAAACGCTCTTGAGCCACTGTTCGATTGCCAACGGCTTCATTTCTACGGCAACCTCTTGCTCCCATCGAGCAAGGAGATGCTTTTGAATGATGCCGCGCTCCGTGTTGCGTGTATTGAAGCCCTTCGGTTTCACGGCATCATCGGCAAGAGCAACACGCATATAGTCTCTTGCGATCAAGCCGAACGTCGCCTTGCATACAGGTACGTTGTTACGGTTGATTTGCTCAACAAGTCCGAGCCTGACCGCCTCGTCTCTTGCCCGCCGCTCGTTCGGAAAATCCTGAACCGTTCCGACCAGAAGTGGGGTTTGTTCAACCCACTTCCCATCGGTTGAGCGATGGGCGAAGTAACGCAGCTTCCAGACCATGCCGTGCTTCGTCTTCACCTTTTTGAGCGTGCCCGATTGATACCCCGTGTGCGCCATGTTACTCCTTTGGCAACAACGGAATACCGCCTAAGTACACTCATTATACCGTTTTGCCATTCCTGAAGTCCCTTGAATAAAGCGACCTAACTCTACCTGGAATTCAGTCGCATCCACTCTGCGAGTTCTGATAAAAGAAAGCGCCATTCCTTCCTTTGTGCCGCAGGATCGACGGGATGCGCAGGGGCTGAGCCGGCACGAGCCATCTCTTTCAAGCGCCGCGTTGACAACTTCACAAAATCTGCCGCCACCTCGGGTTCGACAAAAGGTTCGAAGCTATTCGCATCGAGCAAATGATGTTCCATTGCACCCTCCGAATGATTGGCATTTCAATCGATGGGGAGTCGGAAAGATCGACTGGATCGATTGGCTTGAGAATGCCGTCAGAACGTGGTTCATGATGGCCTACAAATTCGCCACAGGTCTAATGAATTCTACGGAGAGCGTTATTCCAATCAGGAATAACGGTGCGTGCGAGATGTGGGAAGCGTGTGCTCCGCGTAATGAATCGGCTCGCGGCGATTGCGATTTCATCCCGCTACGGCAAGCCTACTGGGAACATCACAAACTACCCCCCAGAATTTCGATTGCACAACGCGACAATTTTGGGGCGGCTGTGTCTATACACCAAAAGGTGCCATGGCGGTCTCACGGCCAGCCCATGCCCGGCTTAAGAACGCAATAAGAACAGTTGCAGCAAAGAACGCGAATTAGCTGCTCGGTACGACCCATGACTTGCCCTTGGTTTTCGTCAAGGAGGACGGCTATGGCGCTACCAGAGATGCGACTTCTGCAGGCCGCAATCGTGCTGGCCGAAGAATTGAATTATTCCCGTGCAGCAGCGCGGCTGCGCATCGAGCAATCGACGCTGAGCAAGCGGATTGTCGAGCTTGAGTCTCAGATCGACTTGCGCCTTTTCGTGCGAAACCATCAAACAGTTGAGCTAACCGATGCCGGACGGCATTTTGTGGAAGATGCGCGCAGCGCCGTGTTGTACGCGGAGCGTGCTGTCGCAGACGCAAGGGCCGCGCTGCATGGAGCGGACGAAGTGCTTCATATTGGCAGGTCCGTATATGCCGATCCATATCTGGTTACGGCTATTCAGTCGATACAGCTTCCCCTCTTCCCCGGCCTGAAGGTCAAGCTCTGGAGCAACTTCTCGCATGAACTCGCGCGCATGGTAGCTGTTGGAAATCTGGACCTGGCGCTGGTGGTTTCGTCAACTTGAATTGGCCCCTTTCGATGGCTTGATCTGGCCCCACCTTGAAGGCATGTGATTTTTTATTCCGTGCTGGCCTTGGCGGAAGGAGCCCGTAGGGCGACTGGAGCCAAGGCCAGCACGGAGCGGCGCCGCTGGCGTGGTCAAGCGACGTTAAACGGGCGATTCGGGCAGATGCTCTTCGGGCTGGAAGATATGCTCGAACGGCAAGCGCTCCTTGGCCCTTCTGGAACCAAGCCTGACTTCGAGCTGGGCCGGGTTGGCGCCCAAGTGATCGAGTCGTACGACCTCTGCCAGTCTGGTCTCTACTTCCCGGCGGCCTTCGGTGTGGATGTCCTCACCCAGGCGTCCGATCTCCAGAGCGTGCTGGAAGGCTGTCTGATCATCTTCGCTGGGGAAGATGTAGACTGCCTCTTTCCACTCCCGCAGCCCCTCTTTGCCTTCCACCATCACTGCCCAGCGCAGTTGCGCGTAATACCACTGTTTGCTTGTCATGCCTTACCACCTTTTCTGGCCATGGTTCTGCGAAAGCGGTAGCTCTCGGTTCCGGTCTCGATGATGTGGGCCCGATCGGTCAAGCGGTCCAGCATCGCCTTGCACAGCCGCGCGTTGGGGATCTTGGTGGGCCATTCGGAAAATGGCAAGTTGGTTGTTACGATGAGCGCCGCCTGCTCGGCGCGACCGGCGATCACCTGGAAGAGCAACTCCGCCGCGGCGTCCGGCATGACGACGTAGCCAAGCTCGTCAAGGACGACCAGTTCATAGCGCATCCAGCGATTGCGGAACCGGGTCAGTTGCAGTTGGCTCTGCGCTTCGATCATCTCCGTCACCAGCTCTGCCGCCGTGGTAAAGCGCACCCGTTTGCGTTGCCGACAGGCTGCGACCGCCAGAGCGACGGCCAAGTGACTCTTGCCTGTGCCTGTTTCACCGATCAGAACGACTGGTTCCTTGCGCTCCAGATACTCGCCCTCGCTCAGCTTTTTTATCTGGGCCACGGAGATCTGCGGCGCTGCCGGAAAATCGAACTCCTCCAGTGTCTTGACCGCCGGGAAGTGGGCCTCCTTGATGCGACGGATCACGGCGCGGCGATCGCGTTCCTCGGTCTCGGTTTCGAGCAGCGCCTCCAGATAACTCAGGTGCGACTGCTTCTTGCGTACCGCTTCTTCGGCCAGGTTGGCGAACTGGTCGGCCACGGTGGTCAGATAGAGTTGCCGCGCGTACTGCTGAATGGTGGCCTGTTGGATCGGCTGAGATGTGTTCACTGGACCACCTCCGTCGCCAACGGCCAGTTGGGCCGCAACTGTTCATAGGCTTCCATGCTGGGCAGCGGCCGGTCATAGCGGCGCAGCGCATCGACTTCGACCTCTGGCGTCAGAGTGTTGTTCTGCCGGCAGTCCACGCTGAGCAGATAGCGGATCGCGCCCAGGTTGGCGCAGCCCATCGCCAGGGCTTGTTCCAGCGCTGGCCGCACATGCGATGCCCCATGCCGGCGTTCCAACTGCAGCACATCGATCATCATGCGCGTAGCCGCAGCACGTCCTATGCGTTCCGTGGCCATCTCCCAGAAGCGGTCATAACTGCGCGGCCAGCGGCCTTGTGCGCGGCACTGTTCCAGAGCGGTTGAACCGGCCAGTGCGCCAGGCTTCTTCTCCAGCGTATCCAGATAATGCTCCAACTCCAACACCTTCTGCTGGCGCTGGTAGCAGCGCTCATGCCGTGCCACGCACCGTCCGGCGTGCCAGATCTCTACGTAGGCCGAGTAGACCTTAACTTCCACAGCCGTACCCACCGGCAGCGGCGTCGAGTAGAAGTTGGTCAGCACCCTTACGCAGCCGCTCTGGTTGACCTGGGGAAAATGCAACGCGGCCAGATCGAAGCCTTCTGCAGCCAACGGCAGCAGATGCTCGCGCTCGGCCAGCATCGATGCACCGATCGACAGGCCGCGCCCGGCGATGATCCGGTTCTGTTCCTCAAGCAAACCGCACTCCAGAAGCCGGTTCAGTCCCTCCAGATCGTGCACCTTCGGCACGGGGACAAGATGGTTGCGCCGAAACTGTCCGCCCTCGCCCTCGACGCCACCCTTCTCGTGACCTTCGCCCGGCGTGCAGAACTCCGCCGTGAAGCCCCAGTGCGAACGAAAGGCAATGAACCGCGTGGTCTCTTCCCGCTGATGGCCGCGCAGGATCTTCTTTACCGCACTGCTCAGGTTGTCGAATCGCAGAGTGCGAAAGACCCCGCCAAACCACGCGAAAGCTAACTCGTGCGCTTCCAGAAAAGCCTGTTGCGTGGCATGTGGATACGCTCGATGAAAGGCCGCGCCCGAAGCCATCGAGCGCATGCAGAAGATGTAGATCTTGCGCGGCTGACCATCGAACGCTGCCTGGATCTCGTACCAATCCACCTGCGCCTCGCCGCCAAACTGGTACGACTGTGGCACGAAGACCTCGTGACACAGCAACCCCAGCGCCTGCTTGCGCAGATTTACATACTCGCGCACTGTGGACTCGCCTACAACGATCTCCGGCTTCTGCTGCCGCAGCCGCGTCCAGATGCGATGGGCCGTATGACGCTGCTTGCGCGGAGCGTGACGATCAGCCTCCAGAATCGCGTCGATAAACGGTATCGCCGGGGCCAGCCTGGTGCGCTCCCGTCGCGGCTTCTTCCGATCCGGAGGCATCGCGTTGGCCAAAGCCCGGCGCACCTCCCGTCGATGAACTCCCAACTTCCGCGCCACCGCGCGGACCGTTCCGGCACCATGTTCGTACTCCCGCCGGATCTGCTCGTATAGTTCCACCTTGCTCCTCCTTGTGGCCAAGCCGTCCTCGTTTCCGGGGTTAAAGCCCCGAAACAAGATAACGGGTTCCGCCTTCAGGTGGGGCCAGATCAGACCATCGAAAGGGGCCAGTTCAGAGTAGCGAAATCAGATGCCAGCAGTCTGGTACTTCCGCGCATCCTTCCGGAGGTTCTGAAGGTAGTTGGGGCGAGGAAGCGCTCCCGCGTCGAACTCCTCGCGCTTCATCTTGAGCACGAGAGGTACATAGCAGTAAGCGCAGGCGTGGCCGCATCCGCGGTAGGGATTAGCAGCGAGGGGGGCATATTCCCCTGCTTGGCCGGCAGGAGCATAAATGTATGCGCAGCCAGGGAGTCCGATGGTACTAGTGTCAGAGATCGTTACGAAGTCGTTGGGGTTCATTGCAGTCTCCACATCTCGTTTTTGCTTCTTCAGTACTTGAATGTCCGTGTTAACTGGGGTCCTACCACGGGCAGCGGAGGTTCGCCTTTCTGCCGGTGTGCAGATCCTGCTAAGATCCCTGGAGCATGCCGCTCTGCACTCCAGCTTTCACCCAGCGCTGTTTCTCTTCGCTCCAGAGCTTCTGATTCGTCGGACACTGCTCATTGCAGCATTGCCAGGAGCCCCGGCAATACTGGCCATTCGAACTCGGCTTGATGGATGCAAAGTGATGACTTCCGCAAAAGCGGCAAACCATTTTGCCGCTGTAGGGATCAACAAGCTTCATGGGCTTCATCGTGTTCCTCCTGCGTGCCGTGCGGGTACACTGCTCAAATGGGTCAGGAAGCCGGTCTTGAGGACCATCGCCGTTTCCCATGTGGGCTCGATTTAGAGTTTGAGCGTTCTGGGGGCGCAATTGGTCGAATCTCGGGCACCGATAGGAACTTTGTCTCAACTGCTGTATTTTCAACACATTGTAGCCGTGCGGTTTTCGACCCCAATAAGTTTCATTTAAGCTGGTGCGGTGGAAAAGAAAGACATTTCGCACGAATGGCAGGTGACCAGAGTCGGTCTCTTTCTGCCCGGCAACCGGCAGAAGCTCAAACGCGAGATGAAAGAGGATGAAGAAGCTATTTATGCTGCGTTCCGTGCCGGTGGTGACGACCAGCGGGCTTTAAGACTGTTCCAGCACTTCAAACGATACCTTCTGAATACCTCTGCGCTCGCTTCGTACCATGGTCTCCTGCGAGGTTACGAGTGCTTTGAGTTGGGATCTCAATTGCCAAAAGGGTCTGCAAAGCGCTGCATCATCGAGTACCTGTACAGCAACGAGCAGAACACGGGACAACGAAAAGTCAGGAATAGGGAGCTCTGCGAGCACCTGAGCAAGAAACGGGTACCCATTCTTGAGACATGGCAACAGAAGATTGATGGGTGTTTGAAAACCACAGTGGGAAAGCGGAAGTTTGAGAAGAGGTTTGTAGTTGAACAATCGGACCAAGACAACAAGTGGAACGAAGCGATGTTCGTTTGTCCGGAACTTGTCGGTCCATACTTGAGTCACTACCGCAGGGAAGCGAAGAACGCTATGATCCGGAATGCCTTGCATTTGTGGCCCAAGATCGTTCGCGCAAGCAAGAAGACTGTGTAACGAGTACCGCAGCTGATGGACTTGAAATCTAGTGCTCCTCAATGCACGCAACGAATGTCCGTAGCGGGGCCGAGCGCGGCAACCCTGATTGACGGCTAATTTTGGCGTTTCACCTAACTAAAACCTAACTAAACGACTAGAGCCACCCGAAGGCGGCTCATTTTAAACAACTTAGAATCATATGGTGCCGAAGAAGGGAAATGCGCTCAGATCGCCCGAAAAATCGCTGTCCGATAGGTTTTCTTCTGTTATTTCAATAGGATACGAACGTTCGTCTCCCTAGCTGCGAGGCTATATAGACCCTGCATTGCCCTCCAGAACGGCAATTCACCTAACTATACCTAACTAAGAAAATTTGGGTAGAAAGCGCCACGAGGGAGTATCAGTTCTCACCCTCTGATAAAGGATCGTGAGATCGTGGCCAATAAGAAAGTTATCCTGCTGCGCTACTGCAAGACCGAAAACGGTTGGCGCCGCTTCCCCGTTGTGATTGGCAAAACCGGCAAGGTCAGGCCCGATGCCGTTTTGGCGAACGGGCAGGAACGAATCTACCCTGAGGGCTACTACTGCATCCGGACATACGAGGGCAACAAGCCAAAATACACCAACATTGGGACAGACCCCACCGAGGCGCTCCTGCTTCAGCAGAGGGAGGAGAAACTGCTCACGGCCCGCGATTCGGCACAGGAGGCCGGCACCGAGATCGTTGAACCGACCGAGCGCAAGGCGTTGAGAGATTGGGGAACGGAGTTCCTGTACCAGAAATCTCTCGAACCGCATCGCAGCCGGGACACGATGGATGGTTACAGGGTCATTCTCAAGGAGTTTCTTGCCGGATGTGGGGTAGATTCCCCGGACCAAATCCAGGCCGTGGACATCCTTCGATACTGTGCCGGACTCGATCGGCAAGGTCTGACAGCTCGCACTCGCTCCAATCGCTTTGGCTCTCTCTGCACTTTCCTGCGGTTCTGCAAATTGGATGTGAACGATATTCTTACGCGTGAAACCCGGAGGAAGTTAAGCAAATTTCCCAAGTGCGAGCCGACGGCGTACACCCAGGGTGATCTGGAGCGACTTCTATCGGTTTGTGACGACTACTACCGGCTTCTGTTCATCTTCCTGACGAATACCGGCTTCCGTATGCAGGAGGCCATGCACCTGACTTGGGCCGACGTCTCGTTCGTGGACTCTGTTGTTTCAGTCACACGGAAGCCGGGCGTGTTTGAAGTCAAAGACTATGAGGAGCGTTCAGTGCCATTAGTGCCGAGCCTTGCAATTGAGTTGCTCAAGTGGAAGGAGCGGCGGCAAAACAACCGCCTCGTATTCGGGACCCGAACAGATCGACCCAACAATCACTGGCTTGAGTATCTGAAGGTTTTTGCGACCAAGGCGGGTTTGAATTGCGGCGCATGCGCGGGTTGCAAAAAGGACGTTCCTGAGTGCCAGAAGTATCGCATACACAAATTCCGGGCAACCTATGCGACGCGCCTGCTAAGGAATGGCGTGGATGTCAGAACCGTCCAGAAGCTCCTCGGCCATTCAAGTCTGGACTCCACGCTCCGATACCTTCAACCTGCGATGGGCCGAGCTATGCAGGAAAGCGTGAGCGCAGCTTTGCTGGCAGCGTCCTCTGGGGAATAGTGGCGTGCAGCGCGAGAAAGTTGGCGGCGTCCTGGCCATCAATCCGGATCGATGTGCCAATTCTGTAAGCGTTCAACTTTCCGGACTTCACCAACTTGTATATTAGTTTGGGGCTCACTTCGAGGAAACCGGAGAGGGCCTCGACAGTCCACGCACCGCGCTTGCGGCGAACCTGTTCAACGATTGTTCCCCGGTCGGCACCGAGGCCCAGAGCCAAATCAGCAATCTCGTCATTTAACATGGCCAGTTGATACTGTGCAGCATGCAGTTTCCGAGAATTCAATCCAGATACTGTTGCCAGGAATCGACCGGTATTCGCTATTCGTCCAGAGGTTCGCATATTGTCCAATGGACTCTACCGAGCGAACCTGTGCGCCTACGGACTGCCAGTGCTCAGCGACCCGATTTCGGAGCAGTTCAAGCTTTGTCCTGGACGAATTTGGTCTCAGCCCATCTCCACAAGCGAGGGTTCTCCAAGGCCATTCCTTCGCGGGGGGGCCTTTTCATTTTGATAGGGTGCGAAAGTATTCCAGCGGCTTACCGTATTTTTGCGCAAAATCTTCAAGTTCAATAAACGACACATACCGCTTGCCGTTCTCGGCGCGAGAAATGACTTCTTGCGCTTGCGCGGCCTCATGCTTTCCGGGGTGGGTCAGATGCATACCAGCCTCAGTTTGAGTGAGACCGGCATCTTTGCGGGCGTTTTGGAGCAACTGGCCGAGGCGTTTCCTGCGCGGTGTTGGTAGCGGCATAACACCAGCGTAGCAGAATATGCTGTTTGACCTCTAAATATGCGATTTCGACTCTAAAACCATGGACCTAAACAGTGCAATTCGCACATGTCATTCCATATCAATGACTTGCATTATTTTCTCGGGAAAAATCAAAAAAACTGCGATTAGAGACCATGGCCGAATGGGACTGGGGTTTTGGTCTTGGTCTGGCCACAAGGAGGATTTGTGGAACACGAGGAAGTAGTCACCGTTGATATGGCAGTGGAAGAAGCGGTAGCAGGCGGGGAGAAAGAAGCCACGGGGGAAATTTCCCCCAAGCCTCAGAAGCCGCCCAAGGAAATGAGCGATGTGGAACTGGATATCTACGTCCAGGAGTGGGACGCACTGGTAGCGGCGTCGGCATCGACGCTTAGGCGTAACCGGAGGATTCTGGGTGGTGCATTGTTTGAAAAGCGGGACCGCATCCGGGTGTGTCGGGTTGCGGGGCAGGAAACCATCAATTGGGCTGATTGGTGCGCCTCTCTTGGTCTCGACCGCAAGTCGGCTTTTAACCTTGCGGAGCAGCATCGCATTGTGAGTAACGCGCCGGACAATCTCTGTGCGGCGGCTGACCGTGCCGGAATTGATCTGTTCAGGCCCCAGGTGACGAGGCGGCTCAAGGTCATCAATGAGAAGTTGGAAGGTTTGGGCTGCACTGATGCTGAGTTGCCTGATCTGCTCCGGCAGCTCGACGGTGACTTGTTGCGTGACCTTGATGCGCAAGCTGACGCGGCTGAAACCAGTGAGTCGGCGTCGGTGCAGCCCAAGGCTATGAAGTTCAAGCCTAGTAAATCCGTCAGCAAGGCTGGAGCCACCGTTCCGACCGTGACGCAGGGGACTATCACCCAGGTCACCATCAGTACGGCCCCAGTGCGTCGCGCACCGCGCGAAGCCATCGACACCATCGTTGCAGACACCCCGCAGGAAGAGCGCGAGCAGTACCTGTATGCGTGCGCTCAAGAGATTGCCGCCCGTTTGAAGGGCAGCAAGTATCGCGTCACTGTTGCTGTATTGGCGAACCAGGAACTCAACCGGGCGGCGTAAGGCGTTCCTAACCCATACAAGAAAAGAGGAAACATGAATAGCAAGTCTAAGCGGATTGCACGCACTAAGGAGGAACGCGATAACCAGCGGGAGCTGAGGCGTGAATTCAAGAAGTTGCTCTTGGCGATTATTGCCACGCTGGGACGTGGGGATGCTGCTTGGGACTTTATCTCGCCCTTGTTTAGCCACGTGAAAACCGTGGACACCGTGGACATCGATGTCCTTCGCGAACCGATCTTTGAGGTCTATTACGCCACTACTCATGCGTTGGCAGGACCGTACCGTGACGAAAACGACACACCGGAGAGTAGGCGGCTGGCTCATAGCATCCGGAAGCGTTGGGCGCGTCGCGAGGCAAAGACAACAGAGGCTACAGCTTAACCACCATATGGGCGGCGTAAGTCGCCCCACAACCACAAGGGAGTTTTATGGAACAGCGTCTACAACATCTTCTCGGTTTTGTTACCGAACGTGAGTCTATCCGTAGAAAGCGCGAAGCTGGCGAGGAGTGGCCGTGGACCGACAATTCAATCCTCCGCGACTACAAGTTCTGCAACATTGAACGCGAACACGATGCCGTCTCAAAGGGCATCTCCGCCCTTTACCGCGAACCCCACAAGGATGACTCTGACCTGTGGTTCGCCCTGCTTGTCGCTCGCCGTGCTGTCAACTGGCCCGACACCCTGAAGGAGATTGGCTATCCGGTCCCGTGGAATCCCGACCGGTTCAAGACGGTGGTTCGGGCGCGCCAAGCTGTCGGCCTCAAGGCCTTTGAAGCGCAGGCGTACAAGGTCATGGTGTCTGGGCAGCGGGGTGAACAGGCTGACCTCATTGTGGACCGGGTGCTCAATCCCATTTGGCTGCGCCGCGACTACTACCGCCCCCGCCCGACCGATACGCTGGCAACTTTCTCTGCCAGGTTGAGCGAAGGCCCGTTCATGGGGGGCTTCTACTCCGGCCAGGTTATCGCAGACCTGAAGTACGTGCAGCTTACTGACGCGCCGGACTGGTGGACGTTCGCCGTGTCCGGGCCGGGGTCTCGCCGTGGCCTGGACCGGGTGATGGAGCGCGCACCGCGCAAGTATTGGCCGGAGTCGGAGTGGTATGCGGAATTCAATCGGCTCTACGCCGCCATGAAGCTGCCGATTCATGACGCAACGGGACTAACTCTGCACGCCGCCGATTTTCAGTCGGTGCTCTGCGAATACGACAAACTGTGCCGGCTGCTCAATGGCGAAGGAACCCACAGCGTGCGCCGGTATGTGTATGCCGGGTTGCCGAAGGCCAGCTAACCGTCAACGTGGGGGCTGGTTGATACTTGCTGGCCCCCCAACCAAGCCAATAGGAGAATTTGCATGAAGAAGCAGCTTTACACCGGCGAAGAAACAATGCCGGAGTCGGTGACGTTGACTCCGGTCCAGTTCAGGAAGTTTGCTAACAATCTGATCCGCGATTACAAGATGCAGTTGGAGATGAATGGCGAGGAGGACCGCTATTACTACGCCTCACTGCTGTCTACAGCGCTGTCGAATGCGACCTGTGCCATTAAGGGACTGGACGCGTTCTTTCCCGCTGCATTCGCAATCGAGGAGCGGGAGCACAGAGTCTGGGAGCGGAAGCACAAGGCAGCTTAACCACAACCGGGGTCGAGCAACCGGCCCCGCAACAGATTCACTGGAGGCAATAAATGGAACCAGAACTCACTGAACCTGAGAAGAATGTTCAGCCGCACGATGTTTTCAGCAATGCACTGGATGCTGTTATTGGCTTTATCGAGGACGAGTGGGACAGCGACTATGACACTCATAGGTACAACCTCAATGCGTCTCTGGTGGCGCTCAACGTAACCGCTGCTAATGGCGGAGTCGCTCAGGATGTTCTCTCTAAGCGTTTGAAAAAAGTCGGGCTTACGATGGATGCATAGCCACCAATCGGGGCCGTGTGCACCGGCCCCGAACCACTTCTTGGCTGGACTGAGACTTGCCAAACGGTGCAGGGCAATTCAATCCCGGCCCGCGCCGCCACTCCTCGCAGTTCGCCACTTTCGAACAAACTGAATACGTCACCCAAGGTATGGGAGCCGCGCGACCCACCCCGGCACGTAATCACAAGCTCTCCATTCGAGGAACCCGCATGAATAACAGCCTGTCAGCACAACTGGAATCGATGAATCATGCACTGAACGCAAGCGAGGTATCCGCCTTGCTTGCGATCAGACGCGACACCGTTTACGCCTATGCCAAAGCTGGCGTATTGCCGTCGATCAATATTGGCGCGCGGAAAACCCTGCTCCGATTCGATCCTTCGGCCGTTGCGCAATGGGTGCGCGACCGCCAAAGCAAGATGCAGGAGCGGAGTGCAGAAGGAGCACAGCAATGACCAGACTGCCGAGACCTACCCTTCGTGAAAAGCTGGCTGCCTTCGAAAGACTGATGCGGATGAAAAAGTCGCTAGACGTAGAGTCATGCAAGGTCAGAGAGCCAATTGACCCTTTCCCCGTTGAAGATGTCCAAGACCAGGAGGGCGACAATGCCGAAGCGGATCATCAGTGACGTAACCTGGAAATCCAAGAAGGTCCGCACCATTCAGCCACCGGAGTTTCGTGCTGAGTATGCATGGATTATGCCTGCGGTCGAAGACAACGGGGTGTTCGAGTGTGACCCAGAATCGCTTTGGGCAGATGCATATGCCTTAGCACGCCCAGGGTGGACTCCTGGGCGTGTGAAGGAACTGCTTGATGAGTTGATCCGTGTGGGGCTTCTGATTCGATACGAAGCTCAGGGCAAAACCTGGTGTTATTTGGTCGGGAGTGACAAGCCGGGACATCTTCCAGCTCCGTCAATGAGAAACTCTAAGTTTCCCCTACCTTCGTCCTATGACAAGCCTAGCCAGAGCCTAGGAAAGTCCTATGATGAGCCTAGCCTTCCGCTAACAAGTCCTACAGAATCCTTCCTCGGTATTGGTATTGGTCCTGGTATTGGTCCTGGTCTTGGTTCTGGTCTTGGTTCTGGTCTTGGTTCTGGTTCTGGTCATGGAACAGGTGAAGGCGAAGCATTGGCATTGGCAACGCAGCATTCAATGACTCTCCAGAAGAATACAAAACAAAAACACACAGAACGAGAATCAGTAGAGAAAGACGACAACGACAAGAGCATCAGCTTGGCAGAGTACCTCTACTTCTGCATGGACAAACTCAATCCCGATGCCATTCACAATGCCCCGGCAAAGTGGAAGCAGTATTGGGCAGGCGACATTGGGAAACTTCTTTCCACGTATACGGCAAGCCAAGTTTCCGAGATCATCAAGGAGAGCCAACTCAACCCGACGTTCAGGAAATACGTTGTCCGCGGAAAGGGTTTGGCAGACATGGCTGAGAGCATCTGGACTCATCTTGTCGAGCACGGAGGATACCCTAACGAACCTGGAGAGTCCGACGAAGACGTTGAAGAGTCAGATGATTCTGATTCCGAGGCAGATGAGGAAGACGAAGCTACTCCGGGGAGCGATGACGATGAGCAAGACGACGAAGAAGAAGCTCGCTGTCTGGATGATCTGGTAACCGTGTGGAAACTAAACTCAGGAAAGCACGTGAGCATTTTGGACTTTCGGGACATTCTCCGAGACGAAAAACTGCCCATTAGAGATCCAATCAATTACGTCGCAAAAGTTATCCGATGGACCTTGCAGTCTTGGCCAGAGCGCGGGGAGTTGAAATTCGGCTCCCAAACCTTCGCACGTCGCTTTAGAGAAATCCAGGAAGCCTTCGCCATCTCAATGAGTGGGCCAGAGTCATCCAGCCCCCCTGTAGATCCATCGGAGGAGGAGTTTTAGAATTCCTGACGGTTGCGTGCTGTGTTCGTCGTGCTTGCTTCCGCTGCCCCAGATACCCAGATTGCGCCCCGACTCCTGCCACACTCCCGGCGTGGATGCTGGCGGCCTGCTGGTCCAGTATCCGTGGTTCAGCCTTTACCCGTTTTAAGCCCATCAAGCGTTCTTCACCAGAATCCTGTCCAGAGGTAAGGAAGAGGGGCGCGCCGAGAGGGTTATTGGAAACTCGGCGGCATGGGAACGCTTGCGGAAAGTACGGAGACACGTTGAAGCGAAAGTGAGGGCCTGCGGGCTGGCCACAGAATAGCATCCGTCCCGATTGCCAACTCCAGCGCGGCGCAGTAAGGCCAGCACTTGATGAACGAGCGGAAATCATCGCATTTCTAACCGGTCTGTCAGTCTCGGCCGTAGAACTATATATGCGAGTTGCTCTCTACTGTCGCGTCAGCACCCGTGATCAAAACTGCACTCTGCAACTCAACGAGTTGCGCTCCTATTGCAACGCCCGCAAGTTCGAGATTGTTCGCGAATACGTTGACGAGGGCGTCTCCGGCTCCTTGGACTCCCGCCCGGGATTGAACCTGCTCATGGCCGACGCCCGCAAACGGAAGCTGGACGCAGTTCTCGTTTGGCGGTTTGATCGCTTTGCAAGGTCAACTCGGCACTTGTTACTGGCGCTGGAGGAGTTCAGAGAACTTGGCATTGGATTCGTAAGCTACATGGAAAACATCGATACCACATCGGCTCTGGGAAGGGCTATCTTCACCATCGTCGCCGCTGTCGCGGAATTAGAAAGGAACCTAATTGTAGAACGGGTGCAGGCCGGAATTAACCACGCCCGTGCGCGCGGCAAACAACTCGGTCGCCGCCGCCGCCAAGTTGATGTTGAGCGGATTATGGAAATGCAATCGTCCGGAATGGGCCTGCGACAAATCGCAGCCGCGCTCGGCTGCGGCTACGGAACGATTCGCGAACGCTTGCAATCTGGTGAGCGGAAAACCCCCGGCAAAAGTGGCGAGGATAACGCCCCGTTTACAGGAGTTCCGGCTGGGCTGTGAAGCGAGCGAGAATCTTATATTTCCCGCTCGCTGACCTCACTCAAATTGGGAGCACATTGATGGTAAGCAAGAGTAATCGCACACCGAAGCAGGACAACCCGCCCAAAGCGCATCGGCGCGTACGAGTCGTCTGCATCTCTGACACACACGAACTGCACCGGGACCTGGCACTACCCGATGGGGACCTGCTCATTCACGCGGGCGACTTCACTTTCTGGAACCACGTCGCCAAGATTCGTGACTTCAACGATTGGCTCGGCGAACTGCCGCATCGCCACAAGGTTGTCATCCCCGGCAACCATGACCGTGCATTCAACCAGGACCCTCGATTCCGCGCCATGATCACGAATGCGGCCCTGCTGATCAACGAAAGCGTCAGGCTCTGCGGCCTCAATATCTGGGGGTCGCCGGTTACATGTGACGATGACGCGTTTGGCTATACCAAACGGGATGAGCGGGCTAGACTCTACGCGAGCATCCCCGCAGATACTCACATCCTTATTACACACGGGCCGCCATACGGCATACTAGACCGCGAACCGGGCTCGCGTAAAAGGGAAGGTTGCACCGAACTGCGACTGGCAGTAATGCGGCTACAGCCCCGGCTCCACGTCTTCGGGCATGTTCACGCCGGGTATGGAACCTGCCATACCGAGAGAACGCTATTCGTGAATGCAGCGTTGTTCGGCTGGACCGGGGACATTGAGAACAGGCCCATCGTAATGGACATCACCTTACAGTGAAAATCAACCAACGAAAAGGAGAATCTGCAATGGCATTAACATGCGTCAAATGCGGCGGCACTGGGAAGTGTCAACCCTGCAAAGGCACAGGAAAAACGAATGGAACAGGATTCGGCTTCACTGACAAGAGCAAGCCAGACTGCGCATGGTGTGGCGGCGAGCGGCTATGCCGGGTTTGCAGAGGTACCGGGACTCTGCGATAAGCCTGACTCTCTCTGTGCCCGTCAACAAGATCAAGGGGTTGAAGCTATGCGAGCGGAACTTGAGCAAAGACTGCGCGAGCGGTGGCCTACCTGGTTCAACCTGGAGGGCAGACCTCGCCCCACGTTGATGTCCTTCAGCTTCGCGCACGGTGACGGCTGGTTCGATTTGGTCTGGGCACTGTGCGAGCGACTGGAGGCGGTCGTTCCCGCAGTTGAAGCAAAGACTGGGCGCTCATTCCATGTGCTCCAGGTCAAAGAGAAGTTTGGCGGGTTGCGTTTCTACACGAATTACAGCAATTACACGATCTCCGCTCTCATCGAAGCTGCCAGGATTGAGTCTATTCACACCTGCGACGTCTGTGGCAGCCCCGGCAGGCGGCGCGGAACCAGTTGGGTTGAAACCCGGTGCGACGAACACGCCAATGCATCTTGAAGCATTCTGACCAAGCACTCTCGTTACTTTTCTCGCACTGACCTCCGTAGAGAGTGAACAGCCGCGCATTTGTGAGTGGTCGATAGTGCGTTACCAAATTGAGAAAGGAAACAGATGGAAAGAGTCAAAGACGTGCCCCAAGTCTGGTGGGAGATTACCTGTACATACGATGGCATATCCGGGCGCTGGGCTTTGTCATCAGGCAACAGCCAAGAGGAGGCGGAATTGAATTTCTTTGGTTCCTTGGCAGAGCCTGAAAAAGCTGTGATTACGGCAATCGCGCCGATAGCCAAATGTACCCTCGACGATTTGTTCAGCGGCAATCCGCCAGAGGATTGTTGAGAAATGGCAAACGGCGGAACCGAACCCGAACGAAAAGAGGGTGCGAGATGGCCTGTCAATGCAACAGGTGTGTGGGAACCGGGAAGTGCCCAACTTGCAGCGGCACCGGCGAAGTAGAGGCCAGTGAACCGCGAAGCTTTCGTAGACCACGGCTGCATCGTTTCGAATATCCCGGTCCACAGTTTTACGGGATTTGGCGGTATCAGGCTCGGTCGGCAGTGATGACGTCAGCAAAGCCCATGACGGAAGGTGGGACTGCGGCGAAGCCTGACCCGGCTCCGGCAAGCCCGGAATGCGCCGAAGACAAAATCTGGCAATGCTCATCTGAATGCTGGCGGCCTTGCGATAGGTGCCACAAGCCGGTATGCGAAAAGCACGATTACCTCGTTCCGGTATGGCCGCCCGAGAATGGCGGGTATGACCCCGCCTACATGGTTTGTAGGGAATGCCTTGCGGCGTTGTGGGCAAGGGGCGACATATCACAGGGCGTTCTGGTCCAGTACATCCTTTGAGGTCCGTTCTGAGCGTTTCTCTGGAGGGGGTGACATGGGTCACAACTCCCGTCTTTTTGCCGCGCGTACGATGGTGGCGGCTTAGTCAGAGTCCAGAAATCACTCTGGACATTGACATTTCGAAACCGAGCGCGATGATTTCCAGTGTCGGGAGGCAGATGTTTTTCTTCCCGCGTTCCATATCGCTGATGTAGCTGCGGTCAATCCCGAGCGCATCAGCCATTTGAACCTGTGTCCAGCCTTTGGCTTTGCGCAACGCTTTCAAGCGCCTTCCAAATCGGATCGTGACGTTTTCTCTGGACACGCCCTTATCATCAACTGTAGGCTTTAGGCGATAAATCGGCCAAAGGCGACATTTGTAAACTCTTTTGTCCGTGCCTCAGGGTCGTGCCATGTATCACAACCTAAGTTTTTGGATGTGCATACGATTGTCAAGCTGAATTTCGGGTGTCATTGTATTCGTCGCAACCGCTATACGTCTTATTTGAAGGAGTTCAGATGTTTCTGCTAAAGGTCTTTGGTATCCAGGCGGTCCGACTGAGGTATGCTGCCTCGATGTTTGCGTTATTGTGTCTCTCCGCTCTCGGCCCCGCAATTGTTGCACAGACCGTGAGTGGAGACGACGTAGCAAACTGGGTCAAGATTTACATGAATCAACGGGAACCCACTGTAGCCTACAGCAATATCACCATCTCAAATGGCAATTGGAAGCGAGGGAGACTCGAGAAGTCTATAAAGGGTGAAGTTGTAGCGCCGTGCAAGGTACACATAACGTTGCATGACTCGGCTGTCTGGAATAGCAGCTTCGAGGCCAGTGACTCCTACTCAGAAGTTCGACAATGCGTTCTCAACTTGAGAGGTCTTCCTCCTTCGGCTATCACAATTCAGAAACTTGATGCAAACACAACGTACAGTGGGAATGGCCTTACGGGGCAAGTCCGGGCAACAGTATCATGGTTGCTGGAGATTGCGGATGAAAGACGAGTGGATTGCAACCCAGTCGGCACATTCAATCCGAAAAGTGCGATGGCAATCACATATTTGAACGAGCAGGAGGCGAACGAAGCGGCCAAGAGCCTGAAATTGCTCGTCCGGAATTCATGCTCTTCGGTAGATGATACTAAAAGGAACTCGACTGCTATCGCTGCCGAGCAGTCTGATCAACCCTTACCATGGATTGACCTGGCGAACCCTATTGCTTCATTGCCAGTGGCTTCTGTAGTCGCAAAGAAACCTGAAATAGTCACGCTTTCAGCAGACGTTACGGCTGGGCTCTTACTCAACAAGACACCACCTGTGTATCCGCCGGAAGCCAAGGCCGCACGGGTCTCTGGAACTGTGGTGCTCGAAGGCATCATCTCCAAGACCGGGTCAATCGAGAACCTGCGCGTTATTAGCGGACCGGACATGTTGCGGCAGGCCGCTCTGGATGCCGTGAAGACCTGGCGCTACAAGCCCTATCTGCTCAAGGGCGAACCGTTCGAGGTAGTAACCACCATAAATGTCATCTTTACATTGGGCGGATAGCAGACATTCAAGAGAACACTGAAATTGTCTGAGCTATGTCGATGAAAGGGGTTTTCCATGCCGGATTCGCGGGTAACACTTCCGATAGCGACTTTTACCCAGACCATGAGAGCGCTGTTCCCCCGATACATTTCGGAGTCTGACGAGCAGCTAATCGAAATGTTCGCTTCTGAGAATCCGCAGTGTCGATTGGTTAGAGAAGGCAATAGCGTTAGCTTAGAGAACCTGTCATCTGTTTTCACAACAGAAGCAGAGCGTCAGGACAAACAAGCTAATGCGCTCTCAGAGCCTCTGAAGCTCGTTCCTGTGCCAGAACCTACCCTGGCCCAAGTTCAAATCGATAAAACACCTGAGAGCATCGAACCCGACGACCACAAGTGGACCTCACGACTAGCTAAAATCAACCCGGTACTCGGAGCAATTGGCGTTGTCGTGATTGGCTTGCTGGCTCTTGCCGGATATGAGATGTATTATGCCCATCACGCCAGGGTTGACATTCCAAGCAAATACCCGGTTGAAGAATCATCTCCTATCGCGTCTGTAAACGCCCTTGCCGATCCTTGTGATGACGTTATCCATAGGTACAGTGCGCTTGACAATGGTCACAAGGTTGGTTTTGAGAATAAAGAATATGTTGCCTACAAAGACTGTTGGCGCAAAGAGAATGGGATAGGCGACAAGCCCGAGGTAGATACTGGTGGGAAACTATTCTTTCACTCACTGAGTTTAGGTGTGACCTCGCAGGAAGCAGCAAATGCAATGCCTGCTATTACTCAGGAAACGTATCGTCAGTCTTCCGATCGATACGGTTTCTACTGGATAGATCAGCGTGCTTGCGCCTATAGCTCCGATAAGACGAAATATTCTTGTGTCTTTATGCAAGCTGCTACTAACACACCGGTTTACAAAGAGATGATGGGAACTTCAACTCCTAATCTACTGACACTTTCACTAGGCGGCAATACCGCAGACTCAAAGGTTTTAGGGTGGGATCTAATGACCGGCGATTATGGTGCTGCTGGTCCAAAGACAACCAGTGACGTGATTCGGCAATTACGCAGTTCCTCCTGGCTCGTAAGTCTGGATCGTCTGGGTCCACCAGATATTGCGGATGATAATAGCGCGTCCTGGTATTTCAAGAGGGAGATCGTGGGCCTATTTGTTGAACGCAAAGAAAGAGGCTTCGTAGTTCAGCTTAGCGTCGATGAAGATGAACCTAACACAAGCGTTTCTGGCGAGGAGCACAGACAAGCCTCCAGGGGGCAGGCGAATTCACTTGCTTCGGCGCCATTACCAACCGGAGACAAAAGCAGCGTGGGGAGTCCGCTCTTCACGGATGATCAATTCGCGAAGGTAAAGTCTGCGCTTGCCCAGCCGCAGAATGGAGGGTTCTGGCAGGTTGTAAAAATGCCAGAAGTTCAGAAGCGCATCAAAGAGGTATTTGGCAACGATTTTTCCGCGTTTATGGATTCCACAGGCGGGCCTGGCGGAGTGAACATAAAGGATGGCTTTCTTCAAATAGGTATGTGCAAGGCCCATGACTGTGGTGATCACCAGGTCCTTATGATCATCAATCTTAAAGATTCAAGGGGCGCTGGGGCGCTCGCGTCAGAATCGTCAATCTCGGTTCACTTGGGTGACTACGATGGTCCTTCTTCCCTGCCTCTGCCATTACAGGACCACTTGAAGGACTGGCACTTAACACAGCGATTTATGGGTGGTAGTTTTGTCGATAGAGAAATCCACTATGAGCGATGACCCTGCTTTACCGCTCATTGATTGCGTTCGTTTCGGTGAGGGCCAGCCAGAAGCGCAGCGAGTTGGGGGCAGCAGAGACTGACTATCAGCAATTAGGCCACGTCTCTTTATTTGCTGTCGAACCTCTCGGTGTGCGATCACCGGTCCGGCGGGTGCTCTAGCCGATTAGACAGCCACAAACAGGCACTTCTTTTCTTCTCCCTCCGTTCCCGCAAATCCCTCCGTAGAGACTGAACAGCCGCGAATTTGCAAGCGCGGAATCTAAGGAGAAAAGCGTGACCCCAATCAATATAGTCATCCCTGAGTCCCTGACCGCCCAGAAGGCAGAACTCGAAACCACCCTCACCGGTATCGCCAGCGAAGAAGAGAAGTTGGCAACCCAGCGGAAGGACATTCAGACCGCCCTTCAGTCCATCAGCACCGCCGTTGCCATTCTTTCCGGACAGCCGCTCCCGGCTAACAAAGCAGTCGGTGGCAATGCCACCGCCCGAAAGCCAATGTCGGCTGAGGCTCGGCAGAGAATCGGGGAAGGCCTGCGCAAATACCGGGAGGCCAAGGCTCTGGCCAAGGCCGCTCAAGGTGAAGCTCCCGCACCTCCGGCCTCCGCGCCGGAACCCGCCGTCACTTTGGTGGTCTCCGCATCTGAAGCGCCCGTAAAAGTTCCTGCCGACGCTCCGGTGTTGGGTTCCGAGCCTCATGAGCCCCATGAAGCGCCTGCGAAAGCTCCGGTACCCGATAGCCCCCGTGGATCGAGGGCATCGCGGAAAGGGGCCAGGGCGTGACATTACCCCTCGGTCGAGTTGTTGCTACACCGGGCGCGTTACGCACATTGGAGGAGGCCGGGGTTTCCCCGGCTTCCTTGCTCGCCAGGCACGTGAACGGAGATTGGGGCGAACTGACTGAACACGACCGCAAGGAAAACGAGTTCAGCCTGAAGAGCGGATTCAGAATTCTCAGCAGTTACGCGCTTAGCAACGGCGCAAAAATCTGGGTGATAACCGAGGCAGACCGATCCAGCACATGTTT
>Ga0302149_1000173_pt1 | contig 21482 bp, 29 predicted proteins | sample I_Bog_N1_1_FD_192435 | JGI IMG/M metagenome (GOLD analysis project Ga0302149, IMG submission 192435) | Peat permafrost microbial communities from Stordalen Mire near Abisko, Sweden - I_Bog_N1_1 | ecosystem: Environmental > Terrestrial > Soil > Wetlands > Peat | place: Sweden: Abisko, Stordalen...
TCGGCGACCACCACGCTGATTCCGGCCGGTGCGACCCTGGATGCCACGGGTGACACGCCGGTGAATTAAGACGGCGCCCACAACAATCCACGACCCAACTACAACGCTGGCCCGAGACGATCTCTCGGGCCAGCATTGTTGCGTCATCAGGTTCTCTCGTCGTGGGCGCGTCTTCCACGCTCTTATGAGTGGAGAGATTCATCTGGTTCCGGGGAAGGGGCTTTCGATAGGGGCCAAGTATGGGGTTCTGGGTGGCGGACGCACAGGACCAGCAAGAATCCGGGAGGCGTTTCGCCGGAGGTACAGCGCATCGACAGAAGCAGAACTGGAGAGACTTGTTGGTGTGTCTGAGGCAAAAGGCGTTTGAGGGCGTGACTTTGACTGTGTCCGGGATAGTGCACCAAGGGACAGGGATGAATATTTAGGTTATAGATTGGGTTTGGTTGCGGGGGCTGGATTTGAACCAGCGACCTTTGGGTTATGAGCAGACCGATGTCAAGCAAAATCAACAACTTAGCGAGATCGACCATTTCGCTGAACTACAGTAAACGACAGACCGCTACAACCTCACTGTCCCTGATCTGTCCTCGGCTTTCCCCTAAGGAGCCGAGGACACCATTCATCCTTCTCTACGAAACTCCAGATTCTGTTTCAGTTTCCATTGATCTGATTTTGTGCTTCTTCGCGACTCATTCCCCATTCATCAGCACAATCTTGAAAGTAGTCTCCATGGCCGGAACTGTAGTCTCCCCAATCGTCATCATCGCTGCGGCTTGACGATGCTGAAGTGGTTGGGCGTGCTGGCGATATTGCAGTGGTGGCACGTTTAGGTTCGGGATCTGTTTGCGAATTCAAGAATGCACCGAGTAAAGCCCAGAGTAGTCCCATATCCAACCTCCAAAAACACAGACTGTATTCAACGTCCGAAGATGATTCTTCCAACGCCTAAGTCATCGACCTCGCCTCGGAAAATGTACCTCATACAGCGGCCCGACAACTACGTGCCAAGTCGACTCCGCAGGTAGATGCCAAGGACTACACCAACATAACAACAATGGCGACCAATGCCAGAAGCACTATCATAGTCAAGCAGCCGCAACCCGTGCTGTTTGTCTTTCGGGCGACGGTGATGGCCGTCACCCTGGTCATACTTCGAACAAGGGCACTCCCCGCGAAGATGGCAAACATCAAGCCGATAAAAGCCATGAATTAAATGAACCCTTCATGAAAACAATGCCAGTTCTGCTTGGTTCCCAGCACTACTTGACTATTTCTGAGCAGTTGACCTGCACATGTTGTAGTTCGTTGACCTTTACGGGGCCATAGTGTGAGGAGACATACCAGTCTCCAATGCGCCGATAAACCTCACGGAAGACTCTGCCGTTCCCCCCCGGCTTTTGCCACAGAACAATCTCGCCTCTAGCATCGATACCGAGAAACTTATCCTCTCCATCGATAGGCCTCTCATCGAATTTCACGTTAATCTGGTCGGCTAGAGACGCATCATCTCCAAGGACCAGGTAATCCTTGTCAGCGCAATGCACTGTAATCAACTCTGTCAGTTTTCTGGTGACCTCGTGCTCCTCATCCTTAATGGATTGGGAATCTTTCACACCGCGATCGCTGCTATCAGCACCTGAGCTGTTCACCTTTGACTTACAAGCTGCGAGCGCCACAAAGAGCAAGAGAGCGCAAGAGAAGCAATTCTTTTTCATTTCTACTCTCCTTTAAGCATTCTTCCTTCAGCTAATTCTGTTGGTCTCTGTAATAGTAGTTGAGCTGGATCAATTTCCAGTAGTTCGGCCAAGTACAGCAGAGGGTGGGCCAAGTACTGCGGACATATAGGCGGTGCCATTCGGTCCGGCAAGATCAACAGGATGGCCGACTTCCACCCTGCCAACAGGTCCATCGCAGACATAATTTCCCTCACCCAGTTCTTCCAATATGGGATCCTTCGCACAGGTTCCGTAGGACTGATTCAAGAGATGAACGATCGAATCTATCTTATGTCTCCGAAAATCGTACTCGATACTCTGAAGACGCAGCCTGTATAGAGTGACTTTCAATTCCTGCGCGGGACCACTGAACCGACAGTCCAAGTATTCCGGGTATGTCGAACCAGAGGTTTCATAATATCTCTGAGTGCAGTCTCCAAACTGTGTCATTCCGATTTGACCTGCGTGTTTTCCGGCATCTTCAAGCGACTCTCCCGGCCTAAAGCCCAAGATCGTCCCATTTCCCCAATCAGAAATATCGGTACTTTGGCCCAGTTTGTGGATAGTACTTTCCGGAATAGGACTCCCCTGAAATGGGGTAAAGTGAAGTCTCACTTCAGAATGGCACTCTTCAACCGTATGCCCTTGGTTTGGAATCAGTACAGCTCCATTTTCCTCCTTTATGATGTAACTTCCACCAGATCTCGCATCAATTCCATAGCTAGATTCCGCAATTTTTATGATTGCTCTCTGCGCGTCTCCTTGGACCCCCGTTGTCATGGGCGACGTGAGTTCGAACCAATCCTGACCTCGCTGGAGTTGTTGCATTGATTGTACGATATGATATTTTGTAGGAGATTCGTTGTCTCTCATATCAAAAGTTCCGCCCCAAATATATCCTGGTGTAAGCCTCGTGCATGGAACATTCGGTTCCGTTGTATGGAGTACCACATCTACTTGGGCTGTTCTCATGGCATCCCAAACCTCTTCGGCATGTATTTTCTTGTATCTAGAGACGGCGCCGTAGATTATCGCGAACATCGCAATTCCGATTCCAATCAAAATGAGAACGCGTGTTGTTTTCTTTGTTGGAGCTGAGGGAAGAGTTGCAACTGAAGGTGCCGTGCCTTCCGTTTGTCGGGTTAGAATCTTCGACACTTTAGATCCGTCGTAGTCTCGCACACTATCCCCAACGATAGCCTTGCGATTTATGCTTCGCTGAATCACCCGGGAAATCACAAAGCAGACGGCGGTGTAAAGCACCGTAAGATATATTGTGATGCGAACTCCGTCGGGATTGGGCGGATGTACTGAAGCGGGGTCGGACAGCCCCACGATGTACACCATAACGATGTCTGCAACGAAAGTCGCCAACCCTAATCGCGTGGCACGTCGAAGAATTACTTCAGGTGTTTTACAGAAGCCAATGAAATATGCAGGCCCAAGGATAATAGCGGCAACCAAAAATCGTGGTTCCCAAGGTTCCATCTGTTCCTGGGTGGCCGAAAAGGCGACCATGGCAGCAAGCATCACAGGTAAGATTGCAATTATCCCTCCGTAATAACCCGCTGGCGCTCCGAGGAGAATGCGAAAGACCCAAGGCTTGTAGATGGATGCCCCTTTAGTTGCATCACGCCGGTTCTCGATTTGGCACACGTGCTCAGAATCGCCTAGTAATTTACCGCATTTCGTGCAATACGACATGGTGAGGGGCTCCTTGATGCGAGAAGATGTTCTTCATGCGCATCATTCTGTTGAAGAAATTGGCCGCATGATAGGAGGAAATAGAAACGTGAGCCCTTACCAAAACGCCCACGGTTGTCCGAGAACCGTCTTTTTGTAGTACATGGAATTTCCGCGTGCGCCGAAATAGAACCAGAGAAGGATAGCTGGTAGACCGCCGATTGGAGAGGTAAGGATTAGAACCCCAATACACAGCAAAACCGGTCCCCAAAGACCTTTCGTCAGAGCCCACAGGCCACCGAAAAGAAACGCTGCCCAATTCCATTTTCCTTCGTAACTTGAATTGGCCTGCATCCGTTCGAATTCTTCCTGATAGTACGTAGGCAGATGGGAATAAGACGGCGCATACGCCGAGTAGGAATGAGTCTGGCTCTGAGAGTAAGAGGGAGGCGAAGCTTGTGTTTGGGCGAATCGAGTGCGGGTTCCGCATCGGTTACAGAATCCCTGATTGACTGGGACTTCAGTCCCGCAACTCACACAAGGAACAAACTGACGGGTCGGGTTCTGGGATCCGCAAGTGCCGCAGAATTCAGCATCGACTGGCAAAGCCGTGGAACACTCGATGCAATGCCGGGAAATGTTGCCTTGTCTCTCATTAGGAGGCAATACAGTCGTGTTCAGATTTTGCAAGGATCTTCACGCTTTCCGTCGCGATTTACTCCGAGAAGAAGGGATTGCAATGGAGTATGGACGAGCTTCAGGCCTCTCTATACCCCTGCCGGAACAATCGCGGCAGATTCAATTTGCGTGGTATCTGTCCTTGCAGGTTAACCGGAATCATCTTGAATGGATTGTGATTTCGGTCACAGTCCGACTCGCGTGAACCCAATCAACAACAAGCTTCAGTCGGAGGAGGCAATAGGGACAAAAGTTTGAGCGCTCATTCGAACATGGCTTCCTTAGAGGCCAATTCCATTCAGCACGGAAATTCAACACTTTGCACAGGCGGCCTTTGAGTCGCCTGTCGCATTTGGAGGACACAATCGACAACCAACTTCCACAACAACCAACCCCAACACCTCGCCCCCACCGCAGTAAGAGACCACCAGCAGTGCGGATGTGGTTTGCAACGCCCCCAATTCCTGGTCAGATGCCGCTCGACTTCGGCCTGCAGACAGAAGAGGAGGCAAACAAGGATGAGTAGGGCACTGCTCACTGCTGCAGTTCTGCTGATCAGGGTAATTGTCTTCATTGCGGCTTCAAATTGGCTGACCGAGCCGATGAAGAGGCTGTTGCCGGTCGCAAACAAGGGAGGAGGTAAGGGCCAGAAGCTCAGCGGAAGATAAAAGTTGCATTTGTTCTGCGAGTCAGGAATAGTTATAAAGCCGCCGAGACGCGGCCAGGGATCCGGCGATTAGATGTCCGCTTGTACGGGCAGAGTCACAGTCGGCTGAACGTAAGGCGCCTTGCCAGGACTGGCGGCCACGGTCTCAACAACGCATTTGCCAAGGGGTAGGTGTGTCTGTTGGAGAGAGTGGCCGTTTTTGCTTTCTCTTTTGACAACTGAATAGCCCAAGGTGGCCTCTGCCATCTCCGCCGGAGTTTGTCCTGCGCAGATGGCAAGAGCCTACGTGGGCGTAACAGGCGCGGCGTTGCTGCGCTGGGCCAGGCATGATGCCCGGCAATGAAAGGGAAGCAATTGAACAGAATGGTATCGATCGAAGAAGTGAAGTCCGGCCTGGCAGGGTGCAGCTATATCTATGTGCCGAAAGGGCAGGCGGGCGAATACGCGCCGCTGGCGGCCAATCCGTACCGCGGCTGTGGACATGCCTGTGCTTATTGCTACGTTCCGCGGGTTTTGAAGATGACTCGCTCGGAGTTTGACGCCGGCGCAAAGCCGCGTCCCGATTACATCCACAACCTTACAAAGGATGCACGGAAGTACCAGAAGGCAGGCATCACAGAGCAGGTGATGTTGAGCTTCACGACAGATCCCTACCACCCGGGCGATAACAGCCTGACGCGCGATACCCTGCAGGTCCTGCGTGACCACGGGCTTGGATTCTGCACTCTGACCAAGGGCGGCACTCGGGCATTGCGTGACCTGGACCTGTTTCGGCCGGACCGGGATGCCTTCGCGTCCACGCTGACCAGTTTGGATGATGTGTTCTCCCGGAAGTGGGAGCGTGGAGCCGCTTTGCCGGATGACCGGCTGAAGGCTTTGCAGAAGTTCCATGCTGCCGGGATCTTCACCTGGGTCAGCCTGGAGCCTACTCTCGATACAGAGTCAAGTCTGGAGATCGTGCGCCGCGTCCATGAGTTCGTGGACTTGCTCAAGATTGGCCGGGCAAACTACCTGCCCATGACCAAGACGACCGATTGGAGGGCCTACACCGAGCTCATGATCGATTTGTGCGGGAAGTTCGGTGTCCGGCACTACGTCAAGCGCGATCTCCAGCCGTTCCTGCCTGAGGGCTATCCGAACCCGCTCCGGGTTCCCCAGCACCATGGCGATGCTCTGGTCGCGGCATAGGCCCAATCTGAAGCATGGTGGCCAGTTCAAAACTGGCCACCGTCCGCGTCACAGGTGAGGTGTCTTCATTGCGGACCTGGAGCCTGAATCTTCTGAATTGGGCGGCGTTTGGCAGAACCGAGTGAGCCAGCGTTCTGTTTTGCAGTGAGATTCTCATACTAGATAGTTGTGGACAGTACGCGCAGGTTGGGAGCCATCCTGGCCCGTGTACCCCATGTAAAAACAGGATCCTCGTAAGCAGACCGGATGGGCGAGGATTCTGGGCACCAAAGGTCCACAGCCACCAGATATCCCTCCGCATCTTCACAGTGCGGTCTTCAGTGACAGGTGTCATCCTGTTGCGAAAATCGGGCCCGGTCTCAACACGAACCCCGCAGATTGCAGATAACGGGCGGGTCAATTCGGCTCTGGCGGCGCAAGCGCGCCAGGGGCCCGGCTACGCTCCGGGTAGCTATATTCCTGTGCCCGCACGGCCCCTGCCCGATGCGTGTGAAGGTGACGACTTCGCATACGCTTAACCGCGTTAGAGGGATGATGCTATGAGCGTCCAGTGAGCGGAGCACATCTGCGAGCAGCAGATCAATGCTTACTAATACCCGGAATATTCGCGTTACTTAACGCGCGCACGCTCTCTGCTCTCTGGGGCGGGGTCTGCCTTGAAAACGGCACCTATTCCCAACAGATCTGGATCTTTCGGGTTAGTCCGGGGTTCTGCACGGTGATTCCTATACTAGACAGGAGTGGGCAGCACGAGGGTCTCAGCCGCCAGGCCAAGACCTGCAAGTGCCCTAATCCAAACCAAATTTGGTTGCCGCGAGGCGATCGATTGGGAAAGGTCCACTCCATGAAAAATCTCTATCAAGACAAATACCCCATGCTTTGGGAACTCCTGCTCTTTAAGGACTCCGAGCTGCGAGCCACCTACACCGTTAATGATGTCGCGCGGATCTTCAACGTAGAATCACGCACAATTCAAAACTGGGTGGCTTCCGGGAAGCTCAAATCAAGAAATCTGCCGGGACGCGCCAAGTTCATGTCCACCGACCTTGAAGCCTGCCTCGTCAACAGCGTTTCACCGGGTTACACAAAAAGAACGGGGCGCGTTCATGGTCGGTAGCCCGCTCAACTCTGCCCTGTCGATTCTTGTTGCGGCCTGCAAGCGTACCAAAAACCTTGTCATTCTCTTCCAACCGCTCCCAATGTTTGCGGCCGTTGACATGGTTACTCGCTTCGTTGCGGAAAACGCCATAACCTTCGCGGTGCTTCTTTCTTCGGCGCAAATTCTATGCATTTTGTGCGGGAGCTACTTTTACAACCTCCCGAAAGGATTCCAGATATGAATTTCATAACCGTTCCGAATGGTACTGAAATTGCTTTGTCGGTTCCCGACTCTTCGGATTCTGACGGGAAACAAGCACTTCCCGTAAAAACCACCGGCGACTTGCTGGCGATCATGGAGAAAAATCCACCACGTTCCGTCAAGATGTTGAGGACAACGTGTGGCCACTTGGGGAAGTACTTCGACCTGCCCGGCGATCAGATTCCATTTGATTTGATCGAAGACCAAAAACGGGGCTTTCGCCCCTTTCTGGAGAGCCGGCGCTATTCGGAAAACAGCGTTCGCACTTATGTGAATCACCAGCGCGCCCTGATGAAGATGGCTATGCGCCATGGATGGGATCCCGATGGCCACCCTACTGAGGCGTGGAAGCCGTTGCTCGAGATTGCCCGTGAAGAGCGCCTGACAGACATCGTGCGCCACTTCGCCCGCACATTGAAATCACCGAAGGATGTCACCAAAGAGGCTGTCGATGATTGGGCGGAAGCCAGGGTGCGTGACAACATCATGTACTCGACAGTCGGCGGCAAGAAGTACCAGTTTTGGCGTCTTCTGCAAAAAACAGGATGGGTAACCAGCACCCCCGCACACATGCTGAAATTCGAACAGTACGGGATAGCTCTCGATGATCTCAATCCGGGTTTGAGGCGCGACATTCAGACAATCCTCAAGTGGAAGCAGGCGGCGTTCGCGGTGAATCGCCCGAAGAAGGGCCGGATACGCGCAGTAACCGCAACGGGCCTCCGGCTGATTATTAGCCAGCTTGCCGGCTACGTTGTGAATATCTGCGGAGGTTCTCCAGAGTCGTTGAAGGAACTTGCCCAAAAACCTCTTGTCGAAGGGTTTATCGAGTGGGCAATCAACGAGCGCCACATCGCGGGAAGATCCATTCAGCCACGGCTTGGAAGCTTGGCTGCTGCACTGAAATATCATCCTGCCTACGCCGAAATCGACTTCACCTGGTTCAAGCCACTGCTCGACAGCATTCCGCTGGAGGATATTTCGGAGAGGAAGAAGCGGAAGGCTGCTAAGTTCGTGGGCTACGACGAACTTGAGACAATCCCTGATCAGATCCGGGCTTTTCGGGCAGCTTACGAGAAGAAACGGAAGACGAGCCAGACACGCGTGGCGCAACTCGCAATGGAAGAATTCATGTTCCGCTGGTTCCTCGTTCTCCCGTGGAGGCAACGAAATCTTCGTGAATGTCGCATTGAGGGATCGGCTCCGAACCTGTTCAAGGGGAAGATTCCGACTCTCAGCGATATCGACAAGCCAGGATGGGTGATTGAGGAGCAAAGCAGGAATCCCGACGCGGAGTTCTGGATGGTGAGCTTCACGCCGGATGGAACTAAGACCCACATTGCGATTGATTTGCTGCTCCCTCGGCAGCTCGTCGATCCGCTTGAGGAATATTTGTCGCAATTCCGTCCGCTACTTCTCGGCAATCAGACTCCCGAGACACTGTTTGTATCGGCTCACGGCAAGCCGATGCGGTCAGATCATATCGAAAAGGTGATTGGGCACTGGACCACTAAGTTCGCCAGCGCGCGAACCACGCCCCATGTCATCAGGGACTCGGTGGCCTTCAAGTGGCTGAAAGAGCACCCAGCGGATTATTTGACGCTTTCGAAAATACTTTGGCATAAGAATCCAACAATGGTGTTCCTTACCTACGGAGCACGCTTCAATGAATCATCCGGCTCCTGTGCTATGGAAGCGTGGCTTGATAAGCGTCCAGCCCACCAGAACTAGCTCTTTCCAATACCCCACAAGATGAATAACCGCAGTTTGCCTGGCTGATGCAGAGCATTGGCTTGCTTGGAAGTGAAGGAACGACAGCATGATTCAGCAAGAGCAATTTGTAGCAGATACCAAGGTTCTCACCGTCAGCGAGATAGCTTCCTTTTTTCGCTGCGACCCAGAAACCGTTAAGCGCCGGGCACGTAGCGGAGAACTCCCTGGCTTCAAGTTTGGGAAGTCATGGTTCTTTCGCATGCATGACATCAACCGCATGATCGATACCGCAATCCATGCTGGTCATCAGGCTCGGGCATGACGACGGCTCTAGACCGCCGTTTGAAGTATCAGAATGGGACACTGGAACGCATGCCCAGGAAGAGTGGCCCCGACCTTTGGACGTATCGCTGGGTCGAACATACAAGCGGCAAGCGGCGGCGTGTCCAACTCGGGAACGTAAAAGAACTCCGGACCATGCAGGCAGTCAAACAAGCCGCGGATGGATACCGGCTCACTGCGAATCGTGAGAGCGATGTGGTTCGGGAGGTAACCATGGCGGCAGTGCTCGAGCGGTATGAGCGCGAGCTACTGACCCCGTATGCTGAATTGTCTTTGGGGGCAGTCGACAGCGGGAAGATCACTGCGCTCACTGCGAAATCGTACCGGTCATACATCCGCGGTTGGATTAGACCAAGATGGGAGAAGCACCTAATCACGGGGTTCGCCAAGCCACAGCTCCGGTCAGCCGTGGAAACGTGGCTCGCAGAATTGGTCAGCACAGGAAAGTTGGCACCAAAGACAGTTCGAGGTATAGGTTCACTGATGCGCCTGATCTTCAGGCAGTCAGTGAAATGGGGCTATCTTGAAAGCAATCCGATGGATTTCGTTGATCTGCCCGAGGGCTCGACACGCAGGAAGGAAAGGCCGCGCTCTCTGACGCCGACGGAATACTTGGGGCTGTTGCAGCTGTTCGCTCCGCGTGAGAGGCTTGCCATCGAGATCGCGGGTTGGCTGGGGACACGGCGTAGCGAGGGATTCGGTCTGAAATGGCAGGATCTCGACCTAGACCGTTGCGTCGTCACTTTTCGTCAGGGGTTTGTGTCGGGCCGCATCTCGCAACTCAAGACGGAGGCGTCGCGCACTGCAATCAGCCTCCCGGAGGAGCTTAGGGACTCTCTGATTGCCTGGAAGGAGCTGACCCCCTACTCTGGGCCAGGAGATTGGGTGTTTGCCAGCCCTGCGACACATGGGCAGCGCCCCATGTGGCCAGACTCAATGCTTGCTGACTACATTCGTCCTATTGCAGAAAAGGCGGGCTTCGGGCGGCTAGGATGGCACACTTTCCGGCATTCGTTGTCCTCCTGGGGGAAGCAAATTCTGACGCTTGAGGAGACTAAAGAACTGGTCCGTCATGCAAATATTCAGACTACAAGTGACGTCTACGGCGGGCTTTCGCTCGAAGCAAAGCGGGCTGCCCAGGATAGGCTGGTTGAGTTCGTTCACCGAGCAGCAAAGAAGCCACCCGAGGGGGTGGCTTCTTAATCTGTCCCTAACTGTCCTTTTTAGCGCTTAATCAACGACTCGTAAGCGATTGATTCTAAATGGTTGCGGGGGCTGGATTTGAACCAGCGACCTTTGGGTTATGAGCCCAACGAGCTACCGGGCTGCTCCACCCCGCAATCTGATTATAGCAAGGTTAAGGGGGTGCGGGTCAACCCGGGGCGGGGTATTCGGCGGTCGGCGGCCTGGGGGTATATTACCTGTGGAAAAGGGCTTCGAGAGCGTCGGAAGGCTCGGGCCGGACGCGGAAGTCGGCGTGGGCTTCGGCGAAGAGGACATTGCCGGCCTGGCTTATGGCGTAGGTGGCGGGGATGGGCAGGCGCCAGCTCGACTCTCCGTTGAGGAAGGGGAGGTTGACGAGGATGGACTTGAGGTAGTGCTGGTGGTACTCGGGGACGTTGTAGACGAGGCCGAATTGCTCGGCGAGCTGGGCTGCGGGGTCATGGAGCAGGGGGAAGGGAAGGCCGTGCTGCTGGGCGGCGAAGTCGGACTGGCGCTGGGTTTCGGGGCTGATGGCGACGAGCAGGGCGCCGCGCTCGCGGATTTGGCCGTAGAGGTCGCGCCAGGTTTCAAGCTCGGTGACGCAGTAGGGGCACCAGCGGCCGCGGAAGAACTTGATGACCAGGGGCCCGAGGGCGAGGAGATCGCGGCTGCGGACGAGGTGGCCTGAGGAGTCGAGGAGTTCAAATTCTGGAGCCTGTGCGCCGACGGGGAGGACGCGGTCTTCGATGCCGGTGGCGAAGAGATCCTGGATGGCACGCTCACCGACGGCGAGGCGGTCGGCGGGCACCAGTTGGCGGGTGCGGGCGGTGATGGCGTCGAGCTGGTCTTGGAGGCTAGTGTAGTTTTTCACTGATTTCTTCTATTTTGATCGCGATGCGAACGGTTAGGACGGGAAGAGGAAGCCCGAGATCCATCCCCGTCTTTGTCGGAAAAGGGGGGGGTGGGGTGTTTTTTTGAGGAAAATCCTCCTATGTCGTTGATGGGATTGTGGTTGGGAGGTGGTTGCGAGGCGTTATTTGCGCGCTTTTGTGCACTTTTTGTTGCGTTTTTTCGGCGTTCCGGCGCGGGGGGCGATTCTTTGACGGCCGGGACGATTATGCGGACTTCTTCCTGCATGGAATTTGCCCTGTGGAGGACTTCTTTCATTGTGCGCTATTGGGGAATAATTGTCGGCAGAGTTGGCCCGATTTCCTTGTGGTCTTAGTGGTTTGCTTTGTGGGGTTCTGAGATGACAGGGAAATTTGGGGGCTTGACAAACGATGGCTGTGCCCATTGAAAACGAATAAGCGACGATCTGCGTGGGACAACTAGGGCCTGTTCACACTCCCTGAGTGGATGGCGTTGCGAGCGTGAATCGGGCCAAGCAATTCTGGGCACACTAGGCCGAGCCCGAGGACTGTGGCGAGCCCACCGCTGAGGGCGAGAACGAAGTATGGCCCGATTTGCGCCGCAACCCGAAGTGACGGGGCCAGTTTTCCCAATTTCGGCGTCGCTCCTCGCTTCAGTAACCGGTTACAGCGCACTCGTCACTCCTTGAACTGAGAAAAACTGGTTCCCGTCGCCACCACCCAGGGAGTGTGAACAGGCCCTAGCGGGCATCGCTGGTGGAGGGTATCCGAGTCGTTGCCGAAGACGCTCAGAAGATGTGCCTGCCGATCTTCCCCGATATAGCGATCGACCCGCAGGCGAATTCGGGTAGATGCCTTTTCCGTGAAGCGCACGTACTCAAGCAGCCCGAGCCGCAGGTGTGCGTTCTCCATCAGCTTCGCCCTCCTTCTTCGCCGGTGGCGAAGAGCTCTTCGACGGCACGCTCACCGACGGCGAGGCGGTCGGCGGGCACCAGTTGGCGGGTGCGGGCGGTGATGGCGTCGAGTTGGTCTTGGAGGCTAGCGAGGCTTTCGGGCAGATGGTTCATACGGATGTCCAACTTTCCTGATTGTCGCACGTTGAGGTTGGACTAGAATGGCTGCATGAACGGGATTGATTTCACGCCATTGGGAAGAGCAGTTGCGAGGTTGAAAGAGGGCTTGGCAGCGCTGGAGCGCGAGCCGGGCAATACGCTCTATCGGGATGGCGTGATTCAGCGGTTTGAGTTTACTTACGGGCTATGCGCAGCGATGCTGCGGCGCTACCTGGAGCAGACTGCCGATGTTGCGCCGGAAAAGGAGATGCCTTTCCCTACGCTGATTCGAACGGCAAGTGAGCAGGGTTTGGTGCGATCTGGATGGGATGTCTGGTTCGAAATCCGCAAGGCCAGGAACCTGACCAGCCATGTTTACAACGAAGACACGGCTCGGCAGGTGGTTGAACTGCTTCCCCTGTTTGCCGAGGAAGCGGAATATCTTTATCGGGAGTTGGAAAGGACGGTGGCTCCGGATGGCAACTGAAATGACAGCGCTGGTGAAGCCGCCAATTGAGGTCGAACCGCAGCAATGGGAGGAACTGACTGCGATTCTGAAGGCTCATCTGCCAGGGCGCAGGGTTTGGGCTTTCGGCTCGCGGGCAACTGGGCTGCGGGTGAAGCGATATTCCGATCTGGATCTGGTCATTGATGGCGAGAGGCTGTCGATGAAGGAGACCGCATTTCTGGACGAGGCTCTGGATGAGTCGCGGCTGCCGTTCAAGGTGGATGTGGTGCAGATGGCGGAGATTTCTCCGGAGTTTCGGGGGCGGATTGCGGGGGAGTTGGTGGCGGTGTTGGGGTGAGCGGGAGCTGCGGCCGTGGGTAAGGAGTGGTTATTTACGACTTCTGTGGCAGGAATTCAGTAAACTCGTAGTCCCGGTTCCTGGTCTCGATGAGCAATTTCATTTGGAAGCTCGTTCGGAATCGCTTGGCTAATCGCTGTGTTTGCAAAGATGTGTTCGGATGAACGCCTTGCCCGCGGACGATGAGCGCGGCATGATTCGCCCCAGCCAGAGCGTGTTGTCGCCACTTGGGCACGGTCGCGCTGATTTGCTCGATGGCCTTGGCCACATCGCTGCCCTTCAGTTCGACGATTACATCTGCTACTTCGGGGTGCGCCACGACATAATCTGCGCGAGCGCCGGAGGTGATCATGCCGCCGTCCACGGTTACAATCCGAACCTTGATGCGCCCATTTGCTGGATTGCGAAAACGTGCACTCCGGTTGTTTTCCCGGACGACTGCCCATTCTCCGGCATTCTCCTGAACGTAACTCGGAAGCTTACTTCGCAAATTCAATATCCAGCAGCCGGCTAAACTCTTTGCCTAACTGGTCGGAAACGCCGTCGAGATAGTCTCCATTGATCATTCCCTGCCCTTCGGGATCTTCCGACTCCGGCTTGAAGATGGGATCAAGCTTACCTGCTTTAATTGCATAGGCTTTGAAATCGCTTTCTTTAATCCAGTAGTGCTCGGGGATGAATGAGCTTACCTTTTCTCGATTCCCGGGCATCGACCCGACTCGGCCAGCCTGGACCAAGGTGTTGAAGGCGGTCATGATGTAGGGGCTGTGGGTGGTGATGACCCATGAGAAATCGAGGATGGAATCATTCGCAAGCCAGGAGAACAGTCGAACCAAATCGTATTGCGTGCTCGGAAACACGTTAGATTCCGGCTCTTCAATGAAAAGGCGTGGTCTGCTTGTGGTCAACTGCTGACCGCGGGGCGGACTAGCAGTTGACCCCGCATGACCCACGGTATGCTCCCTGTAGTACATCAGCCCCTCAATGATATTGAACAGCGGAATCAGTTCTTGCGTTCCGGTCGACAGCACTTCCAATGGGAGTTTTCGTCCATCGGAAGCAATAAAGCGCGGAGCTCCTGAATCCATCATTACGAAGCCCTTGGCAATTTCTGTCATAAACCGGTTTATTTCATCGGTGACTCCTCGTCCCGAGGTTAGCATGCCGATCTTCCAGCGCGTATCCCATTGAATCTGCCTTGCGAACTCACGCGTAATTGAGTCGATGCCGGGGTTTTCCAGTACTGCTAGTCCCTTTGGGAGATTCGGGTAGAAAGCTCTTCCTGCAGGGATGTATAGAACGCCGTCAACTACAGGATTAGGTCGGGGCTCCGCGAGAACGGAATTCAGTCCAATCCATATGTCTTCTTGTCGGCGGCTTGAGCTAATACCGCCTGGGAGAAACGCTCCTGAGACGGAAGGAGCGTCTAGGAAAAACGAATTCGTCAAGGAATCAAATTGTTGTCGAAATTCCTTGCTGAACTCAAATCTCGGCCCACTCGATTCGTTTTTCCAACTAAGTGACACTTCGTAGCGGAATGATAAGAAGTTGACCTCGGTTTTTTCGGATACCAATCCATCTCCAAAGAACCGGGCCTGAAATCCCTTGGCCGCAGCCTTCAAATACTCATCCCACGGGCTTCCGTCCAAAATAGAGGATACCGCGAGCTCGACAAGGTCCTTACCGAGAAAGTACGCCAGTTTGCAGAGGAGGCTTTTGCCGCTGGATTGGGGGCCGATGAGGACGGTGAAGCGGCCGAACTCCAGTTCGGCATCTTGGATGACCGAGAAGTTCTTCACTGTCAGCTTGCGCATTGTGCCCCTCCGTGGTTTGAGTCTAAGGCGGCCTGTTTTTTTTGAATAGATGTTTGAGGGAGCTGTTTGTTGACACCCTGAAGCATCGTTCAGGGGCTAAAGCCCGGTCCTACTTATTGAAGCATTTCGGCACGGCTGAAGTCGTGCCCTTTTACAAAGCAAAAGCAGATTCCCTGCGGGAATGACAAACAGAAAAGCAACAGCAAGTGCAAAAGCAACAGCAAGGGCAAAAGCAACGGCAAGGGCAAAAGCAACGGCAAGGGCAAAAGCAACAGCCCGGTCTTTCTTATTGAAGCATTTCGGCACGACTAAAGTCGTGCCCTTTCAAAGCATTCAGCATACAAAGCATTCAGCATACAAAGCATTCAGCATACAAAGCATTCAGCATACAAAGCATTCAGCATACAAAGCATTCAGCATACAAAGCATTCAACGTACAGAACATTCAGCCGTAGGGGCTTTCGCGGCGGATTCGTCGCCTACCGACCGAACTTTTGCTTGTTGCCCATGCCCATTGCGCCGAGGCCGCCGCGCATCATGTTTTTGGCCATGCCGCCTTTGCCGAATTGTTTGAACATTTTGCTCATCTGCGAATACTGACGGAGCAACTGGTTGACGTCCTGAACCTCAACGCCGGCGCCGGCGGCGATGCGCTTGCGTCGGCTGCCGTTGATGATGTCGGCGTTGAGGCGCTCCTTATTGGTCATGGAGTTGATGATGGACTCGAGGCGGGTGAACTGGCTTTCATCCACGTTTTGCGCGGCCTGGGCCATGCCGGCGAAGGGGCCTACGGAAGGGAGCATCTTGAGGATGGACTGCATGGAGCCCATCTTCTTGATTTGGCGGAGTTGTTCGCGGAAGTCTTCGAGGGAGAAGCCGTCGCCGAGGAGTGCTTTTTTGGCGAATTCCTCGCTTTTCTTCTTGTCGATGGTGCTTTCGGCCTTTTCGAGGAGGCTGAGCATGTCGCCGTGGCCGAGGATGCGGCCGGTGATGCGGTCGGGGTGGAAGGGCTCGAAGGCATCGGGTTTTTCGCCGGTGCCGATGAACTTGATGGGCTGGCCGGTGACGTGGCGGATGGACAGAGCCGCGCCGCCGCGGGCGTCGCCGTCCATTTTGGTGAGGACGACGCCGGTGAGGCCGAGGCGTTTGTGGAAGTCGAGGGCGGAGTTGACGGCGTCCTGGCCGGTCATGGCGTCGGCGACGAAGAGGATTTCCTGGGGGTCGAGGAGCTTTTTGAGGGACTCCATCTCGCGCATGAGCTCTTCGTCGATGCCGAGGCGTCCGGCGGTGTCGACGATGAGGGTGTCGCAGCCCATGATCATGGCTTCGCGCTTGGCTTCTTTGGCGAGGCGCTCGACGAGGGCTGTGCCGGGCTGCTCGCCCTTGAGGTCGCCCTGGTAGATACGTGCTTCAGCGGCTTTGGCGACGAGCTTGAGCTGTTCGCGGGCGGCGGGGCGGTAAACGTCGACGGAAACCAGCAGGGGTCGATGTCCGCCCTTTTTGAGCCAGACGGCTAGTTTACCGCTGGTGGTGGTTTTGCCGGAGCCCTGGAGGCCCGCCATGAGGATGACGGTGGGGGGGCGGGAGGCGAATTTGAAGCGCGCGGTGTCTTTGCCGAGGAAGTTGACGAGCTCGTCGTGGACGATTTTGATGACCTGTTCGGTGGGCGAAAGGGCGGTGAGGACGGATTGTCCGATGGCCTTGACGCGGATCTGCTCAATTAGGTCTTTGGCGACGTTGAGGTTGACGTCGGCTTCGAGCAGGGCTACGCGGATTTCGCGGAGGGCCTCGATGATGTTTTCTTCGGTAAGCACACCCTGGCCGCGAAGGTGCTTGAAGGCGCGCTGAAGCTTGTCTGTCAGGTTTTCAAACATAGTTTTCTCATTTCAAGTGTATCGCGGACGAGAGGGTGGAATCGACCTGAGAGGGCGGGGATGGTTGGGCGGCCATTATTGCTCAGACGGGCGGGGGTGTGAGGGTGGAAGTTCAAAGCATGAAGAATTTTGGGAAATACGTTTGCTCGGCTTTGCTCCTGGCGGTTTCAGGGGTGTTGTGCGCACAGGAGTCGAATCCGACGGTCGTACCGGATTCACAGGCCGGTGCGGGAATGGCTGCCTCGGAAGTGCAGGGAGGCATTACGGTGTTCAAGGTGGAGGTGGTGGCGCGTGACCTGACCGCAATCAACTACTTCCATCGCAGCGGATCGACGAAGATTGGCTTCGAGGGGACAGCGCTGTTGCCGAATGCGAAGGGCACGGCGAAGGTGGAGGCGCGGGCTGGACGGACGTCGATTGAGGCGAATTTTGAGGGTTTGTCGCCGGCGAACGGGTTTGGCGAAGAGTATCTGACGTATGTGTTGTGGGCGATCACGCCAGAGGGTCGTCCGGTGAACCTGGGGGAAGTGCTTCCGACGGGTGGCAAGGACAAGAACGAGATTACGGTGACGACGAATCTGCAGTCGTTTGGGTTGATTGTGACAGCGGAGCCGTATTTTGCGGTGACGATGCCAAGCGACCTTGTGGTGCTGCAGAATGTGGTGATCGACGACAAGACGGAGGGCGTGATTGAGCAGGTGAACGCGCACTACTCGCTGCTTCCGCGCGGGGCCTATGCGGAAACGGCGGGCAAGCACACGGTACGCAACCCGATTACGCGAGATCTACGGTCTCCGCTGGAGTTGTATGAGGCGGTGAACGCGGTGGATATTGCCGACGAAGCGGGAGCGGAGAAGTATGCGGGCGATACGATGGCGACGGCGCGAACGGCTCTGAGGAATGCGCAGGATCTGGACCAGCACAAGGGCGACCGGAAACAGACGATTACGTTTGCGCGTGAGGCCGTGCAGTCGGCCGAGGATGCGCGGATTATCACGCTGCGCAAGATGAAGGCAGACGCGGATGCGGCTCAGTTGGCGGCGAAGAATGCTGCGGAGCAGTCGGCGCGGGAGTCCAAGGCAGACGCGGCGCAGTCGAATGCGGCGGCGGAGCAGTCCAAGGCGGATGCGCAAAAGGCTCAGGCTGAGGCCGAAGAGCAGGCAGCGCAGCGAGCCAAGGCAGATGCAGCGACCGCAGCGGCGGAAGCGAGCGCACAGAGCGCGCGGGATGCACAGAAGACGGCCGAAGCGGGTACTTTGCTGGCTACGCAGCAGGCCGATCAGGCGCGGGAGAAGCTGAAGGACCAACTGAACCAGGTGCTGCAGACCAAGGAGACGGCGCGGGGACTGATTATCAATATGTCCGACGTGCTGTTTGACTTCAACAAGTTCACGCTGAAGCCGGAAGCGCGGGAGAAGCTGGCGAAGGTTTCCGGGATTCTGCTTGCGTACCCGAACTTGAAGTTGCAGGTGGAAGGGTACACGGACAACATTGGGAGCGACGAGTACAACCAGAAGCTGTCAGAACAGCGGGCGGACGGTGTGCGCGACTACCTGGAATCGCAGAGCGTGCAGGACGGGAACATCACGGCGAAGGGTTTTGGGAAGAGCAGCCCGGTTGCGGATAACTCCGTTGCGTCAGGCCGCGCGGAAAACCGCCGCGTGGAGCTAGTGGTTTCCGGAGCGGCGATTGGCGTGCAGCAGGAGACGCCGGCAGGGACCAACTAAGCGGGAATCAACTCTCTGAAAGTGCGGAGATGCCGCGTCGCCTAAGCAGGCGGGGCGGCATTCTTGCGTGTGTGTGGGCGGGAGTTGGTGGGGGACCTCAAAAGGGGCTTTTTGGCTGTTTTGCAGGCGGAAGAGAAAAGTCAGGGCCTGTTCCCACTGCCTGAGTGGTGGCGACGGGAGCGGAGTTTTCCTCAGTTCAAGAAGCGACGAGTGCGCTGTAACTGGTTACTGAAGGAAGGAGCGACGCAGAAATGGGGAAAACTGGTCCCGTCCCTGCGGGTTGCGGCGCAAATCGGGCCATACCGCGTTCTGGCCCTCGGCGGTGGGGTCGCCACAGCTCTCGGACTCGGCCTTGCGTGCCCAGAATTGCTTGGCCCGATTTTTGCTCGCAACGCCATCCATCCAGGTAGTGTGAACAGGCCCTAAATGATTGATTGTCGGTTGGTTAATAGAGTAAATGAGAAGGAAAAGAGAACGAGTTGCGCTCGATTGACTTTTTGGGGCGAGTACGGGGGATTGGTCACTCCAACGTTCGAGGGTACTGACCTTGTGTGCTATGGACGTAAGCTGTTGCCTGCACTATAGTCTTCACAGTCATACAGCACGCGCAATTCTGATTTCGTTAAGGCACTTTATAGCGCTGACGCCGCAACATGGCCGAAGCCTAGAATACTCGAGTGAAGCCTGTGGCAAGCTCATCCATTGAGCGAAGCCAGTGACCATGAAGGGTCATGATGCCTAAAAGAAGCCAAATCGCTGGTCATTCGAAAGCCACTGGGCAGGCTGTGCGCACGAAAGCTCAGGGGCTCGCCGCGGAGAGAGCCACCGATCCGCGTGAGTTTCTGGAGAGCCTGTCAGCGGCAGAACTACGACAGACGCTGCACGATATATATGGGCAAAAGGCAGAGCTGGAAGCACACAACGCTGCATTGCTCCAGAAGCTGGGCGACTTGGATAGATTGCCGGACGAACAAACTATTGGGCAATTGTTCGAAGAGTACGTGCGGATGTATTCCCTCCGCGATGACCGGCTTACGGCACAGTTCAGCGAGGACTTCTCCGGCTTTACCGGTGGCGGGGACTTTCTGGTCAAAGACAGGGAGAGATGGATCGCAATTACGCGCGAGGATTTTGCCCAGGTTAGAGATCCGCTCCGTATCGAGCTGAAGGACTTGGCCATCCAGTTGCTGTCAGGCAAAGTCGCGGTGGCGACGGGCTTCTTTCATATTCACCTGCCGATCAAAGACGAGATTCTTTCCCGGCAGACGGCTCGCCTGGTGCTGATATTCCGCAAGGAAGGTGCAGGATGGAAGATCTCCCACAGCAGTATTTCGATCCCCTACCATTTGGTGGGGGCAGGCGAGATCTACCCCTTGAAGGAGTTGAGCGAGCGCAATGAGTCTCTGGAGAGACTGGTGGATGAACGGACTAAGCAGCTTGCGTCAGCCAACAGCAGTCTGGAAAGAGCGAATACGGAACTTGAGATACAAGTTGCCGAGCACAAGCGAGTGGCAGAGGCGCTGCGGAGTAGCGAGGGACTTTATCGATCGATCCTTCAGGCTTCTCCCGACAACATTACAATCACGGACCGCGAAGGCCGAATCCGCCTGGTATCTCCCGTAGCCGTGTCGATGTTCCGCGCAACAGGGGAGGAAGATTTTCTGGGACATTCGCTTCTTGACTTCCTGGTGCCGGAAGATCGGGAGCGAGCATTGTTGCAGATGAGGCTGAAGCTTCAAGGCACGGTAACGGTCACGAGTGAATACCGCGGGCTGCGTGTGGATGGGAGCACATTCGACATAGCCGTAAACAGTGAGTTCATTCGGGATGTTGAGGGAGTGCCGACGGGAATGGTCATCATTGTCCATGACATAACCGGTCGCAAGAAATTAGCAGCGGAGCAGGAAGATCTCAAGCATAGTCTAGTGAAGCATACAGCCGAGCTGGAGCGGCTGAATGTGCTTTTGCAGGAGCAAGCATTCGAGGACGCATTGACGGGGCTGGCAAATCGGCGGCAGTTCACGGCGACGCTGGATCTTGAGATTCGGCGTGCCCGCCGGCATCATCAGGAGATTTCGCTGCTGATAGCCGACGTGGACTTCTTCAAGCGCTATAACGATACGTTTGGGCATCAGCGGGGCGACAAATGTTTGCAGCGCGTGGCGCAGGTATTGAGGGCAACGTTTCGGCGGCCGGGCGAACTTCCGGCACGATACGGCGGGGAGGAATTCGCTGTGGTTCTTTCGAACTGCGGATCCGCTTGTGGAATTGCGATGGCCGAACGTTTGCGGAATGCGATGGAGAAAGCTGGAGTGATACACCCGTCGTCTGAGGTGGCGCCAAGTATCACGCTGAGCATCGGAATCGCGAGTGGGCGTGTGGGAGATGGCGTTACGGCCGATGTGCTGATCCAGGCCGCGGACAATGCACTGTATCAGTCGAAGGCCGAGGGGCGAAATCGCGTGACCGCCTGTACTGTCGGGAAGAAGAGCCAAGACGCTGGTTGATTGCCGGGTGGACGAGGGATTTGTCAGTCCCCCCTTGTCCCGCAAAGAGCGTGTTACAAGGATGGTGCATCTGTCTTCCCGAGCGCCCCTCCCAAGTTGTGTAAACAGGCCCTATTCGCCGGGCTCGACGAGGAATTGTTCGAGTTTTCCGTTGGGGTAGGTGTAGGTGGTGAGGCGGAGGTGTTTTGCGGGGTAGGTTAGGCGGAAGACGTGGAAGGTCATGCCGCCGCGGAGTTCCTCTGAGGTTTGCTTGAGGGTGAGGGGTTCGCCGAGGGGCCGAGCGA
>Ga0302149_1000188_pt1 | contig 20358 bp, 19 predicted proteins | sample I_Bog_N1_1_FD_192435 | JGI IMG/M metagenome (GOLD analysis project Ga0302149, IMG submission 192435) | Peat permafrost microbial communities from Stordalen Mire near Abisko, Sweden - I_Bog_N1_1 | ecosystem: Environmental > Terrestrial > Soil > Wetlands > Peat | place: Sweden: Abisko, Stordalen...
ATTGAACCGAGCACATTGAATGCCTCACGCCAAACCGCATTAGGAGCGACAGGTCACGCTTCATCAGGGCTATGCGGCCACTTACATCGCCGAGCATGGCAATCCTGTCGGTCAAATCATCGATCGATACCCTCACGCCTGATTCTCCACGGCCGGCCGTCAGAGCCAGGATCTTCGTCTGATCCTTGGTGTCGTCAGAGGAATTCAGTCGGCCCGACGCAATCCACTCGGCCTTGAGTTGTTCAAGGCGGCTTCCACGACTTGCACTTAGGCCTGGGGGGACGAGTTGAAGATATTGGAGGACGACAGGAGGGTAGAACGTGTCGAGGGCCGGCGGGCGGTCGAAGAGCGGTGCAAGCATGTTGGTCACATCTGATACGTGTCCCTCCGGGCCATGTTGTTTCCGAACGGCCAAGTAGGCAAGCACTGTCGACGCGATGCCCGACCCTATTCCAATTCCATCTCCAACGTTGTTGGCCTTGGCTCCCAGTGTTGTAAACTGAGTCGCACTCACCGCAGCACCGGTGCCAGAACCGGTGATCAATGCGGCCGCGTTCAGTCTGGCCACTGTCTTGTCTCGGCTGGCCTTCAGTGATGTCTGCAGATTTGACAGTGTGCCGCGCTCGTTCGCGATCAGGCCCATTGCGCTATCGACATCCAGGCTCGCAGCCTGAACAGACTCCAACACAAGCTGTCGAAGTGTCAGCGCCTCGAGCGATCCTGCCGTCGTTCCGCAGTTTTCCCCGTCTTGGAGTGATTGCAAGCGCTTTATGGCGGGAGTTAACCTGAGAAGATCGGAAACCTGCTCAATTTGCTGTTGTGAGAGATCCGACATGCGGAACTCCTTCATAGCGGAGTCGCCTTGAGCGGGTGCGGCGCCGCTGTATAGGAGACAAGCGCAAAGGAAGAGCTGCATGCGTCCTCTCATCGTGTTTTTCATGCCTCTCGGCCCCCTTTTCAGTCCCTTCGATAATTGACTACTTCACTGTTCGCGGAGCAGTTGCGTTTCCGTGCCGCGCAGACAACACCCCTGGTAAGAGTGCATCCTCGCTCGCGCAATTATCGAGAGCGGCCCGCTTCTGTTCTTGCACTCAAAAAAGTCGGCAGCGCACAGCAAGAATCGCGTTTACCCCGCGGCACGTCTCTCTCGGTCATGAAGGAGTTGTGTTTCAAGATCCTCCATTTGATCCCTCAAGCGATTAACCTTAATCGCATCAGTAAAGCCGTGATGAGGAGATGCGTCAAGGGCGCGTGTCTCCTCCTCGAGGCGTTCAAGCCTTTGCTCCTCCGAAGCGATGAGTGCCTCTTGCTGCTGTTGTTCTTCACTTATTGTTGAAGCTCCTCTCGTTCGCATTTCCGGGAAGGCCTGTGTTCACAACGTTTGTGAGGCGACACTCCTATCATTCCCATACCTTCATGGTTTTCAAGACACCAAGGTCGTTCTTCCGCGGGGCGGCGCTTTCTTCTCCTGGAATTGCGTGACAATCGTCTTACGGCTCTCTCTAGCAGCAACTGCGGCCTCAACAGCTTTCGACGAGCTTGTGCTGAACGAGCGAGACTCAGCAGTGCGCTGTTGCGGGCTGCCAATACCCTTCTGCATAAGGACGATGATCTTCGCGTGCGCCCGATGGCTCCGTGCCTTCACGGCACCCTCTGTTAACCCCAGAATCCGCGCAGTTTCGCGGATGCTCAGGCCGTCAATATGGCGAAGTTGGAACGTCACACGTAAAGAGGGTGATAAAAGTCGGATTACAACCGCGAGACGGTCAAGGAGTTGCGACCGACTGAAAACTTCTTCGGGGTCCGCTTCGCAGGTTGGCAAGCGGTCGCAAAGCCGAGACCCTTCGCCTTCATTCGGTTGATGGTTCAATGAAACATGCGCTGACCGGACCCGCTTGCGTAATTGCGTAAACGCAGCATTTGTGACGATTGTCGTCAACCATGTCGACATCTGTGCTTGGCCTCTGAATTGCCCTAGATGCTTGTAGGCAGACAACAAGGCCTCCTGGACGGCATCCTCGGCGTCAGCCGAATTCTCGAGATAACGAAATGCCCTTCGATGGAGAGAAGGCAAGGATCTCGATAATACTGCGTCCAACTCGCGGCAATTCCTCTCGTGAGAGAGGGAATCAACCAAGTGGGTTGCTTCGATCACAAATGTCTTTGTACCCATGCTTCTGCCTCCACACGCCATGGTTGTGTATTGAATCGCCATAGCGGCATAGACTTGCGGTAAAGAATTCGAGCGACAGACTCAAGGGGGTGCGGCTCGTTATCTCGCCCACTCACGATCCTTTGAAAACACTTGTGCTATTTGCCGAGCGAACGTACCGCGTCGCTGATAACGTCGGTTACATGTTCGGGCTTCGATAGCATGATGACGTGGCAAGAATCAGCCACGCTCGCCACCGCGTGCATCCGTTGCGCCTCAAACTCTTCCAACTTGGGTTGGATGATGCGGTCACGCTCCGCGATGATGAACCAGGATGGTTTAGTTCTCCATGCTGCCGTGGAGATGGGCGTATCCAGGGCCGTTGCGGTAATCGGCCCTTGTGTTGCGATAAGCGTTGTCTTCTCTGCTACTGGAAGGTCTTCTGCAAAATCTGTCAGGATGCCTTCCGGAAGAACTTTGAGGTATCCCTCGGCATCAGGAACAATCAGATGATCCGCCACCACCGGAGAGGGTGGATAGAGAGCATTGAGCGTCATCGTAGATTCACCCGCATCAGGCGCAAACGCAGCCACATACACCAAACCGATCACGTTGGGATCCTTACTCGCCTCAGTAATGACGACCCCTCCGTAAGAATGGCCAACCAGAATCACGGGTGACGGAGCAATCGCAATCGCTCGTTGCACCGTGGCAACATCGGTCGCCAGTGACGAGAGCGGAAGCTGAACTGCCACTACGTTTATTCCTCTCGCCTCAAGGCGCGGTATCACTTCCTTCCAACTGGAGCCGTCAGCCCATGCTCCGTGAACGAGGATCACATTGCCAACCTTGCTGCCTCTATAACTCTGCGCATAGGCGAAGTTGGCAATGCATATAAGTGCCGCGACGCTGATTGCAATGAGGCTTCCTGCAGCATGTGACTTAATGGCCTTCATAGTATCTCCTTGACTAGGTGGATGTGGTTTCGGGTATGCAACATGCAAGTCATGGAACACATGTCGCTAAAGGGTTGTTGCAGTTGGTGACTATACCGACATAACGGTTACGTGCGAATACAGTGACCGCTGCTTCTGCGTCATGTGCCTTCGGTCGAAACCTTCATCGCATCACCTCCTGTGACAGCGCTGTCTATGCTGCAACGTGTGCACTAAGGTCCAGAGCGCAGTTGACAGCCCATCTAACTTCTTCGAACTGCTTCAGCTTGGCGGCTGGGTACCTTTGCGCTAGGCCTATCGGCGCACGCTTTCTGTCGCATTCGGAGTGAACCACATTCCTACTGTTCCAACAGCAGCTCCAATTACGGTGTCGACCAACCGATAAATTGGCTCCTTCCAAGCGGGATTTGGGCTCAACGCCGACACCACCATGACTACTGCGGTTGTGATTGCGGTAGTGGTGATTTCGTTAGGTCGATTGATGAGGGACATTGTGACTGCTCCAATGCCGATGAGCGCGACCATTCCGACTGAGCGAAATGAGAACACAAGCAGGTATGCAAGACAAAGAACGAAGCTGAGCGAAGTTGCGAGTAGATGAGAAATCGCTGCTCGAAGACTCGATTCGCGGCTGTTACGGTAAACGAAGATGGTGGCTACCACCGCCCACATGCCGCCCAGTAAATCGTCATTGCGGGACACCGACATTGCGCGGGCGAGGAGATAAGTGATCGACCAATAGCTGATCGCACACAAAATAGAAAGCATGAACGCATGGAAGATCGCGTGCGGCATCCCAAGTGAGTGCAGCTTCGTGTTGTCCTGTTGAACTATAGTCATTGCCGCACCTCGATCAACGAAAACGAGCCTAGCAGCGCGGTAGCGCCCAGTAAGCCGAGTGATTTGAAATGCGCAACCATGGCCGCTCCAGAGCCGGCTCCCAGAACGAACGTGATCCAAATGCGGCCTAGCAGTCCGAGGTCTGGATCACGTTTTGTCATGGCTGGCGTTAACGTTTCAGCAACAGTAGCTTTCGTTTCTGCCGATAACAGACTCGTGATCACGCCTGTTATGTATGTTGTGTGGATGCCGATGCCGCCCGCGCGCGTGAACGCTCCGTTCTGAAGCCCTAGTCCGAACGACATCAGAACGAGGAAGAGTTCGAATCTGGGGATCGTGTCTAAGGTTGTCATCAGCGAGGCGCTGGCGATCAGGATAGCCTCGATGAACATAGCGGAAGCAAGCATGCGCGAAGATGGCCAGGAGTGGAGTCTGCGCATGACGAGCATGCTGAGAACAGTTGCAAATAGGAAAGCACCGATGGCAGAGGAATGGGCCAGCAGACTTCGCCAATCATGGGCAGCAATGGCAATTGAGGCGAGCACCAGATTGCCCGTGACATGCCCAGTGAACGTCTTAGTCAGCACGAAGCTGCCCGCATCGCAATAACCCCCAACAAAGGCGAGTTCGTAGGGTAGCCAATCCTCCGGTTGGTCACACCTATCCGCCATAATCGGTTCTCCATTCTTTGCGGTAGTGATATTCGGCTAGTCCTGCAAATTGTCGTATTTCGGCGTGTAGACATGATTGCGAATAAATTCCACCATGTCGTCCGGGCGGGGAACGCGAGCCAGGTCCGCATCGAAAACCAGCTTCGCGACGCGTGCGGCCGTCTGAATTTCGATCTCCAGAATGTTCGATTGCTGTGGATAGAGCAGTCCCTGCTTCAGGAGTTCTGATGGCACCTGGTCTGCTACCGCCTGCCCGGCCTCGATGAACATCTCATCGGTGACTCGCTTCGCCTCCGTGGCGAAAATCGCCATGCCGACAGCCGGGAATATGTAGAAGTTGTTAGCTTGTCCCGGCAGGAACGTCTGGCCACTAAAGTGGACCGGTGCGAACTGCACTCCGGCTGCATAGATCGCTTTTCCCTTTGACCAGGTATAGGCTTGCTCCGGCGTGCATTCAGCGTGCTCAGTAGGATTCGAAAGCGCAAGAACCACGGGACGATCATTGACGCTTGACATAGCCTCGATGACTTTTTGATTGAAAGCTCCCCCGATCGTGCTCACTCCAATGATCGCCGTTGGCTTGATGCTTTCAATCGCGGCAACAAAGTCTTTCGTCGGTTCATGTCGATGTGCGTAAGGTTGTTGAAAGTCCACAAGATCTTTCCGGGTGGATTCCAGAAGGCCATGTACGTCGAACATGTAGACCTGCGCCTGTGCCTGTTCAAGTGTTAGGCCCTGTGCGACGAGCGCTGTGCAAAGCAGATTCGCTAGGCCGATGCCGGCTGAACCAGCACCAAGGAACAGGTATCGTTCGTCTTTCAGCTGTGTCCCCTTTAGCTTGGTCGCGTTGATCATCCCTGTAAGGGTGATCCCGGCGGTGCCTTGAACATCGTCGTTATAGACACAGTACTTGTCGCGATATCTCTCGAGAAGGTGGACTGCATCGACACCAGTCCAATCTTCGAAGTGAATACAGCACTTCGGAAAAACCTCCTGCACAGCCTCGACAAACTCATCGACAAAAGAGTACAGATCCTCGGTCGATGGACGGGCCTTACGCATCCCGAGGTACAGGGGATCCTGCAGATACTGTTCGTTGTTCGTACCTGCGTCGAGATACATCGGCAGTAGATATTGTGGCGGCACTCCGGCGCAGGCGGTGTACAGCTGCAGCTTGCCGATGGGAATGCCCGCTCCGTTGGCGCCAAGATCCCCCAGTCCCAGGATGCGGCCGGCATCCGTCACACAGATAAATCGCACATCCTTCTGTGGCCAGTTTCTCAAGATCTCTTTCACTTTGCCACGACGGGCGATAGATAGGTACATGCCACGTGTTTGCCGATAGATGTGGCCGAATTTTAGGCACGCTTCTCCGATCGTCGGGTCATAGACGATCGGCAGAAATCTTACGGGGTCTGACATCACAGTCCGGTAAAACAGGACTTCGTTGTGATCGAGCAGGTTCACCAGGTAGATATAGCGCTCGAGATCCGTACTCTTATGACCCAACTGCATCAAGACTCGGCTCAACTGTACATCTTCGGTCTCCACCACGTCGGGCACCAGGCCGACAATTCCGAGTGCTTGCTTCTCGGCTTCGGTGAAAGCCGTGGACTTGTTCAGAGCTGGATCGTGCAGCACGTCTATCCCATGTTTGGTCATTGTCATTTTCATTCTCCTTTTAGTTCAAAGATCCCTTTGACAGCTACTTGACGACACGACTTCATCACTTTGCCGGGGCGGAGTTGGGGTGTACCATGGCAGACGGATCCACAATCCGATCGAAGTCAGCTTCGGTAACAAATGCCAACTTCAGCGCTGCTTGTTTGAGAGTTAGGTCATTATCCATCGCATAATGTGCGATCTGCGAAGCCTTGTCATAGCCAATTACAGGGCTTAGGGCCGTTACCAGCATCACCGACTTCTGGACATATTCGGTAATCTTCTTCTCGTTGAGTTCAGTGCCTTCCACCGAGTAGAGGCGAAACTTTTCGCATCCATCGGCAAGAATGCGGGCAGAGTGGAGAAAGTTGTTGATAATGATCGGCCGCATAGCGTTCAACTCGAAGTTTCCCTGTGAACCAGCGAACGCTACGGCGGCATCATCACCAATGACCTGAATGCAGATCATCACAATGGCTTCGCATTGGGTAGGGTTGACCTTGCCGGGCATGATCGATGATCCGGGCTCATTTGCAGGAAGAATCAGTTCACCAAGACCACATCGAGGTCCGGAAGCAAGCCAGCGCATATCGTTGGCGATCTTCATCAACGACACGGCCAAACCGCGTAGGCCTGCGTGGGCCGCCACCATACCGTCGAGCGATCCCTGAGCCTCGAATTTGTTGGGAGCCGTGATGAAGGGCTCATTCGTGAGTTCGGCGATCTGTTTCGCAATGGCGACGTCAAATCCCGGAGGGGAATTCAGTCCAGTTCCAACAGCAGTTCCACCACAGGCAAGTTCATATAGTCCGCTCAGCGAATACTCGATACGGGCAAGGGCATATTTTACTTGGGTAACGTAGCCCGACCATTCTTGGCCGACGGTGAGCGGAACAGCGTCCTCCAGGTGGGTGCGACCGATCTTGACGATGTCTTGCCACTGGTTCGCTTTCCTCTCCATGGCCACCACAAGAGCGTTCACCTTTGGTAAGAGGACGTCTCTAATCTCTTTCACTGCTGCAATGTTCATTGCGGTCGGAAAGGTGTCGTTGGACGACTGCGACATATTTACGTGGTCATTCGGATGGATAGGCTCCTTTGTTCCAAGGGTGCCGTTTGCGATTTGAATTGCGCGATTTGAGATGACCTCATTCACATTCATGTTGCTTTGAGTGCCGCTCCCCGTTTGCCAAACGTACAGCGGAAAGTTTTCATCGAGCTTTCCGGCGATCACTTCATCGGCAGCTTTTGCAATGAGGTCGGCTTTGTCTTTCTCTAGCCTGCCAAGGTTCGAGTTTATGATCGCCGCTGCCTTCTTGACATAACCGTACGCGTGGTACACCTCAATGGGCATGTGGTCGTTCCCAATGGAAAAGTGGATGAGCGAGCGCTGCGTCTGCGCCCCCCACAGTCGATCAGCCGGTACTTTGACTTGCCCCATCGAGTCGGACTCCACACGCCACTTGCCGTCTTCCAGAACCGAGCCCGCTGCGTAATGACCGTCCTTGATCTGTGTATCTTCGACGTAAGCCATGAGTTTGCCTCTGAGGATGTGCGGCAGATCTGACCTCAAAGTCGCCTTGAGACCAGATCTGCGTTGGTTGCCGATACATAGAGTCCTGATGTTAGGTAGTTTCGAGAGGAGTGAGTTTCAAGGCTCGTGCCACACCATCACCGTAGGAGGGATCCGCTCTTCTGCAGTTCGCAACATGCCGCTCAAGGACCTCTTGAGACGCACCGTTGATTGCGCGAGCCGTATTGTCAAAGAGCAGCTGCTGTTGCTCGGGCGTCATCTTGCGAAAGAGATTGCCCGGCTGCTCCCAATGGTCGTCCTCTAAGCGATGGTCATAGTGTCGGGCGTCGCCTTCAAGCGCAAGCGGGGGTTCGGCATATTCGGGCTGATCGTCCCAAAGCCCTTGGCTATTCGGGTTATAGCTGGTCGTCGCTCCTAGGTTTCCGTCGGTGCGCATCTTGCCGTCCCGGTGATAGGAATGGAAGGGGCACACCGGCGCGTTAACCGGTATGTGATTGAAGTTCACGCCGAGCCGATAGCGTTGGGTGTCTCCATAGGAGAACAGGCGAGCTTGTAACATCCTGTCGGGAGAAAACCCAATTCCCGGAACCACATTCGCGGGAGAGAAGGCTGCTTGCTCCACTTCTGCGAAGTAGTTCTCCGGATAGCGATTAAGTTCCATGACGCCGACTTCAATCAGCGGATAATCGCCCTTCGGCCAGACCTTTGTCACGTCAAAGGGGTTGTGCTTGTGCGTCTTTGCTTGTTCCTCTGTCATTACCTGAATGAAGAGAGTCCAGCGCGGGAAATCTCCGCTGTCGATCGCTTGCAAGAGATCTCGGCCATTGCTCTCCCGATCATTTGCCACGACTGCCGCAGCAGCCTCGTCCGTCAGATTCTCAATCCCTTGCTGGGAGCGGAAATGGAACTTGACCCAAGTGCGCTTGTTTTCGCTGTCGATCAAAGAGAAGGTGTGACTTCCAAAGCCGTGCATGTGGCGGAAAGACTTCGGAATGCCGCGGTCAGACATGACGATTGTAACTTGGTGAAATGCTTCCGGAAGAAGAGTCCAGAAGTCCCAGTTGTTCTGAGCGCTCCGAAGCCCGGTTCGCGGATCGCGCTTGATGGCGTGGTTGAGATCAGAGAAGCGTAACGGGTCACGGAAAAAGAAGACCGGTGTATTGTTCCCGACAACATCCCAGTTCCCATCCTCGGTGTAAAACTTGAGAGCAAATCCGCGAATATCGCGTTCCGCATCAGCCGCTCCCCGCTCCCCAGCCACAGTTGAGAAGCGCGCAAACATCGGCGTCTGCTTTCCAACCTTGGAAAAGATCGCCGCCTTCGTGTATTTCGTGATGTCGTGAGTGGTGGTGAAGGTCCCATGCGCCCCCCAACCCTTGGCATGCATCCTGCGTTCAGGTATGACCTCGCGATCAAAATGTGCGAGCTTCTCGATCAACCAGATGTCCTGGAAGAGGGCCGGCCCACGGCGGCCCGCGGTCAAGATGTTCGTATTGTCCGGTACGGGCGAGCCTGTGGCGTTGGTAAAGCGATTGGAATCGGACATATTGATCTCTCCTAAACTTCCTAAAGTGTGTTCACGTGGTGAATCTTGCGCCGAGCGGCGACATTCAAGTAGCGGACGACTTGAGGCTGCTATCGAACAGCTTTACGACAGCTGTCATGTTGAGTTCCCCAAGGTGTTCGTCCATGGCCTTTTGGAAAAGATCCCGCACTGCGCTGATAGTTGGAACCGACGCATTTCCGCCGGCCGTCTTGACCGTGTAGTTGAGATCCTTTAGCAGCAGCTTGATTGGAAAGTGCGACTCGAAGTTGCCGCTCAGCATGGATTCCACATCACTATTCAGGTGAGGGCTCCACAACGGAGTCGCGGCCACGGCGTTAAGAACCTGTTTAGCTTCAACGCCTTGTCTCTTGAGCATCCCGATCATCTCCGCGATGGTAGCCAGTTCTACCCCCATCAGCGTGTTAGTGACCAGCTTGGCCAGTGCTCCTGCTCCCACTGGCCCCGCGTGTTGAACGCCGGAGCCCATGCTCTTGAGCAGCGGCTCCGCTTGCTTCAGAGTTCCCGCATCACCGCCCACCAGGAATACTAGTTGGGCATTTTGCGCTTGCGGCGTGCTGCCAGACACAGGCGCCTCTAACATCGCGATGCTGGACTTGCTGATGGCACCGCCAAGTTCGCGTGCCCACGCGGGGGAAATGGTGGAGCACTCGATAGCGATTGCTTCAGGTTTCATGCCTGCCAGTGCGCCGTTCGTTTCATCCAGCCAAACACTACGCGAGATCCCATCATCCCGAACCATCGTGAGGACGAAATCGTTGCCCTTCGCTGCTTCTCGCGCGGAAGCCGCTGTCTTTGCGCCAGCGTCAGCCAGGCGCTTGACCGCCTCCGGAGCCAGGTCGCAAACGGTGACTTCGTGTCCTGCCTTGAGCAGGTTGGCCGCCATGCGCGAACCCATCGCGCCAAGTCCGATAAATGCTGCCTTGCTCATGTTTGCACTCCCCTCGGCGCCCGCTAAGCGGGCACCGCTTATAAAGCCCGTTTCGCCTCAGCAATTCGAGCCGCGAGCGTCTGTTAGAGTGTCTCGATCCAGACGGTCTGCGAATTAACAAAAGCATGTGCGCCGAAATGAGAAAGCTCCCGGCCATACCCACTGTTCTTCACCCCCCCGACGGGGACTCGAGGATTTGTCGCGGTGAAGCCATTGATGAACACTCCGCCGGTGTCAAGATCACGAGCAATCTTGCGAGCCGCAGCAACGTCGCTGGTCCATATATTCCCGCTCAGCCCGAATTCGCTCGCATTCGCTGCGTCGACCGCGGCCTCGATGTTGGAGACTCGGACGATCGCGGCAACCGGACCGAATGTCTCCTCGTCGAAGGCCGGCATCCCGGGAGTTACTCCGCTGAGCACAGTGGGCGTATAGAAGGCCCCTTTGCCTTCCGGCTTTTTACCGCCGCAGAGTACACGCGCTCCCTTTGCGATACTGCCTTCCACCTGTTTATGCAGTCCGTCCCGGAGATCCACTCGTGCCATCGGACCCATCTGGGTTTCAGGATTAAGTGGGTCACCAACCCGGATTGCCTTGGCCGCCTCCACAAACGACTTCTCAAACTCATCGGCGATGTCTTCAATCAGAATGAAGCGCTTAGCCGCCAGACACACTTGACCTGCGTTACTGAACCGGCTCGTAATACCCGCCGCGACGGCCTTCGGAATATCGGCGTCCTTGCAGACGATAAAAGCGTCGGAGCCGCCCAACTCCATGATGGTCGACTTGATCACCTTTCCAGCCTCGGACGCGACTGCTGAACCGGCTCGCACACTTCCCGTAACGGAAGCGCCCCGGACACGTGAGTCATTGATGACGTTGACGATATCTTCTGTCTTCAGAATTAAATTCTGGAATACGCCTTCGGGAAAGCCCGCTTCGAGCATCACGCGTTCGAACTCGAGCGAACTCCTCTGGGTATTGGGCGAGTGCTTCACCAGGACAACGTTACCCGCCAGAATCGTTGGAATAGCCATGCGAGTCAACTGCCATATCGGAAGATTCCAAGGCATGATCGCGAGAATCGGTCCGAGCGGTAGATACGAAACGTACGCTTCAGCGTGACCCGTTGCAGCAGGTGCATCGGCAAACATTTGCGGCCCATGCTCGGCGTACCAATCGGCCTCCGCGGCGCATTTCTCAATTTCGGCCTTGGCGTCAGAGGGGATCTTTCCCATCTCGGTGGTGATCACTTTTGCGATCCGATCTTCATTCTTCCTCAATGAAGCTGCGAGGTTCGAGAAGAGCTGGGCTCGGTGATATGCGGACCCTCTTCGAAAAGACCGGAAAGTCTTCTCGGCACGTGCAACCACGGCTTCTGTTTCTGTTGGTGTGAAGTACGAGAAAGTCTCGATTGGTTCCTCTGTTGCGGGATTGATCGTCGAAAATGTGGATGCTGAAGCCATGTGATACTCCTTCTGCTGTTGTCGGTGTTGGCTTACGAACTCAGTCATACAACTCGCACGCGCGACGTCTATAGCCCAAGATCACTAAGTTCCAGGTGGTCATCGGGGCGTCGCCCCTGAGGCCAGCGAAATAGGCGATCCGACTCCTTGATCGGCAAATCGTTAATGCACGCGTAACGATGATGCATGATCCCTTCGGCATTGAATTCCCAGTTCTCATTGCCGTATGAGCGGTACCACTGTCCCGAATCGTCATGACACTCATAGGCGAACCGCACGGCAATTCGGTCGCCACCAAAAGCCCAGAGTTCTTTGATAAGCCGGTACTCTAACTCACGATTCCATTTGCGCGTTAGCAGACCCACAATCTCTTCGCGTCCGGTGGCGAACTCTGAGCGATTGCGCCATTTGCTGTCGGTTGTATATGCGAGTGCAACTTGCTGAGGGTTACGGGTGTTCCACAAATCCTCTGCCTTACGGACCTTCACAATGGCGGTTTCCTCTGTAAAAGGTGGGACCAGTTTCAACGGCGATGTGCTCATTTGGGTCTCCTATATCTCTGTCTTAGTAATTCAGTTCGGTTGAAAAAACGTTTCGCACGTGGGGGACGCAAGAGTTGCGCTCAGGGCACCGACCTCCTCTAATTCAGCGCCGCGACGGCGCACGCAATTCTGGTGTTCCCCGTAGTCACTTCGAGAATTGTTTTCTGCACCCTCGGAGAGTGGAGCAGAGACGCAATTGTTGCGGCCACATCATCGCGGGAAATATCCGTGTGATTCTCGGCGGGACTTAGACTGACGCTTCCCGTGCCGGGATCATCCGTAAGTGCGGAAGGCCTGAGAATGATCCACTCAAGTTCGCTATGCACAAGTTCTACGTCTGCCTTTTTCTTCACTGCCATATAGTGCTCAAAACTCCTTGGCATGTTTCTTTCTCGCCATGCCTCCGGGAAGACCGAAACAAGCAACAGTCTGGATATGCTCGCTAAGCGAGCAGCTTCGATGGCTTTGCGGACTCCATCACCATCAACCGCATCGGTCATCGAGTCGTTGTCCTGCTCTCCAGCACCGGCGCTAAATACAACGACATCTGCTCCAGATGAAGCAGATGCCAATTCCTGTGCGGAGATTGTTGCAAGGTCGCCGAGCACGCCGTAGGCTCCGATTGCATGAAGCAACGAGATTTGTTCCGGTCGACGGTAAAGGCCGAATACGTGGTCCCCTTGTATGGCCAACAACTTAGCCACACGAGATCCGGTTTTTCCCGCGATGCCTATGATGAAGACCTTCATCGGTGTCACCTCTGTATAACGTCCGTTGCCAACGCCATCTAATCTCAGGTTGCCCCATCGATTCAGACTGGTTTCGAAAGCGGCCTCTACAGCACCCTAAGCCGCGTTTGTGAGGCCTTAGGAATTCCTTCATGTGCAGCCCCGCAATCATGAACTAAATGTGAGATACCGAACGTAACATCTCTACATCCAGTTGATCCTTGAACTCCTGCAAACAAAGTTCGACATCATCGTGGTCCCCCAATCAATCCCTCGGGTCGTCATTAGTCTGACGCAATTCATAGGCAAGGTAGAATGCCGGAACCTATCAAGTATGTGCCAGTTCCTTGCATTCAATGTGCTTTTAGGAACTTGAAGTCAGTCTCGAAGATGAGCCCGATTGTTATGTAGTTAAACAACAGACGTAGCGTGGAGTTGATACGCTACATGATCAGTCGGCGCCGAATAGCGCTAGCGGCCTGTTACTCTCTATGCGCGAGAAGCTTCTCGGAGAAACCAGGACCTGCGTTCTGCTTCGTCGATCCAGTTTTCGAGGACGCTTGTTGTCGCCACGTCTCCGGCGTCATTAGTCAGAGCGTGGATCGCTTTCATGCTCAGGGTGAGAGCTTTATTATCTTCAAACAGTTCACTCAGCATGTCTTGCGGTGTCACAAAGTCCGCGTCGTTATCTTTGAGACGCTGCAACCGGCTGATCTGTCCGACGGAGCGTAGGGTCACCCCTCCAATTTTCCGCACTCGTTCGGCGATATCATCTGTCATTGCGAAGATCTGTTCCCCCTGCTCGTCGAGGAGCAGATGATAATCCCGAAAATGTGGGCCGCTCATGTGCCAATGGAAATTCTTCGTCTTCAAATAAAGCGCAAAAACGTCTGCGAGTAGCGCGTTTAAAGCCCCCGAAATCTCCTCTACACGCTCTCGAGGGATATCTGACGGTACTCGTAATGGAGCTATGCGGCGTGCTTTTAGTTCCGCGGTGGAAGTCATATCAAGGTCCTTTCATGGTGAGTGTTGACGATTAGGGAGCCGCAGAGCTAATGCGACAGATGCATAGATCCGCTACTTCTTGAGGAAGGCTAAGAGCTCTTCATTGATGATGTCTGCATGTGTGGTGCATAGCCCGTGTGGCGCGCCGGGGATCACCTTCAGCGTGCCGTTCTTCACCAGCTTCGCACTCAGGCGACCCGAGTCGTCGATGGGAACGATCTGATCAGCGTCTCCGTGAATTACGAGCGTCGGTACACCAATCTTCTTCAGGTCTTCGGTCTGGTCTGTTTCGGAGAAGGCCTTGATGCAATCGTAGGCGCCGATGATGGAACACTGCATCCCCTGGAGCCAGAATGAAGCCTGCACTCCTTGGGAGACCTTTGCATCGGGCTTGTTGTAGCCGTAGAACGGCACCGTGAGGTCCTTAAAGAATTGCGAACGGTCATTGATCACGTTTGCGCGGATGTCATCAAAGACGGACATGGGTAAACCACCGGGGTTTGTGTCAGTCTTCAGCATGAGCGGCGGGACGGCGCCAATCAGCACGATCTTGGCTACGCGCTTTTCTCCGTGCCGCGCGACATAGCGAACTACTTCACCGCCACCAGTCGAGTGGCCGACCATGGTAGCTTCTTTCACATCAAGGTGATCCAGCAGTCCGGCGAGATCGTCGGCATATTGATCCATGTTGTTACCTTCCCAGCTTTGGCCTGAACGTCCAGATCCACGCCGATCATGGGCGATTACGCGGTATCCGCTCCTCCCGAGAAACAGCATTTGCGCATCCCAAGCGTCGGCGCTTAACGGCCAGCCGTGCGAGAAGGTCACGACAGGGCCAGTACCCCAGTCCTTGTAGTAGATCTCTACCCCATCCGATGTGGTGTATGTTCCTTTTCTCATCGATCTCTCCTGAATTCGCTTAATGGTTGATTGAGACTTGGTCCGCTTTCAGAGAAGCATCATCGTCAGGCGTCGTACCCGCCGCAAGTAGGAGCGTGCGCTGGAGGCCTGCCCTTCAGCCATACTTCAAGCGAAATGATGTACTCAACCGGGATGCGCCCTGTAGACACCTGTCGAGGATCTAAGTAATTTGTGAGCATTCAGCTGTTCTACTTTCCAGCTGCTGCTTGAATGATGACAGCGGCTGTTTCATCCGGGTGTGACAGCATTACGAGATGACTCGACGATATTTCAGTCGTTTCTGCATCCATTCGTTTTGCCAGACTTCTCTCGAGATCAGGGTTGATAATGCGATCGTTGCTAGCAACGATGTAGCAACTGGGTTTGTTATTCCAGGCCGCAGTAGACAACTTCACCTTGAAACTTGCTGCGGCCAGAGGAATCTGGCTCGCGAACACTATGCTCTGCTCACTCGGTGGCAGGTCCGGTGCAAAATCTTCCGCCACGCCCTTTTGTGTAAGATGAAGCAGCCCCCCAGGTAAGGGCTGAATCTCCGCCCTGCCGGGCGTTGTCGGGAACGCAGCTCCCAACTCACCGGTGGCCTGTCCCGCTCCCGGAGCGTACGCGGCGACATAGACCAAACCAGCAATCTTCGGGTCATCGCCGGCCTCGGTAATGACTGCTCCACCATAGGAGTGACCCACCAGCAACAAAGGCCCGGTTTGTTGGGAGATCGCCTTTCTCGTAACTGCTACGTCTTCGGCCAATGAGGTAAGTGGTATGTCTACGGTTACGACATGCAAGCCCTTTGACTTGAGAATTGGGATGACTTTATTCCAACTGCTGGAGTCGGCAAAGGCTCCGTGGACCAGAAGAACAGTGGTCACGGACTGAGGAGCTTGCTTTTGTGCCACGGAAAAACCTCCAAAGAATGTGACCGGAACAACCAGCAGAAGTGTCTGTTTCAAAATCCTGTTCATGAGATTCCTCCTGATGCCGGTCGATCAGAGACAATCTATCGGTCCGAATTCGTTGATCTTGTTGACCTAACATGAGGAGGTCGTAGAGTGATGTGCACTCCACGAAGAGTGTTCGTGCGAGATCGCGGCGCTTTTCGACGCTGGAGCTTAGCTGCGCTGGACTCACCGCCCCTTGCCTTGAGAGTCTGCCTGAGCCCTCACGCAAGTCGAGCGTATCTCGCTCTAGCCCGTGATGTGAATGCCGAAAGCTTTCAAATGGCTGCCCAAACCTATCATTGGGAATGGACTTAGGCTTCCACACTTGACGGCGGCAATCAACTTGCGGGCAATAGCGGCATGGAGAAGCGATCACAGTGAGCACCTCGCAACGATGCGATTGCTTATCCGGCGACGTCGATCACGATGCGGCCGCGAATTCTTCCTGCCAGAAGCTCGCGCGCGATATTCATCGCGGAAGAGAAAGGCCTTTGGGTGGCAATCCTCTCTAGAACGGTTGGATCAAGATCCTTGGCGAGTCGACTCCAAGCCACGAGGCGTTGAGGCATCGGACAGAGGACGCTATCCACTCCGACAAGCGTGATACCGCGGATGATGAAGGGTGCAACGGTTCCTGGAAAGTCAATCCCCTGAGCCATTCCACATGCGGCTACTACTCCGCCTCTCCTGAGGCTTGCACAGACATTTGCCAAAGTGTGGCTACCAACATTGTCGATTGCCGCAGCCCAGCGCTCCTTCGCCAATGCCTTGCCGGGACTGGAAAACTGAGCTCTATCCACAATCTCTTGAGCTCCCAGCGCCTTCAGGTAATCGCTCTCTTCGGGCCTCCCGGTAGAAGCCACCACGTGATAGCCAAGTTTTGCGAGCAGAGCGATTGCGAACCCTCCGACCCCGCCATTGGCCCCCGTCACCAAGATTTCGCCTGTATCTGGCACGACCCCCTGTTTTTCGAGGGACAGAATGGCCAGCATTGCCGTATAACCTGCGGTGCCAATCGCCATCGATTGAGCGAACGTGAATTGATCCGGCAGCTTGATGAGCCATTCCGCTTTGACTCGCGCCAACTCAGAGAGGCCACCCCAGTGGGTTTCGCCAAGCTCCCATCCGTTGAGAACCACCTTGTCCCCAACTTCGAACAGAGGGCTGCTGCTGGCCTCGACGATGCCCGCAAGATCACTTCCGGGAATCATTGGAAATCTCCGGACAATCGGCGCAGTACCGGTCAGGGCAAGAGCGTCTTTGTAGTTAATTGCCGAATGCGAGACCCTCACGGTCACGGCTTCTTCCGGAAGTTCTTCTTCCTTCATTTGCAATAGTGAAGCTCTGGAGTCGTTACCAGTCTTGGTGATAAACCACGCGTTGAACATTCTTGGCTCCGATTCTGATTTCAACCTCTGCCGCACTTGAGCACTCGGGGTCGGACAACTTGCGGCTGTAGATCTGTAGATGAGTACGATCCGGTCCCGTCGATGGTTGTTAGCTATTCCTCCGTAGTTGACTCCGTTGACCGTCTCTTGCAATTACTACACGTGCGCTTGCTCGCGCATAGGGAATGCATACTATCTCGCCCAGTAGGGTGATGTGAATGCCGAAAGCTTTCAAATCGCTGCCTAATCCTGTCGTGCAAGTTCCCGCTGGTGGCTCTTGAGGTTGCGATTGAATTCTCCTTTGAGGGTGCGACGATCTGTTGTGGGAGCCATGTCCGGATGGAGTTCGTCCGATTGGGCTTCGATCACGAGAATGCTACTATTCATTTTCCAGGAGGCTTACTCTGTCTCTCCTAACGCTTGTTCTGGTTCTCCGTCGGGCTGAGCCTCTCCCAATAATCTTCAGCCGGGTGCTCGGGCGTGCAGAGATGGCTAGAACGATTGCCCGACACTTCAGCCTCACAGAGAGGAAGCAGCATGCGGTATTGCGTTTCTTCAGGATCGAGTTGGGGCGTTCGCGCTGAATATAGTCGCACCGCCGATGAACTCGGCAAATTGCTCGTGGAAAATGGGATTGGTTTGGTCTATGGCGGAGCCTCGGTGGGCCTTATGGGCGGGATTGCAGATGCAGTTCTTCGAGAAGGAGGAGAGGGCATTGGCGTCATTCCTCAATCGCTCGTTGACAAGGAGGCAGCTCACAGAGGTTTGCAGGACCTTCGTATTACATCTTCAATGCATAAATGAAAAGCTCTCATGGCCGAGCTTTCTGATGGATTTATTGCCCCGCCCGGTGGCATCGGAACATTGGAAGAGACTTTCAAGATTTGGACGCGGACTCAACTCGGACACCACGTTAAACCCTGCGCACTACTCAGCGTTGAAGGTTACAACGATGGACTGAACTCTTTTCTCTATACCGTTTCAAGCGAGGGCTCCCTGAAAGACGAACACCGAAAGATGCTCATCAGTGAGAGTGACCCGAGAACCCTCCTGACAACGATGAGAGCGTATGTCGCGCCTCCTGTTGGAGGGAAGTGGATACGCCGCACAATCCCTACGCGATCAAAGGTGATATGCCGCTTTGATCAGATCGCTTGCGCGCTCGCCGATCACGACACAGGGAGCCATCGTGTTGCCAGTTGTGACTCGCGGCATGATGGAACCGTCCGCAATACGGAGCTTCTCAATGCCATAAACTCTGAGTTGCCCATCAACGACCGACATCGCATCCTGCCCCATCTTGCATGTGCCGGTCTGATGCCATATGGTGCGGGCACTGTTGCGAAGGTAATTCTCCATTCCAACATCTTGCGTGACTTCCGGCGGGGTAAGTTCACGATCCACGTAGGCACTCGTCATGGCTGAGTTGCCGATTTCACGACATAGCTTTGCCATCTCCGATAGGGCCAGCATGTCATAGGGATGCGTTAGAAAGTTCGCTTCGATCCGCACAGAATCGGAGGGTTGTGAACCTGTGAGGCTCACCTGTCCTCGGCTCTTGGGCTGCAGAATGGTAGGAGCAATCACCCAGAGAAGTGGAGCATTGTCGCCGACTGCAGGGCGAGGTCCCTCGATCAGCACGGCATACGTGTTGGGGGATTGCAGTTCGGAATTGCTGTTCCAGAAGGCGACTGCCTGAGCTAGGTCCGATTTCCTTGGCAAGGTGGACGGAGCCTGCCAAACGAGTCCGGACGCCGCATGATCCTGGAGGTTTTTCCCTACACCAGCGAGATTTTGAACCACGGGTATCCCGAACCTCTTAAGTTCAGCCTCATCACCGACACCGGATTGCATGAGCAGCTTTGGCGTTTGGATAGCCCCTGTGCATAGGACGGTCTCAAGGCTGGCGTCGGCTCGGCAATTTCTTCCTTGATATGTAAACTCAACCCCAGTCGCTCGTTTACCCAAAAAGTTGATCTTCGTAACAAGCGCGCCAGTGAGGACCGTGAGATTCGTTTGGGCCATTAAGGGGTAGGTATAGGACCGAAAGATCGATTGTCGGTTGCCGTTGCGAACTGTAAAATCCGTGATCGCTGCACCGGCTTGGTCCTCCATCAAAGCACCGTTCGGTGACTCAAAGGTAGATATGCCAGAGGAAGCTGCCGCTTCAAGGAACGCAGGAACTATGGGACTGGACACAGATTCAGACGTGGAGTCCAACCCGGAGCTTGGGGCAACGTAGACCGGGCCTCCCGTTCCCCGATGCCGGGAATCAGGTTTGCCGTGCCAGTCTTCGATGCGGCGGTACAATCCAAGCACGGATTCATAATTCCAGTCTGGATCGCCGGCCTCTTGCGCGAAAAAATCCCAATCCGTTTTGTGACCGCGCGCCCACATGGAAACATTAATGCCGGATCCCCCGCCCAGGATTTTCCCCATCGAGTAGGGGAGTATACGGCCATTCAAAGCTCTTTCGGGTTGCGTCTGAAACTTCCAGTCCAGGTCAGAGCCGATAATGGTCCTCCACTGATTTGGATCAGTGACTGAGGGAAGATCGTCCCTTCCGCCAGCTTCGAGCAGCAACACATGGACGTTGGCATTCTCAGCAAGTCTGCGTGCCACCACTGAGCCTGAAGAGCCCGATCCACACACAATGAAGTCGCACTGGAACTTGGGTTTAGAAGCGAGTGCTTTCTGATTCGCCTCAACTTGTTCTGAGAATCCAGCCGTCGCCTCACCTTGATGTTCATTGTTGAGTGACATCTCCTGAAACTCTTTCGACATACATCTCCTTAGCGTCACTGTCTATTTACTTATTTCTTGCGGAACAGAATCGTTAGATCCTGTCTCGGTAACGAGAGACAGGACTTGGCGGCATACCGAACGCAGAGCCAAAAGATGTGGCGAGATGGCCATGGCCAGAAATGACGACCAAAAGGGAAGCTGCTAGGGAACGAAGCCACTAGCTTTGAGCCCCTTGTAGTTGTCCAACTCGCCAGCTTTCTCGAGCATGTCGTACACCTGCTGCTGGGTGTAATGAGGCGCGAAGGGCTGGGCGGAGTC
>Ga0302149_1000190_pt1 | contig 20347 bp, 17 predicted proteins | sample I_Bog_N1_1_FD_192435 | JGI IMG/M metagenome (GOLD analysis project Ga0302149, IMG submission 192435) | Peat permafrost microbial communities from Stordalen Mire near Abisko, Sweden - I_Bog_N1_1 | ecosystem: Environmental > Terrestrial > Soil > Wetlands > Peat | place: Sweden: Abisko, Stordalen...
ACATCTCTACCGTGGGTGGCCCTACCATCGTGACAGGCATTACCGCCATTACCGCCGCAAACGGAGTTGGCACCTACACTGTCAGCAACCCGCAACTGTCAGCTAGCGCAACCATTCTCGCAACCCCTGCGCTCTTGGGAGACTTGCTGGTTGTCGGAGCAACCTCACAGCAGAGCAACCTGGAGCTTGACTTTGGAGCGCCGAACCCTGGCACATCCAACCCCTTCATCTCCGCATTCCCGTCTTTGACCGAGAAGGGATACTCCTATCCGCCCGAAGTTGTGGGCGATGGTGGAATCCCGTTCGGCGTTCACATCGTCGTTTCCGGTCCGGTTTACGGGAACTCGCTCACCAGCATTGCTTTCAACGTGGAAACCGGGGCGGCGACAGGTGCCACAACGATCATCGCCACCCGGTCTTTGACCATCGCGCAGCTTCAGGTCCAGGGGGCGCACTACTGGATTCCGGTTGCAGGCAACTCTGTTCTTGAGTTCCTGCGCTGGAATGCGGTCAACACGCCGGCCAACAACGGCTATGTCGGTTCCATCTATTCGTGGTGGGGACCGAAGCTTGGAGGAGAGCAATAATGCTTGTTCATGCAAAGTGCCTTGCGTTTGCCTGGGATAGTCAGGCCAGCAAAGCGTACAATCCCGATGCCGGGCCGTTGCCTGACGGCCTCTATGAGATCGACACGGATAGCCAACTGGCTACCTTGAAGACACTTAGAGGCGACTGGCTTTTCCAGTATCCCGGCCATGAGGGACGTGCTCCAAAGCCGGGAGATGAGCCTGTTGTGGCAACGGCAACAGTCAAGGAAGTTGTCGAGCCCAAGATTGACAAGCGGAAACTCAAGAAGGGGCCGATGAGCAAGGAACGCAAGGCTCAACTAGTCGCAGCACTCACAAAGGGACGCGCTGCGAAAAAGGCCAGGCTGGAAGCGGCAGCGGCTTAGAACGGTTCACCATTCACCGGCGAGGGCGGGGCATTGCCCTGTCCTCGCTTTTCTTTAGGGAGTCTCGATGAACTATTCGCCCGTGTCCATATCCAATATGAGTTTGCAGTTGTTAGGGGCGCGTGGGACTATTGGCTCTCTGACTGAGCAAACTCCCAACGCCATAAAAGCGAATGTGGCATGGAATATGATCTGGCCCAGCGTGCTATCCGAGCGTGAATGGAAGTGCGCCAAGACGCGGGTTGCTTTGCAACAGAACGCGCAATCTCCAGCGGGAGGATACAAGTTTGCCTACGCACTGCCAGCGGATTATTTGAGGCTAGTTAAGCCACGCGAGATACCGGAAGAGCGCCGCATTGCCGATGGAGCCGTGTGGGGTTGGGGCGGTGATGGATATGGATGGTTCCGTCATCGTGACATTCCAGTACACCCGCACGAGGCAGCGCCGTACGTCATAGAGGCGGTTCTGAGCGCAGATGGAGTTTCGTATACCAACAATCTCCTGAGCAACTATCCGCACTGCGATACTTACACTACCGTCTGCCCCATCGTCATCAACTACATCCGGCTCATTACAGATTTTACGCAGATAACTCCTGGACTTGCTGATGTTGCGACGTACCGGATGGCTGCTGCATTGGCCGTTCCCGTCACAGAGGATGCGAAGAAGGCTCAGAGCATGATGCAGATGTACTTCACGACACTCAACTCCGCTGCGGCTCAACAGGAATGCGACTGGTTGGCCGATGAGAGCGGGAATTACAACTGGATTCATGCAGGGCGCTATTCCGGGGGGCGCTACTGATGCCGAACGTGTTGATTAATAGCATGAACACGGGCGAGATCAGCGGTCTCTGCGAAAGCAGAAGCGACCTCGCCAAATTTTCCTCCGCATGTAAGACGCTGGAGAATTTTGTACCGCTTGTTGAGGGCGGCGCGAAGAAGATGCCGGGGACATACTTCGCCGGAACGACGGCCAACGGCGGGGCAATGTTCACCGCGTCGATCGCTGGCACGACCATGACCGTCACAGCGGTCAATTACGGCGTTCTACAGGTCGGGCAGACGATTGTGGGGGGTGGGGTAGCCTCTGGTACCACCGTGAGCTCCTACGGCACAGGGACGGGCGGCGTGGGCGCTTATACGATCACGCCAACGCAGACGGTTGGCAGCGAGATAATGCAGACGGCCAGCAATGGTCAGAGCCGTCTTGTGCCGTTTCAGTACTCGACAGAGCAGGGTGCAGTACTTGAGTTTTCTGCTGGGATGTGCCGCGTGTGGGAAGGCGCGACACAAGGTTCGTGGGCTTTGGGGTTGGCTGAGCAGAGCGTTATCCCCGCTGGGGGAATAAACTACAATCCCGCCACTGCATACGTTTCAACCAACAAGGTTCTTGTCGGTTCCAGTTATCTTGCGTATATGTTTGATCGAATCTCCGGCACTGAGGATACAACAAAGGGAGTGCTTTACATCTCAATCCCTTATGGGGAGCCAGTCAGTTCCTTGACGGGAATTGGCAGCATCTCGATAAACACATCCGACTCTTTGAGTGTATTCAAGTCTGGGGTTTCTCCTAACCAGATTATAAATATAGCACTGGCAAATACAACCGCATCAAATAACTCCGCCAGCGCAATTCAGGCAGCGATCCGCGCATTAGGTAGCTTGAATTCTCCATCATACGGATATGTGGATTTATCGGCATGGTGCGTTACTCCAGACGCTATCTATTATGCAACCCCGTGGACATCTTTGCCAGTCTTATACGATTTTCAGTTTCCCGCATATCCTTTCAATTGGATAGGTGAGTGTGTCGCCTCCAATCAATACAATCAGTTTCCAGTTATCTTAACAAATATTCTCGGATTGGGTCTTTCTATAGCGTGGAATGCTACTTATTGGGGGCCTGTTGCCGCTGTGCAAGAACCGATTGATTTGGTCACTCCCTATTTGGAGACCGATCTATTCGCTCTCGATTGCAGCACACAGAGCGCGGACGTGCTCTGGATTTTCCATCCCAACTATCCGCCGGGAATGATTGAGCGGTTGAGCGCAAATTCATGGCAGTACAGCCTATCTCTCCCCGGCCAGCAACCGGGCGAACCTGCGTATCGCGGAACTCTGGATGTGGTGAAGACGGGATACTCCGCGCTCGGCCAGAACATCACTTTGATTTCGCAGGCGAATCCTTGCGTAATTGTGCTGGCTTCAAGTCCATCTTCGCAACCCTTTCAAGATGGAAGCAGAATTTATATCAACGAATGTTCCGGGCTGGTAAGTCTGAATGAGGGAGAATTTTTTGTCTCAGGAATGACTTATGGGTCAGTGACCGTTTCCGTAACAGACTCTTCAGGAACTACTACAACCGTGACCGGGGTTGGATGGAGTTTTACCCCTCAAGACCCCAACACCGGGGCGAGCATTGATTCTTCAAGCTATCAGCAGTACACAGGCGGCGGGTTCGCTGTGCAGGTGGTTGCGATGTTCGCGGCGACTGGAGATTACCCAGCTTGCGGAGCGTTGTATCAGGAACGTCTCTGCGTTGGCGGAAGCAATAACAATCCAACGCAAATGAACGGTTCTACGCAAGACGACTACCCTGATTTCATCTGCGACCCGAACGCGGACGATTACGCCGTCCAGTATACCCTCGTGTCGAATAAGGTGAACCAGCTTCTCAACATGGTGGGAACACCTAATGCTCTGGTTATCGGCACATCGGGCGGCGTGTGGATTGTGGCCGGGTCTAACAATTCTTCGCTAAGTCAAACCAACGTGAACGCGTTACAGCAAAGCTCTGAAGGCGTAAGCGCGTTGCAGCCGCAAGTGGTGAACGGCTCGGCCATCTTTGTTAGCCGGTCGTCTCGGATTGTCACGTTTCTAGCCTACAACTTCGTAACGAACCAGTGGGACAATACCGATCTGACTCGGCTCAATCGCAACATCACCATCGGAACCTCGGCGGCAATGTCAGGAATTGCGCAGACGGCGTTTAGTATGGAACCTTACCCGATTTACTGGGGTGTGCGGAACGATGGTCAGTTGATTGGTCTGGTTTTCAACACGCAGGATCAGGTGTATGCATGGTTCCGAGTAAATATGGGAGCCGGATTGATTGAGTCCGTAGCCGTTATCTCTGGGCAGAATCAGGAAGATCAGATCGTGGTGGTGGTCAACCGCACCATCAACGGCGTAACGCAGCGGTTCGTGGAATACTTCATGCCGCAGGAATTGTTCGGCCAGTTATCGAACGCTTTCTTTGTGAATTGCGGCCTCCAGTGGCAGGGAGTGGGGCCGTTCAATATCACCGGGATCACGAACGCCAACCCCGCCGTCGTGACAGCGCCAGGTCATACGCTCGTGAATGGGCAGACGGTAGCCATTGCGGGCGTGCTGGGCATGACTCAGGTGAACACGAACCCCTTGCAGGCATGGACCGTGGCCAACGTGAGTGGCAATACCTTCCAGCTTCAAGGCAGCGACTCAACCGCATGGGGAGATTACACGGGAGGAGGAACGGTTGAGCAGGTGACGAACCAGGTCACCGGGATGAGCTATCTGATGGGCCAGAACGTCACGGCGGTTGGGGATGAGGCGGTAATCTACACCGGAATTGTGACGGCGGACACAGTTGTTTTTGGCTCCTACGCCAACCAGGTCACCATCGGGCTTCCCTACTCATCCACGATTGAACCCATGAATCCAGTGCTCGGCGATCAAAAGAATACCTCGAAAAGCAAGAGGCAGAAGTTCACTCGCGTCAACCTTTCGATGTACGAATCTGTTGGCGGCATGGTGGGCACGGACTCAACTCACCTCTACAACATCGACTACACGCAGGGCACTCCGAACCCACTCCCGCCCGGAAGTCCGGCAACTCTGTTTACCGGAAACGTAATCAACGATTTGGATGCTGAATGGACAGATGGTGCGACAATCACAATTGTGCATAGCGACCCGTTCCCGTGCACGCTGCGAAGTGTCACCCCACGGCTTTCCGTGGCCGAGGAGGGCTGATGGACCCGCAATCTCTGATGATGCTCTTCGCTGGCGAGAGTGCCTTTAGCGGCCTTGCCTCTGGATTCGGCCAGTACGAGCAAGGCCAGGAGCAGAAAGGCGCTTACGACTACAATGCACAGGTCACGCTTGACCAAATGCAGCAGAAAATGCAGACCTCTGAGGCGAAGTATTCCAACCTCATCGGGAAGCAGGCAACGGCTTATGCGCGGGCTGGAGTGGACATTGCTTCCGGCTCTCCCTTGCTAATGATGGCGCATACCGCCGCGCAGAGTGGAGTAGAGCAGGAAAGCGAGTCTCAGGCCGGCACGGAAGAAGCGGCGCTGCAAAAGTATTATGGCGAGGTGGCGGCTTGGTCGGGAACGATAGGCGGAATCAGCACAGCTATTTCGGGGTTGTCGCAGGCTGGAATGATGGCCGCTGGCGCAATGAACTCGTCGTCTTACGGAACGGTGCCATCTGCACCTAACTCGATGTATGATTCAATGTAGGTGATTGATGCCTGAAATCCCTCAAGCCGTAGCCCCAACACTGACTCCTCCACCGGAGATGAACCCCCGTATCGCTGGTGAACCAGGCAGGACAATGGCGAACGCTGCGGAGCAAATGGGCAGCGTGGCGGATATGGGGTTTCAGGTTGCCCAGAAAATCAAGAAGGCGCAAGACGAAGGGATTCTGCTTGGCGCGGAGAATCAAATCGGTGCGGATATTGAGAAAGCGCAATCAGGTCTTGCCAACTGGACTGACTACACTCACGCTGACCAATTAAAGCAAGACACCGCTACCGCATTGCAGGAAAAGTATGCCGAGCAATACGGGAACCGGCCTGACTTGTGGCGTCACATCGAACCGTATCTTGTCAGGCAGACGAACAAGTTTAACGGTCTGATTGATAAAAAATCGGCTCAGTTGACCGCAGATTACAACGAGGCTCAACTGTTTGATTCCCAACTCCACACAGAGAATGAAGCGGCTACCGAACCGACGATTGACGGCAAGGAGCGCATCTGGGCTATTCAGGATGCAAAGACAGATGTGATGGTGAAGAACGGATCGATTAGCGCTGAAAAGGGTGAAAAGGCTAAGAAACTCCTCAGATCGCGCACAATCGCTACCGAGGTAGACCACGCCGCTAACCCAATGAACGCTCCTGAAATCATGGAAGCGGAGATGGCTCAGCTGAAAGAATACGAGGACAAGGGATACGTCGATCCCGATGCTCTCGAAAGGATGCAAGATCAGCTTGCTACTTCCTACGAACGGGCTCTGAGTCGTTCCGACCGGATTGACGTATCGAAAATAGGAGATGCTGTAATTTCCAGCGACGCAAAAGATCCGACTCTCAAAGACCAGTCAACCGGAGAAATTGATTATCTGCAAGCAGCCAAGAGGGTTGATGAGAATCCTGATCTTTCCACCAATGTAAAAAAGTACGTCCGTGAGGAGTACGAGCAGAGGGATGTGCTTCAAAAAAGAATTGTCGCGGAGAGAAACCAGAAGATATTCAATTCACTTGACGACAGGATCGGGAACACAGATGCCAAGGGTGGAGCTTTGACTCCTTCCGAAGTTAAGCAAAGGAGAGAATTACATCCGAGCGATCCAAAATGGATACCTCAAGAAGTTGCAGATCATTCTCTCAAAGTAATGAAGCAAGACGCAAAAGAAGCACGCGCAACAAATATGCAAGAGCGGGCATTGGCAAGGCAGCAGGCGGCGGAGGACAGTTACGAACTTGTGGCGCGTCTCGGATCACAGCCTGGATACCTGACTAGGAACGACATTCCAGATTTGATGAAGAGCAATCCTAAAATGAAGTATTCCGACGCTCTACATGTTGTCGAGATGCGTTCCGCGCAATCAGATCCTAATTTCCAATCTGCAATGAAGATTTTCGAGGACGCGGCGAATCAAGGTGCTATGACTCTCTCGGATGTGGGCGAGGCCAATATCGCCATGCTCAAACGGGCAAAAGAGGGGGTTACGGGCACAGACCTGTTGAAGTTTGCCAGTGAAACCGTTCGTCCTCATGTCGAGAAGGACATCAAGAACCGCCTTGACCAGATCGTGTACCCGCAACTCGCCACGCCAACCGCTGCCTCTGGCACAGCACAACCGGGATTCTTCAGCAGAATTGGTACATGGGCAGAGAATCAAGTCATAACGAACGCCTTCCCGACAACGATGAAGTCTTATGCGAAGCAGGAATCTGCCGCACGGCAAGCTCCCGAAGTAGGAGCCATAGTTGATGGATACAAATTCAAAGGCGGTGATCCTGGCCAGATGTCGAATTGGGAGCAGGTAAAAAAATAATGCCTGGACCTTGGGAACAATACGCGAATCCTGTTGCTTCCCCTACTTCATCTGCGCCCAGCAATGGCCCCTGGACGCAGTATCAACCTGCTCCTTCCCTCTCTCTAGACCACGATCAAGCGCAGCGGGCTACAGATGCGCTGGTGTACTCCCATATGACCGGAGCGCCGCCCAGTTACACCTATGAAAATCGGGATGCGTTCAACGAAGATTTCTCCACTCGGCTTGAAGGCTACGCTTCGGCGGGTTGGAAGGGGCTTACGCAAGACTCCATTATTGGAGAGTATCTGAGAGGGCGAACTTCCGGCCCGTTCGAAACTGACGATGAAGTGAGCAAGTTCATCGAAGGATTCGGAACAATGATTGGTGACTTGCCTGAATACCTTGTTGGCGGCGGTCTAGGTATGATTGCTGGCGGTGCGGCGGGTACGGCAGAGCTTCCGGTCGTTGGAACCATATCAGGCGGCGTGGTAGGCGCTGGGGCGGGTGGGTTTGGTCTTACCGCTGGATTGCGCCAGTGGCTTGTGGACAAGTACGCTGGCAAGCAAATCTCTGCGTTCGATGAAGTAATGGACGTTATCAAGGCGACCGGCAAAGGCGCATTGACCGGAACGGCATTTAGTTTCGCTGGGGAAGCGGCACCGCTGGCTGAGGGCACGATAGCAAAGGTTTTTGGCGCACGAGCCTACAAGACGGCGGCGGAGCTTGCCACGATGACCACGGTCGGAAGTTTGCTTGAGGGGAAGGTTCCCACCGCGCGAGATTTTGCAAGCAACGCCGCATTGCTGGCCCTGATGCACGTTACGGTTGGGAATCTTCCTTTTGCAAAGAAAGCATCTTCCGATTTGCAAGAAAAATCGATGGACCTGTACGCCAGGGACGGAGTACACCCGGCGGACTTGGCATCGGAAGCAGCCCGCCGCGCTGTTGGGGAGCAACCTTCAGACAACCCGATGGAGGTAATGAACAAGATCGACAATGAGCTTCGCGGTATTCCCGGCAAGACACCGGAAGCCGAAGCGCCTGCCGACGCTCCCAAAGGCGAGACAAGCATCAAAAACGAGGTCACAGAAGCGGAACGTGCCGAGCGTGGATTACCGGAAGTTGAAGTTGAAGCGAGACAGACTCCGGCTTTTGAGGCTGGGAAAAAGGCAGTCGATGAGGGAACGATTGACCCGCGATCTTTGGCTAAAGAGTTGGCCGACAATCCCCGCCCGCACACAGACGAGGAAGCCGCGGCCTTGATTTACGACCGCATGAAGCTCCAGAACCAACACGCAACCGCCATGAACACCATCGAAGCGGCCCGCGCATCCGGGGACGAAGCAATGGAGGCGCGGGGCAAAGCGCAACTCGCTAAAGTCGAGGATGCGATGAACACGAACGATGAGGCGGCGCGGAGGTCTGGTACGGAGACGGGCCGCGCTCTCGCTGCACGTCGCATGATGATTAAGCAAGACTACTCGCTTGCCAATGTCCTACAGAGGGCGCGTGTTGCCAGCCCTAATGGTGAGGTATCGCCTGAGCTTCGCAATACGCTGGAAACGCTCACCAAGCAACTCGACGAAGCCAACAAGCGCATCGACGATTACGAGGAGACGAAGAAACAGCAGACAGCGGAGCGTGCGGTAGAGAAGATACGCAAGGGGCTATCCGAGCGCACGGAGAAGCGCACGGCAACCAAGGAGAGCCGAAAGGCGGAGAGGGATATTCTCTACAAGAAGCTGAATGAGGAGTTGACGGGGCAGTTGAGCGCGAACCCCATGCTCAACCCCAAACTCTACGAGCTATTCGGCAAGTTGGCAGTCAGCCACATCGAAGACGGTTTGACGACAATCGAGCAGATCGTAGACGAAATCCACTCGAATCTCCAAGAGCGGGGAATCAGCAAGCGGGAGATTCGGGATTACATCTCTCAGTACGGACGGCAAGCGACTGAGCGGACGAAGGATGAAGTACAGGTCCAGCTACGCGAGGCGATGAAGCAGGGCAAACTCATTTCTGCTATCGAGGATGCGGAATCTGGAGAGCAACCGGCGAAGGGCAAAGCCCCCGGCAAGCCGTCTGAGCGCGTCAAGGAACTTCGGAAGCAACTTGATGAGGCAATGAAGAAAGAAGAGCCTGTCGAAGAAAAGACAGATGAGGGTGGGAAGAGAGAAGCGGCGCGGCAAAAGGCTGTAGAGAAGTCGATTTCCGAACTAGACAGGCGAATCAAGGATAAGGATTTATCTCCTACTCAGCGAATGCAAGGTCCGGACACGGAAACACTTGATTCCCTGAAAGAGCAACGCGATTCTCTGCGCGAAGCGTTTGATGAAATGAAATCGGCAAGCATCGACAAGGGAGGCACCAAGGAGGCGGCGCGGGCTAAAGCTCTTCAAAAGAGCATCGCCGAACTAGAGAGACGGATTAAGGAACGGGACACTTCCGCTCCGGCGAAGATGCAAGGTCCAGACACGGAGGAGGCCGCCTCACTGAAAGCACGGCGAGATGCCCTTAGGGAAACTCTGGACAGCATGAAAGTCAGAGAGAAAGCTGACCCTGCAACGAGGGCGCTCCGAGCGTACAAGACGCGTATCACGAAGAGGATTGCGGACCTCCAGAAGCAACTCGATACCGGAGACTTTGCCAAGCCTACTCGCGGGCAGACTGTCCTCGACCAGCAGGCTCAGGACTTGAAAGCGCAGTCGGAGAAGCTCAAGGGGCAGGTGGACGACGCGATTCACAAGCAGAAACTCGCTGCGAGAACTCCGCTCGAAAAGGGCGCGGCGATCTTTCAGAAGTGGCGGCGGGCCGTGTTGCTGTCGAGCGTCAACACGCTAGGCAAACTGACTACCGCTGCGATGATGAGATTCGGCACAACTCCAATCGAAGAGCTTATCGGAGGAGTGCTGTCCAAGATGCCTGGTCTGTCTGACATCGCAGAGAAAGCCCCGCGCGAGGGCGGCGGATTGAACATTTCGGCAGAGGCTAAGGCATTCGGGCAATTCTTCGAGAAAGCCACGTATCAGGACATCAAGGAAGCGGTCAAGACGGGAAAAACGTCTCTCGACTACCTCTACGGGAAAAAGGGAACACTGCCGCCAGAGGCACTGGACTTCTTCGGCCATCTGCACGGCGCTCTCAAAGTATTGCCGAAACGGGCCGAGTTCTTCCGCTCTCTGGAGAAGCGGGCGCAATGGGCACTTGATAACCATCTCGACATCAACGATCCCAAGGTCCAGGCAACGATGGCTGCGGATGCGTATACCGACGCAAACCGAGCCATCTTCATGCAGGAGAACTTCATCAATACCGGATTCAGGATGCTGATGGGTGAATTCCATTCGCAGGGATTGAGCGGAAAATCGACCGAGTTCATGATTAAAACTGTTCTGCCGATTGTCAAGGTTCCAACCAACATCGTTGCCGAGACGGGAACTTTTGCGGCAGGCACAGTTACGGGTAGCATTAATGCCTTGCGCGTGTTGGTATCCAAAGACGGCCTCAAGAATCTGACCGGGCATGAAGCCGACAATATCATGCGCTCTCTGAAAAAAGGCAGCATCGGTCTGGCAGTGCTGGCAATGGGGTACTACGCCGGGGCTTCAACTGGATTCATCCAATCGACAGGATTCTATCAGCCGGGAGATGAAAAGAAGGAAAAGAAGGCTGAAACACTCACTATCGGCGGTGTAGATGTTCCCCCCTGGATTCAACACACCCCCGTTGGTCTGGTATTCGAGATGGGTGCGACGATGCGGCGGGTCAACGATGCCTATACGATGAAGGGAAAAAGCGGCGGGTTTGTTGCGGGTGCATCGGCGGCGGCGCTGGGCACGGCCAAGAAAGTACCGTTCCTCGAAGAAGCAACACGGTTGGGAGAGGCTACGCACACGGCTGATTCCGCCGGTCTATTCCTCGACGATCTGATTGAGAGTCTGATTGTCCCGCCAGATGTGCGCCGGGTTGCTCAGATGCAAGATCCGCAGAATAAGCAGCGCAAACCAACCAACCTGGAGCAGACCATCGAAAAGAGCGTTCCTGGGATGCAGGAGAACGTGCCTACCAAGAATAAGGGGCGGAAGTTCTCCATCCGCGGAGGCTATCGTTGAAATTCATTTTCTACACCGAATTCGGAGAGATCGCAGACCTCGCCATACACCTGAAAGATGTGGAGGGCCACGAGGTTGTGTTCCACGTTGCCAATAAAGACTATGACAAGATCGCAGACGGGATTCTGATACACGTTGATGACTGGTATCGCTACATGGGAAAGGGGTACGTGTGGGTATTCGATTCATGCTCCTTTGGCGACTTGCAAGAATGGTTGCGCGAGAAAGGCGAATCCGTTTTCGGCGGATGCACGGAAGGCGATAGGCTGGAGAACGACCGCCAAGCGGGACAGGATTGGTTCGCCGAGGCTGGATTCGATCAGGTTGAGTCGAAGAACTTCAAAGACTTTGAATCAGCCAGTCAGTTTGTGAAGGCGAACTCAGGCCGGCGCTGGATTCTCAAACAGAACGGGAACGCCCCAAAGTCTCTCTCCCACATGGGCAAGTTCGATGATGGCTCAGATATGCTCTACCACTTGGATGAGCTAAAGAAGAAGTGGAACGAGTCGCATTTTGGCCCTATCGACTTTGACATTATGGAGGTAGTGGAGGGGCTGGAAGTTGCGGCCTCGGCTTTCTTCAACGGCTCAGATTGGATGCGCGACGCGCAGGGTAAGGTGACCGGCTTCCTCAACTTCGAGGAGAAGAAAGAAGCGGACGGCAACACGGGCGAAACGACCGGAGAGATGGGCACGACGTTCTGGGGATGCACAGAAGAAAACGAACTGTTCCGCGAGATGATCTGCCGCCCTGCTATCAAAGCCAGGTTGAAGAAGATCGGATTCCGGGGCGTGTTCGACATCAACTGCATCGTGACTGACGAGGGAAAGATCGTCGCCCTTGAACCAACGTGCAGGTTCGGCGTTCCAAGCACAGCCTATGAGTTCTGTGAGGCGATGGAGAGCGGTGCAGGAAAGCTCATAGAGGCCGTCGCCAAAGGCCAGAATCGCCCCGTGCCGCTCTTCCAGGGATGGGGCATGGTAATCGTAGTCGCGGCCAAGCCGTTCCCTGTAGAGGCCGACGTAGACGACGAAGCAACCAGTATCGGTGAGCGGCTTTGGATTCTCAAGGATGGGAAACCTGTTGACGAGTTCGATTCAGACCAAAAGAAACATGTCCACCTCTATAACTTCAAGAAGGACGAGGAGGGCTACAAGGTCGCAACCAAGAGCGGCTACCTTCTGACCGTGACCGCAACTGGTGAGGAGATTGCCAAGGTGCGCGAGGGGTTGATCGAGTATATCAAAGACAATCTTTTAATCGCGGGGCAGAAGTACAGGTCTGACATCGGGAAGCGAGTGGAGGAGTATGAAGATTCAACTGAGAACGATACCGCACTCTGAGCAACGCTACGAGACGTGCGGGGATTGGGAAAACCTTCCCGAAGGATCGCTGCGCATTTCGGTTAGCGACATGGGCAATGATGACTATGCGTTCCTTGTTGCCATCCATGAGCTTGTCGAGGTGTGGCTCTGCAACAAGCGCGGAATCACAGACGAAGCGGTGAGCGCCTTCGACATCGAATACGAGAAGAACCGGCCAGAGGGTGACGAGTCCGAGCCTGGGAACCATCCCGATGCACCTTACCGGAAAGAGCATTTCTTCGCAACCAACATCGAGCGTATGATTGCATTAGAGTTAGGCTTGGATTGGGAAAAATACTCCAAGGCAGTGATGAGCTTATGAGGGTTATGGGACACAATTCGTGGCAGCACCTTTGGGACTGCATCTGCATGGATTTGGGTATCGAGGAGCTTTGACTATGAAAAACAGAATCGTTCTGATGTGCGCTTTGCTACTGTCTCCGGTCGTGGCCCATGCGACTGTAACCGGCACCGCTACTAGCGCTTCTTTCGTCTGCACAGGAAGCACAGGCCCCTTCCCGTTCACCTTCCCGATTGACACGGCGGCGGCTATGACGGTGACGCAGAACGGTACTGTTCTGGCTTCTTCTGCCTACACGATTTCTCCAGTCAATAACTCCTACGCCAATGGCGGCTCTGTCACACTGAACACAGCCTGCCCCGCTGCGCAGATTCTTGTTCTGCAAAGGGTTACACCAATTACGCAGTTGACGCAATTCACGCCATATATGCCTGTGATGTATGCGAATATTGAGAGCGGTTTAGATAAGGTGACAGAGATTGAGCAGGAGTTAGTCTTAGGAGTTAGCGGAGGAATAACGCAGTTGACGGGAGATGTTCTTGCCGGACCGGGAACAGGATCGGCAAACGCAACACTGAAGGTAGTCAACTCATCACCGGGAAACTGCGGAGATTCCTCACACACCTGCGCAATCACAACGGATTCTAACGGAAGGGTTACTTCTCAATCCCCTATCGCCATAAACACATCCAGTGGAATCTCTGGCATGACAGCAGGACAGATTCCAATTGCGGCCACGGCCAGCACAATCACAAGCAGCAAGGTATTGTCAGGGACTGGCGCGGGAATTACAACGGGTCCAACAACAACCACGCTGAATGACTGCGTAAAGTTTGGAGATACAGCGGGCACACTAGCAGATGCTGGAGCGGCTTGTGGGTCTGGAGGTGGGAGCTATCTACCTCTCTCTGGAGGCACACTGACCGGCGCACTCACCGGCACCAGCGCATCATTCTCAGGCACCGTCTCGGCTGGCAGTGAGACGCTTGGATCGCCATTGCTTCCGGCGTCGGGCGGCACGGGCGCAACCACGGCGGCGGGTGCACTTGCCAACCTGGGCGCGGTAGGTACATCAACGACCGTCAATGGCCATGCTTTGAGCAGCAACGTGACGGTGTCTGCATCGGATTTGACGACGGGGACTTTGCCGCACGCGCAGTTACCGGTGCTGGTTTCAGGCGATATTCCTAGTAATGCCGCGAATACCACGGGCACAGCGGCCGGCTTTACCGGCTCATTGGCGGGCGATGTTACGGGCACGCAATCGGCGACGACGGTTGGCAAGGTGAACGGTGCGGCGGTGCCAGCAAGCAAATCAGTTGTTGGGACCAACAGCAGCGGCCAGATCATCGATGCTACCTCATGGGCTGAGAACCTGCTCGGTGCGGCACTTTATCCTGGATACCAAGCACTGTATCTCCCCTACATGGACGGAAGCGGCACTGTACTGCACGATCAGAGCGGTAATCACTATGACATGACTTTTGCATCTGGAGGAAATGCGCCCACTTGGTCTGCGGATGGTTCGATTATCTTTACGCCGACCAATACGATTGCTGGCGGACAATGGTTGTCTGGTCCAGCAGCCGTTTTAGCTGGAGCAGGAACGATCCAGATGTGGTATGAGCAAATCATGCCTTATTCAATTGATGGATTATCGCATTCAATCTACAAACAATGGGCTATCGGCGACAGCAGCGGAAATGGACTTGGTTGGTATCCTGCGTACTTCGGTGCACCTGCCATGATAGGCAACCCGACGCTTTATAACTACGATCTCATCCCAACGGATCGCCTGATCGGCAACTCCTCATTCACCGTTGTGTGCAATGGAGCTTCTCCGGCAACCGCATATGTGAATGGACACTCGCCAACGAGTTATCTGTACCCTGCGGTTACATCGACACTACCCTCTTGTCCGACCTGGGCAAGCACAGGAAGCGTAGAGATAGGCGGCACTTCTTATTTCTCTGGAGTTGGAAACTCAACGCCGCAGTGGAAGCTGTTCGGTATTGTGGTCTATCCGACGACTGTCCCAGTCACTCCAGCGATTGTCTTACAGAACGAAGCCTTTATGTCGAAGACTGCTCTGCCACAACATGGAGCGACAACCTTTGGAATTGAATCGCGCCCACCTTACTGGCTAGCTTATCAAGGAGATTCACGCACGGCGAATGCGGCTGGATCGCCTCCGAGCGGAGGTAATTGGCAGCTCACGACTTCGCGTGAGTGGCAGATTTCGCGTTTAGAGCCGGACCGCGACCAGTACAACAATATGGGAATGTATAACCAGAGACTTTCAACTATGGTTACGAATATGCCCAACGAGATCACGCCTCTTTGCACACAAAATATAAGTGTGGCAAAGACAGTCCTTCTTGACGCTGGTACGAATGACATTCAAGGCGGCGCGACGGGCGCAACGACCTACGCATCGTTGCAGAGCTATGCCTCTAACCTGCACACAGCGTGTAATGGAGTGAAAATTTTGTATGCTACATCCGTCGCCAGAGGCTCTTTCACGGCGACGATGGAGGGCTACCGCGAGACACTCAACTCGGATGCTATTTCCGGATGGGTGGCAGGGACATTCAACGGCGATGCGGTAGACGACAATGCCAATGATCCGATTGCAGCGACACAAGTTACGCCGAACACATACAATCCCTCAGCAGCGTCATCATGCAATGCAACGTGGTTCGATTCTGACTGCGTTCACTTTACCGCTGCAATGAACGCTGAGATGGCATCAGGAGAAAGCGCGGCGATAAAGTTAGTGCAGGGGCGCTTGAATACGTGCACGATAGTGCAAAAGCAGATTCCCTATCAGGTATTGGTGGCGGCGAACACAGCTTCCCCGGGCCTCACTCAGACGATTCCACTGGGCATACAACTCGCCAAAGGTGAGAACGTGTGTTCGCTCAGCGAGAACATTACAAGCGCATTTACTGGACCGACAACTCTAACAATGTCAGTAGGCAATAGTGGAGGTTCAACGACCTCATATCAGAGCGCATTCAGCCTGATGTCAGGAGGCGACACAACAGCTTCGCCTACCTACGTTGGTCCGGGCGGTGCGGTGAACGTGACATTCACCGCGACAGGAGCCAACCTTTCAACGGTCAGCGGGGGAAACATGGTCGTAAACGTGGGAGTGATTTACAACGGATTGTATTAACCGGCTGTCCTGTACATAGGAGTCACAGAGCAGGTGACAGGCTTGAAAGAGTTGCCGGGGCAGTAGATCATGAGTACGAGGAAGAATAATGGCTGACATCGAGAGCAGAGTAGAAAAACTCGAAGACTGGCGAAGCGGAGTTGATAAACAAATGGCCGAAATTAAACCCCTTGTTTATGATATGAAAGACGAAATTTTTAACCACGATGGAGTCAAAGGCGTAAAGACTATCGTGATTGAAGAGTTCGCCAAGCTGAACGCAGAGCGGTCTAGGCGATGGTCTACGTCAAACAAACTCGCTGCTGTGGGCATCATTATGACTTTGCTTGCGTGGCCTTCTGCAAAAGTTTGGTCGTTCGTTGTTGATGTCTACCAAATAACTCAGGAATGGCATCAAACCCACAAGAGCGAAATTGATAAGATCCCTAAAATGTCAGGCGCGATGGCCCTGAAAGAGAAGTCCGCGCCGATCTCAGAAGTGACCGACTACATCCCACAGTAAAGGAAAACTACCATGCGTTCAGATGATCCGCCCAAGATTCCAGGAAACCCAGACCCGAATCCGAAAATACCGTGCGAAGAACCCGTCGCGCCTGTCGAGGAAACCGAAGAGGAACCGCTTGACAGCAGAGAGTGAAAAGTGTAAAAGTGTATTTGTGAAACCCAAGCAAGTCTACATTCCCGGTGAATTGCACGATGAGCTGAAGCTGTTAGCGCATCAGTTGCATCTGTCGCTGAAGAGCTTGGTTGCGCGTCACTTGCAAGATGTGGTGAAAACTTATCGGGACGCAGGACGTTTGCAAGCACGGAAGAAGTGAGACTGCGGCTGTCTACGGATAGCGCATAGGCCAGCCGGGAGCCTTTAATTCCGGTATGCTGAGCGGCGGTGAGCAGCGATGCAAGCTGCCGCAAAGCAAAGGAGCAAGCATCATGGAGAATTGGAAAACAACACTCATCGGAGCAGTCGGCGCATTGCTGATGGCTGCTGCAAACTACAGCGGAGAGCATACGTGGCAGGGATATGTCGCGTGTCTTGTGCCCGTCGCGCTTGGGCTTTATGCCAAAGACTACGACACGCATTCAACCGTGGAGCAAACGCAGACGGCCACCACCGAAGCGCACGCCGCAGAGCTCGCGGCCATCAACAAGCAGTGATGCAGATGACGCTGAAGACGATCCTCTCCATCCTTGCGCTGTTGGCTCTTGGCGCTCTGCTGGGCGTTCTGGCACGCGCGCAAGCGCCTTGCATACAACAGGATTACGATGCGTTGAGTCTAAAGTGGAACACATTGCTGCCGTCCGCCTACAACAATGACGAACTCGGATCCATGTGGCGCGACGTGGACAATCAACTGCACCAGTGCGACAGAGCAGCGATACATGCCAACACGGTGGCGTTGCGGGCTGGGGATCAGGGTTTACAGGAGGAAGAAAATCGAGACTTTGCAATCGTGTTTTACAAACAGTGCCATCCGTCGTTTTGGTGGCACATAGGCCACCCGTTACACCGCGCTCCTGAATGGTGCAAACGATAACCCACCACAGCACAACCGAAAAGAGGAATTATGAAGTTCAATCTCCAATCGAAGCTCGGCGCATGGGCGCTGATCGCAGTTCTCATGCTTGGCATCGTGCCAACTGTCGGCTGCTCCGGCCAAAGCGTTGCACAGCAGATCGTCGGATGGACGCCCTTTATCGACTCGGCGCTTACCACGCTCGGCTCTGTTGCCGGTTCGTTATCCCCGCAGGACTCCGTGATTATCGATCCCGTCGTGACGGCCTTGGTGACCTCTCAGAACCTTTTGAAGAACCAGGCTCAGGCTTACCTCGCCAACCCTACAGCGGGCGTCCTGGCGCAGCTACAGGCCCAAGCGGTGACGTTCCAGCAAAGCCTCAACTCGGCAGTTCTGACGGCCTTGAAGATTACCAACTCGGACAGCCAGAAACGAATCATCGCTCAGATTCAGGTGGTGCTTACCGGAGCGACGGCGGTACTGGCTCTGCTCCAGACGATCAAGGGAAACACGCTGACCGTCACGACCGGCTCGGTAACTACTTCTCAGGTTCTTCCCTACTTGGATGAGAGCAAGAGCGTGGCGCTGGTGGCCGAGCATGAAGGAGTTCCATCGTTTGTGGCGTCCTACCGCGTGCATCAGGCAGAAGCATCACTCATCGCGGCAGGACTCTAACCATTCACGGGGCTGCTGCATGAGGCATAGGCCCGGCCCCGAACATTGCAGTAGGCGGCTGATGGAGGCACCATGCAATCAAGCGAGCAATGCAGGAACGCATTTTTATCTCTCATCGCATGGAGCGAGGGAACCAGCACCAGCCCACTCACACGCAACGATGGATACGATGTGATTGTTTCCGGCGTCAGTGGGCCTCAAGTCATCACAGACTACTCAGACCATCCATTCGCCCACGGCGGTGCAGTGACCGTCAGACGGGTGCCTCTGCTCGTCTCGACAGCGGCAGGGCGCTACCAGGTGCTTGCGCGATACTTCGAGGCGTACAAGGCCCAGCTTCACCTGGCCGACTTTTCGCCTGCCAGCCAGGACGCGGTAGCTCTCAAGCAGATGGGAGAACGGGGGGCGGTGGCCTTGGTCGATGCGGGGAAGATCGAAGCGGCAATCACAGCCTGCGCTCCGATCTGGGCGAGCTTCCCCGGAAACGACTACGGGCAGGGCGGCAAGAGCATGGATGAACTGCTGGCGAAATATCAGGAGTACACGACCGGCGCATAGCTTCAGTGCGTCCCTCGGCGCTGAGAGAAGGAGAGGGAGTCCAAAATTTGGAGTTAGAAGCCTCGGCTGATATGGTCGGGGCTTTTTCTTGACTTTGTTACTGTGATGTGTATATTATTTGTATGGGGGAATCAGTGATGGGGGAAACTCAAAGACAATTGCCGCGGTGGGGTGCGTCTGAGGAAGACGTGTTGCGCGAGTTTGCCGGCAGGGAATCGGCAGAGAAGATTGGGAAAAGGGTAGGCCGAAGCAAAAACTCTGTTCTGGAAAAGATAAAGAAAATGGGGTTGAAGGGAATACCGAAGGGTCTTCCCCGTTCTTGGACGGATGAACAAATGGAGGCTTTGAAGTCTGTGAGGGAGGATATTTCTTCGAGGAATTTTGCTCGGAGATGGAGTCTCGGGGAAGAGTCGGTGCGATGGTGGGGAAGGAAACTGGGGATCAAATTTAAGCGGAAAGATAGATGGTTGGCCGATCAAGATGGGGAGTTGAGATCTATTCTCACGGCCGAGGAAGCGATGCAACACTTTGGCCGCACAAGGCGTTCTGTGCTGTGCAAGGCTCGTTCTCTAGGGATCACCCTCCAATCTCCTCGCAGCGGCCGTCCCAGGGGAAGTGTGGGGGTAAAGAGGGGTGATTCCCCACCGCGCATGAAGGTGGTCAAGAAGCGAGTGAAGGCACCCGAAGGCAGTGTGGTGGTTTGGTGTAAGGTCTGTGGAAGTCCGGTAGTTGATTGGCGACAGCATTTCGAGAGAATGCCGGGGTGCAAAGTCGTTAAGTGAGGAGGCAGATCGGAGGCTGCTGCATGGAAATCGGCGCTGGATGCGCTGAAGAAGGAAACGGTGAAGTGATGGAACTGCCGAAAGTGACATACAAAGAGGCGAGGGAAATATGGAGAATCACTTCTTGCAAAATTAGTGTGGAGTCCTTGGCAGATGCGATCAATTCTGTACTCTCACGCCGCGCTCCAGAAGCGCCAAGTCCTGTGCCTGAGCCTGAGAGGTTCACGCTGGAGCAGGTGCGGGAGGCGATAATTTCCAGCTATAAGACCTTCTGCGGGGAGAGCGAGGTGGTATTTGCGGATTATGCTTGCGCCCGTCTCGCCCCCAAGCCCAAGACGCCGGAGGAACGCCAGAAGCAGGCTATTATCTCCGTACTCACGTTTCAGCCAGAGTATAACGACCACCCTGGATATAATCCTGACCCAGACAAACTCGCGGATGCAATCGTGGCCGCGCTGAAGGGAGCCGAATGAGCGAACTGAATATACCGGGAAAGATGTTTCCCATCCAAAAAGGATATGCGAAGGACAAGGCAGCGCCGGGTCCGCTGCGGATACCTTGGTCTGTAGCAGAGAAGGCGTACTGCCAATACGCACGTC
>Ga0302149_1000201_pt1 | contig 19694 bp, 31 predicted proteins | sample I_Bog_N1_1_FD_192435 | JGI IMG/M metagenome (GOLD analysis project Ga0302149, IMG submission 192435) | Peat permafrost microbial communities from Stordalen Mire near Abisko, Sweden - I_Bog_N1_1 | ecosystem: Environmental > Terrestrial > Soil > Wetlands > Peat | place: Sweden: Abisko, Stordalen...
TGGCCTGAATGCCGTGCTGCTCCACTTCAAATCCTTCACTGATGTAGGCGATCGGATGCGCCACGGTCAGCGGCGCTATTCCCGGCTTCGCGTTCATGGTTTTCTTCAGGAGAATGACGCTGGCGAGATAGACGTTGTCGATCACGAGGTTTCGGGCTCGGTCGATTGCAATGTGCGTGTTGTATAAGTCTCGGCCTGCGCCGCGGGAAGACATAAGTGATCCGCTTCCAACTTCCACGGCAAACAGATTAATTGCCTCACTCATGGAGTCGTACCGATCGAGCTGCGTGCAAATCTCCGATCCGTCTTTGTCGTTCATGACGTAGCGGGAAACCTTCCCTTTCGGCTCGCGCACCACAACCTCTCCGATCTCAACGTACTTGGCGTCGGTCTCGTAGGCGGCTCCGTATCCACCCTCACGAATCCAATCCTCCCAGCGCCTTGCGTCCTCGTCGCTATTGAGTGAACGGGATGCTGGAACGGCTTGATTTATAGCCTTTGCAAGATTATCGAGATGCCAACCAGCAAGAGCAGAGAGACGAGGATTCTCAAACACTGGAAGAAGCTCGGAAATTTGATAGCGGCGCTTTCTTCCCCAGAGAGGCAGTGCGTTGGCATCTTGAGGGGCTTCGATTGGGAAGAATACGTTGTCTTGACGAAGGAACTCTGGCTTCCAGTCCCGAAGGTCATCCCATGTCCATGCGCAGAATCCGAAGGTTGTATTTTCATGAGTTGTCTGAGCAAGAAGGTCGGCATGTCCCTTCCACCCCCGGATGGTCTTGGTAATTTCCTCGCGGAATACCTTGGTCTTATGTTCTGAGTCGGCTGATTCAATTGGATATTTTGAGAATGTTAATGTGCTGGCGGTTTCAATAACCTCTTTGAATGGAGGCTGAATGCGTGAGACCATCGTGGATAAGAATCCCGTTGGCCGGTTGCTTCTCCATCCCTGACCCATACTTTCGAGCTTTTTCTGGTCATTTGGCGGCTCGTTGTTGAGCTTCTTTTGGATCGTCTGGTTTTTCTTGTTTCGATCGTTGTTGTCGTTCTTGAGGCGCTTGTAGCAGCTATACGCCTGCGCAGAGTCCTTGAATACCCGCTGAACGGCAAACGTATCCTCATTGATGATGTCCGTTGAATTGCCCGAAGCTGGCTCGTACGGAAGGTCAAGCTCTCTTGGGGCTACATGGGCATCCGTAACGCGTGGCGCTATGTTCGCAAAATGGTTGGTGACTTTGGCCGGAAGTGGTTTTGTTGTGGCCATTTTATGCTTCGTTCATCCAGCAGGAATCTGGGAGGTTTTGTGCTTTGGAGAGCTGATCTTTCTCAATGAAGATCGCGGTTCTGTTGTCGTGGCGAAGGACGTGACATCCGCCCAGAATCTTACTCATGCCAACATCTCTGGCCTGACGTACTGACGCGCAGACCCGGAGCGCATTGTCGGTGCATGGTTGGCATTCGACCCTGAAGTTGGCATTGTTCGGACAGGCGGCGCAGATGGACGACCTGCGTGATGCCTCGGTGTCGGAAACCAGCTTGATCTGTTCTCCTGTAGCTAGAAGGTTGCTTGCCCATGTCACCACATCGTTGAGCAGGTCGCCCTGTGGCGTTGGTCGCTCAACGGATGAGAAGTTCACTTCCACTGAATCAACTCCATGGCAGAAGGTCGGGACGCGCCCGCATAGCTGCCGGTTTACATCACCCACAACATCACCAACTGGCAGGTTGTTGTTGGCTCGGTACGCTTTGACCACCTCATACAGATTGTCGAGGTCAAAGTGAGAGTCGAGCCTCACGTCGCCTTCAAAGAAATGATAACCGCCGGGGAAGACCATTCCCTTAATTGGTGTGGACATGATTAGATCGTGTTAATTGATTGTGAAACCTTGACTGGAGGCATGGGTCAATGTCTTACGATAGAACGCATCGCGTGGCAACGACTTTTTTTGCTGCACGCCGCAGTCAGTCAGTGTAGTGTGCCGCCATGAATCAATACGATGAATTGCAGTGTCAGGCGCTCAGGGATGCCGAGAAGCTAGCTTCAGGCGGTGAGGATTTTTCCCATCTCTGCAAATTGATGGACGGAGAGCGACAACTTCGCCTGAAGATATTCGTCCAGCAGCTCCCAAATGAAATCGCTCGTAAAACGATCTACGATCGTGCGGTGACGAACGAAGAGGAGCCCAAGTCGAAGAAAGTGGCGCGTCCTCGGTGTAAGGGCGATAAGGGGCGCTGACATATCCCGTACGGTAGGATTTGGTGCTTAATGGACATCCGGGCGTTCTTTATTGCCGATCGGGTATAAATCGATTGATCTTTGCTGCATTTATACCCTATGAGGGGATTTCTAATGTAAATTCTAATCACTTTTTCCGTAATAAAATTGGCTGAGACCGCCAAAGCGATCTCGTAACTCCTTCCACAACATGGTGGATGAAATTGGTAGCGAGGGTGGGATTTGAACCCACGATCCCCAGCTTATGAGACTGGTGACTTAACCACTTGTCCACCGCGCTATGAAATTGGAGCAGGCTCCCAGACTTTCACTGGGTTGAGTCCTATGTTGTGCTGTAACCAGGGTAGTTAGCTTCAACTGGAGCTGGCGCTGCAAGGAAATTGTTTACGCTCTGAAGATCGGCGCTCCAGGGAACCGACCCTTCGGGTAAACGAAGGAGCCAAGCGCGTCGGAATAAATTTTGAACCTCTGGGGGTAATGGAGCGTCACATCAGCAAAGGTTGCGTAGGTCTTTGTGACCCTTGTGGCAACCTTGGTCATCACTGGTTCGGCAGATGCCTGAACATTGGGCGTAGTTGTGGATTTGTTCGTCCCGTAGTTGGGCGCCGGGAAATTGCTGTAGGTATTGCCTTCGATGAATTTTGCCATGGGAGATGTCTTACGCTTTACATTGAAATTGGTCAAGGATCAATCACGCTGCCGCCGCACGCCATCCACGGCTTTTGTCTGGAGCCTTCATATATCTGATCTAAACTCCAGTTTTCAAGCGGGCGTATGTATTGGGTTGTGGCATTGGCTGTAAAAATTTCAAAGTCACCGTAAAAGCCCCATATTTCGTTTTGAAGTCCCACATAGCCCCCAAATATCTGTGCTACTCGAACAGAAAATACCGGGGTTCGATAGCCGTAATAGGGTGCAACATAGTTAGGGTCAGTTTGCGCATACCCATGTCGTGCCGCTGGCCCTCCGGGTTGCCACCATCCGGGATTTGGAAAATTCGCAAGAATCCTGTTTCTAGTAAATTGGTACAATCCCATTTGGGATGTCTTACGTTGTCGCCTGTTGCGCGTCAAGGGGTTTTTTCTCGAACCTCTGAACCTTGTGGTAGTGCGTGTATGGCGACTGAGTCATGGGACAGTGAAGTGTTCCGGCCTTGTGAGCCCCAAACCATCGTCCGCAGTGTCTGCATGGCTGTCGTAGCCGGGTGCGTTCTGATACGTTCATAGCAGAAGGAAAGCAATTCCTGCGCCATATAGGAATCCTCCAAACAACATCATGTCGGGCATTGAGTCAGGAAACCACATCTCCAGTTGGTCGCTGAAATATAGCACGACCCATGCGCAGGCGATCAGCAGTGCTCCTGTTACAACGTGAATGGTTCTCACAAGAATGCGGCAAGCATGCCGTAAGCGAGCGCCACGAAGTATAAGAACACGGCGCCCATGATGTATCCATACTGGCGCTTTGATACGGCGGTCTTCACGCACATAGATGCCAGACCTACCCAGAAGATAGCACCAAGCACAAGGCATGCCCTGAGCATTGTGAGGGCTAAAGATTGAGCAAGCGGGCTCATAGTGGTGATGGTGGAATTAATGCGGCCACAATCAGGACAAATGCGGCCACGACGATTATTGCGATGAAGAATTTCATGACAGTTGAAAGATGACCTTGATGCATTCGACGGCAGCGAATCCAAGGCAGGCGGAGATCGTGAGTCTCAAGACAATCTCAAGCACTAAGGCGACTGGAGTATATTTGTCGATATTGTTGTTAATGAAGTCCGCCTCATGCACCTGAATGAGGAATGCGAACGTGATGAGCGCGATGGCTGCAATGGCGAGGATTTGATCGATGTTCATTTATTTATTTGGTTGGATGTTTATTTATGACGACTGAAGAAAGAGCAATCTTCGCCCGGTGTTGCCACTCACCCCATTATGTGATCTTTCCCGCCCAGCAGAGAAAAAGCTCTATCAGGCATTGGTGGCTCGGCCTCAGTTTTTTGCAGTGAATGGTCGCTCTTTCTTCAACCGTCATAAGGGTGTTCTAATTGCTTGGGTTATTGATGGCAAGGATTATTTACCAGTTGTATTTCACGCCTAAGTACTTTGTCTCATGCACTCCGTTATGATTGGATGGAAGTCCGCATCGCCTGACGATCGTAGCGTCACCTTCGTGAAGTCCGAATATGATGATAGTTTTTTCGCACCGCTCGCGCTCTTTCTTCTGCTGCCCCCGCTCCTGTGGCCACACGGTTTCAAATCCAAGCTCTGTGCGAGCTGAATGTGCTCCTTGATGGCCGGTAGTACGAGTGCATGAGTAGGTGTCGCCCGCGCAGTTGGTGAATATGTTGTCGCAGGTCTTTGGCGCGTTATTGTTGTTTTTCTCCATGGCGTCCGTCCATGTCGGAGAGCCGATGGGCTGCTGCGAGTGATGCGTGCCTCCGTGACCGCTTGGCTTTCCGCATTTATATGTGTTTCCATATGCTCCAACATACTCGCTTAGACAGGGGCGGCGCGGCTCTTGAGATTGGTAAGAGCCATGCAACTCTCGATCGGTCTCTGTGTTTCGTCTTACATTGTCCTGCTCCAGCTCTCCGATGAGTAATATGGCCTCCCTTTCGATGTTCTTGATGCTGGATACAAGAGTGCGCAGAAACGCGACTCCTTTTGGCGGGTTGATTCCGTAGCTCATAGTTTTATTGATTGGTTGATTGGTTGACCAAACAATAACCCAAGCAATATCGCCGTCAACTTTATTTTCGACTATTTTTAATCACCTGAGAAATCAATGAAATCGAGTTTCCCAACATCAAACTGCTCGCGCTGGCGATCCTCTCTCTGTGGTGGTTTCTGCGGAGTCATCGATCCAATCTCGCCAGACTTCATGCGGAACAAGTGAACCATCAAGCTGACAGCGTCCATCGCGTCCGGGCTCTTGGCTTGAAGGCGGTGCATGTACTCCTTCTTCGGCTCCACGCGATTGAGGCCCTTGCCCTTCTGCTTGTACCGGCGACTCACACATTGCTTGGACAGCTCTTCATTCCTGAATGACGGACTGATCTTGATGTAGCCAAACTCCAAGAATCTCGCCAATGCGAAGATCAGTTCGGTCACGATCCCGTCGTACTGTTCTTGGCATGTCTTGGCGTCGTCTGCCATCACGCGGCTGTCTGTCGCTGCCTCACCGTAGTTGACTCCCATCACATCTTCTCCGAAGTGGATGTCGTTACGCAGGCAGTCGTGTACTCCCGATCCATTGCCGGTACGATCGACGCAGCACCAACCAGGCTTGATGCGCATTGTCTTACAAAAGTCTTTGATGGCATTGGTCTGCTTCACGGTATCGCCTTTCGGAAACATCACCAGCCCGTCGAGCTGGAGTCCTACCCTCGGCTCGTTGAAGGCAATGATCTTTCCTGACTGTGGCGTCCATCCATCCACAAGTCCGAATCGGCCATGAGCCGCCACCATATTGTCGTTGCCTTCTAGGGCTAGATCGATGCCTGTCAATGGGACGACCGGCCCGATGAAGCGGTAGATGCCGATCGAGTTTTCGAACATGGCTGGGGTGATGATGCACATTGCTGTACCCTCGGCGGGGAACCATCCCCGGGCCATGGTGTCGCTTTCCGCAGTTCTCCCGGCCTGAAGATACGCCATGTAACCGTCGTATGTTTGGAAGCCCTCATAGATCATCTTCTTTTGGATGACGTTCTCGCTCTGTGCAGCGTCCAGCCGCAGGACGTGATAGCCCTCCTTGCTTGTCCATTCGAGGTCTGTCTCTTTATCAATCATCGTCCATCCGCCAACCGGCTCGCATCGCTGCCCAAAGTCGCTGGCTCGGTTCTTTGGGTTGCTCGCTGCCACAATCTTGATTTGCCCGCTCTTGGATGAGCTGTCGATCGTGGATGCGATGTTGTTGACACCTTCCCAGCATCCGAACGGGATTGCCTCGGCCTCATCCAGAAGCGCGAACACCCGGGAGAGTATGCCGAACTCCGGGTGGGGTTCTCCTTGGCGGGGAACAGGATGGAATCCACGCAGCACACCAGCTCCACTCTCGCCCTTTGCGATAGCCATGAGGTGAATGCCCTGCTTCTCGTCTGAGTTGCACTTGATCGATTCAGCGGCCTCGTGGCTCTCACAGCCTTTGGGCCTCAAGATTGCCAGCCGGTGAAAGTTCTGCATGGAGGCGAAAATGTTCGTCTTGGCGTGCTCCTTGGTGGCGCTGACGACCTTGATGCAGGTGTACTCTGGGTCTTTCCACCACTCGAGGTAGAACTTTGCGCCCACATTGTAAGACTTACCCATGGCTCCAGAGCCGGGGATCAGCAGCTTGTCGTACTGCTCGCAACACCTCCAGACGTCTCGTACGCTCTTTGGCTCGTAGTTGAATACCTGCTTGCCCCACATGAGCACGGCGGCTGCCTCAAACTGGTTATTATTGAGGAGGTGCTTGATGAATGATCGCACGACGTTCTCGGCCTCGGCATAGTCGAGGGTCTTATCGTCCTTGTCTTCCTCTGGATGCTCAACCGCGTAGAGTAGAATGTATTTCGCGGCAGCGAGCATGCCCTGCTCTTTGTAGCCCTCGTATTGAGCTCGGATGTTGTGAGCCATGATGACGGCTCTCTTCTTGGTCAATGGCTTTCTCATAGCGGTATCAGCCCAGTTGGTAGATCGCTGTTGTCCTCCTCAATCTCAACGTCTATCGAGTCATCGCCCATACCGTCCACTTGTTCGGTATCAATGTTGTGCCGGCGAGTTAGGTTGAACGTGATCGAATTTCCGAACTTGTCCGATGCAGTGATTGTGTCCGGGCCTATGCCAAGCATGGAGTTGATTTCCTTGATGGCAGAAACACAGACTCCCGGCTGTCCCATCTTCTCAGCTAACTTAGCAGTATAACGTAGATAGTTAATGTTGATAGATGCGATTGATTTAATCTCATGTTTCATAACCTCCCTGATCTTCTCGTTGCCAGCCTTGATGTATCGATCTGTCGTCCTTGAGCAAACCCCGTACCATTCGCTGCATTTCGACACGATTTCAGAATAAGGCTCACCTTCGAGCAAGAGCTTTATCACGGCACCAACGCGCTGATCTACTTCGGCGTCAGGATTGCGTACTCCATGCTTGGTGGATGGCACATAAACGACAAGCCTTCTCTCCTGTTGATCGGGTTCTGGTGTCTTTTTTTTTCGAGGTGCCACACTGTTATGATTTAATGGATTGACTTTTATGCTTGACGGGTTTTGAGTACCCTTGATTCCCGAGAGCTACCGTTATCCTGCGTGGCTACAGGTGTCAATGTCTTACTTTACGACGGAAGGTGCGGCACTGCGATGACATCCATACCTTTGTGCTTGGCACAACGCCTGATGATTCCCTTCTGGGTATGCAGGTGATGAACGCACTGCTCGTAGCAGTCTGGGATGTCGCAATAGAAATTTCTCTGCTCCCGGTACTCGTCGAGCATCTCTCTGAGGACTTGAGTCAGGTCTATTATGGCAGCCTTCATATTTTCCTTCCCTCCATGCCTCCGGGCAGCTCCCCTCTCTCAATGCACCTAAAGAATGGACTCGGCCTTGAGAAGGCTTCTGCAAGTTGCTTTCCGATTCGATCTTGGTCTTTTTGAACAAACTGGTTGATCTCGGAAATCGGCACCTCTTTCCCGGTCGGAACATAAGGCTTCTGCTTCTTCGCTTTCCTCTGATGATACCGATCCCACCGCTTACCCCTGAACTTGGTATTGTTCAGCGCCCCGCATTCTGGACAGAACTTGTAGAAGTTGATGTCGGGAGATGAGTAGCGATAGAAGTCATCCTCAGTCTCATGGATGACATGCGAGTCGTCGTAGTCACTCTCGTGTCCTACAATGTGGATGTGGGGTTCTTTAGAAGTCATGATTTTTGGGGAATGTGTCGTCCTGTCTAAGTAGGCATCGTTCGCAGATAAATTCCGAGCGATGACCTCCCGCGAGCCGATTAAGCTTGTCTGTGATGATCTTTGCGTCATCTTCTCCTGAGTGAATCGCCATAAAAAACTCGCCGTTTTTCCTGATGATCGGATAGAGCAATTCCGTTTCTTTATCGACCGTATAAACATCCCTCTTCACCTGCTGGTTGAGGAAGTCGGCTATTGCGGTGCCGATAAGTTTTGCCTCTTCGTCACTTTCGTTATCAAAAGAGGATGGAAAGGCGACGGGATTTCCTTCTGAATCAATTACCTCTAAGATAATTTCATCATCGTACCGAAACGGCCCCTTAAATTTAGCAAGAGCCTCTTGCGTTGGTGTTTCAGTTGTCATTTGATCTCCTTTTTGAGTTGGTTGATGGCTTCGAGTTTGTCGAGGGCTGCACCAATAGCCTTGATATTGTCGCGCCGTGAAGGCGCTTCAGGAATATCAATGATTTCCCCAATGGATTCTCCGAGAGCGATTCTCAGCCTTGTATAGCATCCCCATAGAGTTTTACCCAACTCCTCCGCAACTTGCTTGTATGCCTCGGCGCGTTCGTTTGCGGCGGCGAGTTCTGACTCTAGTTTCTCGCTAAAGCATTTTGCCTCACGGAAGGCGAGCAAGTGCGCCACCTCATGTCTGATATGGATGTCGTGGAACTCGCGTTCAGTCCTTGGCGTTTTATCACTCATTGTCGTTTCTGGTTAGTTGTTCGTACTCGGCGCGGAAAACATCGGCAGTGTAATCATTGTCCGAGTCCCTGATATACTGAATAAGTCTATCCGCAATCCCTCGCAGCTTGGCGTTCTCGGATTTCAGCAAATCCCTTTCCTTGATGGTTCCAAGAAGCACGGCTACTCTTCCGGTTTGAAGTTTTAGCTCCGCTTCCGCTTTCTGCGCTCGCTCAAGTGCGCGGCAGAGGGGTGTTCGAGAGTTTAACTCGTTTCGGTTGTAAATGGTATCGCATTTGTAATAATGTAGATGGCATCCGTCAAAAACGGTTGATGTTTTATATTTTGATCCACACTTGGGGCAAGTATCAGGAGGGCATTTCTCCGGCGTGATTTCAGTTGTCATGTTACCAGTCCCCTCCATCGTTTTCTATGTTGATAGTCGCAACTGAGTAGTCAGGGTCGAATGCGCCGGTATTCGTCACCACCTTGCCGCCATTCTTGCCAACTTTCATTACATGAAGAGTTCCACCCCCAGAAAACAGCCAAAGTGATTTAGGCCATGCTTTAGCTATATTCTTCAATACAGCGATGGCGTTTTTCTCGTGATTAGTAAGTTTGGTGCAGCTCATTTCTTTGATGGGTGAGGGGTTCATAGCTATTCTCTCTTCTCCTTAGCTGCACACGCCTTAATATCAGCCATAGCCGTTGCATCGTCGGCATAGAAATTAGGGAAACTCCCTCGACTTGCCATGTAGATCAAAACTGCTGCATTGGCTGACCCAATTTGATCCTCAAGAACTTTTCCAGCCTCTCCTGTTAGGTGAATGGCCCACCCTGCTCTGCAATGGGTGGTTTCGCATGAGTGCCATTGTCCCATGTTTAGAGAGCCGCCAGACTCAATAGCTGCCAGAATCCTTGAATCAATGTTTTCGATCTTGGGAGCGTATGGCAATTTTGCGTCTCTAAGGTCTGCGCCTCCAAGGTATGCGCCTCCAAGGTATGCGCCTCTAAGGTCTGCGCCTACAAGGTATGCGCCTACAAGGTCTGCGCCTCCAAGGTCTGCGCCTCCAAGGTCTGCGCCTCAAAGGTATGCGCCTCCAAGGTATGCGCCTACAAGGTCTGCGTCTCTAAGGTCTGCGCCTCCAAGGTCTGCGTCTCCAAGGTATGCGCCTCTAAGGTCTGCGCCTACAAGGTCTGCGTCTCTAAGGTCTGCGCCTCCAAGGTCTGCGTCTCCAAGGTGTGCGTATTCTAAAAGCTGCTTCATCGTTTCGGCTTCTGACTCAAATAGAGTCGCGCCTGTGATTTTATGTGTTATTTTCATTTTATTAGGTTAGTTGCTGAACGGTGTTAGTCGCGATGTGGCTGGCGTTGGGTTGCCCGGAGGGCAGACTTGTTTGATTAGGATGTTTGGTGGAGTTGGCGTTGGCGTTGGCTTGGGTGTCGGCGTTGGTCGAGGAGTAGGAATAGGCGTAGGTATCGCCCTTGAATGGCTGGGTGGTGTCGGCTTTGCCTTCGGCGTTGGATCAGGTTTTGGCATAGGCCATATGACGGTATTCCAGATGAGCGGCCATACAATGATGAGGATGATCGGGTTCATGAGATTTATTGATTGATGGTTTTGACTATGGGCATATCCCAAGCGTCTTCAAGTTTTATTTTTTCCTTCTTTGAACCTCCATTACCTCACCGCTCTCTGGCTCCTCCCAGAATCCATATCTGAAGACTTTGTAGTACCCATTTGGCTGAATCTTCCAGTTGGAGCAATTGCACCAGTGTGTCCGCTCGCGTAGAACACGCGTAATGGCGTCTGGAGATGGATCGCTCCTTATGATCTCGCCTTTGCATTTGGTGTGGTGAAAGCTCATTTAGTCGATGTCTGGTTCGTGGTCTTGCGATGTCACACAAATCGGTTTACTGCATCCGGGGCAATAGCGATATTGCATGGATGGATTAAACTCCTCGTCGAAGCAAAAGATGTTCTCGCATTCTGTTCGCATAAATCCGTCCTGATCTCCAACCCATAGGCAGTGGTCGCGTTCAGGCTCGTACGAGGAATCCGTTTTCTCTAGCCCAGCTTGGATGGTTGTGGATTTTGCGGTGGCAGGCGCTACACGTCGCGCAAAAAGTGGCGGTATTGTTATGATTGATACCCCGGGAACTTTTATGGTGAAGCTCTTGGGCTGGTGAGGCTTTACAGGCTTCGCAGATAGGGTTTTCATTGAGATAGATTAATCGGAGTTTTTTGTACTCGGCGTTTTTCACCTTCATCTTGTCAGACACTCGCTTCATGGGTGTCTTACGAGTTAATGGTGATCGCCTCATTTCTTTTTCTTGGGCCTGCCTCCCTTACGTCCATTTAGGATGGCGGTTGCCTGTTTAATTGGGGATTTGCTTCGTCCTCCCTTTCGGCCAATCTTGGCCATGATTTTGGATTTGGTTGCTTTCACAGTCCGGTTTCCTCGGTTGCCGGGGATTCAGGCACATCAGAAGCCTCGAACAATCCTCCTATTGGGGTCGATCCAATATAGCGCGGGTAAATACGATTCAACTGCCGCACTTTTTTCACCGCGTCGATGATTTTGGTGTGAGCTGATACGAACACAGGACACAGCCTGCCGCGCTGTGATGCCACCCAGATGCGGTTGTTTGACTTGCCCGTCTCAGTGAATGGGTTGCAGCCGACAAAGTGCTCATGGGGCTGTAATCGCTCCAGAATCTCCTGCCACGCTGCGACCTCCACACCTTTCGGCATAATGGTCTCTTTTGGGATGTGCTGGCTGTGTACCAGTAGCACGGTTGATGTATCGCGTTTACTCATGCGTCTTGTTGTTGTGGAGCGACCACTGGTGGCTCTGGGTTGATCCGCGTGAAAACTTCCTCGCCACTTGAAAAAGTTCCTACTTTTTTCAAAGAGGTTGCAGGGAATGCTGCCAGCATGAATGCTTGGAACGCAGCCCCGGCGTGATGGCATGCCATGACGTGATGGGTGTCGTCCGGGTCGATCGGAGATAGTGAAACACAGGCGATTCCTCCATACGTACTGACGGAGATTTCGGATAGCTCCCCCTGAAGGATTATATTGGTTTCCCTGCCCTCCCATGAATCCACTTCTTCCATCGCCGGAAAATGGGTGATTTTTTGTCCCGCGATGTTGATTTCGAGACCCGCTTTACCTGTGAAAACATCACGAATGTAATACAGAAAATCTGTCCAGTCTCCGAGGTGGTCGCCCAGCTCAAACGAAAGGTACGCCTTTGCGATGGCGTATGGGTGGTGTGATACTGATCTGCTCATTGGATTTATTGATTGAAATTAGTGCCGGTACTTTCCCGGCTGTCACGCTATTTTGGAGAACAGGGAGCGACCCCGTGCATCATGGAGAAATGATTACTCTGCCCGGAACTTGTTGGCGAGAGCAGATGCCTTCTGGGCTCGCTCCGCAACCTTCTTGCGTTTTTCCAGCTTGAGGCTGGATAGGTAGTCTCCGTGAGTGACTTTGTGAGGAAGTCCGTCTGCGGTGTAGATGTTTGATGCGTGTCCGTTCATGATGTGTGTTTCCTTGGTTGTTGTGAGGTTTCCCTCGTTCGAGATTTAAGATAGTCGCTTGGGTTTGAATGGCAACAACTATTTTCAATTATTTTTAACCGCCATTTGCGCGACGGTAAATGTCTTCCATAACGCGGCGTGCAATCTCTGCATTCTCTTGCCTTATATTAGCTTCGGTTGCGGTCTCATGTCTTACACCTCCATTCCACGTCTCGGAAAATGGTTTTGAGAATTTGTTCTCCTCATCCTTTTTGCGCTGTCCTTCTTTCCACTTCGCAAATTCCTCTTCAGCGTCTCGACGTTTCCGTGCGGCATTATCCTCGCGCTGCCTGCGCAAATTACCTGCCTCCCTCGCCTGCTCCTCGGGCGATTTATAAAAGTGGTGATGTGTTCGTGCCTCCGCATCTGCCTTGGCACTTGCCTGACCAAATGGATACCATGGATCAGGGTTTTGATGCATGGGGTGCTCCATGCGAACGCCCTGCGGTTTATCAACTGGCTCCTTGCCTCCATTGGCCCGGAGGATTCGGAAGTATGCGATCGCAGCAGCTTGCCACTCCGTTTCCCCGGTTCCGGGGTGGAGGGCAAGGTTTTTTACAGCGTCGAGTTTTCTACTCATGATCGGCGGATTTTTGCAAATGCTTCAGCCATCTCGGCGGCCAGATAATCCTCATACTGTTTTTTGAGCTCTGGTGGCCAATCTTTGTGAGGAAGCGGAGCGGAGGCGAATGTTTGTTTGTTAAACCACTCCTGCGCCAGCGCCTCGCGTTGCTCTTCAACCGAAGGCCCCTGTGGGGCTGGTGGTGATGCGGCCCGCTGAGGCTTGCCCGAGAGCGCTTGGTAGTCCATTCCGCCATCGTCCCATCGACCTTGATTGATCCAAGTTGCCGGGTGAGGGATGAACTGTCCGCTATCGCGCTGCCACTCTTGAGACCTCACCTGCTTCTTCACAGCAGCCAGAACATTCTCAACAGGCGGAAGGTTCTTCTTTTTCATCCAACAGCGGCGAGCCGCATCCTTTCCAACCTTTCGGGGGTATGCCGCCCAAAAAGTCTCGAAGTCACTCTCTCGCCCCCTTGGGGGCTTAGGGGGTAGACTGGTTTGTGGTTCTTTGGTTTCTGGTTTATTGGTTAATGGTTCTTGGTTGCCTTTTGATTCGGTTTGTTCTGGCAACCCAACAATAACCGACTGGGTTTCTTGTGGGTTATTTTTCTCTTTTGGAGGACGGCCTCCTTTTTTCCCATTTTCCTTATTTTTTTCAGAGTTTTTGTGATACTCCTCGATAACCTCTTCGCATTTCTTGTGCTTCCATCCCTCTTTGGTGGGTCGAAAGAAGTCAGCGAGCACCGCATCAACAGCGGCCTGATCCGACTCGGTTTTTGCCGATAACCGACGATAAACCACTTGGGTTTCGGCGGGTATTGGTTTCTCGTCAAGGTAGTACCAATCGAGTAGCTGGCGGTAAACGCCATGCTCAAGCAGGGAGAGGTGACTAGTGTCCCTGCGATAGTCTCCGATGTGGTGCTGGAAGTAGTTCACGCAGCAATCCTGTATTCATTCCAGTGCTTACCATTCTCGCCTTCGACCTTCTTGCTCTCAATGGTCACTCCCGGGAGTTTGTTGAGTTCGTGGATGCGAGACGCCAGACGGAAGCATCCGAAGAGCTGTAGGGCATCCAGCGCGGTCAGGACATGGCCATTCTGGAGGAAGTTGAGGATAGCTTCGCATTGTGTGGGGTTTTTATTTGGGTTCATTGGATTTATTTATGGGTTGAAATTAGCATTGGACAAACCTTACAAGACGGAGTAGATTCTTGCAAGTGAAAGTTCGCATGACATTCCGATGCTACCCGACAGACCGCCAAGCGCGGCAACTGGCGCGGGAGTTCGGCTGTGTCAGGCACGCCTACAATTTTGCCTTGCGCCTCCGCACGGACAGCTTCAAAGACGGCAAGCCGGTCAATTACAACGCCAGCAGCGCGGCTTGGACTAAACATCGTAATACCGGCGAGTTTGCTTTTCTGCGTGAATCGTCCAGCATCCCACAGCAGCAGGCATTGCGGCACTTGCAAACTGCGTTCTCCAATTTCTTTGCCAAGCGGACAGCCTATCCAAGGTTTGCTTCCAAGCACGGCAAGCAATCCGCCGAATATCATTCTGGCGGTTTCAAATGGGATGCGGAAAACCGCAACCTCACAATTTCCAAAGTCGGTCGGCTTCATGTCAAATGGAGTCGCGGTTTCGCGAGCGAGCCTACTACCTGCACGATAACCAAGGGCAGGGATGGACGCTATTTCGTGAGTCTTTGTCTGGACGAACCAGCCAAGGCCGCGCTCCCCAAGACTGGAAGCAAGGTCGGGATTGACCTTGGAATTAGCCGTTTGGCAACCTTGAGTGACGGCACTCGAATAGCCAACCCACGCCACACTGCCCGCCACGCCGCAAGGCTGGCGAGATTGCAACGGGTTCTCGCCCGTCGCATCAAGGGCAGCGGCCGTTGGAATCAGCAGCGGTTGAAAGTGGCTCGTTTGCACGCCAAGATCGCCAACTGCCGGAAGGACACACTGGACAAGCTCACCACAGATTTGGTGCGCCGGTTCGATGTTCTGGCAATCGAGGACTTGAACGTGCGCGGCATGGTCAAGAACCACAAACTCGCAAAGCATATCAGTTGCGCCAGCTTTGGGCAGTTCCGTTCGATGCTGACTTACAAGTGTGCCTGGTATGGCCGCGAGTTGCGCGTAGCAGACAGATTCTTCCCAAGCAGCAGGCGGTGCAATTCCTGCGGATACATACACAGCAGCCTTGGTTTGGAAGTGCGCGAGTTCAAATGCGAAAACTGCGGCGAGCATTTGGACAGAGATCAGAATGCCGCGAAAAACATTCTTCAATTTGCCGGTGGACAGCCGGTTAAAGGACATGGAGAGCATATCAGTCACGCCAAGGCTTCGGCCTCGGCGCGCAATGCTCGTCGAAGTGTCAACCAACCTAGCTCTGCAAATGTCTAGCATATTTGTATTCTTGGAATCCCCGCGCCTTCAGGCCGGGGAGGATGTCAAGGGTTGATGACTTTCAGAAATTCATCGAGAGATCGGACGGTGTGAACATGCCAGCCGTTGCGCGATAGGCGCTCGTGCATCTCGATTTGCTCTTTACTGCGCTTACCTACGGCTGTTTTGACTTCGACGGCATAAGGGATTCCCTTCACAACGAACGTGAGGTCAGGCCAACCAACCGGGAGGGTTGATCGCATGTACATCGGCGGACAGATGTGGGGAATCCCCAGCCTATCAAGACAACTTGTGATTGCCTTTTGAATTATTTTCTCTGCGATTTTCAATGGTGAAATGATTGAAGGCGATCGTCGAAGCACTCTGAGCAACGATAGGTTGTCAGTAGTGGGTCTCGGTGTCTGTCGGCGTAATAGACTTGTACTCCTTCCTGAACCTCCTTGCCAGTGATTACGCGCTCGCAATCACGGCAAGGATATTTTGATTCAAGGGAAGCCTCTCGTTTTGTGACGGTGGCTCCCATGGCGTTTAGTACGGAACGTCTGACCCTACCTTCTCGCTTCCATCTGGCCATGGGAGGTCAGAATCTGCGATAGGTGCGCGACTCCTTGTATTCTCTGGAGCCGGAAGTCCGCTCTCTTCCAACACCTTGCTGGTAATATGCTTGGATTTGCTCCGCAGGCGGCTCAGGATGGAGTCGAGCTTAGATGGTTCTGGAGCGGTATTTCCACCTCCCCCCTCAAGAGGATTGAGCCACGCCACCTTGGCGCGAATCTTTCCGTCGTACTCCTCCATCTCAACCGAGACCCGAGCCCTTCTTCCAATCAGGGAATCAATGTCGCCGTTGGCGATGTCAATGCCGAACACCTTGGCGAAGGTCGTAATCGTGCGATCTTCTGCCGCAGGGGTCAACCATCCCGTGTATTCGGTTTTTGCGCCTTCCTCTGGGCCTTCATCAACGATGAGGGTGAGCCTGAGTCCTGCTGATCCGTTCTTGGAGGTTGTCCACCAAGAGTCATACCGAGGTTCCACGCGGACGATAAATTCGCCCGCCTTGTCTAAATAACCGTGCTGGTTCATGTGTCTGTTTTCCTTATTGTTGGGTGTTTACTTTTTCGCTGGCTGGAGATTTTCCAGCTTCGCGATTCCTGCCCTGATACGATCAGGGGCAACTTGCTCAATTGGGGTTTTAACCCATGCTTTCCTCGTCTCGGCATCCAGCGTGGATGTTTCGAGCAGTTCGAGGAATTTTTTACGAAGCGATGGAGGGCTGTTTTTTTCAACCTCCCTGATGAAAACTTCGTAATCCAATGGAAGCACATCAGGCAATCCAAGGCGATTCTTGGCTTCCCATGCAGGGCTCCAGTTGGTGTGGATCACGCGATCCCCGGCGATAGCCTTCTCGCTGCGTCCTTCCTTCATTTTAAAGACCTCATAGGTGGCGAATAGGCAGGCGTCTGGCCATTCGCGCAGGAGAGCTGTAAAGAACTTGTGTCCTTTGAGTTGGTAGCGATCCCATGCGGTGCCGTCTGGCGACATGAAGTTTTTGATTTCAACATGGGAGAGGATGACAATCGACATATTCTGGCGAGCGCGAAGCAGATCGAGTTTTTGGAGAAGAACAGAAAGCTCCTGTTCCGCCGCCTTGTAACCTTTCTGCCAGCCCCCACCAACGTCCTCGATCGACTGAATCTTTGGCGAGTTAGCCTTGCGAACAAGGTAGTCGTGCAGTAGGCGCTCCAGTGAGTCGCTGGTGTCGATGACGAATGACTTGTGGCCATGTGCATCTACCGTCAGCGCTTGGACAGTATCGAGCACCTCTTCCCACGATGCCGGGGAAAGATGCGCGACATGGTCGAGCCCAGTGAGACCTTCCTCTGGTGCCAGAAAGAGAGGGTCAGGAAATGCGGCTCCAAAAGAACTCTTGCCGATACCTTCAGGCCCGCAGAGAAGGACGCGAGGCGGGAGGTTTTGACCGCCGCGTTTGATGTTGTCGAGGATACTCATGATGTTTTACTTAAGGAGGACGGCACTGAGGCGATCCATGTGGTTGCTGAATGCTTGTGTGAAGCGGCGTCCAAAGCCTTCCGACTTGGGATCGCCTGATGATTTTTCCGCCAGCTTGGTTGCTGTTGGAATGCGGAGATTGCGATTGTGGATGTACTCACAATCATGGAACGGGACGAACGGAAGACGCCGACCATTGATGATGGTTTCAGCGCAACCACAGGTAGCGAGACGTTGGTTCATTGATGTATTGGTTTGATGTGGATGTGGACTATTACTGAGGCGAGTTTGGGTGTCCAGCCCAACCTGCATAATTTTGCGATGCAGCCCAAGCGTCGAGAGACCGGCGCTTGATCATGCGATCGATCTCGCGGGTTTTTGGATCGTAATAATCCTTAAAGCGGATGCGCCCCTTGCGAGCGAATTTTCCAATCTTATCGAACAGGCCGAAGCCAGATGACGATGACGCGATGGCCATCGCGATAAGGATACGGCGGTATCCGCGCTCCATTTGGTTGACTAGGCCGATACTGTTGTGGTTTTGACGTTGCATGGTGTTTGTTTATTTTGGGTTGGTTGGTGAGTGGATGAACCAAGGGCCGGTACAAACCTTTCGTCTTGGCGTGGCGCACAAATGAAACACCACCCCGCTTACGCCAGTTCCCTTGGTTCAAATTATTCATAATACAATGAAGGGCTTCAGGAAGGCCTCTATGGCTGCGTGGACATACGATCCGAGGATCAGGGCCTCCTTGTCGTCCCCAACGCGCTCCACGGGTTCCTCGTACTTCAGGAAGTAGTATTGAGGGCATTTGCGGAGGGCTAGCAGGGATGAGTTTGTCAGGAGAGACTTGTCAGAAATACTGTTAGTTTTTTCTGACAGCTCTGCGTGCTTTACCTCTTTCCGGGCGTAGTTGATGCCGTCCACAGATGCCCGACCAGCGCAGAGATTGAACATCTCACAGGTGCTGTACTGATGGCAGGCATCTGGGTTCTTTGGCCAGAGGGCATTGCGGCGGTTGTACAGGATGACCTGCGACTGAGACCATGCGTCCTTCATGTACGCCTCGAGGTCACGATTGGATCGGACGATCTCACGCTGGACGAAGTAGTTGAAGGGATCACTTTCGATCTCATCGTGAAGGCGGACGTAATACTCATCGGGAGTTTCCTTGCGAGTGACAAGCGAGTAGCCGTCATCCACGCTGGCCGACTCACGCCACTTTTTGCCGTCCTTGGTGCGGACGCGCTCGCCTTCGAGGTTGACTACCTGCTTGACGCCGTCGGCATCGAGAACTGGAACATTGAGGGGTCGGTTAGCGGGCTTGCGCATCACGTTGTACAGCACGCTGCGGCACTCGGGGTACTGCCGAGAAATGTCGATGATGTACTTACTTATTTGTGTGTCCATTACGAGAGCTGCCCAGTAGTCCGAATCAGCGCCAATCTGGTCGCTGGTCGTCTTGTGCTCCAGCAGCTTGATCTCCCGGGTGGCACGATGACGGAGGACGCCATCCTTTTTGCCAGCCTCAAGGAAGGTCTTAGATGATCCGCCCGTCTCGGGGTTCAGGAGCTCGAATGCAAATTCGCTCTCCACCTCCAGAACATCGTGAACCTCCAGCACAGGCAGGAAGGCGTATGTCCATCGAAGGAACATCGCCTCCGCCTTAGCGGTGATGTAGTCGCGCTGGACTGGGAAGACGGAGCCAGCATCGCTGATGGCTTTTGAGAGGGTGATTGTGTCGATTCCTGTATACATGGGATTTATTGGGTTAGATTAGTGATTCTTCGCCTCGATTTCGGTGATGTAAAAATGGATTCCTGCGGCGCATTCTTGTGTGAAATCCTCGCACCATTCATGTGCTACAACCCTCTCTCCAGCCTTATAGGTAAGAGGTTTTACACTGCTGTTTGTATCACTATTGCTTTTAGCAGTTTTGCCTTCCGAGATTTCCAATACATCGGCGTACTCAGCGCGGCATTTTCTGCCAAATGCGTGAGATCGTTTCGCATCTTTGGGAATAAGTAGTTTGACGATTTTACCGTATTGGCATTTCTTCCATCCAATCAAGTCACCTTCCCCGAGAATGCGGGTTCTGGCGATAACAAGATCCGCATTCAAAGCACCGGACAGGTTGGCACCGGACAGGTCGGCACGGGACAGGTCGGCACCGGACAGGTCGGCACCGGACAGGTCGGCACTGTACAGGTTGGCACCGGACAGGTTGGCACCGGACAGGTCGGCACGGGACAGGTC